>ERZ773196.1560-NODE-1560-length-12692-cov-8.749624_pt1 | contig 12692 bp, 11 predicted proteins | sample MGYA00581009_ERZ773196 | MGnify/ENA primary metagenome ERZ773196 (study PRJEB29015, sample SAMEA2738162) | human oral metagenome | biome: human oral; feature: human-associated habitat; material: saliva | place: China | collected 2243 ...
GCACAGAGCGCCTGAATAGGCTTTTATGAGTGTCCAAGATTTGGGGGCCAGTTCAGTTTTCAGACGACCTTTTTGATTTAGAGATTTCCTCCCACCCCCTTAAACTTCTCCACAAACGCCGCAATTTTCTGAAAAACACTTTGTTTCTTCGTCAGATATTGCGGGTTGAGCGGACTCATTTTCGGCAGGGCTTCGGTCAGTTCCGTGCCGTTTTCGCTGGCATAGCCGCGTTTGAGCGAGCCGGTCAAATAACGTTTAGCGGCGGTTTCGTTCAAACCTTCGGCGGCAATCAGCTCTGCTGCTTCACTCCTCATCACCTCTTGCGCATAGGTGTAGAAGGTTTCCAGTATGGTGGGAACGTCGGGTACTTTGTCCAAATCCGTATCGTTGATGAAATCCACAATCAGGCTCTCTTTGGCGCGGTGGCCGATACTTGCGCGGATGATGCGGCGGATTTCTTCCACCAGCTCCGCTTTGCCTTTGATTTTTTTGTGATGCTCGAAAACCAGTTGCAAGATGTAATCCAGATTGATTTCCTGTGATTTGAGCAAATCCACCTCAAAAACCACATCGTCCCAATCAATTTTTGACTGTTCTTTCTGTTCGCCTGCTTTTTGGCGGCGCAGCCAGTCGCGGATGTCATTGTAGACAGAGCGATAATCCTGCACTGCCCTTTCAGAGGGCATCGGCACTTTCCGCATTTTCTGCACATCTTCATCGCTCAGGTAGTATTTTTCCTGAAACGCCTTCATAGCATCTTCGTCCGCCGCATCCACATTCTGCAACTCGCGCAATGCGGCAAATTCATCGTAGTTCTGCAATACGTTTTCCGCCCGCAGGTATTCGCCGAAGAGCTTGGCAAAATCTTTTTTGTCTTTTTCCGTTTCGATTTTGTCGGGATCGGGGAAACGTTGGCGCAATTCTTTTGCCACATCCAAATAACCGCGCCGCGCTTCGCCGGTCAGGCTGTCGGTATAGCCGTTCATGTATTCTTCGTAACTTTTTTCCAGCACCACATTTTTGGTGTTTTTGTCGCCAAACAGGGTAATCGCATCAATGGTTGCCTGCTCCAAATTGCGGAAGCAGACAATGTTGCCGAAGGTTTTGGTGGCATCATAAATGCGGTTGGTGCGAGAAAACGCCTGCATCAGGCCGTGATAGCGCAGGTTTTTATCGACGAACAGCGTGTTCAGCGTCGGCGCGTCAAAACCCGTCAAAAACATGCCGACCACAATCAGCAAATCCACTTCCTGGTTTTTCACCCGTTTTGCCAAATCGCGGTAGTAGTTCTGAAAGGCTTTGCTATCCGTGCCGAAATTGGTTTTGAAACAGGCGTTGTAATCATTGATGGCAGCCTGCAAAAATTCTTTCGCGCTGCTGTCCATCGCTTCCGGTTCAAAGGTCTCATCGACAATTTCACCGACGGCGTTTTGCTCTTCGTTGGCTGCAAAGGAAAAAATAGTGGCCACTTTCAGCGGGTGCAGGCTGCCTGCCTGTTGTGTTTTGAACGCTTCGTAATAGCACTTCGCCGCATCCACGCTGCTGACGGCAAACATGGCGTTAAAGCCTTTGCCGCCCGCATTCAGCCGGTGAGTTTTCTGCCTGAACTGGTTCAGGATATATTGCGTGATTTCGCGGATGCGTTCGGGGTGAAGCAGGGCTTGGCGGTTTTCGGCGGCACTCAGTTTCTTCTCGTCCTGTTCCGCTTCCACGGCTTTGAACTGCGGGCGCACATCGTTGTAATCCACTTTGAATTTCAATACTTTTTCATCGCGGATGGCATCGGTAATCACATAAGAATGCAGCTCCCGCCCGAACACGCCCGCCGTGGTTTCCGCGCCCAAAGCGTTTTCGGGAAAAATCGGCGTACCGGTAAAGCCGAACTGACAGAATTTTTTAAATTTCTTTTTCAGGTTTTTTTGCGCTTCACCGAATTGCGAGCGGTGGCATTCATCGAAAATAAATACAACCTGCTGGTGATAAACCGGCAGATTATCTTCACTCTTCATCAGGTTGTTCAGCTTTTGGATGGTGGTAACGATGATTTTGTTGTCGTCTTTTTCCAAATTTCGTTTCAAGCCCGCCGTGCTTTCCGAACCGTTCACGCTGTCGGGCGAAAAACGTTGGTATTCCTTCATCGTCTGATAGTCCAAATCCTTCCTATCCACCACGAAGAAAACCTTGTCGATAAACGCCGATTCCGTCGCCAGACGCGCCGCTTTAAAGCTGGTCAGCGTTTTGCCGCTGCCCGTGGTATGCCAAACATAGCCGCCGCTTTCCGGCTTGTTCCAATTCTTCGCCTGCGCCGAGCTGTTGATTTTCCACAAAATGCGTTCGGCGGCGGCAATCTGATACGGACGCATAATCAGCAGCGTATCATTCGTATCAAACACGCTGTAATGCAGCAAAACGCTCAGCAATACGCTTTTCTGCAGGAACGTGGCGGTAAAGTCTTTCAAATCTTTAATCGGATAATTGTCCGACCGCGCCCAATTCATCGTGAAATCGAAGCTGTTTTTGTCGCGCTTGGTGGTGTTGGCGAAATAGCGCGTGTCCGTGCCGTTAGAAATCACGAAGATTTGCAGGAATTTGAACAGCGAATTTTCGCTGTTGAAGCTCTCTTTGCTGTAACGGTGCACCTGATTGAATGCTTCACGCACCGCTACACCGCGCTTTTTCAATTCAATCTGCACCAACGGCAGACCGTTTACCAACACGGTAACATCATAGCGGTTTGCATGCGTGCCCGTCTGCTCAAACTGGTTGATAACCTGCACATGGTTGCGGGCAAGGTTTTTCTTGTCCAGCAGATAAATGTTTTTCAGACGGCCATCATCAAAAGCGAAATCGTAAATATGGTCGTCGTGGGTTTTGCGGGTTTTATCGGTAATGTTTTCAGACGGCCTGTCCAGATATTCCGTCAAAAAACGCGCCCATTCGTCGTCTGAAAACGCCACATCGTTCAGCCGCTGCAACTGCGCGCGCAGGTTTTCCAGCAGCCTGCTTTGGCTGTTCAAATCCTTGCGGTATTCATAACCCTGATTCTGCAAATCGGTGATTAACTCCGCTTCCAACTGGTTTTCCGATTGGTAGCTGCCCGACTGTTCGATTTTTTCATATTGGTCGAGCACGATGAAATTCGGCGTTTCGGCGATGGGTTTGGTTTCGAGGTTCACGGGTCGTCCTTTGCGGTATCGGGTTTTAAACGGTTTGATGTTCGGATTAGGCTACCTGAAAATGTGCAGGCTGCTTTTTCAGGCAGCCTTGGGGAAGGCAAGCAGCTGTTCGCGGTAATATTCGTATTGTTTGCGGCGCAGGGCGATTTCGTGCGGCAGGCCTTCGCTGATGGAGTTGGTCAGGGTATCGAATTTGTCTAGGATGGCGACGATTTTTTCCTGTTCGGGGAGTGGGGGGATGGGGATTTTAATCATCTTTAATGCATTCGCATTAAGTTGAGGTTGTCCTCCGCCTGAAACTAATTTATTAGCTTGTCGCCAAAACAATTCTCCCTGTGCAAAGTGCCAATAATATTTAGGAATTAAAATATTTTTGTCAAAATCTAACTTGATCAAAAAACCTGCATATACCGCAGGATAATCTTCACTAAAAATCATTGTTTTTCCATATGTTGCTCCTGTTCTAGCCATGAGTAAATCATTTTTCTTTAAGAGATATTTTTTACATTCTGGCAAAACATCTATATATTTTTCTCCATTTGGTATCAATTTCCCGTTAGCATTAATATCGGAAATTCGTATAAACCTAGCTGTTCCTGCATCTTGGGCTTTTGCGATATATCCATATGTAAATTTACCCACTTCCCCCAACGTCTTCCAAACCACATCTTTCAGACGGCATTGATAGCCATCAGCTATCCCCCCCCCCGATTTGATTGTCAAAATCTAAAAGAAAGTCGCGGTAATACTGGTATTGGCGTTTGCGCAGGGCTAATTCTGCTTCCAGCGTAGCTTCCAGCGTAGCTTCCAGCTCGGTGAATTTGTCAAGTATTTTTACAATTTTTTGTTGGGTTTCCAGGGGTGGGACGGGGATTTTGATTTTTTCGATTGATACCCGCCCAAGCCTTGGAACGCTTGCTTTTCTAATTTGGCTTGTTAATTGGTGTCTTTCTGAAAGAAGAAAATAATATAAGAATTTGTCATGCAATATTTCTTGGGGGCAGTCAAAGTAATAACAATCATCGGCTGCCCAGAATTCAATATCGCTAAAACCGATTTCGCCTGCTGCTCCCGCTGCAATCACAAAAGTCATATATGCTCTGCAATTCTGGTCGTCGTAAAACCCTAACGGTTGCAAACTATTTTGATACACAGGATACTGACCATTATCTTTTAGCTGGTTGCGAACCAATCTTTTACCTCTTGAAATGGGTACAATCTCCCCCAGCAGCTTCCACTCCACCGGTGCCGTCTGAATCATCTCAATCAATTTTTTCGCTTTGTTTTGAATATCCATGGTTGTTTTCCGTTTCCTTCCCGCTGCGGCGGGATATGGGGCGGTTGCGTGTTGGGCTTCGGCCCGCTATGTCCGTTTGCCGTTGTTTCGGCGGGCTGAAGCCCGTCCTGCTTTCAGGCTGCCTGAAATGGTGTGCAGGCTGCTTTTTCAGGTAGCCTGAATGCGGTTATTTTTTGCGGTCTTTTTTCTGTTTAAGCTGTTGCACGGCTGTTTTTTCCAATGCTTTAACGCTTTCCAGATAGGCTTGCTCCACCGGCGACAGGATGCGCGCTTCATAGGCGCGGTATTCGCGTTCGGCTTTCTGCTGTGCCTGTTTGCGGCTGATGCTGCCTGCGCCCTGTAATGTGCCTTGGCCGTAAAGCCCGGAAAATTTGTCCAATTCGGCTATCCAGTCGCGCATATACATGGGGCTTTGCTCCTGCGCTTTGATTTCCGCCAGGTCGAAGAAGGCGGAAACCAGACGGTTCAGGCGGAACAGTTCGTCTTCGGTCAGGTAGTTTTTGGCGATTTTGGCTTCATTCAGGGTGGGGATTGCGCCTTGAAAGGTGGTCAGCCCCATAAAGTCTTTGCTGCTGTCGGCACGGCTGTATATCAGTTCGGCTGCGGTTTGCCGGCTGGCGGCATAGTGCAGTTTGTTTTGAACGGCGGCAAAAAAGGTTTGGCTTTCGCTGCTTTTGGGGTTGTAGTCTTGGCTGGTGGCGTATAAATCAAGCACTTGCCGGTATAGGGCTTTTTCGCTGCTGCGGATGTCGCGGATACGGTTGAGCAGTTCTTTCCAATAGTCGCCGCTGCCCGTGCCTTTCAGGCGTTCGTCGTCTATGGCAAAGCCTTTGGTCAGATATTCGTCCAGCCGTTCGGTTGCCCATTGGCGGAATTGGGTGCCGCGCGCGGAACGGACGCGGTAGCCGACGGCAATAATCATGGGCAGGGAATAGTGGGCGATTTTGCGGTTTACCTTGCGCCCGTTTTCATTTTGAACTGTCAACTGGAAGTTGACAGTTGCCTCCTCTTCCAATTCTTGCTCTGCAAGAATGGTTTTAATGTGTTTGCTGATATTTTGTTTGGTGGTTTGGTACAGTTCTGCCATGTCCGCCTGCGTCAGCCAAAGCTGTCCGCCAAATTCCTGCAAGGCAAATTGGGCAGTGCCGTCGTTGGCGGTGTATAGGATGATGTTCATGCTTCAATCTCTGCAATCACTTCGTCAATTTCGTGCCGCAGCCGTTCGATTTTGGCGACGGTTTCGCTGATTTCGGCATTGAGCTGTTTGATGTCGATAATTTCACGGGTGTCTTCGGCTTCGACATAGCTGCTGACGGCGAGGTTGTAGCCGTTGTCTTTGACGGTTTGCTGGGCTGCGTTTTGGGCAATATGCGGCACATCAGCCTTATCGGCGAAGAGTTTGACGATTTCGGCAATGTGTTCTTCAGTTAAGACGTTGTTGTTGGTTTCTTTTTTAAAGAAGCTGCTTGCGTCGATAAATTGGATGTCGGTATTGTCTTTGTGTTTGGACAAAACCAGGATATTGACGGCGATGCTGGTGCCGTAAAAGAGATTGGGCGCAAGGGCAATCACGGTTTCCACGTAGTTGCCCTCCACCAGATATTGGCGGATTTTCTGTTCTGCGCCGCCGCGATAGAAAATGCCAGGGAATGAGACGATGGCGGCGCGGCCTCTGCCGGAAAGGTAGTTCAGTGCGTGCAGGATGAAGGCGAAATCGGCTTTGGATTTCGGGGCGAGTACGCCTGCGGGGGCAAAGCGGTCGTCGTTGATTAAGGTGGGGTCGTCGCTGCCTATCCAGTTGATGGAATAAGGCGGATTGGAGACGATGGCATCAAAGGGTTTGCCGTCTTTGAGCTTGGGGTTGGTCAGGGTGTCGCCCAATTCGATGTGGAATTGGTTGTAATTGATGTTGTGCAGAAACATGTTCATGCGGGCGAGGTTGTAGGTGGTGTGGTTGATTTCCTGCCCGAAGAAGCCTTCTTCGATGATGTGCTCGTCAAACTGTTTTTTCGCCTGCAAGAGCAGGCTGCCCGAGCCGCAGGCGGGGTCGTAGATTTTGTTGACTTTCTCCTGCCCGTGCACCGCCAGCCGCGCAATCAGCTTGGAGACGCTTTGCGGGGTGAAAAATTCGCCGCCGGATTTGCCTGCGTTGGCAGCGTAGTTGGAAATCAGGTATTCGTAGGCATCGCCAAAAAGGTCGATGTGGTGGTCTTCAAAACTGCCGAAATCAAGTTCCGCCACGCCTTTGAGGACGGCAGCTAGGCGTTTGTTTTTGTCGGCAACGGTGCTGCCGAGCCGGCTGCTGGTGGTATCGAAGTCGTCAAACAGGCCTTTGATGTCTTGTTCGGACGGATAGCCGGAGGCGGAGCTTTCAATCGCGGTAAAAATTTCTTTCAGCTTAGTGTTGAGCTCTTCGTTTTGATGGGCTTCGGCGGCAATATTGCAAAAAAGCTGGCTGGGGTAGATGAAATAGCCTTTGACTTTGACGGCATCGTCTTTGATTTCAGGCGTGATGATGCTGTCTGACATAGCGGCATAATCAATACTGCTGTCGCCGGCTTGCATATAGTCGGTGAAGTTTTCGCTGATAAAGCGGTAGAAAAGCGTGCCGAGAACGTATTGTTTAAAGTCCCAGCCATCCACCGCGCCGCGTACTTCATCGGCGATTTTCCAGATTTGGCGGTGCAGTTGGGCACGTTGTTGTATTTCGGTCATAATCGAAATCTATATAAAAGTTAAACAAATCAAAATCGCCTGATATTTTCAGACGACCTTTGTTATGGGCATTTCAAATTAAGCCAAATTTTCCAGCATCCATTTGACGTAGCGCCCGACACCTGCTTTGACATCCAAAAATTCTTCCTTGTATCCGGCTTCGCGCAGTTTGGTAATGTCGGCCTGGGTGAAGCTTTGGTATTTGCCTTTGAGCGCGTCGGGGAAGGGGATATAGCGGATAAGTTCTTCTTCTATCAGCTCTTTTAAGCTCAGTTCAGGTTTGCCTTCGGCGGCGCGGCAGGCGTTGACGGTAGCGGCGGCGAGTTCGTTGAATTGTTGGCTGCGGCCGGTGCCGAGGTTGTAGATGCCGGAGAGATTGGGGTGGTCGAAGAAGTAGAGGTTGACTTTGGCGACGTCTTCGACGCTGACGAAGTCGCGGGTTTGTTCGCCGTTGCCGTAGCCGTCGTTGGCACCGAACAGGTTGACGTAACCGTGTTCGCGGTATTGGTTGAAATGGTGGAAGGCGACGGATGCCATGCGGCCTTTGTGTTGTTCGTGTTGTCCGTAAACGTTGAAGTAGCGGAAGCCGACGACTTGGGCGGTCAGGCCTTCTTTCATGCGGCGGCGCAATACTTGGTCGAACAGGAATTTGGAGTAGCCGTACACATTGAGCGGTTTTTCAAGTTCGCGCTCTTCGCGGAAGATTTCGCCTTTGCCGTACACGGCGGCGCTGGAGGCGTAGAGGAAGGGGATGCGTTCGTCCTGACACCAGTCCAAAAGGTCGAGCGTGTACTGGTAGTTGTTGTCCATCATGTAGAGGCCGTCGTGGTTCATGGTGTCGGAACATGCGCCTTGGTGGAAGACGGCTTCGATGTTTTCGTAAGGCAGAAGATGGCCGCGCACTTGACGGATGAATTCGTGTTTGTCGAGGTAGTGGGCGATTTCGCACTCGGCAAGGTTTTTGAATTTTTCGCCACGGGTCAGGTTGTCGACGGCGACGATGTCGGTAATGCCGCGTTGGTTGAGGGCTTTGACGATGTTGCTGCCGATAAAGCCGGCCGCGCCTGTTACGATGATGGTCATATTGGGTTTCCTTTGTTTTTTGGTTTTGGCGAAACTCGTTGCACTCGTTTCAGACGACCTTGGAAAGACGGGGTCGTCTGAAAAAGAAATTACTGCTCTTCCAATGCTTTGTTCAACTCTGCAAACGAGCAAACCGCCGTGCCGAGTTTGGCGACGACGACACCGGCGGCGGTATTGGCGAGGTGCATGGCTTCGGGCATGGTGTAGCCTGCCGCCAGCCCCAAGCCCACTCCGGCAATGACGGTGTCGCCTGCGCCGGATACGTCGTAAACTTCTTGGGCGCGGGTGGGCTGGTAAATGGGTTCGCCTTCGCTGAACAGGGTCATGCCCTCTTCGCTTCGGGTCAGTAAAACGGCGGTCAGATCGAGGTGGCGGCGCAGGTTTTGCGCTTTTTCGGTCAGCTCGCTTTCGTTTTTCCAACTGCCGACCACTTCTTTCAATTCGGCGCGGTTGGGCGTAATCAACGTGGCGCCGGCGTATTTTTCATAATCGTCGCCTTTGGGGTCGATTAATACGGTTTTGCCAGCATGTTTCGCCCAATCTATCATATCGGAGATGTGCGACAGGCCGCCTTTGCCATAGTCTGAAAAAATGATTGCGTCGTATTCGGGCAATATTTCACGGTATTTCTGCTTGATTTGCTCCAACACTTCGCGGTTGGGATGCTCTTCAAAATCAAGGCGGATAAGCTGCTGGTTGCGGGCGACGACACGCAGTTTGACGGTAGTGGCGATTTGTTTGTCGCGCATCAGATAGGAGGCAACTCCGTCTTGCGCCATCAGCGCATCGAGCGCGTCGGCGGCTTCGTCGTCGCCGGTTACCGACAACAGCCCTGCTTTACCGCCCAACGAAGCGATGTTGCGCGCGACGTTCGCCGCTCCGCCCGCCCGTTGGTCGATTCGTCCGATTTTCGCCACCGGCACGGGCGCTTCGGGCGAAATACGGGACACGTCGCCAAACCAATAGCGGTCGAGCATCACGTCGCCGACAACAAGGACTTTGGCTTGTGCGAAACGGGATTTGAGGGTTTCTTGTTGGAACTTGGTGGGCATATTGCCTCCGTTGTGTTTTTTCAAACGGCCTCAACCTGTAAGGTCGTCTGAAAATCAGTTTGCTTCAAGGTTCGCTACGCGGTTCACTTCGCGCAATACGGCTACCGGATCAGCAGCTTTGGTTACCGGACGGCCCATCACCAGATAAGTCGAACCCGCTGCCAATGCTTCGGCGGGCGTCATGATGCGGCGTTGGTCGTCGTTGTTGCCGGCAACGTCCAAACGGATGCCGGGCGTTACCAAGACAAAATCCTGCCCCAATTCGCGGCGCAGTGGCGCGGCTTCTTGGGCGGAGCAGACCACGCCGTCCAAGCCCGAACTTTGCGCCAGTTTTGCCAAGCGGATGACTTGTTCTTCAGGGGCGATGTTCAAACCGATTTCCGCCAAATCGCTTTGTTCCATGCTGGTCAACACGGTTACGCCGATTAAGAGCGGCTTCGTGCCGTATCCGGCAACGGCTTCGGCGGCGGCTTCCATCATGCGGCGGCCGCCCGATGCGTGCATATCGACCATCCACACGCCCATGTCGGCGGCGACTTTGCAGGCTTGCGCGACGGTGTGGGGAATGTCGTGGTATTTCAAATCAAGAAAGAGTTTGAAGCCCTGATGAATCAGGCTTTCCGCCAAACTGCGCCCCGTGGCGGTAAACAGTTCTTTGCCGATTTTGATTTGGCACAACGTCGGATCAAGGTTGCGGACGAATCCGAGCGTGTCTTTTTCGTTGGCAAAATCAAGGGCAACGATGACGGGGGTGCGTTGTTGCGGAGTTTGGAAGTCGGTGATTAAAGGATTCATGGTGTTTTCGTTTTGGGTTTTCAGACGACCTTTATCGTCTTTTTCGCAGTAACAACGTAAATTCAAACCGTAGGTCGGGCATTGATGTCCACCTACGCGGACTCAAGCCCCCGACAAACTGTTTCGGATAAATTTGAACCGGTACATCAGCCGTCATTCCCGCGCAGGCGGGAATCCATTGATAAAACTCAGTTCATCAGATTTAAACAGCGATTGCCCAAATTCAGAAATGGATTTCCGCCTGCGCGGGAATGACGCCGAATGATTATTTTTCGGTTGCAACACGCTGTTTATCAAAAACAGGTCGTCTGAAAACCTGATTTCCTGTTTTCAGACGACCTTTTCGATTTATTTGCCCAATGCGCCCAATATTTCGGCTTTCACGGCTTCTACCGGCTGAGTGCCGTCAACCTTGATGTATTTCGGCGCGTGTTCGCCTTCCAGCTTGCTGTAAAAATCGACCAGCACTTCGGTTTGCTCGTGGTACACGGCAAGGCGTTTTTTGACGGTTTCTTCTTTGTCGTCGTCGCGCTGAATCAAATCTTCGCCGGTTACGTCGTCTTTACCTTCGACTTTGGGCGGATTGTAGGTAACGTGGTAGGTACGGCCGGAAGCCAAGTGGACGCGGCGGCCGCTCATGCGGTCGACAATCACGCTGTCGGGTACGTCGATTTCAACGACCGCGTCCAAATCCACACCCGCTTCAACCATCGCTTCGGCTTGTGCCAGCGTGCGCGGGAAGCCGTCGAACAGGAAACCGTTTTTGCAGTCGTCTTGCGCGATGCGCTCTTTGACCATGCCGATGATGATGTCGTCGCGCACCAAGCCGCCTTCGTCAATGATTTTTTTCGCTTCCAAACCCAGCGGCGTGCCTGCTTTAATCGCAGCGCGGAGCATATCGCCGGTAGAAATTTGCGGAATGCCGAACGCAGCGGTGATGAATTGTGCCTGAGTGCCTTTGCCCGCGCCCGGCGCGCCTAACAATAATACTTTCATGGGTGTTCCTTCTTATTAAGTGATATAGATTTGAAACGTGATTCAAATGATTTTACACGGCTTGCGTTTATCGTTCAAAACTTCAGACGGCCTGTTCCGCGCCGAAATGTTTCCATGCGTCATCGCGCATTTCGGCAAACCATGTGTCTTCGGGAAAACGCTCCAATGCGTCTTTCAAAGTGGAAAGCAGGTTTTGCGATAAAGTCTTCGCCAGATACTCTTCCTCGTTGGCTTCCGCCGCCTTGTCCGCCTGCTGCGCCAAACCGAGCGCGCGGGTCTGATGCCCGTGTGCCAAGTAGTTGAGTGCAATCACCTTTTGCGCCCAAAGCTGCGGAATCTCAGGGCTGTCTTGCAGCAAAACCGACAAAATCGACACGGCAACTGTCAGCCTGCCCCCGTTCAAACGCAAATCCAGCGAACGGTTCGGCGGCAGCGTACTGAGCGTTTCCGCCATACGGAACCAAAACTCGCCGCTGGCTTCATCCGGCGCGGCGGCTTTCAACATCTCATAGTTAAACTCTTGGTCGTCGTTTTGAACCAGCAGGGCAACATCGGCAAGCAGTTTTTGCTCTTCGCGGCTCAAATGGCGTAAATCGGTCATGTTTTTCCTTTCAGACGGCCTCAAAGACGGCTCGGACCCTGTCCAAATCTTCCTGCGTATCCACACCGGCTGCGGGGGCTTGTTTGGCGGTTTCGACGGCAATCGGGTAGCCGTGCCACAGGACGCGCAGTTGCTCCAGCGATTCGATGGTTTCCAGCGGCGAGACGCTCATTTCGGCGTAGCGTTGCAGAAAACCGGCGCGGTAGGCGTAGATGCCGATATGGCGCAGGACGGCGGTTTCGGCGGGCAATTCGCGTTTTTCGGCGCGCATGGCATCGCGCGGATAGGGAATCGGAGCGCGGCTGAAGTAGATGGCATTGCGGTTTTTGTCGAGGACGACTTTGACGACGTTGGGATTCATAAATTCGTCGAAATCGTGCAATTCGTGTGCCGCGGTCGCCATTTGTACGTTGTTTTCCACCAAGACTTCGGCGGTGCGGTCGATGAGTTCGGGGGCAATCAGCGGCTCGTCGCCCTGTACGTTGACGACGACCAGATGTTGCGGCAGTTTTAGTGCGGCGGCGGCTTCGGCAAGGCGCGTCGTGCCGCTTTCGTGTCGGTTTGACGTCATGACGACTTCGACGCCGTGTGCCTGACAGGCCGTCTGAATATCGGGATGGTCGGTGGCAACGACGACACGCGCGGCTTTACTTTTTGCCGCCTGTTCGGCAACGCGCACGACCATCGGTTTGCCGTGAATATCCGCCAAGGCTTTTCCGGGCAGGCGCGATGAATCCAGCCGCGCCGGAATCAATACGACGAATTCGGTCATGCTTTGAGTTCCTCTTCGCTCAACGGGCGTGCTTCGTTTTCCAGCATGTAGGGAATGCCGTCTTTAATCGGATAAGCCAGCTTCGCCTGACGGCTCCACAACTCTTGTTTGTCCTGATGATATTCCAGCCTGCCTTTGGTAACGGGGCAGACGAGGATGTCTAAGAATTTTTTTTCCATGGGGTTTCTTTCGGGTTTGATGGTTT
>ERZ773196.1561-NODE-1561-length-12692-cov-7.040199_pt1 | contig 12692 bp, 10 predicted proteins | sample MGYA00581009_ERZ773196 | MGnify/ENA primary metagenome ERZ773196 (study PRJEB29015, sample SAMEA2738162) | human oral metagenome | biome: human oral; feature: human-associated habitat; material: saliva | place: China | collected 2243 ...
GGACTGCCGTGGACAATAACGCAGTAATCACAGTAGAAGAGGGGGCGACATGGACATTGACAGGGAATGTCACAATCACATCATTAGAAAACAAAGGTACAATCAACTTTAACGGATATACAATCACATTAGCGGATGGTACGGTCCTAAAATAAAACTTAACTTACAGGAGCTAGGCTACGGTCTAGCTCTTATTTTTATTTCCTTAAGGGAATAGTTCATATGATTTTCTATTTTCAATTGTTGAAAACTAGAAGAAAACGCGTGATTGTGATAAACTGACTAAAGGAAATAAAATAAAAAACGAGGTGTCACAATGGATCAAAACGAGAACAAAAATCTTGAATCAGTTGCTGAAAAAGCTACAGAAGTAAAAGACGAAGTAGTTGAAGCAGCAAAAGAAACAGCTGAAGAAGTGAAAGAAGTAGCAGAAACAGTTGTTGAAGAAGCGAAAGAAGCAAAAGCTCCTGAAGCAGATGGCGACTTCAAAGAAGTTGTTGAAGACGTAAAAGAAAAAGCAGAAGAGGCTGCTGAAAAAGCAAAAGAAGTTGCTGGTGTTGCAAAAGAAAAAATCGAAGAAGCAGCAAGCAAAGTGTTCACTGAAGAAAACAAAGCAAAAATTAATGAAGCAACAGAAAAAGCTGTTGATAAAGTTGAAAGCTATAATAAAAATAATTTATTCGAAAAAATCTTCTTCGGTGTATCTATCGCTCTTGCAATCTTCACACTGTTAGTATTGTTAAACGGACTAAGTTTTGCGTTTGGTTCAAATGGCGGAATGAATATTACAAGTTTACAAGCAGCGTATAGGGACCTTTCTAATAAAGTGCAGAACTTAAGTTTATATTTTGGTTTATCATTCTTCTTTGCATTAGTAGGTGCCGTATTTACTGGATATTTCTTATACCAAGCTCATAAAGCAAGTAAAAACTTATGGACTAACGTGAATGTAGCTTCATTAGCAATGGTAGTATCTGTCTTCTTAGGAAACATCTTAGGTGGCGGATTCTTAGATGCTCTTGGAAAATTATCTGATTTCTTCAGTGGAAAATCAAATTCAGCAGTAAATGCATTTCTTTCTGAAGCATTTACAAACCCATCGGCAGCGAGCCGCACTGCACAATCATTCGTAGATGGATTACAAACAGGATCAAAAATTGCAATCTTCTTCTACTTAGTAGCATTTGCAGCATCAGCAGCAACTGTGTACTTCTACTACCAAAAATTATTCCAAAAGAAAGCTCAATAAGCGAGGAGACCAATGAAAAAATTCTTTCAAATTATTTTAGGGGTTAGCTTCCTATTTCTATTAGTAGGTTGTAGCTCACAAGAGACTGCGACTTTCACTCAAAAATCAGGTGATACGGACGTAACTTTAGTTTATACGTATGATAAAAAGACTGATACCGTGACAAAGATTAAGATCGAAACGAATGAACCTACTGAACACACTGAGGCTCGTAAGGATAACGAAAAACTCTTTGAATCGATGAAAGGGTTAAATGGGGTTGTGACTTCAATTACTGAAAAAGATGGCAAACTCATCTCATCGGTTGAAGTTGACTTAACGAAATATACGTTGTCAAAACTGAAAGAAAGTAACAATTTATTCTTTGCAGGCCTTCTTCAAAGTGGTTTCTTAACAGAAGACGGAGATCACGTATCATTCTCTAAGAGTAAAGAAGTTGCACTAAAACGCGGAATGACAGAACAAACGAAAAAATAAAATGAAAAGACTTGAACAGTGATTTGTTCAAGTCTTTTTTTGTGACTATGAAAATCAAGAAATATAAAAAGTAGACGAGAAGTTATTTTTAGTATACAATTCCTTCATAAAATATTCTCAATTAGTGGAGGACGTTATGAAAAAAGGGAAATTACTATCAACAATTGCGCTAGCAACGATGTTACTTGCTGCGTGCCAATCGCAACAAAAAGCAGAAGAGACTACAACAGCAGAAGAAACAACAACGACAACAACTGTTTCGACTACAGAGGAGGTCAAGCCTGATTACACGCTTTATGATGCAGTGATTCAAAAATATGCACAAGTACAACCTGGAAATTCAAACGTTAGTGCAGACATCAACTCTATGGCAATTCTTGCAAGACCGGGTGGACCTTTTACAGGGATTGAATACGCACAGGTGGATTTAGATAAAAACGGAGTGGATGAATTGCTTGTTGCATTCCGTACTAAAGACAATAAATGGAGCTTGCTTGATTTATATACACTCAATAAGAATCAATTAGTTAGAATGACGACAAAAGAAAACGGATTAGATGCTATTGGAGAACGTACCTCTATTGTTCCTCTTAAAGATGGTACTTTTGCATATCATGCTTCAGGCGGAGCTCGTAACTATACATTAGGTCAGTTCCAAATTGATAAATCAGGAATCCGTTTAGAAAAGATTAAAAGTGATTTGTCAGCAGAAGAATTCCAAAAGTTAGGGGAAGCATTAGATTTATCAACTGTAGGATTTAAATCTGTAAAAGGAAACAATGCACCTGTAGCAGAAAAGAAAGGCATTGATATTGAAGCTATTAAAAACGGAGATTATTCAAGTGTAGCCGGAACATGGAAAAATAATAAAGGCCAAACGTATACTTTTGATGCAAATGGTCTGGCTGGTGATTATGAATTTGTCGGAAGCCCGAAAGTGGAAAATGGTGTAGTAACGATTGGTGCTAAAGCAAAAACATCAATGGCAGGTGGCTTTGTGATGAATTTTATCCCAGCTAATACACCATTTATCTTTAATGGTATTCAAGATCCGTCGGACTCCTCAAAAGACCGTATTATGGCAGGTCAAGCATATCGAGGGGAGACAGAAGTATTCTTCTATAAAGTCAGTGAATAATTATGAGACGAAAAACAAGTTGATTTGAATAAAGTATTAGCTGTAAAGCCTTTGAATAAACTCAAAGGCTTTTTTTATATATTTTTTGCCTCGAATATGAATAAAAATAAAAAATAACTTGTTTTTTTTTTTTTTATGTTAGATTTAGGTGAATTCTTTGTTAAGAATGTGAATATTCTATTAGGAAGGTATGTGAAGTAATGAGTAATCGTGGGAAAAAACTAGCTTTCACAACGGCTACAATTGCTGCAATCGCAACAGTTGGCAGTAACGTGAATGCTGAAGAAGTTACAACACCTGTTGCGCCAAGTGAACCAGTTGCGGAGGCAACAACGGAAACGAAGACAACAACAGTTTCTGATGAACAAGTATTGGATGCGCAAGATAAAGTATCAGATGCAAAAGCTGATAAACAAGCTAAAGAAACATCATTAACTGAAGCTGAAGCAAAACGCGATGCAAAAGCGGAAGAAAAAGCTGCAGCTCAAGCAGAAGAAAAAGAATTAGCTGAAAAAGTTGAAGCAGCAAAAGAAGCCACACCTGAAAAAGTTGCTGATTTAGAAAGAACAGCAAAAGAAAAAACAGCAGATAAAGAAGCAAAATCACAATCTGTTAATAATGCAAAAGCAGAACAAACGGCTAAACAAACGGATGTTGATAATAAAACAAACGCTCTTGAAGCATCCAAAGCAAACCAAACAGCTGCTGCAGATAAGGTGAAAGCAGCTGAAGATGCTCTAAGTGGTACGGCAGTCAAACCTGCACAAGACGCCAAAGATGCGGCAGATAAAAAAGTAAATGACGCCACTGCTTCTAAAGAAGCAGCAGATAAAGAATTAGCTGATTCTAAAAAAGCTGATGCGGAACGTGATGCTAAGAAATCTCAAATCACTTCAGAAATTCCAGCAAAAGAAGCAACAGCAACAACTGCTGGTGAAGCAGTGAAAGCGGCTGAGAAAGCATTAGATGCAATCCCAGTGGTTACGAACATTACAATCAATGCTGATTGGGCTAAAGACGCAAAAGCATATTTAGATGTCCTAAACGAAGACTGGAATCACGGTCTACGATTAGGAACGACTGAATATGAGAAAGCCAGAGATGCTCATAGGGCAAAAGTAAAAGCAACATCTGCAGCATTGAATAAGAGTGCTGACGAGGCTATTCAGGTAGCAAGCCGTAAAATTGACGCAATGCGCCAACAAGACACTTCAGAAGTATTCGATGTTGCAAACTTACCACAAGACGTGTTGAACGATGTGAACGACCAATTCATCACAACAGTAAACGAAATTCGTCGTGCTATCGGCTTGGGAGATGCAAAAATCAATACCAAGAATATCGAATTCGCCAAAGAAGTAGCGAAACGCTACATGGCAAACAATATTCACTTCATCAACCACTCAGGTAAGAGTATCGCTGAGGCTGCTAAAGCGTTAGGATACAAATACGACGCCAACGCATTGACGACCGAAACAACTGACCAACCATATGAAAACTTAGCAACATACTTTAGTGGTAAATTCAAAGTTCGAGATGGTAAATTACAGTTATCACGATTAGAACTTATGAAACATGCTGCACAATCTGCTATTTCGTTCATGATGGAAGGGGCAGGAGGTCACTTCAGAACATTAGCAAGTGACAGCATCCAAGGTGTTGCATATTCAAACGGAACAGACGAACGTGGGAACACAATCTTACAGTTACACGCATTGAATGCAAACAGCTTCGGTCAAAAACAAATCACAGACGAAGCTGCCACAAACCGTGCATTACCAGAAACTGACCGCACAACAGCTCAAGCGAAGTTAGACCAAGCTAAAGCTGATAAAGTGGCTGCTGATAAAGCTGTAGCAGATGCTAAAGCTGAATTAGCACACTTAAACGGAGAAGTTTCAACTACACCAGCAAAACAAGTAGAAGCGGATAAGGCAGCAAAAGCGTTAGAGGATGCGAAAGCTACTCAAGCAGCAGCAAATAAACGTCTTCAAGATGTTTCAGCTGATAATGCAACAAAACTAGCAGCGTTAAATCAAGCAAGAGCAGACAAAGCTACAGCAGATTCTAATGTAACAACCAAAGAGCAAGAACTAGTAACAGCTACAGCAGCGCTTGAAGCAGCTAAACAAACAACAGCAACTCGTGAGAAAGAATTAGAGAATGCTGTTCAAGCAGAAAAAGAAGCGAAAAAAGCAGTAGACGACGCAAAAGAATTATTAGCGAATAAAACTAAATTAGAAGCAGATTTAGCAGCTAAGAAAGCTGAAGTCCAAAAACATTGTGATGACTTAAAAGCGTTAGAAAATGATGTGACTGCAAAAACAGCTGCAAAAACAGCAGCAGAAACAGCTTTAGCAGATGCTGAAAAAGAATATAATCGTTTATTAGCTATCTATACTGCTGAACGTATGGTAGAACCATTAATCCAAGATGAGTTGCCAGAGTTTGTGGGTGGCGTTAATTATGGTGAAGATCTTGTATTTGAACTTCCTGAATTAATGATCCCAGAAGAAACTCCTGTTGTTTCTAATTTAGCAGCAGCAGGGAATTCTAATGCAACGTTAGGACAGGCTGTTCATAATGAAGGTCGCGGAACAGTAGTGAATGAGAACCAATTACCAAATACTGGTACTGGTAGCGAATTTGCTATTTTCGGTACAGCTGCAATGAGTATTCTAGCTTCATTAGGACTCGTAGGAACAAAGCGTAAAAACGAACAAGAATAATTGATATAAATGAACGTTCCAAATAATAAATTTTATTTGGGACGTTTTTCTTATTCACGTTGACAGTCTTTTTTTCACTACATATAATGAAATAAAAAATGTTTAGGGGAAACGTATGAAAAAATTTATTCAACTTGTTTTAAGTTTTGTTGTAGCGTTCATTCTTCTAGGGTGTAGTTCAGAAGTAACCGTTCAATACGAATCATTAAATTTCACGAAAATCACATATACTTATGACAAAAAAACAGATGTGATTACGAAGTTTAAGATTGAGAATAGAACGGAAGTGCCCGATGAAGAAGAGGCTGAGAAGATTAAAGAATTTTTCAAAAAGCTTGGAACTTTAGAGGGGATAAAGACATCTGCTAGTGAGAAATATTTAATTGTGGATACTTCTTTAGAAATCGATTTAAAGGTATTGAAGTATTCCGATATGAAGGAGAGCTTTGTTCCAGCAATTAGAAATCTAGCTGAGTATTTTCTAGATGGTGACAAGGATAATGCTACGTATGAAAAAACGAGTCACCTTATCATCACTCGTAAGTTTGTTCAAACAAAGAAATAATGAAACGAAATGACTCATGGATAAATTATCCATGGGTTATTTTTTATTTTAAGTTCATTTTAAGTTCGCTTCGTATACTAAAACCATCAAGAAAAGGAATCGAGGAAAACGAGATGGAAAAGAAAAGACAATGGTTATTGACGACAACATTATTTATCTCACTAGGGTTGGCCGCTTGCGGATCGCAAAGTGTATTAAGCCAAGCCGATGCAAACACTCAAACAACAACAAAGACATCTACAACTTCAACTACGCAGACGGCTTCTTATTTTGAAGCAAGCGACTTAACAGCGACTTACGATGAAAGTAAGGCTTCGAAGATTTCGCTGCAAGGAACGACAGCTACTGTTTCAGGAGATGGCGTAACGGTCAATGGAAGTACGGTAGAAATTACAAAAGCTGGAACGTATATCGTCGAAGGAACGGCGACAAACGTTCAATTGAAAGTTGCAGCAGGCAAGGAAGATGAAGTACAAATCGTCTTCAAAAATGCGACTTTGAAGAATACGGAAGCTCCATTACTGGTCGACACGGCGAAAAAAGTAATTTTAACAATAGCCGATGGAACGAAAAATGAAGTGGCTGATGAATCAACATCAACGGTTAAAGGAGCGATTTACTCCGATAGCGACTTGACGATTAACGGTAAAGGTTCATTAACGGTAACAGGTGCAGCAAGCAATGCGATTAAGTCAAAAGACGGCATTCGTATAGTGGATGCGACAGTTACAACAACCGCGAAAAAACACGGTGTAGCAGCCAACGACTTCGTGAACGTGTCGGGCGCGACATTGAACTTATCAGCCGATGAAGATGGTATTCACTCAGACAATGAAGATGATGTATTGTTAGGAAATATTTACTTAACCAATACGAAGATCACTGTAAATGCAGGAGACGATGGTATCAACGCTTCGAATACAATGCTCATCGACGAAGGTGCAACTATCGATGTACAAAAGAGTGAAGAAGGTCTTGAGGCTCGATTGATTCATCAAGTCGGTGGAACTGTCACAGTGAAATCTTCTGATGATGGATTGAATGCAAAAGACTGGACGTTAGAATCGTCTGAAGGACAAGGCCCAGGACAACAAACGAAGACCGTAAAAGCCGAAGCCGCAAATGTGAAAAACTTGAATCAAGCAGGCGAAGTGAAGATTGTCATCGACGGCGGAACATTAACCGTTGATGCTGAAGGGGATGGACTGGATGCGAATGGGTCTATCGAGATTAACGGCGGAACAGTCGTTGTCAATGGCCCAACAAGTGGAGCCAACGCAGCTCTTGACTATGACGACAATGGAAAACTAAACGGTGGTACAGTCCTCTTTGTCGATAATGGAGAAATGACAATGGGATTTGGTAGCGACTCTAGCCAAGCTTTCCTAATGGCAAGTGTTCAAGGAACGGCTGGAACAACCGTTGAAGTGGTTGACTCTTCTGGTAAAACAGTCGCAAGTCTAAAAGCTTCTAAGTCATTCTCAACGGTATTAATTAGTAGCCCAGAGATTAAAGAAGGCGAAAAATATACGATTAAAGTCGGTTCAAACTCAACTACAGCAACAGCTTCTAAGCAAGCAGCGAATATCGGTGGTAGACCTGGACAAGGTGGCCCTGGCGGCGGACAACCAGGTCAAGGCGGTAGACCAGGAGGTAGATAAGGCCGATAAGAATTCTAAGGAACCGTGAAAGGGGTGAGTCCACCAAAATATGAAATCGAATGATGAAATGAATATTAACGCATTAACAAGTGAGGTGGAACACTATGGAATAAAGAAAATTAAAGAAGTTGAAAAGTTGTTTAGACAGAAAGGGGGGATTCCACCAAAATAAGAATGCGATGAGACCGTTCAAACGTTAGACGACAATCAGGAGTCCAAAACGAAACAAAAGTTCTCAAAAAAATAACAAAAACTACAGCACACAAAACCAAAAAACGGGGTATTATCTCAGCTATCGAAAGCTTAACTGAGACAACACCCCGTTTTCATGTTATATTATCTAACATAAGAGGTAAGGGCAGTTTTGACAAAAGAGGAAACTTTTATTTACAATAACCCTATAAAGGAGGAAGGCAGATGGGTGAAAAGGAATTACGACGTTCACTAGCCGTCTTTCCAATCGGAACAGTGATGAAACTGACCGATTTATCAGCACGACAAATTCGCTATTATGAAGAACAGCGCTTGGTCATCCCGGAACGTTCTGAGACGAACCGCCGCATGTATTCTTTGAATGATGTCGATCGCTTATTGGAAATTAAAGATTACCTGGCTGATGGATTAACCATTATGGCGATTCAGAAGATTTTCAATAAGAATACAAATCCCGTAACGAAGGAGAGCGTGAAAGAAGCGCTGACGGATGAGGATGTCCGACGAATCTTCTACGACGAGATTATGCATATTAGCCGCTACTCTGGCGGAGAAAAATGGAACTTATAGGAGGAAACCAATGATTACACATGAAGAGATTAGAAGACAGGTAGAAGAGAAAGATGTTCGTTACTTACGATTGATTTTCACAGATATCCTAGGAACGATTAAAAATGTGGAAGTGCCAATTACGCAATTAGATAAAGTGTTGGCCAATAAAATGATGTTCGACGGTTCTTCAATTGAAGGATTCGTTCGTATCGAAGAAAGTGATATGTACTTATATCCAGACCTTTCAACTTGGGTGGTTTTCCCATGGAGCAGCAAACACGGTACAATCGCACGTTTAATCTGTGATGTATACAAACCAGATGGAACGCCATTTGCGGGGGACCCTCGTTCAAACTTAAAACGTGTGTTAAATGAAATGAAAGAATTAGGTTTCTCAAACTTCAACTTAGGACCAGAGCCAGAGTTCTTCTTATTCAAATTGGACGAAAATGGCGAACCAACCCTTGAAGGAAACGACCAAGGAAGTTACTTCGACTTAGCGCCAATCGACCTTGGGGAAGAATGCCGTCGCGAAATCGTTCTTGAATTAGAAAAGATTGGGTTCGATATTGAAGCAAGTCACCACGAAGTAGCTCCAGGGCAACACGAAATCGACTGGAAATACTCAGATGCGGTAGCGGCTTGTGATAACATCCAAACATTCAAATTGGTCGTAAAAACCATTGCGCGTAAACATGGATTACATGCGACATTTATGCCAAAACCAGTATTCGGAATTGCTGGTAGCGGAATGCATTTTAACTTATCTTTATTTGATAAAGACGGTAACAATGCGTTCTTCGACGAAAATGGCGACCAACGTCTAAGCGATACTTGCCGCCACTTCATCGCTGGGGTCATGAAACATGCGAAAGCTTTAACGGCCGTATGTAACCCAACGGTAAACTCATATAAACGTTTAGTTCCAGGATACGAAGCGCCTGTATATATTGCATGGTCTGCACGTAACCGTTCACCGCTGATTCGTATTCCAGAATCTCGTGGAATTTCAACGCGTATCGAATTACGTAGCGTGGACCCAGCGGCAAACCCATACTTAGCGATGGCTGCGATTTTAACAGCTGGTCTTGAAGGGGTTAAAGAAAAAATGGAAGTTCCTGCAGCTATCGACCGCAACATCTATGCGATGTCTGCTCGTGAACGTAAAGAAGCTGGAATTGATGATTTACCAGGAACATTAAACGAAGCGATTGAATACTTGAAACAAGACGAAACCGTTCAGTCAGCTTTAGGAAGTCATATCCTAGACAACTTCATCGAAGCAAAACGTTTCGAATGGGCTGCTTACCGTAGTCAAGTTTCACAATGGGAATTAGACCAATACTTGAAACTATTCTAAAAATTATATTGAGAGTGCACTCACAAGGTGCGCTCTTTTTATGTTCTATTTTATTCTTTGAGAAAAAGCTTGTATAAGACTATCTTCTGTTGATACGTAAAGCTTTTTCTTTGTTAAAGTTTTGACATATTTTGCTGAAAATGTAATACTGGTAAGGAAACGTAAAAAGGAAAGAGAGTGCTCACATGTATATAAAAGAGATGTCGAATGCGTTAGAAGAGTATCATGCTTTTATGGAAACTCAAGCCAACAGAACGGTTTTCCAAACGCCTGAATGGGGCGAAGTGAAGACGGATGGCTCATGGACAAGAGATGTACTTCTTGTTATGTCCGATAATCATGAACCTGTTGCGGCTGCGATGATTCTTTATCGTAAATTACCAGGTGTGAATAAGTTTTTAGCATATGCACCGCGCGGAATCGTAACCGACTATACAAATGCTGAACAATTAAAATCAGTCTTTGCGACTTTGAAAGTGTATTTGAAAGCTAAAAATGCATTTGGTTTGAAAATTGACCCAGAATTACAATGGCGTGAATGGACAAACAAGTTCGAAATGGTTGAAGGTGGATTCAATAATGAAGAATACCGCAAAAACATTTTAGCGGCTGGATTCGTAGAACGCCCAATGGACTTAGGGTTCGATGGCATTCAACCACGTTTAACAATGATTTTACCGTTGAAAGACGAAGGAAAAGGCATCGTCGAAACGTTCAATAAGAAAGAACGTTATAAAGTGAATGTAGCGAAGAAACAAGGGGTTGTTTGCTACAAGGGAACGCTTGAAGATATGCCAATCTATGATGAGTTAAATAAAATTACGGCTGAGCGTGATCAATACGTGGCGCGTAGTATCGAGTATTTAACAACAATGTACCAACACCTTCATCCTAAAGGCATGGTGGATTTATACTTTGCGAAAGTGGACTACAATGTGCAATTAGCATTTGCGACAAACCGCTTAGAAACAGCGCAAAAAGAATTCGATAAGTTAACAGGACAATTGGAAACATTGAACAATCCAAAACGTATCGAAAACGTTCAAAAGCAAATTGAATCATTAAAAGTCAATATCGCTAAATACGAAAAAGAAATCGAACGCGTGAAAGGTGACTTAGAACAATATCCAGAAGGAAAAGTAGTCAGCGGAGCGTTTGTTGTAACGTACTTAGATAAAGCGTACTACTTATATGGTGCGAACATCACTGACGATGGTGGATTGAATGCCAACAAGGCGCTTGTGTCTTGGATTATGCAAACTCTTTATGATGAAAAAGGCATTCGTTCGTTTGACTTCTTCGGAGTTTCTGAAGACCAAGAACATCACGGCGGAATTAACGGGTTCAAGCAATCGTTTGATCCAGAGTTAGTGGAATATATCGGTGAATTTGATATGCCGATTTCGAAGTTCTGGTTTGAAATGTTCCATACATGGGCACCAAAAGCCGTGAGCTTGAAGAATAAAATTTTAGTAAGACGTAAAAAATAGTTGAAAGAGGCTGGACGAGTTTCCGGCCTTTTTTAGAAAATAGGAAAGGAGAATGGAATGCAAAAAAATAGCAATCTTAGAAAACTTGTCTTTATCGCATTATTAACAGCACAAGGGATTATCCTTGGATTACTTGAACAAGCCATTCCGTTTCCTTTTACATTTGCGCCAGGGGCAAAACTAGGGTTAGCCAATATTGTGACGCTAATCAGTTTATATACACTATCGTTTAAAGAAGTAGTTTTAGTTGTCGTGATGAAAACATTGATGACGACCGTTCTTGGGGGGACGTTCTCAACCTTCCTCTATAGTGGGATGGGCGCTCTTGTCAGCTTTATCGGGATGTATCTGGTGATGCAACTGGGTGAGAAGCGTGTGAGTATGATTGGCGTCAGTGCCACAGGTGGAATTTTGCACAATGTCGGTCAATTGATGGTCGCGAGCTGGATGGCAAAATCGTGGACGGTGCTTTTATATTTACCTGCGATGTCAATCGTCGGTATCTTTGCAGGCATAGCCATTGGGATTGCGGCAAACTATGCATTAACACATGTAAAACTACTCAAAAAATATTCGGATAAAAAAGTCGGCTAAAGTTCGTGAAATAACTGACAATCAATGGACAAAAAGTGCAAAATAGCATATACTACTAAAGTGAGAAAACACAAGGAGGATTTGCAATGACAAAAACAAACATTGTAGTAATCGGTGCCGGATTTGCCGGGGTAGCCGCTACAAAGACGTTGTCACATAAGTTGAAAAAGAATAAAGATGTCACAATTACATTAATTGATAAACATCCTTACTTAACTTACATGACTGAATTACACGAGGTAGCTGGAGGACGTGTTGAGCCAGATGCGATTCAATACGACTTACAAAAAATCTTTGCACGTTCTAAAAATGTAAACTTAGTAACAGATACTGTTACAAGTCTTGATAAAGAAAACAAAGTGGTTCGTACAAAACATGGCGAATTCTCTTATGATTATTTAGTACTTGGTATGGGTGGAGAAGCCAATGACTTCGGCGTTCCAGGTGTTAAAGAGAATGGATTTACGTTATGGTCAATGGAAGACGCAGTGAAAATGCGTAAACATATTCTTAGCTGTGTAGAAAAAGCAGCTAAAGAACATGACCCTCAAAAGCGTAAAGCGTTATTAACATTTGCGGTTTGTGGTGCAGGATTTACCGGAGTTGAATTAGTCGGTGAATTAATGGACTGGATTCCAGTGTTAGCACATGAATACAATTTAGA
>ERZ773196.1568-NODE-1568-length-12639-cov-2.655912_pt1 | contig 12639 bp, 9 predicted proteins | sample MGYA00581009_ERZ773196 | MGnify/ENA primary metagenome ERZ773196 (study PRJEB29015, sample SAMEA2738162) | human oral metagenome | biome: human oral; feature: human-associated habitat; material: saliva | place: China | collected 2243 ...
ATCAGCTTTTTTCCAAAATCAAGTAAACTTCCCAGTGTAATTTTCTTACTGTCCAGTATTTCAAATAAATCTCTTCTGAATTTAAGAAACCACACCATATACAAAAGACTCTCTCTAAGTTCAACTGCACCGGTAAGAGGCTTGGCTGTTTGGGGTTCCAGCCCTACTATGAAAGGTCTGACTCTTGTTTTATTTATACTGTTACCATCATATCCATGTGACAGTTCTTCTCTTTCAACCCAATTTATAGCCTCTGTTTCATTTTCAAAATACCTGCCTAAAGTTTCATTTTCCAAAATGTGATAAAGCATTGCTGGAATTTGTCTGTATAAATGTACTTCCTCTCCATTCTCCTTTGTCAGGCTATACCTTGCCTGCCTCATATCTTCGCTTGGAAGCAGAATGAAGTTACACTTTTGTTCTGCAAATTCCAAAAGTCTGAATAAGAGCTTCACCATTTCATTATCAGACGGAAGATACTTCTCTTCTTCATCTATAAGAAGTTCTAAAGAATAGTAATAATTTGTACTGTCCTCATCTTTCCTACAAAATCTCACTCCCTTGTCTTCATTAAGGAAATTTGCTACTCCCTCTATCACATTCCACATATCAACAAGGCTGTCTGCCTTTAAATCCCCATTATAATAAATGCAGGCAAGGTCATTCTTCTTTCTCCACTCTGCTTCTGCATTCTTATATTCTTCAGCGGTCATACCAGCTTTCTTCGCTAAAAGTTCATCATAACTCTTTCCTGATTTTATCAGATATAAGCAGTAATTTTTGAGATTATTCTTGCTGTAGTCTTTTCCAAGATATTGTTTCATTATATGTCAAAGCCTCCTTTATGTTCTCCTGTTGCTGAATCATATATTTCCATTCTACTTCCACCACCAGATGAACCTGATGAAAAAATACGGATTACAATAACAAGTATAACTAAGGATATTGCTGTGAATAATAATTGAATAATATTATAAAGTATCCAGAAAATAAGCGGCACAGCAAGGTAAGTTATAGCTATACCTAATACAAATTCACCAAGTACACTTCTACACTCCTTTGTTATAAAAATTAAAACTAAGAAAAACAGAAATGAACCTATAGTGATTATTATATAAGTTTTTATTGCTAATACAGGATCTATTGGCAGCTTTTCTACTATGCTAATCATATCATTGTTTATATGCAATATTGATAAATAAACAAAAAGTGTAGTCTTGAAAATAGCAAATGTTAAAATAATTTGTATTCCAAATATAACAGAAACTACAATCATTGCAATCTTCTTAAATTTATTTGAATTTTTAAAGTAATGAATCATTACTATGATAAATTCAGCAAATATCATTACTAGTACAATTTTCCCGACTATGCTTGAAAAAATCTTTTCAAAAGGCCATTCCGTCCAATTTGAAAATACATCATGCCCATTTGAAATAAAGTTATATCCACCCTTAACCAAAAATTTTATATAACCTATTAGTCCACTTAAAAACGGTATAGCTATCATTACAATTGAAAGCCAATATTCCAACAGAGAAAGTATATCAGATGGATAGTTTCTGATCCTATCTTTTATTTTGCTAAAAATGCTATTAATCATAAAATGTCTCCTCGTTTTAAATTAGTTTTATATTTACCATCTTTCCTTTACTTCATATTCAACACATAAAGCATTGAAACTTTCCTTAATTTCCTTAAGCTGATTATCTGAAAAATCTCCTTTTATACCATTTAATACCCTATAACTGCGGGATATAATGGCTTTGGAGGTTTCAAAGAAGAAGTTGTCCCAGCTTCCATCTTCCACTGATAGTTTTTCCGTACTTAGTACATCTTTAGGTGTCATACCATCTTCGTCAACAAAATCCTGCAAGTAATGCATATCAATAAATACTTGCTTCCAGTCTGAAAAGTTTTTATTATCATTTTTCTTTATAATAAATTCTTTCCATTTATTTATAGGAGCATAATACTGGATATTAGTCCTATTATCATCAATAACCCCATAAAACCATTCCAATTTATTATTTACTGTATCCATTGCACCTAAAGAAGGGTAATTCCCATTTAATATCCATGGCATAACATTACCGATTGTAGTCATTAAGTGGAAGAATAAATTTGCTTTTTCTGAAATTGTTATTCTATCCTTTTCATCAAGCCAAATCTCTCGTTCCTTTTTGTTTCTACTCAAGCGTTCATTATTTCTTTTAAAAAGATCATTATATATCTCATCCTTTTTTTCATAAGACTTATGAGCAAATATTTCTTTACCACAAACACAATCAATATATCTTTCAAAAACAGTTCTGAAAGAGTTTAGTACATCACCCGACATTATATCCTCTGCTTCCCTATAATAGTCATATTTTTCTTCATAAACTTTCTTAACTATATCATTATTATCAAGCCAATCCGCATTATTTACATTCAGCAAATCATATAACGCAGATCCTTGCACAGTATTCTTATTATCTTCCTTCATTAAAAATAAATTTGTAGTTTCATTAATTTCCAATTGTCCAATCTTCATACTCTACCCCTTTTCTTTTACTACCCTACGGAGCATATATTAAAGCTTCGTAGGGGAATTCATTTTGCTAAATTTTAATGCTTTGCAATATTTACTCTATTTTCTTTACATTTTCTACCGCTGGAAACCAAGTGGATGACCTATAATACCATCCTTTTTGAATATCATTTTCTTCTAATGCTGCTTGAAAATCTCTATTTGAACTAACACCATCCTTAGTACTACCTTTACCGTCAGCATAATGTTCAAGTGCTCTAAGATAATCTCCTTTACTTATCTTATACTTTAACCATACATCATTAAGCATATTCATATCATTTAATCGTTCATTTTGTAATATTTTATTTGTTCCTATAAAATTAATTTCAAACCCACTATTCTCCTTGTGTAAAGCCACTGCACTATGATTCAAAAAACGATGATATTCAGAGCCATCCTCTCCAATTCTAGCATAATAACCTATATCATTTTTATCTACCAGTTTGTTCTTACCTGAATATATGTATATTCCTGTTAAGTTTATATTGTCATAGTAATAAAAATCTGTATCCCTGTTAAGGGATTCACTATAAGGATAATTTAATGAGAAACTTATATTAATTCTTCCATGTTCATTATTTATTCCGTAAAGTTTCACTTGCTTATAATCCTTGCTAACCAGCATTTTAATCTTCGTACCCTTATAGTCCATAAGTGTTACTGGTTTCAAATATCCTTTTGCCTTGGACTCAATCCGTTTTATAACCGGATTTGTTTCTTTTGTTTCCTCTTCTTCCTTCTTATCTTCTTCCTTCTCCTTCTCTTTTCCAAACTTATAGCTAAACTTCTGCGTCAGGTAATCAAATATCTCGGGTTTGTTATCAGCGGGATCAGGCCATTCTTTCTTATAAACCACTTCACTTTCCCAAAAGCCGATTTCTGCTGCCAGTCTAAATTCCATTTCAGCCTTTGCACCCACCTCTGAGAGTAGTTCTATTTCTCCTTTTCCAGTCATTTCCACCTTTTTATCTTTTGGATTTGCTGTATCAGGCAGACTTAACACTCCCTCAAGTTTTGCACTTATCTTATTTTGTGTATATATCTCCCCTGTAATTACCGCTGGTGAAATTCCAAAAACCATAAGTCCTGCACCTATACCTATTCCCGTAGTAAGATCTGCTTCCATTGAACCTGATACAGTGGTAGTTCTTTCTGTTTCTTTATTACGGTATACATCGAGAGTATAGTCCTTCAATTCATATCGGTCATCCCCTTTATTTTCTGCCAGAGTTCCTAAGCTTCCTTCAAAGTCATTTTTCTGCAAATTGAATCCAAGTGTAAAAGAGCTGCTTTTTTTTGACTCTATTCCACCTTCAACTGTAATCTTACCGTCAATATCCATAAAAATAAAGAACATAACTGTCGGATCATAAGATTGCTCTGCGATACGGTTCAAATCTCCGGCAACAAATGTTTCAGTTGCAAGTCTTATCCCAACAGCCCCTATTACCCATTTATTCTTAAAGGTTTCTACTCCTGATATATTTAGTCCTGCGACTTTAATTTCATTTTCAAAATCTCCGTTCAAAGTCTTTACAAGGTCTTCTGTTGTAAGACCTATTACAGTACCTTTTATCTTAAGATTATCCACAAAATCAAATTTTACCTTAGACTGTAGCTGCTTTGGAGAAACCTCACCTTTTTCCCACACAATACCGCCTTCATGCCTAAGGTTTTCAACGCCTATTTCTCCCGAGAGTAAAATTTCTCCGCTTGTATCTCCATCTTTATTTTTTACTCCTTCCTGATCGTAAATAACAACATCTTCCCAGTTAAGTTTAATATCATAACCTGTACTTTGTTCTGGTTTACTTCTTCCATCCGTAGAAGCAGTTGTCTTCTCCTCTCGCTTTAATGATTCACTAATTTTAGGTGTGCCTAGTTGCTTGAAAAACTCCTCCCTCTGAAATCCCGGACTTGGATACTTGTCATCATCTCCATACCCCATTGCCCTTACCTTATTAGTCATTCCAATCTGACCGCCATTTACCTTTGGGTGGATAGTGGTCTTGTTTCCGATAAGGGTAAAAGCTATAGGATTTTCTTTATCAATTCCTCCCGAAAAATCAAGATTTATATCCTTATCAAAGAGTTTATCAATAGTAGGATAGTTAAATATTACTTCCTCATATGCGTAGTCAGGATAAGCTGAATCTCTTGGAGCCTGATGCCTGTTATATATGCCGGTAAATCCTGCTATAAAATGCTCTACCTGTGGAAGCACATAGGCATTACCCTGCTGCAATTCTCCTGCATTTATCTTTCTTAGGAGTTCTGAATCTTCTTTTACAAGTACAACTATGGTATCATCCGAAACTCTGTCGGATGTGTTATTGTCATCTCTAAAACTTTTCACTACACTGTCCGAAACTTCTTTAGCTTCTTTTATGTCTGCTGTCTTTACATTTGCGCTGTACTCAATGGTCTTATTTGTCCTGTTAATGGATATGACTTTAGTTACCTTTTCTTTCTTCTTACCCTCTGCTATAATCTTAACTCTTGTTCTTCCTATCGAAAGTGGAACATTTACTGACCAGTTTCTTTTACCTGACGGTTTTATTTTAGCTGTCTTGTTAGTATGATCTGTATAGGTAATGCTCAGTTTTTTAAGTTTATTTTTGCCTGTAATCTTACCTTTTATTACTATATTTTCATCTGTGGTCCTGATTAATGCTTTCTTTTTATTATCAAGTTTGTTTGATACCTTTATAGCTAGGGTAGGCTTATTATTTACTGTCACTCTCTGCTTTAAGGTGTAGGTCTTACCGGCAACCTTAATTACCGCACTTATATCAGCCTTTCCCTTTTTTATGGCTTTTACGCTTCCTTTGGCAGAAACGGTTGCAGTTTTTTTATTTGATGATTTCCATGTTATTTTAGCTTGCTTTGAAATATTTTTTATTTTAAGAGTTTTACTTTTTCCCGTTATCAAATTAAGTTTCTTCTGCTTAAATGAAGGCTTTTTAACTATAACTGCATATCCATATTTTATCTCTCCAGTCTTTGTCCTTACAGTAATACTTATATTTGCCCTGCCAGCTTTAAGAGCTGTGATTTTCCCTTTTTTAGAAACTTTTACTGTTTTAGGCTTGTCTGACTTATATGTTACCTTCGTTGTCTTTTTCAGATTGTTTATCTTAATCTGCTTTGTAGCACCAATAGCCATAGTCGCTGATGACTTGGCAGGTGATGGTATTACCTCAGCCTGAGCCTTAGGATTTGAAGTATCCGCCTTTACCCTTTCAGGTACAGTATTAAGCCCTGAAAGCATAATGGTTACTGCTAAAGCAAATCCCAGAATACGCTTTTTTATATTCATGATTCTTCTCCTTGTTTGATTTTTGAAAAGTGATAGAAGTGATACATTTCCCCTTAGCTGTTTGGGGCTAAAGGGGAAATATATTTCTATTTTTAATGGTCAATTTTATATCTTCAAATTAATCTGTTACATCAAATGCCTTAAACGAGATAGTATTATCTTCAGCATTATATTTAAAAATATTCCATTTTTTTTGCTTTGAAGCTTTTTTGCCTAAAAGCTCATCATTGCTATAAAAGTCATCAAGCCAGATATCTGCAATCTTTCTATCATTTTTATAAAGAATTGCTGAAAATCCTGATATTCCTCTTCTTTTCCTGTCTGCAAATCTATATTTTACTTTCATTGAAAAATTATCAGTGCTATCAGTTACTTCTTTAACAAATGTCTTATAACTTTCTTTAGCTGAGTACCAATTTAATTGTGCTCCTGAATAGTCCTTTGCTTTTTTATGTATCGGGCGCCTTTTCTCTTCTATTTCAAAAGGAGTAATTGTGTAATCAGTAAGAGTTCCTTCGTAATCAGGTGTCCAAGTTAGTTTTTTTGACTCATTACTGCTACTATCCCACCAAGAATCCTTTAAAATTGTCAATCCACTCTTATATTTACCTTTTTTATCACTAATTATATCTTCCTTTATAACCAGTTTGATTTTATCTCCTTTATCCAACTTAATTTTTCTCTTACTGATTTTGTGAAATTCCTTCCTAGACAAAAAAGAAATCTTATTTTCAAAAGCTCCCGGTCCGGGAGATGCCGCTCCTACTACCCATCTATTTTTTACTAAATTAGATATACCATAGGCATTAGTTTTCGTGTCATCATATCTCTCAAGGTAATATACTATAGAATATTCAGGCTTACGATAATTCCCTAAAAGATAATTTAAAATAGTTCCTACAGAGTATGTGTCTATATATGCCCCACTTTTATTCCATATTAAATTTCGTGTAAATTCAAATTTCTTTTCAGATGCTTTTATTGTATATGTACTAATGTATTCATTTTGCCCTTCCATCGTAAAGCTTCCGTTAGCACCAGTATCTATATCAAAGCCTAACCCTAAATCTCTACCAGTATTATTTTTACCTGAAAATTTAACTTTCTTAAAGTCCCTGCTTATCTCGGCAGTAATTATTGTTCCTTTTTTATCATCAGCAATTTTTATAGCCTTATAATAACCTTCTCTTCCATACATCTGTTTTGATGCAACAACTGATATACTTTCTACTTTCTGCATGTTCTCATTTTCTACCTCTGCCCTTACCTTTTCAGGCGTAGCATAAAGCCCTGAAAGCATCAAGCTCATAGCAAGTCCCATACCTAAAATTCTCTTTTTTAACCTCATAGTTCGTTCTCCTTTTCTTAAGTTTTATAAATTTTTATAACAAAACACAAAAAGGACTGCCTAAAAGCAATATGCTTTTAAACAATCCTCTAATGTATCATTATTCAGTTTAATTTTAAAATTAAATAGATTTACACTCTGTCTGTCTGTCTGTCTGTCTGTCTGTCTGTAAATATTATCCCACTTATCATAACCGCTTGTCAATCCCTCAAATTTATTTCTCTCAATTAATATTATAGCAAATTCTAAGGATTATTTCAACTTTAAGTTTTTTCCAATAGAATTAGGAATATCAAATGATATGCCTACAATACCCTTAACAAATAAGACTTTTGTTACAATTTAAGTGTGCTATCCCCTTTAATGTGATATTCCCATTGTCATACTATTCTTTCTATACCACACTTATAGAATTATTATATAACTCGTGTGGTGCTATATCCTGACCACCGCTCCACTCTACAGAATGATTTGCAAGCTTTACAGAATTAAAATTTGATATATCCTTTAACTCCCCATACCAACTGCCACTCATATATGGTAGAACATCGAATATTTTACGTTCTCCGGTTTCATATACAAGTAAAAGCTTATAATTCTCTTTAGGTGTAACACTTATCAATTCAGGCTGTAGCATATAAGCACCCCCCTTTTTTATTTCAATGGCTCTATTGAAAATGCTTTTTCACCATTACTTAACAAGTTCCAATTTGCTAATAGTTCATCGTTGTGTATCACTATCCAAGCTAAAATAAGTTTTAATTTTTTATTTGGTATACTTCCTTCTAAAACATCACCATCAAGGCTGATAACAACCTCACTTCCCTGATATTCCGCATGAATATGAGGCAGGTTATGTTGTCCTCCTACTTCCCTATACATTCTCACTATTATACCATAAAACATTGATATAGTAGGCATTTTTACATCCCCCTTTCTATTTCTACCTATATTCTATCATATTTTTTACATTTAGTGTATATTACATACATTTTTTATCCTTATAAATCCCTATCAGCTTCTTAATCTCTCCCCTGCCCTTTCTCCAACTCTTCCTCATAAGCCCCAACCTTCCTATTGATGTATTTAGTCCTAAACTTAGAATAAATGATATTCTGCTCTGAGTATAGTCCAAAATAGCCTGACATTATGTAGCTGATGGCAATGGCAAGCAGGAAGTAGATATTGCCCTCCTTAAATCCGAAAAGCTCCGAAATGATAAGCAGTGAGGCGATAGGGCAGTTAGTCACTCCCACAAAAAGCCCTGCCATTCCGCAGGCTACAGCAAGTGAAGTAGGTAAGCCAGCAACATGTGCAAAGAAACTGCCAAAGGTTGCTCCTATATAAAGAGACGGCAGTACCTCGCCACCCTTAAAGCCTGAGCCTATACAAAGTGCAGTAAGAAACATTTTCATAAAAAATGAATACCAAAGCACCTCTCCCTCTACAGCCCGCTCTATGACAGGCATACCTGCACCAAGAAAGTCCCTTGTTCCAATCAAAAGATTGATAACAACAAAGATAATACCTCCCAAAAAGACCTGCACATAGCGGCTTTTGTGAAGCTTTGCAAAGCCACTGCCAAATCCCTTTAACATAAGGCAGAAAGCTATACTTAAAAGGCCACAGAATATAGCTAAAACTGCTACCTTCCAAGTAATCTCTATATCAAGTCCGACATCGATAACACTCCCAAGCTGCACCTTGCTAAACCCACATAGATGAGCCAGCCAGCTTGCAGTGACAGAAGACACAAAGCATGGAAACATAGCTGAATATTGGATGATACCTATACTTGCCACTTCCATCGGGAAAAATACTGCCGCTATAGGTGTACCAAATATAGCTGAAAAAGCGGCACTCATACCACACATAATAATCATGCGCTTTTCCTCTTCACTTAATTTCAGCCATTTAATCTTGTTAAGCCCTGCAGCTGCCGCACTTCCAAGCTGTAAGGCAGCACCTTCTCTTCCCACCGAGCCACCGAAGGCATGTGTAATAAGGGTAGATACAAAGATAAGTGGAGCCATAACTACAGGAAGCTCCGTCTTTGCGTGAATAGTGCTGATAACAAGATTGGTTCCCTGGGACTTATATACCCCCGCAAAACGGTACAAAAACACTATAATAAGGCCTGCAAATGGCAGCCCGTAGAGCATTTCAGGATGAGTCTTTAATAAATTGTTTGCCCTGATGTCAAGTGCTGAAAATGCCACACTGATGCCTCCTACAAATAGGCCTACCAATGTGGCAAATATGCACCAACGAAGCAGATTAAAGATGTTCACCCTGATTTCTGTTACTATCCTCTTAAACTCCGTTATAAAATTCTCCATGAAAACTCCGGTACCTTATATTTTTATGTGGGTGTGGGTTGCATCCTACACCCTAGGATACAGAACTGCGTGAGCACTGCTTAATCTTTTAAGCGTAGCAGGATACAGGACTGCGTGAGTACCGCTTGCCCTTGCATCATAATACATTACTGAGCCTTAACTACAAGAGCCCAGGTTTTTGAAGCAGGCGTCCCCTTAAGTACGGTAATTGTTTCAGCACTAACAGACGCTCCCTTAAGAGCTGTGGCAAATGGCATATAGTAAAGCTCTGCCATTCCTGTCTGCGCATTCTTACTGAAATAGAAGTATGAGCCATTGTCTGAACTAAGGATATTTGAACCAGGCATGATATATACCTTTCCTGCTCCGTTGTCGTTAAGCCCCAGAGTTGAAAGCACTTCCTCATATCTGGTTACTACTGTATTTGAAGCATTTTTAAGAGTGAAGTTAATGCGGTTTTCCTTGCCCACAACTCCTCCACCGCTTATTTCCAATGAGCCTACACTTGCACCCTCACTAACCTTAGAATCCATAGCATTGTTAGCCATACCTCCTACGGCTACTGCTCTTATATTCACTGTACCTGTAGTAAGGACTGCTGCCTTAAGAGGATAGGTAAGGAAGGTCTCGCCGTCTACAGTTACAGGAGAAATGGTCTGAAGCTTTCCATCCGCTGTATCAAGCACAAGACCTGTGTTACCTGTGATAACAAGGGATATCTTACTCTGTGGAATGCCTGCATTGTAAATGCTGTTACCTGCACTGTCCCTTGCCCTTACAAGCACGTAGTAAGACTCAGGAATGGTATTGAGTGAACTTGTTCCTCCAAAGGAATTAATCACAGTTCCAGCAGTTAAAAATGTATTGTTATCCATTACCTTCACATAACCTGTAAGGGTACGCTTGTATATACCCATAATCTGAAGGTCTTTAATATAGCTTGGGTTGCCGATTTTAATCTGAACTTCCCTGGTTATAGGAGTCACACCTCCGTAGGTTATGTTCAATCTTCCTACATAACCAACTGTCTGGTTAGGCTCCAAGTCTATAAGGAATTTACCGTCTGCCACGAGGTTTACAGGCTTGTTACCCTCCCATATCGCACTTGTTTTCCCTGCAAATCTGATGTCTCTTGTAACATCATTGCCATACTGGTCAAGAAGCTTGTATCTAACCTCAGCCTTCATACCGCTGTCACTAAGGGTGGCAAGAGGTGCCTCCATATTTTCAACAACAATTTCCTTAACTGCCGCCTGAGTAGCGACAGGTGTCCTATCCTTTATGTCAACCCCTATTACATTACTCTTTACGCTTGGAGCCGCTCCTCTGCTGCTCTTTACAGCTGCCCTCACATATACCTTGGTAGCTGTATGACCTGCAACTAAAAAGCCTGATGAAGTTATAGTAGCAATGTCTGAAGATGCAGGTATAGTGCAGGCTTCATCTGCAAATAAGTCATAGAAAATGCCATAGGTCTGCTTTCTGCCGGGACTGAGCTTTAACTCGTTACTACCTGCCTTTGAGACAGACTTAAACTGGATGATAGAGTCTGTAAGCATGGTGCCGTCAAACCTGCCTGTTCCAGCTATAGAAAGACTGTCAACTCCACTGTTTACATTCACCTTACATTTAATTGTGATCTGCCTCTTATTCACTGTGTAGGTAAAGCTGATAACCGTAAGTCCAGGCTTCTTTGCGGTAACTACACCGTCTTTTGATACGGTTGCTGCATTTTTATTGGAAGACTTCCAGCTTCCCTTAACACCTGAGGTTCTTCCTCCTATGCTGTAGTCAATATCAAGCTTTTTCTGCCCTATATAAACTTCCTTTGCCTTCCTAAGAGTCAACATAGAGTTCGGACTACTCTTGTCGTATAAAAATGCAATTGCCGCCTTAGCATCTTCTCTCGGTGAAAGCACTGAGAAGCTGCCAAAAGCCACTGTTCCTGCAAGAAACATAGCTAAAAATTTATTTTTCATGTAAATCTCCCTTCGCACAACTTTAACTTACCCAAGTTAGGGCTTTATCACTTTAACATCAATATATGTCTGAACTGTGTTAGATTTATTACCTATTTTCCACATTTTAATAAATTTCCTATTTCTTCTGTGGAAAACTCGTATTTTTTGCCACAGAACTCACAACATACCTCCACCGGCTTATCCTCTTCATAAAGCGAGGTCAATTCTTTCTCCCCTATGCTTATAAGCACCTGTTCCACTCTTTCTTTGTTGCAGTCGCAGTAAAATGAGGTCTCTGTCTTGTCTGTGATTTCAACATTTAAATCTTCAAGAATGAAGGTTAGAATCTCCTCAGGAGTCATATCCTCATCAAGCATACCTGTAACTGAAGTTACCATAGGTATCCTCTTTTCTATGGCATCTATGGTCTCATCGCTTGCCCCCGGCATTAGCTGAATAATGAAGCCTCCTGCTCTCTTTACGCTGTAGTCTCTATCTACAAGAACTCCGAGAGCCACCACGCTTGGAACCTGTTCGCTGGATGCAAAGTAATAAGTCAAATCCTCTGCTATCTCACCTGTGATGAGGTTGGTTCTTCCCACATAAGGCTCCTTAAGACCCATATCCCTGATGACGGTCAGCTCGCCATTACCAACTGCAGCCCCTACATCAAGCTTTCCTTCCGACTTAAGCGGAAGCTCTACGTCAGGGTTATAGACATAGCCCTTCACCCTTGCCTTAGAATCTGCCGTAACTATAAGACCTCCTATAGGTCCGTCTCCCTTAATCTGAAGAGTAAGCCTGTCATTTTCTCCCTTCATCATAAGCCCCATCATAGAGCCTGCCGAAAGAAGCCTTCCAAGTGCTGCTGTTGCCACTGGCATACTATCGTGGTGAAGCCTTGCTTCTTCTACGAGATTTTTGGTTGTGCAGGCAAAGGCTCTTACCTCTCCTCCTGCCGCAACTGCCCTTACTACATAATCTTTCATATACTTACCTGTATGTTTTTCCTTCCTGATATTTTTCCTTAGCTATAAAGTATAGACGCTCACTATCCCCCTTTGGTGCTTCCCTTGTAAATGCATCATAGACAGCCA
>ERZ773196.1569-NODE-1569-length-12620-cov-2.966494_pt1 | contig 12620 bp, 9 predicted proteins | sample MGYA00581009_ERZ773196 | MGnify/ENA primary metagenome ERZ773196 (study PRJEB29015, sample SAMEA2738162) | human oral metagenome | biome: human oral; feature: human-associated habitat; material: saliva | place: China | collected 2243 ...
CCCTTTGCTTTCATACCCTGCCTCCAATTTTTATTTAGTGTTGCATGTCTCTTTATCTATTATACCACTTATTTTGGCTATAGCCAATTCAAAGTTTTTGTGATATAATCTTACGATACAGTTGTCAAGTTATTTGACAAAAAATATTTTATGAAGGGCAGGTGTTTGGTATTAGCGAGTCAAATTTTATGAGAGCTCTAAGACCCTTTAGCGATTTGAAGGATCCCACCAATACTATCTATGACCATTTGCCTTATAGGAAGGATATTAACCTTATCAAAGAAAGTGATATAAGAATGGTATCCGGCAATGTTGTTAAATATACCCAGCTGGTTGTGGAAGAAGCCAAAATTATTGATACAAATGAACTTGCTGAAATTATCATAGAGGAAGCAAGCAGTCTGTATGAGGCACAGCTTTCCGAGCGTGAGCCGGATGACACCCTTATGGATGACGTTAGTGAGGATGAAATTGTTGCTGCTGATGATGGTGATGATGTGGGGGATGATGAACTCTTTACAGGAGAGCTTGACATGGATTCCATCAATGCCCTTGCTGAAGCAGATGAGAATGAAGATGACTATTCTTTCTTAAATGATGAATGATGACACTTTAGGTAAATGTAGATTTGTAAAACAAATGCTGTAAACACTTTCAGGGCTTCTGCCCTACTGTGTTTACAGCATTTTTACTTCAAATAAATCAAACTTTGATATTAAAACGCATATATACTTGGTTTTTGACAGCCAAGATCTGTCTGAAGCCATTTACCATCAACATACTTAAACTCTGTTCTTATGTACATACTTCCTGTGTTATTGCTGTCCTTCCATTCCGGATCGCCAAACCAAGGCCTGTAGTAATACGAGAAATATATTTGATAAAACACTGTTTTTGTCACAACAGGCTCTGTCACATCTATATCAGTTTTAACAGATGTAAAATCAATCTTAGTCACGTGTCTGCTGTCGTTGTTTAGACCCTGTGCAAGTTCATCATACTGGGCCTTAATTGAGGTAAGGCTGTCTTCGTCCTGTACAAAGATATCTTTAATCTTGTCAAAGGAATCGCCATTTAATGCAGCCTGATATACCGACTTCATATTGTTTATAGCCAGCTCTTCAAGCGCTTCTGCCGTATCCTTAGACAGCTTCATATCGTCAAGTGAGATATTATCATTATTGCCTGTAATTGTCTCGTTTCTTTTCAATGTTTCTAAGCCATCTTTAGATACTTCAATTTTGTGATTTCCGGTAAATATTATTGGTATTGTATAAGTACTATCCCCCGGTACTTCACCTTTTGTCATATACTTCTCAGGAATCTCGACATCATCTACCTTTACCTTAGCTCCCTCAGCCACATTTATCTTGACATTAGAAGCAGCAATTCCGACATAGTCTATGCTCCAGTCATCAAATATATAGTACTTCTTTGCTGATTCCTTTACCAGATTTACAGTGAAGGTATGCTCCTTACTATCGCCTCTGTTGGTGTAGGATATAACGACTTCTTTGCGGATATCATCATTCTTGTCCATTTTCCAAAAAGAATCATTATCGTTTACCTTATAATTAAGCACATCAGTTAAGCCGGCAGACGCACGGTACTGTTTTATTCCGTCTTTTTTAAGTAAGAAATTCTTATCATCCTCTGTATTTATATTAAACAAAGAATACACACTGTCATAATCTTCATTGACAAGAGCAACAAAATACTGTTTAGCCTTATGTTCTGCACTGAAATTATCAAAGATATAAGGAACTAAAAAGTATATCATAGCCCCAAGAATAATAATTTCTAAAAATAAAAACTTGATTACTCCAAATATACCCTTCTTACGCTTGCCGTTGTTCTTCTGAGGCTGCTGATTGTTTACCGCAGGAGAAGGCTGTGATTGCTGATTGTTTACCACAGGAGAAGGCTGTGCCTGCTGATTATTTACCGCAGGTACCGGCTCTGATTGCTGATTGTTTACCACAGGCGAAGGCTGTGTCTGCTGATTATTTACCGCAGACGAAACCTCTGGCTCCAGGTTATTTTCTAAAGGAGAAGGCTCTGTCTGCTGAGTGTTGTCTACAGGTATTGGCTCTGACGTCTGGCTATTCTCTACCGGTGATGGCTCTGTCTGCTGAGTGTTGTCTACAGACACAGGCTCTATCGCAGGCTCAGGCGCATTCTGTTCTTCTTTATTTTCATAAGCAAAAGAATCTGTATCAGGCAGTTTGTGACCACATTTTTCGCAAAATGCCTGCTTCCCGAAATATTCTGCTCCGCAATTTTCACAAAACATATAATCCCTCCATTTAATTAATTCGCTTTATCAATCTCATCAAGTACTTCGATATTCTTTTTTTCAAGGCCGCTCATTTTAGAAAAAGCCTTGTCTGTACTAACTTTCTTTTTTATCTTCTTGTACCAGCTTTGTTTATTGAAGTATTTCTGAACCTCTTTATCCTTAAACTTTGCTCCATGTTTTGCGTACATCTCATTTATTATCATTCTTGCAACGGATCTGTCCCCAGGCATCTTGTAGTCTTTACTCTCAATCTTTTCTACAAGTGCCTTGGCGCTCTTCTTATTCAGTTTCTTTTTAGCACTGTCGGCAAAGAGATATTTTGTGCCTGATTTCTTTTCCTCTTCCTTAACCTCTTTTTTGTCTTCTTCTGTTACAGTACCCTCTGTATTGTTGCTGTCTTCGCCATTTTCGCTATTTTCTTTTGATTCACCAGCTTCAATAGCTCCGTTGGTAGTCGTATCATCGCTGTTTTCACTGCTCTCTGTGGATTCACCTGCATCTTCCTTATTCTCGGTAGATTCCTCTTCACCATCCTTCTTGTCACTATCATCATCCTTCTTGTCTTTATCTTCTGATGGCGACATAGTGTTGTCTACAGTGAACTGGTCAAAGCTCTTAGTAAGCTGTGTGTCAGCAACATCTTCTGAGGTATATCCACTGTCTGAATTATCATCTGTATTCTCAGCAGTAACTGATGTTTGTTTTATCGCAGGCACTCCATTGGTGTAGGCAAGTGCACCTGCGGATGCTCCAATCGCAATAATTACAAGAGCCAATATAATTGACAAGAAAACTAATCCGCCTTTTTTCATATCTTAACTCCTATCTTTTATGTGTACTTCTTTCCTCTAGGTATCACTAATTCTTATAGAGAGACCACAGATAATAGTACTTCTGTGGCCTTAATAATCTCTATATTTAATAAACGTTACCAAACATATTCATGTAGTTCATATTGCCAAATATGCTTGAATATATGCTGGATAAGATACTTCTTCCTACAATATCAAGCAATAGTATAACTATACAAACAATAATAAGCTGAAGTAAAAGACCAATTCTATAGGTCTTAACAAAGTTCTCTTCAAAAGCTATGTAAGCAATAACTACTGAGGACATAATGTTGTTTACCAGCAAAAATACAAGACAAATTCCTGAAATCATGTATAGTGAAAGCGACATAAATATCACTACAAGAAATAGAATTATCATATCTAATATCGTAGTCAGACTGCAAAGTCCAAGTACTGATAAGTATGACACTGGTTTTGTCTGCTTCTTAGCAAAAATGAATACTCCAAATGCATATACTGCCTTTATAGCTACGTAAGATAAGATTAAGAAAAATGCTATCTTAAACTTTGTAAATGCATCAAATACAGGGTAATTAAACATTATTATGAAAAATATAAACATAATAAAGGCCGATATACCACCTGCAACCAGCTGGCTTAGCTTATCTTTCTCTGCAAATGATGATTTTAATGCCTCAAAAGGGTTCATTAAAAATGATTTGGTTACACCTAAGGTATCTTTCAATATCTTAGCTACATCAATATTTAAGCTCTTTCCCGCAGAACTTCCAGCCTGTCCGGTACTTCCTGCATTCTGCGCAGGAAGAGGTGCGTTGTTAACTGCGCTTGCTACAGGTGTTTGCTGTGTGCTTTCTGTATTATTTACTGCATTGTTGCCTGTGTTCTCTGAATTTACCCCATTATCTACCTCAGCGTTTGCAGATGTCTCGTTAGCCATTGCCTTGCTATCTGTAGTTACTTCGGGAGTACTGTTAGCATCAGCATTTACAGGTACTTCTGTAGCACTTACGGACTCATTGGCCTTTACCTCGATATCTTTAGTTACTTCAGGAGCACTGTTAGCATCAGCATTTACAGGTGCCTCCTCTACAGGGTTTGCTGACTCGCTTACACTTGATGCAGCCCTCTCCTGTCTCTCCTTTACTGCTCCCTCGCAGTTACATTCCTGTCCATCCTCTATAGGATTTCCACAAAACTTACAAAACCTTCCCATGTTTTTCCTCCAAGAATAATATTCCCAAATTATCTACCAAATGAACCTTATCCAAAGGTAAATAATTTGGGTGTTGGAATCGATTATAACATTGTTGTATTTATCCAGTCAACCACCTGTTCTAGTCCAGAAGGATTCTTTGGTAAGAATCTCCTCCTCAGGTGTTTTCTCAAAGGCAAGAAAATCTTTCCAAAGAAAAGCCTTAAAGACTACCTCCTTTTTAGACTCAGTCCCTTCTTCTGCCTGAACTTCCTTTTCAAGCCTTACGATTCTGTATCTCTTACCGTTATCACTGCCGGTAAATGGCTTTTTATAGGTATAATAGTTAAAAGAGAGAACATCCTTTATATCAACCATTGGTATTTCCTCTACGTGCAACTGTTGCTATATCTATCATTTCAAGCTCATCCTTATGAGAGTTTGTTAAGCTCCTAAGAAGGGCTGTCGCTGTATCAAGCGCAGTAATAACAGAAACACCTGTTTCTATGGCAACTCGTCTGATGAGGAAGCCGTCTTTAGACTTTCCTGCACCCTTAGAAGGTGTGTCGATAACAAGGTCAATGTTGTGTGCAAGTAAAAGGTCCATAAGTGTAGGTGCTGCCTGTTCAAGCTTGTTTACCTGAGTTACTTCCACACCGTTATTCTTAAGCACTTCTGCTGTACCTCTTGTTGCGTATATCTCATAGCCAAGCTTACTAAAGCCTGCGGCTATAGGAACAATTTCCTTCTTATCCTCATCACAAACTGTAATTATCATCTTCTTGTGGACAGGAAGGTCAATTCCCGCTCCAAGAAAAGCCTTAAAGAGAGCCTCATCAAAGGTCTTTGCTATACCGAGGCACTCTCCTGTAGACTTCATCTCAGGTCCTAAGGAAATCTCAGCTCCTCTTAGTTTTTCAAAGGAGAATACAGGCATCTTTACGGCCACATATGGAGCTTCCTTCTGAAGTCCAGGCTCAAATCCAAGGTCTCTAATCTTTTCTCCCATTATGACCTTGCAGGCAAGCTCTACTATAGGTATGCCTGTGACCTTGCTTATATATGGTACTGTACGGCTTGAACGAGGGTTTACCTCTATAACATATACTTCATTCTCATAAATGATGAACTGTATATTTACAAGTCCTATTACGTGAAGGCTCTTTGCAAGCTTTCTGGTATAGTCCTCTATCCTTTCTATAAGCTCTGCCGAGATATTCTGTGAAGGATAAACTGATATACTGTCACCTGAGTGTATGCCTGCTCTTTCAATATGCTGCATAATACCGGGAATTAAGATATCTTCTCCGTCACAAACTGCATCCACTTCAAGCTCCTCACCCATCAGATACTTGTCTACAAGGATAGGATGCTCCTGAACATTACGGTTGATTATGCCTATATACTCCCTTATATCAGAGTCAGATATGGCTATTCTCATTCCGGCACCGCCAAGTACGTAAGAAGGGCGTACAAGCACAGGGTAGCCAAGCCTATTAGCAACTTCCACAGCCTCATCAGCTGTAAATACCGTTCCCCCTGAGGCCCTTGGTATGCATGTTTCATTTAAGATATTGTCAAATAACTCTCTATCCTCAGCTGCATCCACATCTTCTGCGGATGTTCCAAGTATCTTAACTCCCATTTCCATAAGAGCCTTGGTAAGACCTATGGCTGTCTGGCCTCCAAACTGAACTACCGCTCCATAAGGCTTCTCAAGCTCAACTACATTTCTTACATCCTCAGGAGTAAGAGGCTCAAAGTAAAGCTTATCAGCTATATCAAAGTCTGTACTTACAGTTTCAGGGTTGTTGTTTATAATGATGGTCTCATAGCCTGCCTTTGAAAATGCCCATACACAATGTACTGAGCAGAAGTCAAACTCTATACCCTGACCGATTCTAATCGGTCCTGAGCCAAGTACAAGCACCTTCTTTTTGTCAGTAACTGAAGTATTCTCGTTTTCTCCGTCAAAGCAGGAATAGTAATAAGGTGTGACAGCCTCAAACTCAGCTGCACAGGTATCTACCATCTTAAATCCCGCAATGATATTTTCTTTTATTCTACAATCGTAAATTTCCTTTTCAGTCTTCCCTGTAAGCTTTGCAATTACCTTATCAGGGAATTCCATACGCTTGGCATCAAATAAAAGCTCCCTGGTAAGCTCCTCATTTTTAAGGCGAAGCTCACATCTTACAAGACGCTCTATCTTATCTATGAACCACTCATCTATCTTGGTTATATCATGTATGTACTCAGGTGTAATTCCCCTTCTGATAGCCTCAGCAATGAGGAAGATTCTTCTGTCATCCACCTTTTGAAGCTCATCCTTGATATCCTCATCAGTAAATCCCTCGTAGTAATTGACTATGAGACTGTCCACATGCTGCTCTAATGAGCGGATTGCCTTCATAAGCGCACCTTCAAAGTTGGTACAGATGCTCATAACCTCACCTGTAGCCTTCATCTGGGTGGTAAGGGTTCTCTTTGCGGTAATGAACTTATCAAAAGGAAGTCTCGGTATCTTAACAACCACATAGTCAAGTGCAGGCTCAAAGCTTGCAAATGTTCTTCCTGTAACGGCATTCTTAATCTCATCAAGAGTGTAGCCAAGCGCAATCTTAGCCGCCACCTTAGCTATAGGATAGCCTGTAGCCTTTGAGGCAAGCGCAGATGAACGGCTGACTCTAGGGTTCACCTCTATAACGCAGTATTCAAAGGTGTGAGGGTTAAGTGCGTACTGCACATTGCAGCCTCCTGTGATTCCAAGCTCATCTATTATGTTAAGAGCAGATGTTCTTAGCATTTGGTGCTCTTTGTCTGAAAGTGTCTGAGAAGGGGCTACTACTATACTATCACCTGTATGAACTCCAACAGGGTCAAGATTCTCCATATTGCAGACAGTAATGCAGTTACCTCTGCTATCTCTCATTACCTCATACTCTATCTCTTTCCAGCCTGCGATTGAACGCTCTATAAGACACTGACCCACTCTTGAAAGCCTAAGTCCGTTCTCACAAATTAAGCGAAGTGATGCTTCATCATCAGCTATACCACCGCCTGAGCCTCCAAGGGTATAGGCAGGTCTTACCACTATCGGATAGCCTATTTCTTTGGCAAATTCTACAGCAGCCTCAACGTCTTCTACTATTGTAGAAGCAGCAACAGGCTCCTTAAGCTTCTCCATAGTATTCTTGAACTCAAGTCTGTCCTCAGCCTTTTTGATAGTCAAAGCTGTGGTACCTATAAGCCTTACATTATTCTCCTTAAGGAAGCCGCTCTCCTCAAGCTCCATAGCAAGGTTAAGTCCTGCCTGTCCTCCAAGTGTCGGAAGGATACTGTCAGGCTGTTCTTCTTTTATGATTTTCTTAACTACATCTACATTAAGAGGCTCTATGTATACCTTATCCGCAATATCCTTATCTGTCATAATTGTAGCAGGATTAGAGTTTACAAGTACTACTTCTATTCCTTCTTCTTTAAGGGAACGGCAGGCCTGTGTACCTGCATAGTCAAATTCAGCCGCCTGTCCGATAACGATAGGGCCTGAACCTAAAACCATTACTTTTTTAATATCAGTTATTCTTGGCATCATTAACCTCCCTTAAAAACTCATCAAACAAATATCCTGTATCAAGCGGTCCTGAGCAGGCCTCAGGGTGGAACTGTACGGTAAAGATCCTCTTTCCTGTGTAGCGTATACCTTCAACAGTTCCGTCATTTACATTTATAAAGCTTGTAGTTGCCACTTCTTCAGGCATACTCTTATCAACTACCATATAGCCATGATTCTGAGTAGATATGTATACTCTTCCTGTAGATAGATCCTTTACAGGGTGGTTTGCTCCCCTGTGTCCATACTTCATCTTCTCCGTTCTGCCGCCCTTTGCAAGAGCCATAAGCTGATGTCCGAGGCAGATGCCAAAGATAGGGATGTCTCCATCAAAAAGCTTCTTAAGCTCCTCTATTATATCAGTACATTCTGCAGGATCTCCAGGCCCGTTACTTAGCATAATTCCATCAGGCTTATCCCTAAATATCTCTTCAGCCTTTGTATTCTGTGGATATACCGTTACCTCACAGCCCCTTCTGAGGAGAGAGTCAACTATATTCTTCTTTGCACCAAAGTCCATAAGAGCAATCTTGTATTTTGTTTCTGTAATAAAGTCATTCTTGAACTGGAATTCAGGCTTAAATACCTTATCAGGTCTTCTTGCAAAACGAGGCTCAAATATCTCCTTTTCCTTGCAGGATACCCGCTCAACCACGCCTTCAACCCTGTAGCGCTTAATTCTATTTAAAATATTAGCACTTCCAAGTTTTGTTTCGTCAGTTGTTATCATACCGTTCATGGTACCACTCTCACGAAGAATCCTTGTAAGTGCTCTTGTATCAATGCCATAAATGCCGGTAATGCCCTGGTCAACTAAGAATCTGGCCAGAGAATCGTCATTTCTAAAATTAGAGGCTTTTCCTGCTATTTCACGAACTATAAAGCCATCAGGCTGAGCTTTTTTTGACTCCATGTCCTGATAATTAATACCGTAATTACCAATCAAAGGATAGGTCATTGTAACTGCCTGTCCTGCATAACTTGGATCGGTAAGCACCTCAAGATAGCCTGTCATGGAAGTATTGAAAACTATTTCGCTTATAACTTCCGTTCTGGCACCAAAAGATTCTCCCGTAAATACCGTTCCGTCTTCAAGAATCAAATATGCTTTCATCATTTCCTCCAAATCTTACTTTGCAAACTACACCACTTTTGGCAAAAGAAAAAGGAAGAACAAAAGTTTTAGTTTCGCTCTTCCTCCTCCTTTCTATTTATGCCCAAATTGTTAGAATTTTAGCACAAAAATTCAATTAATTCAAGTGCATAACATAAATATTTTTCTCTATCTTTTATTATTTATCCTTATAAGTCTTTATTGTATTTGCACTAACATTTACAATCTTAATACTCTTTGGATTTGCGTGTATTGCATTCTGCTTCCCGGCCTTACAGAACAGCTTGTTCTTGCTAATATTAACAACTCCATACTTAACACCTGAATGAGAATAAATCATAATTGCCTGTCTTCCACCATATACAGTATTTCTGCTAAGAGTAATAACGGAAGTGTTCATGTCTTTGTTCTTTGAAAAATTAGCTATATGCAGGCCAACAGTATAAGCATCCGCCTTACCTTTTCTAAGGCTCTTGATTTTATTATTTACAACTGAAGCATTCTTAGTATTGAAAAGTACAACCCCTTCACCCTTAAGTCCGGTGATTTCATTGTTTTTAAGCACAATATTATCGTGAAGGGTTTCAACTGAATTACCATCTTTTGCAGTATAGTTCGCAACCACTCCTCTATTCCCCGTTATTTTACAATCCTTGATTGTAACATTTCTGCAACCTGCATGATTCCAAAGTTCCTCAGTTAAATCAGTTCTAAATGGAACACTTTTTAAGTAAGGGGCTGTGACTGATGAGGCAATGTCAAGCTGAACAGCTTCTTCCGTCTTAGAATCCGACTCACCAATGCAGGCAATGTCGCACTTAATTATTGTTACATTCCGGCAGGCTACAAATTCTAAACTGTGCCCCACTGCATTAGCTGCTCTGATTTTCATATTTTTAAGTGTTATATTGCTTGCGTGAGTGAACTTAAATGATGATCCGGTATAACCACTGTATTCAGACTTCCAGGTTCCACCAATTATGGTTACATTTGACAATGCACTATAATTGGTTGTTTCAGGGATATTGTAAGCAATAGGTCTTTCACAGATTATAGTCGCACCTTCTGCCTTTATAGTCATATTATCTCTTAATATAATGGATTTATTAAGTCTGTAAGTAGAACCTTTTTTTAGTATAGCAACCCCCATTGTATCAAGTTCCTGCTGAATATTTGCAGTGTCATCTACTCCACTTGCTTCAACTACCACTGCCGCCTTTACGCTATCTGTCTTACCAACGCATAGGGCCGCCATAAGCATAATTCCACCACAAAGCAATATATTTTTAATTTTCATTCTGTAATCTCCTTTTATATAATTTGTGTGTCAGGAGTATTTGACACCAATTGATACAGGATTGCTACAGCTGCGCTTTTCATAATCCTTGTAAATTATTCGTAATTCGCTCATTTTTTGCAAAAATGGCTGCTTAGCGCTAAACGACTAAATTAGAAACCGTATTCATCATCTTTTCTTACATCTTTTAGCTTATAAGCTGTTATAGACATCTTCTCATCTCTAAATGCTCCAAGCATAGCAGGAACAGCACCAATCAAAGTAAATGCAAACAGCTTTATCAGCTCAACAGTATATTTTGGTTCCTTAAATACTGCATCTGCAAAGTATCTTATCATCTCCTCTATATAAGCTACATCATCAGGACTCTGTCTGATTACATACAAACAGGAATCTAAAATAAATGCCGCAAATGTCATACCCACCATGATGATAAGTGAAATAACAGCGCCCTTTTTGGATAACTTACCACCGAGGATAGCGTAACCCTTCACGGTACAAACACCCATAACAATTCCCGATAGAACTGCAACATAGCCTAACTGGCCTACTAACACTATAACAATAAGACCTATGATACTTCCCAAAAATGCTCCTACAATACCTGTAACAACATTTTCACCCTTTTCGCTCTTTGTGTAATGTCTTTCCTTTACAGCGATTTCACGTTTACCGTATTCCTCGTCTGTTAACAGTAACACTTCACCACCAACCACACAGAATAAGAGGTTGTCAGTTCTTCCGCTTGCCTCACAGCAGCTTGTAAAACCTGAGCTTCTAAGAGCTTCAGGAACAGCAGAAACTGCAGCAGAAATGTTTTCAAGATAAGCACCTGTCGTAAGAGGTCTTTTAATAAAAAAGGTAACATCATACTGCTTAACTGTTACTCTTCCTACAGCGTTTATCTGCTTACCAAGCTCCGCCATAGTCTGCTTGTCCGGCATACTTCCATTGGTTACGGGAACTACCAGTTCGTAGTTCTTTCCATCATTTGTACGGACAAGTTTCATACTGTAGCCTGAAACTGTACCATACCATGAAGCAGATGTTTCATCATACTCCATCCCTTTTGTCTGCAAAAGTTCCGTAATCTTGCCATCAATCATCTTTTATACCTTCCCTTCGTATTCTAAGCACAAATCCTTTTACGCCCGTAATATTATACACGATATATGAAGAATTTTAAAGCACAAATATTCACGAAAGATGATGAAATAAATTGCATTAATTTTTCATTAGCCTTTTTATGAAGTCTGATGCCCTCTTTCCGGACTTACCGTCAAGGTCATCAAAGAAGCCTTTCTTAAATTCTTTTATCTTATCCGCTTCAAAGTCACCAACCAAAAGTGCAGCTATTATTTCATCCATGTTTTCTACAAGCTTTCCAGGTATAAAGCTAATATATTCGCAGTAGAAGCCTCTTGACGATATATACTCGTCTAAGTCAAATGCATAAAAGAGCATAGGTATGTCTAAGAGCGCCGCCTCAAATATCACGGATGAATAATCCGTAATAAGAATATCAGTGACAAATAAAAGCTCGTTTAGCTCCTCGTTCTTTGATAGGTCAATGACTCTGTCCTTGTACTCATCCTCTATAACAAGCTTATTGTTTACGTGAGGATGGTGCTTAATTATAATTCTGTATTCATCACCGAATCTTTCAAATATCTTCTTATAATCAAAGCGGTAATGAGGATAGTGGCCCTCTTTTTTACTTGACCCCCTGAATGTAGGTGCAAAAAGAATGACCTTTTTATCTTTTAACATAGGATATGAGGAAAATATTTTGGCTCTTACCTCTCTCTTATAGGCTTCATCAAAGAAAATGTCAGTTCGTGGAACTCCTGTAGCGATGACTCTGTCAACATTCATTCCAAATGCTTCAGCATAATGCTTTGCTACTTTCCTTGAACTTACCAGACAATAATCATAGGTTCTGTGAGAGCGGCTATCCTGTGGCCAACAGCCTTCTCTGCTTAGTCTGCTAAAACCAAAGGCCTTGAATGCTCCACAGGCATGCCACACCTGTATAAGATAGTTATCCTTACGCTTTTTTATCTCATAGACCGAACGGATATAATCATCAATTAAAATAACCTTAGATGATGCAAGGTAATAGCCGTACTTAAAGCAGGATATGAAGCTTTCCTTCGTATCTAACACAGTCTTTATCTCAATATTTTTATCTTTGATAAGCTCAGTATATATACTTTCATAGTTACCGCTTATACTATTTCTACGGTTTGATATAAAGGTAACTCGGTTTTCTTTTAGCCTAAAAGGCTTA
>ERZ773196.1576-NODE-1576-length-12606-cov-16.018564_pt1 | contig 12606 bp, 12 predicted proteins | sample MGYA00581009_ERZ773196 | MGnify/ENA primary metagenome ERZ773196 (study PRJEB29015, sample SAMEA2738162) | human oral metagenome | biome: human oral; feature: human-associated habitat; material: saliva | place: China | collected 2243 ...
GAATTACGGATGACCATGTAAAAAATGCCAAACCCTTGGTTCAAGTTTTAAAAGAATTCCAAGAATTCTGTAAAGATACCGTTCTTCGCCGTACTTCCGCCGCCAAAACCGCTGCCCGAGCCGCCGCCGGAACCGCCGCGTCTTCTGCCGCCGCTTCTGCTTTCGCCGCCGCCACCGCCGCGTCTGCCGGTGCTTCGGTTACCCCCGCTGCCGACCCGCCGGACAGGCTCTGCCTCTACAACCGGAACCGGGTGGCGAAGACCCTCGACCCATTTGCCGCTCGCATCCACATAGTAGCCGTCCGGCGTCCAGGTGCCTGCAAGCATTGCGCCGTCGGCGCCGACATAGTAGTTGCCGATCCAGCGGCTTTCCGCCATATAGCCGATGGCATCAAAATAGTACCACTTGCCGTTGATGAGACGCCACGCATCGGTCGGATAGGCGCCGTTTGCCTCCTCATACCACCAGCCGCGGTCGTTTCGCTTCCACTGCGCGCCGTCGGCGAGCGCCGGGACAGCCAGCGCTGCGGAAACCGCGGCCACGGACAGCGCACACACAAATCTCCTCCACACTTTCATAAGCACCTCCCAAGAAACCCCGATACAGTTTGTAATAATTACAGTTTAGCATGTATCTTCTGATAAGTCTAAGAACTTACGGCTGTTTTCACATTTTCTCAACATACCGTTGTCGTGTGAAAAAGCGGCTAAGCGGACAAAGAAATTGATACAGCAATCATCGTGCAGGTATTGCAGAGTCACCGGAAGATGTCAACAGAACAAAGAAAAGAGCCGCTCTCCGGGCAAAGGGAGAACAGCTCTTTTCTGTTTATTATCTTATGTTCAAAGATGCATAAACTCCAGCAGGAGGAGCCACGCAAGACCGTAGTAGGTCACGACACCGACCAAGTCGGTGATGGTCGTAATCAACGGACCGGAAGCCGCTGCCGGGTCTACATGAATGTGCTTGAAGAAAATCGGGACGGCCGTGCCGACCAGACTCGAAATCAGCATTGCGACGACGAGGGAGATGCCGATACAGCCGGAAATCGCAAAGCCGTAGTGAATCGGCATGCCTTTGAAGAACGCGATGTAGACACCGACACCGACAAAGGCGAGCACGCCGAGGACCGCACCGTTCAGTGTTCCGACATTGACCTCTTTGAGAATCAGCTTCAGCTTTTGTTTCGGCGTGAGCTGATCGTCCATCAGGGCGCGAATCGTGACAGCGAGCGACTGGGTACCGACATTTCCGGCCATGTCCAGAATCAGGGACTGGAAGGCCATGACAATCGTGAGGCGCGCCACCACGCCTTCGAAGAGTCCCACTACGGTCGAGACGACCATACCGAGGCCAAGGAGCAGGATAAGCCAGGGCAGACGCTTCTTGACGCTCTGCTGCAGCGGCTCGTTCAGATCTTCCTCCGCGGAGAGACCTGCCAACTTTGCGTAGTCCTCTCCCATCTCATCGCCGACCACCTCTGCGATTTCCTGCGAGGTGATTGCGCCGAGGATGTGGTTGTCGGAAGAAAGGACCGGAATACTCTCCTCGGAATAATCCCGGATAATCCAGATGCAGTCCTCGATGCGCTCATCGGCGTAGACATACGGGAACTGTGTCATGATGATGTCCGAGAGTTCGGTGTCCCTGCGGGCAATGATTAAATCCTTTAAGTTGATGGCGCCGTAAAAGACGCCCTGCGGGTCCAGCACATAGAGCACCGAAATGTTATCGTGCTCCTCCGCCTGCTCGACAAGAGACTTCATGCCCTCCCGCACGGTCATATTGCTGTACAGCCAGACGAAGTTCGTCGTCATGCGGCTCGCGATTAAATCCTCATCAAAGGATGCGAGACTCTGCAGTCTGCTTCTCGACTCGGCATCCATGAGCTCGAGCCATTCTTTTTTCTTGACGGAGTCGGTCTCTTTCATGAGGTCAACCGCAACGTCCGGCTCCATCTTTGCGAGCACGCTGGCCGCGCGGTGCAGACTCATTTCTTCCAGGTACTTATCCGCCTCGTCGCAGTGCTCCAGCACTTCCGCGAGGTCTTCATCGCTCTCCAGGCGATAAAAGCGCTCTCTCTCTTCAATCGTAATCTGATCCAGCGCTGCCGCGAGATCGCCCGCATGATATTCGTCGAGCTCATCGCGCATAATTTTCGGTGATTTACGCCCGCGGAGAATTTCCAGAATTTCCTGCTGGATTTCTTCACGGGTCTTCATGCCCTTATCTCCCATACTCTCTCCTCTCTGTTCTTCTAAGCTGCCACGGCAGCTCGTTGACTGGTTGCGCACTGACAGTCAAACCGGAGGCGCGGCGAACAGGAGAGAGCGGCAAAAGCCTTCCTCTACTTCCGAAAATGCAAAAGGTTCCCGGAATATCGTGCGAGGCACATTCCGGCGAACATCCTGTCCGCTGCGATCTTACTTCGACCTCCACCATCACTGTCACTCATCCCGGTCACCTCCTTCTCTTCTATCGTTCGTTATAACTGTTACTCTTATTAAGACATATACTGAAACTATAACATTCTGTCTATTTCATTTCAAGAAAAAAGCTGCTTTGCCCTTTGGAAAAAACAATCTTCGAACCGTCGCTTTTGCAAGTGAAAAAGCCGCTTCCGCTGTATCTTTACAGAAATTCTTATGATATGATACTTCCACGAACAAAAAGGGGGAAACAACTCATGGAACTCGATAAAAAACGCGCGGAACAAAAGGCGCTGCTCTCGCAGCTGCTCGGCGCAACCGTAGGCGCCCTGATTTATGCCGCAGCGACAAACTGGTTTATTGTCCCAGCAAAACTGTACTCCGGCGGCCTCTTCGGTATGTGCCAGCTGATACGTACCGGACTGGTCTCACTGCTTCACCTCAACACCGGAGATTTTGATATCGCCGGTATTATTTACTACTGCGTCAACTTCCCGGTGCTCTTAATTTCGATGCGCGCCATCGGCAAAAAGTTCTTCTGGAAGACACTGTTCACAACCACGCTGATTTCGTTCTTCCTCTCCGTGATTCCCGTGGTTCACGTGATGGATGATATGCTCTCCACCTGCATTGTCGGCGGTCTGGTCTCCGGTTTCGGCCTCGGTGTTATGCTCCGTAACGGCGCTTCCGCCGGCGGCATGGATGTCATTGCGCTGCTGCTCATCAAGTGGAAAAAGGATTTCAGCGTCGCCAAGGTCGGCATCGGCGTCAATGTCGTGCTGTACGGCATCTGCCTCTTCCTCTTCAACGCTCAGATTGTCATTTACTCTCTGATTTGCACGGCAGTCTGCACGGTCGCCGAGGACAGAATGCACACCCAGAACATCAATGTTCTGGTCACGATTATCACGAAGAGCAAAGATAACGCGCTCGAAGCGGCAATTTTAAAGCAGCTCGGGCGCGGTGTCACCACCTGGGGCGCACATGGCGCTTACACGAATGAAGAGACCCGTGTTCTCTTCTGCGCCGTCTCGAAGTACGAAGTGCGCCAGCTGAAGACTGTGATTTACAGCATCGATCCACAGGCTTTTGTCGTCATCAACGAGAAGGTCAGCATCGAGGGGCACTTTATCAAGCGACTGTAAGAACCAATGTTTCAGGGGCCGTGCGCACGCGCGGCCTCTTTTATTTGTCCTTTCAAGCTCTTCCGGCATCCGCACGCAAAAAGGCGCTGTGCTTTCGCACAGCGCCTTTTTGGTGCATACCGCATACTTCACGATTTTAGCCGAAACCTCAGCGTTCGTTCTCTTTTTGCTCAATGCGGCGACGAATCGCAAGCATCTTCTCGTCGGTATCCGCAATGATATCCGCGCAGGCGCGGAGTTCCTCCGAGATTTCCTCGGCATCCGGAATCTCTTTTTTGTACTTGAGTTCGTGGTCGAGACTCGCCCAGAAATCCATCGCAATCGTTCGAATCTGGATTTCGACCCGGATAAAACTCTTCTGATCCGAAAAGTAGACCGGCACCTCCGCAATGATGTGATAGGAGCGGTAGCCGTTGTCCTTCGGATTCTTGATGTAGTCCTTAATCTGAAGAACATGCACATCGTCCTGCCGCATCATCATACCGGCGAGCGCGTAAATATCGTCCACGAAGGAGCAGATGACACGCACGCCCGCAATGTCATCGAGGTTCTCCGTCATAGACTGTAAGGTAAGCGGAAAGCCCTTCCGCTTCAGCTTTTCGATGATGCTATGCGGCTGCTTGATCCGGTACTTGATCATCTCAATCGGATTTCTCTGATTCCGGACCGAGAGTTCGTCATTCAGGACTTCCAGTTTTGTCTTAACCTCCCGAATGGCACAATTGTACATCATCATGGCGTCCTGAAACTGCTGCGCCCAGGCGACCATACTCTCAGGCACCCGGAAGGCACCGGGTCCCCGGAGTACGGCGCGCTCCAGCTCACTGTTCGGATCGCCGCCGTTTGTCATCATTTTTCCGTCTTGTCTCCTGTGACCGCGGCAACTGCGCCATCCAGCCACGGAACGGTCAGAGTCTCCACTTTGCCCGCATCGACCGCAGCGGCAATGTTCGCGTCGATTGGCGCTTTCGCGAGCACCTTGACCCCGTAGGTCTTTGCGATCTCATCGATATGGCTCTCGCCGAAAATCGAATGTGCTTTACCGCAGTCCGGGCACTCGTAATAACTCAGATTCTCAACCAGGCCGAGAATCGGCACGTTCATCTGGCGCGCCATGTTGACAGCCTTCTCGACAATCATCGACACCAGTTCCTGCGGGCTCGTCACCACGACAATGCCCTCAACCGGCAGCGACTGGAACACCGTGAGCGGCACATCGCCGGTACCCGGCGGCATATCGACAAAGAGATAGTCGACATCGCCCCAGTAGACATCGCTCCAGAACTGCTTCACGACGCTCGCAATCATCGGTCCGCGCCAGATGAGCGGCTCCGTATCGTCGTCGAGCAAGAGGTTCGAGCTCACGATTTTGATGCCGCTCTTTGTCTCGGCCGGCACCATCAGATTCTCGCGGGAGTGAAGGCTCTGCCCGTCCACGCCGAATGCCTTCGGAATCGAGGGGCCGGTGATATCGGCGTCCAGAATGCCGACGCGATAGCCCGCCTCGCTGACGCGGGAAGCGAGCAGGCTGGTCATGAGCGACTTACCCACACCGCCCTTACCGCTCATAATCGCGATGACATGGCAGATATTGCTGTTTTCGTTGCTCGGAACCTGAAAATTCGGTTTCGGCGGCTCCGGCATGCCCTGGGGCGCAGAATTACATGTATCAGACATAAATTTACCTCGCAGGAGAACACAACTCTCCATTCTTTTGTGAAAATCAAAACAAAATCAGTCTACAACATTCCAAAGCATTCCGCAAGCAGTGGCAAGCCTGCCGCTCTTTGTGCTATACTGTCGGCGAAGAAACTGAAGAAAGATTGTGGCGCAATGATTCGTCTGCGCAAATTGTCAGAAAAGGAGAACTTATGCACCAGGCAATTCAGATGAGCGATACGCTCTGGTATCTCGGGTCCAGCGACCGAAGACTTGCGAAATTTGAGAACTGCCACCCGGTTCCGCTCGGCATTTCCTACAATTCCTATCTGGTCATGGATGAGAAGACTGTTCTTCTCGACACGGTAGATCATTCGATTTGCGGCGTATTCCTCGAGAATATCAAGTCCGTCTTAAACGGTCGTCCGCTCGACTATATCATCGTGAACCACATGGAGCCGGATCACTGCGCTACGCTTGCCGAAGTGTTGCTCCGCTATCCGGAGGCGACTGTCGTGGGCAGCGCAAAGACCCACGCGATGATCAAGCAGTTCTTCGGAGACCTCAATCTGCAGGGCAAGGTCATGCAGGTCAAGGAGAACGATACGCTCTCGACCGGTCATCACAACTTCCGCTTCATTCTGGCTCCCATGGTTCACTGGCCGGAAGTCACCGTGACCTACGATGAGACCGAAAAGATTCTCTTCTCGGCCGATGCCTTCGGCACCTTCGGTGCGCTCTCCGGCAATCTCTATGCCGACCAGCTGGATTTCGGCGACTTTGAACTCTCCGAGATGCGCCGCTACTACTCGAACATTGTCGGTAAATACGGCTTGCAGGTACAGGCACTCTTAAACAAGGCCGCGGGGCTTGACATTCAGATGATTTGCCCGCTGCACGGTCCCGTGTGGCGCGTCGCAAACAAGATTCAGTGGCTCATCGAGAAATACTCCCGCTGGGCAACTTACCGCCCCGAGGACAATGAAGTGGTTATCTTCTATGCCTCGATTTACGGCGGCACCGAGAATGCGGCGGAAGTGCTCGCCAATGCGCTCGGCGCCAAGAAGGTCAAGAACATCAAGATGTACGATGTCTCCGTGACCGATGTCTCCTACCTGGTCTCCGAGGCTTTTCGCGCAAGCCACCTGGTCTTTGCCTCCGCGACCTACAACAACGAAATCTTCCCCTACATGGAGAACCTGATTCGCGACCTCGCGGCGCACAATGTGCAGAATCGCTCGATTGCCCTCGTGGAAAACGGTTCCTGGGCGCCGGTCTCCGGCAAGAAGATGAGCGAACTCTTCTCCTCGATGAAGAACATGAACTTCCTGCAGGACACGGTCACCTTAAAGTCCCGCGGTCACGAGGAACAGCGCCTGCAGCTGCTCTCGCTCGCCGACACGATTGCCGAGTCGGTCTTTGCCGCAGAGCTGCACTGAGCTTTTCGCGCCGCCGCCTCCCGCTTTGAGTAGGAGCAACCGCAGTAATCCTGGCGGTAGAGCCCGTACTCTCTCGAGAGCTCGGTCGAACGAAGAAACCCGTTTTTCTTTTTAAAATCCGACGGCAGGAAGGCAACGCCCTCCTCCGCGCCGATGCGCTCCCCGATTGCATTCAGTCGGGGGGCGCTTTTCATCGGAGAAATCGTGAGACTCGTCGTAAAGTAGTCAAAGTCCCCCGCCTTGGCAGCCTTTGCGCTCTCGCGAAGACGGAGTTCAAAGCAAATGCCACAGCGCTCCCCACCTTCCGGATCCGTCTCGTGGCCGCGCACCGCTTCGTGAAAGCGCTCCGGGCTGTATTCTCCTTCGAGGAAACCGACCGGGCGCGGCAGCTTCATCTCGGCAAGCAGACGCTGCTCTTCCGCGGCGCGCCGGTGATACTCTGCCGGGTCATCGATGTTCGGGTTACAGAAAAAGACCGTCACGTCAAAATGCGGCGCAAGACTCTCCAGACAGAAGGAGGAGCAGGGTGCACAGCAGACGTGAAGAAGAAGCTTCGGGACTGTGCCCGAAGCTTCGTTTTGTTTGACCAAATTGTCCAGCTCGCGCTGATAATTTCTCTGATTCATAAAAAGTCTCTGATTCTCTTGGATCTCACCGGGTTTCTGAGCTTCCGGAGCGCCTTTGCCTCAATCTGGCGGATGCGCTCTCTGGTCACCTTAAACTCTCTGCCGACTTCCTCGAGTGTTCTCGGGTGTCCGTCCTCGAGGCCGAAGCGGAGCACAATGACCTGACGCTCTCTCTCCTTGAGATCGCCGAGCAGCGCTTCGATGTGCTCGCGCAGCATGACCGACTCCACATTGTCCTCGGGTGTCAGCACATTGTTGTCCGCGACAAAATCGCCGAGGTTCGAGTCGTCCTCTTCGCCGATCGGCGTCTCGAGCGAAGCGGGCTCGCGCGCAATCTGCATAATCTCCATGACCTTTTCCTCGGTCATGTCGAGCGCCTTTGCGAGTTCCGCGACGCTCGGCTCATAGCCGAGCTCCAGCGTCAGCTTGCGCTGCATCTTGCTCATCTTATTGATGGTCTCGACCATGTGCACCGGCACGCGTATGGTTCTCGCCTGATCCGCGAGCGCGCGCGTCACGGACTGGCGAATCCACCAGGTCGCGTATGTCGAGAGCTTGAATCCCTTCTCGGGATCAAACTTTTCGACGCCCTTGATGAGCCCAAGGTTTCCCTCCTGTACGAGATCCAGGAAACTCATGCCGCGGCCCGTGTAGCGCTTTGCGATGCTGACCACGAGGCGAAGGTTTGCCTCAATCAGCTTCTTCTTCGCCTTCTCATCGCCGGCCTGCTTTCTGCGCGCGAGTTCCATCTCCTCCTCGGCGGTGAGCAGCGGCACGGTGCCGATTTCTTTTAAGTACATCCTGACCGGATCTTCGGTGCCGACGCCTTCGAGGAGATCCACCGGGTTCAGATTGATTTCCTCGCCCTCAATCTTCTCTCCGTTTTCATCCTCTGCGTCGAGGTCGTCGTCGAGATCCAGGTCGAGATCGAGCATCGCATCGCCCTTGCCGCTGGTCTCGAGATCCTCCGGCGGCTCCTCCTCTTGGTGGTGCTGCACTTCGATATTATTGCCCTCGAGATAGCTGTAAATATGCTCAATGCCCTCGGGACTCAAATTATAGTCCTGGAAGTAGTCATTGATCTCATCGACATCCAGCTTGGAGTCCTTGTTCTTGGCCTGCTCGACCAACTGCATGAGTCCGTGCAGGAGCTCCTGCTCCTGAATTTCCCGCTTCTCGGACTCAGCCTTCTTGCTCTTTGCGCTCTTCTTTTCCGTTTTCTTCTTCGCTTCCGCCATTTGGATTCATTCCTCCTGTTCTCGATGTCCTGAAGACACGAAATTACACATAGCCGTAAATTCCGCGCACGCTGACTTCGCCGCTTCGCACTGCCGTTAGACTTTGATTGTCCCGGAGCACCAGTAATTCGCCTTCTTCCGTGATGCCGACCGCCGTGCCCGTGTACTCTCCGTCCGGATCCAGCACCCGCACTTCCCGGTTGCGATTGGCAAGTAAGGTCTCATAGCGCTCTTTCAGCGCCGCAAAAGAGCCTGTCGCCTCAAAAAGACGCTCATAGGCCGCAAAGTGCTTCCAGATTGCCGCAATAATCGGCGTCCGCGCGGCCCGCTTGCCTTGTTCGATCGCGAGCGAAGTCGCAACGCTCTGAATTTCCTCCGGAAAGCTCTCGGTATTCACATTGATGCCGATGCCGATCACGACAAATTCGATGCGATCCATGTCCGTGCTCATCTCGGTCAGAATCCCCGCGACTTTTTTCCCCTTTACGACCACATCGTTGGGCCACTTAATGGCCGCCTCGAGTCCCGTTGCCTCGCGTATGCCGTCCGTCACAGCCAGTGCCGTGACCAAAGTAAGTATAGATGCGCGCTCCGGCCTGAGCTTTGGCCGCAGTAAGAGAGACATCCAGATGCCGCTCCCCGGCGGAGAGCTCCAGTTGCGCCCCCGCCGCCCTCTGCCGGCGGTCTGTTCCTCCGCGACAAAGAGAGTCGGCCCCGGGTCTCCGGCAGCGGCAGCTCGCTTCACCTCCAGATTCGTCGAGTCGGTCTGCTGCAAAAAGACCCAGCGTTTCAAGAAATTTTGCGCCGCAAATGCTTCATCGAGCGACGCCTGACTCAGTAAATATTCTGTGTTCTGCAAACGATAGCCTCGATTCTGTCTCGCTTCTATGGTATAGCCCTCGTCACGCAACCTGGCGACCGCTTTCCAGACCGCTGTCCTGGTCACATGAAAGCGCTCACAGAGCGCCTGTCCGGAGCAGTAATCACCCGCTTCGAGCAGTGCCTTTAAAATATCATCCTTCAGCAAAGGAACCCCCTCAGAGCATCACGACTGCGCTGACCGCGCAGAGACCTAAGAGTATCGCGCCGAGCAGCATCACAACGACGGCACTGCCCTTTTTCCGGTGTGCGCGCCGAAGAGCGGTAAAACGGACCTGACCGTTGACCAGCGTCAGCAGTCCCGCCAGGCCGAAAATCAGAGAGAAAAAGAGCGGATACTCTTCCGGTGATAAAAAAGCAAAGACCGCAAGCACAGTGACCGCAATGCCCACAAAGACATGCAGGACATCGAGCCAGAAATGATTCTGACTGATCAGACTTCCCTTCATCTTGTCCCCCTTCTCCGCTGTCTTGCGCGCTCATAGAGCAGAACGGACGCCGCAACAGCCGCATTCAGCGATTCCACCTGCCCGAGCATGGGAATATGGATGCTTTGATTCGCCATAGCTATTGTCTCAGCCGTGAGTCCGGCAGCCTCATTGCCGATCAAAAAGGCAGTCTTCTCCGGGTAATCTATGCTGTCATAGGGCACGGAGGCCTGAAGAGCCGCCGCATAGAGTGAAACATGATTTGCGGAGAGCTCTCGCAGTGCCGCAAGCCAGTCGTCCGCATAGACCACCGGAACGCGGAAAATGCTGCCCATCGTCGCGCGTATCACCTTGGGATTATAAATGTCCACGGTGCCGCGGTTTGCGAGGATGGCCGAGAGACCGGCTCCCTCACCCGCCCGGAGCATGGTCCCGAGGTTTCCGGGATCCTGCAGGCTTTCGACCGCAAGGAAGCAGCTTGCGCCTTTCACCAATACTTCGGCAAGACTCTTTCTCTGCATACGAAGCAGCGCGAGCACGCCCTGCGGCGTCTTTGTGTCCGACATCTTCGCAAAAATATTGTCGGCGACTGTCTCTGCCCCGAGTGCCTCTATCTTTTCCCGAACTTCTCCCTCGGCGCGCACCGCAAAACTCTCGCTCACATAGAGCTCCTCAATTTCCGCCGCAGGTGCTTCCAGAAACATGCGGACACCCTCGACCGGAAATAATCCCCGCTCCGCGCGAAGAGACGCTTTCTCAAAGAGTGCGCGCACTTCTTTTACTTTTTTGTTCGCGGGCGATGTAATCATAGCAACTCTGCCTCCTCAAGCCAGATACGGCTCACCGCGTCCGAAGGCATGCGGAGATCGCCGCGCGGCGACACTGCCACACTTCCGGTCTTCGGGCCGTCCGGCAGACAGGAGCGCTTGAACTGTTGCGTGAAGAAACGGCGGAGGAAGGTGATCAGCCACTTTTTGACAGTCGCTCCGTCATAGACACCCGCAAAGGCACGCAACGCAAGGCGATAAATCTTCCGCGGGCTGCTGCCGTAGCGGAGCATCTGAAACAGAAAGAAATCATGGAGCTCGTAGGGTCCCACGAGATCTTCGGTCTTCTGGCTGATCACACCGTCCTTCGGCGGCAGGAGTTCGGGGCTCACCGGCGTGTCGAGAATGTCGAGCAAGACTTCGCGGAGTTTTCCGCCCGCAAGACCGGCCTCATGCTCGACAAGGACGCGCACCAGCGTTTTCGGCACCGAGACATTGACCGCATACATCGACATGTGATCGCCGTTATAGGTGGCCCAGCCGAGCGCGAGTTCCGAGAGGTCTCCGGTTCCAATCACCAGTGCATTGTCCCGGTTTGCGATGTCCATGAGTACCTGCGTGCGCTCGCGCGCCTGTGAATTCTCATAGGTGATATCGTGCTTCTCGGGATCCTGCTTGATGTCCCGAAAGTGCTGCAACACCGCTTCGCGAATCGAGATTTCCTCGAGCGAAGCGCCGATGGCTTCGGCGAGCGCACAGGCATTCCGGTAGGTTCTGTCCGTCGTGCCGAAGGCCGGCATCGTAATCGCCTCAATGCCGCTCCGCGGAAGGCCGAGCGCATCAAAACTCCGGGCCGCGACCAGAAGCGCAAGCGTCGAATCAAGTCCGCCCGAAAGGCCGAGCACCGCCCGCTTGCCGTTGATATGGGCGAGGCGCTTCTTTAAACCGAGCGCCTGAATCTGCAGCACTTCCTCGCATCTCTCGCGGCGCGCTGCCGCATCCGCCGGCACAAAGGGCGCCGGATTGACCGTCCGCGTGAGCTCGGTCTCCGTGAGACGAAGGTCAAAATCGACACCGCAGTACAGATTCGACTCGCTGTCTCTCTGCGGATAGCTGTTCTGCCGTCTTCTTAAGAAGAGCAGCTTTTTCAAATCCAGCTCCGACGCGATGACCGCGTTCGTGAGCAGCGGAGACTCGGCGAGTACCTCTCCTGCCTCCGCGATCAGGTTGTGGGCGCTGAACACAAGGTCCTGCGTCGACTCGCCTTCGCCCGCGCTCGCATAGATATAGCCTGCGAGGAGCTTGCTGCTCTGCGCCTTGACAAGCTCCCGCCGCGCCTTCCGTTTTCCGGCGAGCGCATTCGAAGCCGAGCAGTTCACAATGAGCGTAGCCCCTGCCGCGCAGAGATCGATCGAAGGTGCATTCGGCACCCAGAGATCCTCACAGATTTCGACGCCGATTTTGAGTTCCGGCAAGCTCCCGCAGGAAAAGAGCAGTCTCGCGCCGAAAGGCACCTGCTCGCCGAAGAACGGCACGAGAACCGGAGCCCGGAAGCCCGGCGCAAAGTAACGGCGCTCGTAGAACTCGCCGTAATTCGGAATGTGCAGCTTCGGCACGAGGCCGAGCAGCTCTCCCTTCCGAAAGACCGCAACCGCATTGTAGAGCTGGTTCTCAAAGGCAAAGGGCAAACCGACAAAGCAGAGCACTTCGGTGTCCGCTGTCTGATCCAGCAGATTTTTCAGTTCCCGGCGCACCACCTCCTGCAGCGTATCCTGTAAAAACAGATCGCCGCAGGTATAGGCGCTCAGCGCGAGTTCCGGAAAGACAAGTAATTTGGTTCCCTGCTCTGCTTCCCCGCGGATTATCTCCGCCATCCGCTCCCGGTTATAAGCGGGGTCCGCGACCCTCACCTCCGGCGTCGCGGCGGCGACGCGGATAAATCCGTCTCTCATGCCTTCTTCTCACTCCCGTCGCCCGGCGTTGCCACCGAAGCGGT
>ERZ773196.1586-NODE-1586-length-12568-cov-34.920962_pt1 | contig 12568 bp, 9 predicted proteins | sample MGYA00581009_ERZ773196 | MGnify/ENA primary metagenome ERZ773196 (study PRJEB29015, sample SAMEA2738162) | human oral metagenome | biome: human oral; feature: human-associated habitat; material: saliva | place: China | collected 2243 ...
AACCATTAGAAAAAGAGAGAAGGAGATTGATAGAAGGTATGAAGAATATTTTTTCTCGCTATGTCAGTCAGTTTGATTGGACCAAAATCATGGATGAATTGGTTTCGAAATTGATTTCCTTAGCTGTTTTATTTATCTTATTTTTACTTGCAAAAAAACTACTTCGTAGCTTGGTGAAACGGATTTTAAAACCGTCATTGAATTATGTGGGCCAAGATGAAGCGCGTAAGAATACTATCTTGCGCTTGGTAGAGAGTCTGTTGAATTACTGCCTCTATTTTATTTTGATCTACTGGATTCTTTCCATCCTCGGCTTACCTGTTTCTAGTCTCTTAGCTGGAGCGGGAATTGCAGGAGTTGCCATTGGGATGGGAGCTCAAGGCTTCTTATCGGATTTGGTCAATGGTTTCTTTATTCTCCTTGAGCGCCAATTGGATGTTGGAGATACTGTTCGAGTGACTAATGGTCCGATTACCATCGCTGGGACAGTGTCGAGTGTCGGCATTCGGACAACCCAGGTGAGAGATGCAGATGGGACCTTGCATTTTATCCCCAATCGCAATATTATGGTTGTCAGCAATCTCTCTCGGGGCAACCAGCGCGTCTTAATTGATATGCCGATTTCTGCTCAAACGGATCTCGATAAGATTTATCAAATATTCCAGCAAGTCAACGATGAACAGGCACAGAAACATCCAGAAATCTTAGATGGTCCAACGATTTTAGGACCTCAAATCGAAAAGGGAACGGGTCGCTATTCCTTCCGCGTCGCTATGATGGTCCAGTCGGGGAGCCAAGTGGCCATTTACCATCTTTATTATAAACTCTATCATGATGCCCTCTTACAAAATGGGATTGAGATTCCAACAACTTTTTCTGTCACACCCTAATAAAAAAAGACCCATCGGTCTTTTTTTTATTCTAAAATGAGCATACCCTCTTTAACAGCAAAAGGATCTTTTGGATTAATCCGATCGTAGAACATGACCCCATTGATGTGGTCAATCTCATGTTGAACGACGATGGAGTTGTAGCCTTTGAGTTTGATGCGGTGTTTTTCTCCTGTTTTGTCAAAGTAGTCAACTGTCACACGCGCGTGGCGAACTACATAACCGGGAACATTTCGGTCCACAGAGAGACACCCTTCGCCGTCTCCGAGAGCCGCATCTTGGACTGAGTGGGAGACAATTTTAGGGTTGTACATGACTTCCTGGATGGAGTATGCTTCTTTTGGAGGATTTCCTTCTTCATCCTCTGGGTTTGGGACGAGGACAGCAATGATGCGTTTAGAAATATCTAATTGAGGAGCTGCGAGTCCAACTCCTCCTCGAAGACCCAATTTTTCCGCCATGACAGGATCCTGTGAATGGTGTAAGAACTGCATCATTTTTTCCCCAAGAATGATCTCTTGATCTGACAGTGGGAAAGTGACCTCTTCTGCGATAGCTCTTAAAGTCGGATGGCCTTCGCGGATAATATCATTCATATCAATTAGATGGGCAGCTTTTGTAATGGTTTCAATTGCAGACATGTTCTCATTCACTCCTTTTTTCTAGAAACCATCATATCATAATTCCTTCTAGAATGAAAGTTTCCCAATTGATTGAGGGGTGCTGATGGACTAGGCGGGCTGTAAACTAGGAAAGGAAAGAATCTTAGGCCAGTTCATGGTATAATGATAAGAAGAATGAAGGAGATAAGCATGCGTCTAGATAAATATTTAGTGGACTGTGGAGTGGGAAGCCGAACAGAAGTCAAGCAAGTCCTCAAGCAGAAAAAAATTCAAGTCAATGGGAAGGTGGAGACATCTGCCAAGGTTCACATTGATCCAGATAAAGACCAAGTGAGCTATCTGGGAGAAAGTTTATTCCATGAAGAGTTTGTTTACTATCTGCTCAATAAACCCAAGGGGGTCATTTCAGCAACGGAAGATGACCACCATCAAACAGTCTTAGATTTGCTAGATGATACAGCCAGACGCAAGGAAGTCTTTCCTGTCGGACGGCTGGATATCGATACCCATGGCTTACTCCTCTTGACCAATAATGGTAAGCTGGCTCATGTCATGCTATCGCCCAAGAAGCATGTGGATAAGGTCTACCGTGCTCAAGTAGCTGGAATCATGACCCAGGAAGATGTCGTCCGCTTCAAAGAAGGAATAGAATTGAAGGATTTCACTACCCTGCCAGCTGATTTGGAAATTCTGGAAGTTGATCGAGAAGCCGATAGTTGCTTGGTGCAGATTTGCATCGCTGAAGGAAAATTCCACCAGGTCAAGCGCATGGTCGCAGCTTGTGGCAAGGAAGTCACCGATCTCGAGCGGATTTCCATGGGGCCATTGAGTCTAGATCCCGCTCTCAAATTGGGGCAGTGGCGTAGGCTCCAACTCTCTGAATTGGCTTCTTTAGAGGTCTTTGGAATCCCATTATAAACAAAGGGAAAGCTAGCAAACTGAGGATACAGGGAGCTAGTTTTTTGTTTGTGTCAAAAAAATGAACGTTACAGACAAAAAATATATAAAATTGCTTGTACTATCAAAGCAAATCAACTATAATGAGAAAAGATAGGTTTTGTGAAAATCTGTAATAGGGCATCATCTTCGTTACTGGCTGGACTTATCTACTAAACGTAAAAAGGAGAAAAATCGTTTATGAAAAAGTGGCTCTATGCTGTTGTGACAACAGTTGCCTTGTTTTTATTAGTAGCTTTAGGATTTGCTAAACCCAATGGGGTTACTAAAGCACATGCCGATACGATCAATGATGTTGTAAGCTCTGTGAACATCTCTAAAGCGACTGGCGGTGACTTAACAGAACCACTCGGTGTTTGGGAAAGTTTCAATGTTGAAGCAAACTTTGTTTTACCGAATGGTCGTGTAAAAGCAGGCGATCAAACAGTCATCCAACTTGGAGATGGTTTTAAGGTTTTTGAAACAGATACCATTGACCTATTGGATCCAACTGGCCAAAAAGTTGCAACTGCGACAGTAGATGATCAACGAAAAGTCATCACGGTGACCTATACAGACTATCCTGAAAAAATGGCCAATGTAACAGGGAAGTTGCGTTTCTTTGCTCGTGTGGACCACTCCGTGATTAAGGGAAATACAACACTTGATTTTACGCTTTCAGTTGATAAAACAGTCATTTCAGGTGGAAAGGTTGATTATAAAGGAGTCAATCCAGGTGAGTATCCTCCAACTCCAGAGGTCTTTAGCAAATGGGGCTGGACAAACTCAGGCGATAAATTGAAATTGACTTATACCTTGAACATCAATCAAGGTCACACTGCCCTCCATAATATTGATATTAAGGACCAATTAGCCTTTACAGATGGTAAAATCAAGGTAGATTCAGTTAATATCCATACAGGAACTTGGAAGATCAGTGACGAAGATGGTGCCTATCATTTGCGGGATACCACAAATGTAACCAGCCATTATTCTCCGGTTGTCAGTGAGGACGGTCGTTCTTTAACTGTTCATATCGGGGATCTAGCTCCTGAGCAAGGGATGACCATTCGCTATGATGTCTATTTGGACAAGGTCCCAGCCATCAATACAGAATATAAAAACAATGCGACGATGACTGCTACAGAAGTCAAAGAGCAACATAAAGAAGCAGATATTCTATACCAATTCTTTGAAGGAGCCTTCAATGGTGAGAAATATTCCTTCACCATCCATAAAAAAGGAGAAAATGGTCAAGCACTTGCAGGTGCTGTCTTTACTGTGACAGCAGATGACACTGGTGAGCAAGTCGGAACCATTACCACAGATGAGAAGGGTACAGGAACCGTTGCTGGCTTGATCAAGCAAGCTTATACAGTTCAAGAGATTCAAGCTCCGACAGGATACGTCCTCTCAGAAGAGCCAATTAAGATCAGCAAAGAAGATTTTGGGAATGACCTTGCGATTTCGCGTGAAGTCATCAACAAAAAAGAAAAAACTAGCATTTCTGGTCAGAAAACCTGGAATGACAATGACAATCATGATGGTAAACGCCCATCAGCCATCACCATCAATCTTTTAGCGAACGGTGTAAAAGTAGCTTCTAAAGAAGTGAAACCAGATGCGGAAGGCAATTGGCTCTATCAGTTCGACAATCTTGATCTTGTTGACGATGCTGGTAATCTCATTGCCTACACAGTTTCAGAAGAACCTGTTGCAGGGTATGAAACAAGTGTTGAAGGAACGAATATTACCAATAGCCGTACACCAGAAGTGACAGAAGTAGCTGTCAAGAAAGTCTGGGATGATAAGGAAAATAAAGATGGCCTTCGACCAGATAAGGTAACAGTTCGTCTACTTGCAGATGGTCAAGAAGTGGCCGTAAAAGAAATCACCGCTACTGACAATTGGCAGGCAAGCTTTACGGATCTACCAGTATACAAGGAAGGCAAGAAGATTGTCTACACGATTACAGAGGATCCAGTAGCAGGGTATACAGCAACTATCGATGGTTTTACGGTAACCAACCGTCATACACCACCGACAACCCCTCCAGGTACGCCTCCAACCCCACCATCTACGACAACCCCGCCACCAGCATCTACGACTCCATCGACCACCACACCAAGCACATCGGAGAAACCAGGAACTCCAACTACACCAACAGAAGGAAAGAGAAAAATTCTTCCATCAACTGGTGAAGCCACTTCTTATGGCTTGTTCGGAGTAAGTGCTCTGTTAGCTCTTGTTGGTGCAGCGATGCTGTTAAGTGGTAAACGGAAAGTTGACTAACAACTACAATGGAAATAAGACAATGATCTGAAAAGATAATTGTCTCAGATTGAAGATAAAGTCTTCTGAAAAATTTTCCTTAGGTGAGTACAGACGTCAGCGAACTTCATCAAAGTTCCATGACTAATTATTGAGCCTAAGGTCTCAATAATTCCGAATGCCTGAAACAATTATGTTTCAGGCATTTTTCTCACAGCGGAAAGTTTTGATCTTCTTAAATGGCTAAAAATAAAAGTCATTTTCGGGTAATTATCTAACTTTTTTATGTAAAAAATTTGTCTCTATTCTAAGACAATGATCTGAAAAGATTCTTGTCTTTTTCTGTTAAAGGGCTTCTAGAATAAATGATTCAAAGAAGCGTATTTCTGTTTTTGAAGGGAGCATAAGTGTTTGACAGAAAGATGAAATCTTGGTAGAATGAATAGGTCGAATAGACAACTAACTCTTTCTTGGTAGCAGGCTATGCCAGACCTGCCACTCGGATAGAGCATAAAGAAAAGGAGCTTATCATGGCAATCTCAAAAGAGAAAAAAAATGAAATCATTGCACAATACGCACGTCACGAAGGTGACACTGGTTCAGTAGAAGTTCAAGTTGCTGTCCTTACTTGGGAAATCAACCACTTGAACGACCACATCAAACAACACAAAAAAGACCACGCTACTTACCGTGGTTTGATGAAGAAAATCGGTCGCCGTCGTAACTTGTTGGCTTACCTTCGTAAGAACGACGTTAACCGTTACCGTGAGTTGATCAACTCTCTTGGCCTTCGTCGTTAATTCAAGATACAAAGGCCGTCAAAAGCACAAAGCAAAAATAGGAAAATTGACGAAGAAACCTCAGTTTCTAGGAAATTTTATCTTTTTTGCCAAGTGCTTAGGCCGTGTTCGATTGAATACAAAAAAGTTAAGTTACTCTATTGTAGAGTAGCTTTTCTTTTTTTACTAGAATTTCAGTATTATCTTCGGCTTCGGTTCCTAGCATCGTAAGGTAAAATAAACCAGATTCATCTCCCTTCGGGGAGATTTTTTATTTTCACTAGGAGTTTAGCCCGAGCTCAAATCAGCTCTCTGGATTCAGGGTGCTTTTCTTTTTCACTAGAATTTCAATATTATCTTCGGCTCGGCGCCTTGTCTAGAACCGTTTTATCCAGCAAGAATGGAGAGAGTGGGACAGAAATCGGTCATTCGTTAGAATTCGATTTCGTCGTCCCACCTCCGCACAGTTGAGTAGGGCTGTAAAAGCTGATGAAATCAGCGTAGTAGAGCCCACTCAACCACTGTGTCTTGCTCGACAATCCAAAGACAATTGAGAGGCTAGGACTTTTGGCCCAGCCTCTTTTTTATTGCCTTTTTTCGGATAAGGTTCATCATTTGGAGCAAATCGTTTTATTTGACAGATGTAATAAACAGAGTTACAATGAGTGTATCTTAAGAAATAGAGGTTACTGATATGATTGAAATTACATATCTAGATAGTGCAAAACAAGAAAGAGTTATGCATTTTGATTCTTATGAAGAGTTTGAACGCTCCCAACAGACCTGCTTGATTGGTGTGGCGGATTACTATCCAGTTCAAAAATTGACTTATAATGGGCACGAACTCGATTACCACGGAACTTACGGAGATGTCTTCTTCTATTTGATGAAGCAAGACCTCGATCAATACAAAAACTAAAGGAGAAAGAAAATGGTAAAAGCAATTACAGACGCAACATTTGAAGCAGAAACAAAAGAAGGATTGGTCTTGGTAGACTTTTGGGCGACCTGGTGTGGTCCATGTCGCATGCAAGCCCCTATCCTAGAAAAATTATCCCAAGAACTTTCAGAAGATGAATTAAAAATCCTGAAAATGGATGTGGACGAAAATCCAGAAACGGCGCGTGCTTTCGGCATTATGTCCATTCCAACCTTGCTCTTTAAAAAAGATGGGCAAGTTGTCAAACAAGTAGCAGGTGTACACACAGCAGACCAAATCAAGGCCATTGTGGCTGAGTTGAGTTAAATAGAAAAGCTAAAGAGGAATTCTTTAGCTTTTTTCTATTACTAACGGTATTCGTCCCTATTAGAGAATTTACCATGCTAAACCTGCATTGGCTATTTCTTTTTTTGAAGCGAATTGCCCATTTGGTCTATGCCATCTTCCGTTTATATCTTTATAATATCCACTACCTGAAATAGTTTGATTTTGAGCTTGTTGTTGAGCTTGTTGAGAAGCCTCTGCAGCTTGTTGAGCTCTAACATTAATTGCATTTTGCACGAGTTCAATACGATGAACAAAGTTTGCTTTTGCGGTAGGATCAGTAACTTGTTCAACAGCAGTTTGTGCAGGAGCAACGTTTTCAGTTACTTGGTTTCCTTCTAATGCTTGTACAGCTTGCTCAGCTTCGTTGGTCTTTTTCGCTTCCTCGGCTTCCTTTTGTTCTTTTTCCTTTTTCTCTTTTTCTTCGGCTTCTTTTTGTTCTTTTTCCTTTTTCTCTTTTTCCGCTTTTTCTTTCTGTTCTTTTTCCTTTTTCTCTTTTTCCGCTTTTTCTTTCTGTTCTTTTTCCTTTTTCTCTTTTTCTGCTTTTTCTTTCTGTTCTTTTTCCTTTTTCTCTTTTTCCGCTTTTTCTTTCTGTTCTTTTTCCTTTTTCTCTTTTTCTGCTTTTTCTTTCTGTTCTTTTTCCTTTTTCTCTTTTTCTGCTTTTTCTTTCTGTTCTTTTTCCTTTTCTACAGTATCCCTTTCACTACTAGAAGTAGCAGGACGGCTAATATGATTATTACTATTAGAAGCAAAATGAGCTACTTGGTTTTGTCCGGTTTCATTTGCTAAATAGTTTAGATTTAATTTATCTATTGCATAAGATCCTAGCATTCCAATTATCGCAATAGCAATAGCAATATTTCTTTTTTTAGTATTAGGCTTCCGTTTGCTATAGCGCCAAATAGCAATACACCCACCTAAAAACATTAAAGGCAAAATAATTGGAGCTAAAAAGATTGTAAAAAGGAGTGCTAAAGCACGCCATTTCTTTTTAAAAGTTGGACTTCCTATAAACTTTTTCATAAATTTTCTCCCTTCGGATATGCATCCAGTAGAATCATATCATAAATCGAAAACGTTTACAATTACTGTATAGTGATTTTTTTTAACAAAAAAATCAGACTTAGAATAAACTAAGTCTGAAAATTGTACTTATTCTCCCAACTCTTCACTATAAGCAATAATCTGATCAACCGTATCAGACAAGAACTGAATCGTATCGCGAAGTGGTTTGTCCGTTGAGATATCTGCTCCGATAATCATAGCAGACTCAAGTGGGGTCTTGCTGCCACCAGATTTGAGAAGGTCCAGCCAATCTTTGGCGCCATTTTCGGAGTTCTTCAAATGCAGGTAACCGGCGGTTGAGATAACTAGGCCAGCTGAGTAGGTATAGCTGTATAGCCCCATGTAGTAGTGGCTTTGGCGCATCCAGGTTAAAGCTGCATCATCATCGATTTCTACAGCGTCGCCCCAGAATTCGGTCAAGACTTCCTTCATGATGCTGTTGAGCTTACTAGCTCCAAAGGTCCCACCTTCTTCGATCAGAGTATAGACCTTGCGTTGGAAGGCTGCTTCCAGCAAGTGGGTGATGAAGTTGTGGAAGTAGGTGTCTGTCAAACGGTGAGCTAGGGCAAAGCGTTTTTGACGAGGGTCGTCAAACTGCTGTTCCAAGTAGTCGCTAAGGAGGAGCTCGTTAAAGGTAGAAGGAGCTTCCACATAGTAAGTCGACATGTGGGCGTTGAAGTAGCTTTGGTTGTTGTCTGAGAAGATGAATTGACCAGAGTGTCCGATCTCGTGGATCAGGGTATAAACATCGCTCATGCGCCCTGTCCAACTCATCAGGACATAAGGATGGACGCGATAGGGGTCAGCCGCATAACCACCGGAATCCTTGCCTTCGTTGGCCGCAAAGTCGACCCAACGTTCGGTTTGGTAGCGGGCGATTTCGCGAGAATATTCTTCACCAAGTGGTGCCACAGATTTCATGACCAAGTCATAAGCGTCATCAATGGTGACATCTGGGTTGAGCGCGCTGTCCAAGTCCAACTTCCAATCAGCAAAGGTCATTTTTTCAAGGCCGTTGACCTTGGCCACGTGTTTGAGGAATTTTTGAGCGACCGGAGCGAAGTCTTTCATGATGAGGTCAATCTGACGGTCAAACATAGAACGATCCACTTCTTGCTCAGCCAAGAGATAGTCAAAGACAGAGTCGTAGCCTCGCATATCTGAGATCAGTTTTTCAGACTTGACTTGGGCTAGATAGGTGGCAGCAGCAGTGTTTTGGTGCTTGCGCAATCCTTCTGAGAAGGAACGAAAGGCTTTTTCACGGACTTCTGCATTCTCATGGTTTTGGTAGAAGTTTTCATAGGTGACAAAGCTATTCTTGTAAACTTTTCCATCCACTTCAAAATCAGCCATTTCAAAGTCACCTGCTCGCATCTTGGTGTAGATGTCTTGTGGTCCGTAGAAGACTTCACCAAGGTTAGTCAAAGTCTTTTCCACATCAGCTCCCAAGTAGTGAGCTTTTTTGATTTTAGCTTGGCGAATAGCAGACGTAAGATGAGGGAGTTTCCCTAGGCGCTCGAGGACATCTTCATCCGCTTCGACTAAGGCATCATCAAAGAAGGAAAGCTCGACGCTGGCCCAAGTTTCGAAATCCATCCCCGCTTGGGCAATTTCAGCAAAAGCTTCATCACCAAAGTCCGTCGTTTGTGGCATAAAGCTGTAGTTGCCGATGTGGCTGAGTTGGATCTGAATCTGTTCCAAGACCGCAAAGGCAGCTTCAAAGTCTTCAAAAGTGTGGAGCTTGCCCTTGTAGTTGCGGACAAATTCATTGATTTCCTCACGCGTCTTTTCAATGGCACGTAAGAAGTCTTCCTGGTCTTGGTAGAGGGCTGTGAGATCCCAGAGTTCGTTCTCAGGAAATTCAGAACGTTTTTTTAATTCCATAGTGTTCTCCTTTTTGATCAAATAACTATACTAAGTATAGCAGAAAAAAGGGCAGAATGATAGGTGGATGGGGGATCTTGTCAAAGCCTGACTGAGCCAATAAGAAAACAAGGATTTTCTAGCTTTTTGAACTTCGTTTGGTATAATAAAATGGAGAAAGTTTTAGGGAGTATATGATGAAAAAAATCTATAAAGTTAGCTTGGCAGCGATGACGTTGCTAACCCTGGTGGCATGTGGATCTAAGCGACGACCTCGGACGCAACCTTCTACAGTTCAGAGTGAAGTAGCAGATGGAAAAGAAACTAAGAAAACATCGTCTGGGCATGAGTACTATCAAACGGTTCTTGAACGTTATCAGGCCTACTCTAGGGCTATCGAGGCAGGTGATAGTGCAGGTCTAGAGACGAAACTAAAAGAAATAGATCCTCAATCCGATGAGTATATTTATGCTAGGTATCTTCAAACCCTAGGTAGAAAACCAAGCCTTTCCTATTTTTATACGGATTTGGATAAAGATGGGCGGGATGAGCTCTTGATTGGAAATGGCCAAACAGTATCAGCGATTTATTATCTAAAAGGCCAGCAACCAGAATTGCTACATACGGCTTTTGTAGCTTCCTCTGGCGGTTCTCGTTCAGGTTTCCAAATTTTTGAGGATGGTTCAGTCATTTATGCTAGCTTTTCGTCTCTTCAACCAGAGGTGGATCTAATTCATTACAAGTTCCAAAAAGGAAAGCTTGAGACTGTCAATCAGATCCAAATAAAAAATGGGGACGGCCAGAAGCCAGAAAAAGCCTTGGGGATTACAGCAAAAGAATTGGATCAAGCAAAATTTGGATGGAAAGAACTAGAGACCGGTAAGAAGGCGACGAGCCAAGCAAGTAACTCAGAGTCGCAAACAAGTAGTTTTCAAGTCCGCGTAGGAGTTTCAGATCTTCGGATTCGTAAAGAAGCATCGATCAAGGGAGAGGAAGTTGGAATGATCCCACAAGGTGTTTATACGATCACAGAGACGGTTTCAGCTGACGGTTATACCTGGGGAAAGCTCCAGTCTGGCCAGGGGTGGATTGCGCTTGAATTCACGACGAGAGTGGAAGGGGGGAATGCATCCGCTGTTAAAGGCTTGAGTGCGGAAGATCAAGAGGATATCCACTCGGTAGTAGAGAATGGCTATTCATTAATGTATTCTAGATTGGTCAAACCAACCTTTATATTAGAGTTATCTGATGATCATAGTGGTATCTATTCTTATACAGAAGGTATGTTCTTAGATTATTTCAATACTTATACTCCAAGCACCTATCAACTTGCAGATGTGATTAAAAAATTGGAAGCTAAGGAAACATCAGAATCTATTCAGTCTATGACTACAGATCAGTTAATTCAACTTGCGAAAGAAAGAAAACAGGGCTGGATATACTCTTCGAAAGATAAGAAATTTTTTGAATTCGTTCCAGGTGGACGTGGAGGTGCTGGTCCAGAGGTTGTCATTCCTTCAGCGGATGAGTGGGTCGTTGAGAATAATGATACAGTTACAGTGACAACTAGAGTTAAGACATCTTCTCAACCTTTTGAGCGCTATGTGTTGAAACGGAATAAGAAAGAATATTCAGGTGGAGAACATAAAACCCGTTTCTATGTCGTCAGTAAAGAAAATGTGTGGAATGGAAAATAGACGGTAGCTATATCTAGCTCTAGAATTTTAAAATAAGTGGAAATCAAATATTCCTCGAAAAAGGCTTTTTAAGCCTTTTTCTTTTGGGCTTGAATATGGTAAAATAAAGGTTATACGTGCTTGGATACAAAGATGAGGATATAAGATACAGATGGATGCTTGAAATCCTATGCTATCAGGTGTAATTGAACCCGCCTACAACTCTGTGGAAAAAGATAAATCCTCCTAGGAGCGGTCGCTCCGTGGTTGGATTTCCTATTTTCCTTTGAGCTGCTGAACGGCTTAGTATCTTGGGAATTGAATTTTGGCCTCATTTCTTAGGAAAAAAGATAAGCTTCCTAGCACTCATCGAGTGCGGCGTCACCTTCCTATTTTTCTACAGAAATGTTCGGCAAGCCGAACCGTCCAAAATATCTTGGTAGTTGAACACGGGCTAAATCCCTAGTGAAAAAGAGAGATTTCCTTGTGTGCGTGGCACACTGCGTCAATCTCCTATTTTCATACGGGATTCTTCACGCCCTTTGTATCCTGATTTTTGTAGGCAAGGCGTATAATTTTATCAATCCAAAGGGGATTAAAATGACAAAACAAGTGTTTCAAACGACTTTTGCGGGTCGTGAGTTGATCGTAGAGACTGGCCAGGTTGCCAAGCAAGCAAATGGTTCTGTTGTCGTGCGTTACGGTGAGTCAACTGTCTTGACGGCAGCTGTCATGTCTAAGAAGATGGCAACTGGGGATTTCTTCCCGCTCCAAGTCAACTACGAAGAAAAAATGTATGCAGCTGGGAAGTTTCCTGGTGGCTTTATGAAACGGGAAGGACGTCCTTCAACAGATGCGACCTTGACAGCGCGTTTGATTGACCGTCCGATCCGTCCAATGTTTGCGGAAGGTTTCCGTAACGAAGTGCAAGTCATCAATACGGTCCTTTCCTACGATGAAAATGCATCTGCACCAATGGCAGCCATGTTTGGTTCATCCTTGGCCTTGTCTATCTCAGATATTCCATTTGACGGTCCTATTGCTGGGGTACAAGTGGGGTATGTTGATGGGGAAATCATCATCAACCCAACCCAAGAACAAGCAGAGCGCTCGCTTCTTGAATTGACAGTAGCTGGTACCAAACACGCTATCAACATGGTAGAGTCTGGTGCCAAAGAATTGTCAGAAGAAATCATGTTGG
>ERZ773196.1591-NODE-1591-length-12551-cov-4.807538_pt1 | contig 12551 bp, 10 predicted proteins | sample MGYA00581009_ERZ773196 | MGnify/ENA primary metagenome ERZ773196 (study PRJEB29015, sample SAMEA2738162) | human oral metagenome | biome: human oral; feature: human-associated habitat; material: saliva | place: China | collected 2243 ...
TTCAGACAAGCGTCTCACGCCTCTTAAAGGCTACCACATCACTAACGAAACGGTGGATACCTACATCATCACTGTAGACTATCGTCGTCACTACAACCTCACAACAATCGTTGCTAAAACAGACGTCATTGAAGACCCGACGCTCCTTCCCCACATCGAAGAAAAAATGACAACCATGCCAGAATTTTTTGGACTTTAGAAAGGAAACCCTCTTATGCCTACAATACCAGAACAACTCAAAACCGTCTATAATGACATGATGACACGCGCACAAACCGACGAAAATTTCTCACCTGTCTTTCGCGAAAACCATAGACAACTTGAAAAAGCCTTCAGCGCCATTATTAAAGCCACCGAAGAACCGTCCTTAGATACCAATGCTAAAACCTTGTCTAAAGAAGACCGTTATAAACTTCGTATCAGGCAAGAACTTCAAAAAGCCAACTTGACACTTACAGGCAAATTTGAATTTGATGACATTATGCACCTCAAAGAATATCCGCACTTTCAATTCATTTTTAAATTAGACCCCCACGATAACGCCATTCTCATCACTTGTGAATTTTCTAAATTAGATATCTATAAAAGCTACAAGAAACGCCTTGATAATGACGTCTTCATTTCCCTGGAACACAACACGGACTACAGTAGCTTTAATATCAGTTTGAAAAACGGAATTAAAACACACATTGATCATTTCACCACCAACTTACAAAAACTCATCGATGACATCAGCCCACTTGCTAACTGTTTCGACAACTAAAAAGGAAACCCACCCATGTCTTATCTCACAGAATCTTACCAATCCTTCGAAGACTTCCGCAACTTCTTGACTGCTAACGATTTTGAAGTCGTCCAGACCACCCTAAATACCGACAACAACGTCGAATATTACAAAGATACCACTCACTTTGGCCACATTGTCATTCAATATCCTGTTCAAGAACGTATCAATCCGTTTACCAAAAAACCTGAAGGACCTAGCGTCCACTTTGAAATGTTCATCCGAGAACCACTCTTTACGACCTTAAACAGTCCTATTTTTCCACGTGAGGGACACTACGACAACGTTTTAAAAGACTTCGAACAGTTCAACACCATGATCAAACTCATCCTATAAGAAAGGAAACCCAACCCATGTACGATATCTACAATGACTCAAACGAACTTATCGCAAAAAATCTAACAGACGACCAACTTATCGCTTTTGCTAACGATGAATTTGCAGAAACAGACAACATCGATGACGCCATCGAAAACGATTTGCTTTTCTATGACAACATCTATGACGCTAGAGAAAGTCTAGAAGCCTTTGGCTATACGATTAAATAAAAACTTGCAAGACCACTGCCTTTTTTGTTATACTTAAAAAAGATAACAAAAAAAGAAAGTAGGTCTTTTCATGAACCTTAAAAAATTAGCAACCTCTGGTGCTGCGCTTGTCGCCTTAGCCGCACCAGCCTTTCTCGCCAGCCAAGCACACGCTGACACCAATCCCGCTTTAAATAGTACGGAATGGACAGGGCTCCACACCGCTAACGACGGTGGTAGCAACGTAGCTTATGTCGATAAAGAAGGCTTGTCACAAACAGAAGTCTCACAACTCAAAAAACTTCTTCCTGAAACCAAAGTCAAAGGGTGTTCTGTCTATAAACTCGTTTACGAAAAAGATACAACAACACCTACAACAACAAATACAACAGCAAACACAACAACAAGCACCTTGCCAAAACCTGTTAAAACCTTTGTTGACAAAGTCCTTCCAAACACAGGAGATGCAACCGTTCACGCCTACGGGACTTTGGCAGGACTTGGACTCTTAGCAGGTGCAAGCTTCTTAATCATCAAAAATAAAAAAGGACGTGCAACCCTTGTGGTTCTCCTTGCTGCAGGTGGCGCACTAGGCTTCAACCTTTCAGCGAACGCTTATACAGGAAATGACCTAGCCCCTAAAGCCCTTATCGTTAAAGATACAACACTTACCGCCCCTGAAATCAAAGGCTATCATTTTGTCGGCTATCTTGAATTAGAACACGCTTGTCTCACACAACCCTCACCTGCTAAACAAGAAGCTACTAAAACGGTTGAAAACAGCATCAAAGACAAAGAAGACGCGCTTAAAAAAGCAGAAGATGCTTATCAAAAAGAATTAACCAAACGTGATAAAGCACTTCTAGACGCTAAAGATGCTAACCAAAAAGAACTTAACAAACTAACAAAAAGTTATGAACTCAAACTAGCTGACAAAGAAAAAGCCTGTCAAAACGCTAAAGAGGCTTATGAAAAAGCCCTTGCAGAAAAAGACAAAGCCCTTAAAGACGCTAATGAAGCACATCAAAACGACATGACACGTCTCGAAAAAGACTATCAAAACCGTCTTGACACTGCTAACAAAATTTTAGCCTCAACCAAATCGTCTTACGAAACCCTTCTCGCTTCAAAAGACAAAGACGCCAAAGACCTTGAAACAAGCTATCAAAACAAGGTAACGACTCTTGAAAAAGATCTTCAAAACGCTCTTAATAACACTAAAACAAAAGAAGACAACTATAAGACCCTTCTTGACCAAAAAGACAAAGACTTAGCAACACTCAAGGACAACTACACCAAAGCCCTTGCTGAAAAAGACGCTGACCAAGAACAAGTCACCAAACAATACCAAAAAGATCTTGAAACGCTTGAAAACAATTACAAAACAGAAATAGCTAATCGTGAGCAAGCGCTCAAAGACGCTCAAAAAGCCTGTCAAGACAAACAAGCTCAAAACGACAAAGCACGTCAAGAACTTGATGCAACCTATCAAAAACAAGTTACTGAACTTGAAAATCGTTACAAGGCAGAACTTGCCAAAGAAAAAGAAGCTGCTCAAAAAGCACAAAACACATATAACGCCCTTCTTAAAGACAAAGAAAACGCGATTAACACCCTTAACAAAACGCATCAAGATGACATCACAGCTATCAACAAGGCACACCAAGAGGAATTGGCAAAACGTGACCAAAAAGCGCAAGACACTAAAGAAGCCTATAACAAAGCCCTTGCCACTAAAGATAAAGCTCTTGAAGACACTATCAAAACCCATCAAGAAGCGCTTACTAAACTTGAAAAAGACTATGAAAGCAAGTTAGCTCAAAAAGATGCCGACACTCAAAAAGCGCGTGAAGCATGTCAAAAAGCCCATGCTGAAAAAGATGCCAAAATTGATAGTTTGACCAAAGAATTAGCTAACAAAGACGACGCTGCTAAAAAAGCCGAAGACGCTTATAAAAAACAATTAGCCGATAAAGACGCTGAATTAGCTAAAGAAAAATCACGTATTCTCGCCACACAACATATGATGGGGACAAAGGTTTTTCTTACAGAAATCGGTAAAACGGAACATAAAAAAGATAACACCAAACTAACAGAACTCGGAATCTATGAAAAACCAATCGGTGATCATCCAGAACTTGGCTTTATCGTCTACCTAAATACAACTATTGAAAATGGTATCCAAACGCATCATTACCAATATCGTGAACCTATTATACCTAAACCAACCGACCACTTATAAAAAACAGCTAAACGGCTGTTTTTTTGTTATACTAAAAGAAAAAAAGTTTTGTTATACTAAAAGAAAAAAAGGAAACCGCTATGACCAGTCTTAGTTTTACCTATAGCTTAACAGACACGATTCAAAATGGTATCGACACCACACAAATCGAACGTCACAAATACCTCCCTGATCATCATCTCATCAACCTCTCACAAAAACTCCCACAACTAAATAATCGATATAGTCAAAATCTTTTCACCTATCTCGCTAACGTAACAACACCTTACGTGTCAAAAACACATGCTGAAAAACTGGCAAACATTTTGGATATTGACTCGTATATCACCAGAACAACACCCACAGGAGATGTGTGTACCCTGACATCATCAGACACGACGTATTACCTTTCCTCAAACGGTATCTGGGCAACACAAAGTTGTGGCATTTGGCATATCTATCGTGATGAAGAACCGATTCTTGCCATTCTTCAAAATCCAACACATTATATTTACAAAAATACCCTTTGTAACACGTTTGAAGACTTGCTAACCCTTGTCTTAGCAGACACCTTAACACCAAATGACACCGTCTTTTTTGATTGGTTCTATAAACCCAATCAAAAACTCTTACAATCCTGCCAATCAGCCAAAACCATCGCCATCCTACACTCTAATTACCACGCGCAAACAGATGGTCTTTTGACAAACGACACAAATCATTTAACCAATCATCAACTCTTCCATCTTCCCTTTGACACCATCGCTGTCGCGAGTCCCTCTAAAAAAGACACTTTAGAAAAACACTTTCCTGACAAATCATTTATAGTCATTCCACCTAAAACAAACTTCTCAGATCGCTTCATTGGTAATCCAAAACCCTTTACACCCAGACATTTTGTCACTATCTCATCTTTGACAAAAGGTAAAAACTTAGAAGAACTCATTTATGCCATTGGCTATTACAATAGTGCCTACAGACAAATCTATAACCAAGACCCTATCTATCTAGACATCTACGGTCAAGGTCCTGAACATTACGCTCTTCAAAACGCCATTTCTAAAACCAAAATGACAGACTACATCACCCTAAAAGGTCAACTAGATGCTTCCGACACCATCTCTCATTACAACGGCTACCTGTCCACTTCACGTTCAGAAAGCTACGGTATCACCCTTCTAGAAGCCCTTTCTCAAGGCCTACCACTTATTGGCTTAGATGTCCCTATTGCTAATCAAAAGTATATCCCTCGCACTGGCTATCTCGTCCCTGTTGATAACAACTATAACTTTTCTTATCTAGACTATGTGAGAGCCATTGACAAGCTTATCGCCAACCATAAAGAGCTTCAAGAACAAATTAAAGACTTTCTTAATCAACCCCTTTATCATCCAAATGCTACAAAAAACGCTTACGAAAGGTTAACCCATGAGTAAACTTATTGAAAAAGTCAATAACCTTATCAAAACCCACGATTTTGATAAAATAAATAATCCCACACCCCTTTATATCAATGACCTAAACCTTCCTAAAAACGTCACCTTTACCCACTTTGGAAGCACCTTAACCCTCTATGACCACAAAGGCAACCCTTATGGAACCATTTACCGTTATACAAAAGAAGACCTACCTATCTCAGCAGAAACATCGCTTTATGTCAAATACCTCTTATTAGTAAATGATAATGGTAACGAAACCCTTATCTATTATGACCTCAAAGGCAAAAAACGTTTTCTTTTAACGGAAAAAACACTAACCATCTATAATGACTATGCTCTTCCAAAAACAATCCTCTATTACGGAAAGGAAAGCTCATGACAAAAGCAGATGCCCTCTTTAAAGAAAACATCCAAAATATCCTAACTAATGGCGTTTTCTCACAGCAAGCTCGTCCTAAATACCCAAACGGACAAACGGCAAACTCTAAGTACATCACAGGGAGTTTTGCTAGTTATGACTTGACAAAAGACGACTTCCCTATCGCCACCTTACGCCCTATTCCCATTAAAAGCGCCATTAAAGAAATGCTTTGGATTTATCAAGACCAAAGTAACAGCCTAGACCTCTTGGAAGACAAATACAAGGTCCATTATTGGAATTCGTGGGAAGTCCCTAACCACCCTGCCAACAATGGGGACAACCGCTCTATCGGAGAACGCTACGGAGCTATTGTGAAAAAACACGACATCATCAACAAGTTGCTCAAACAACTAGAAAAAAACCCTTGGAACCGTCGCAATGTCATCTCTCTTTGGGATTATGAAGCCTTTGAAGAGAGTGACGGCCTTCTCCCCTGCGCCTTCCAAGTCATGTTTGATGTTAGACAAATAAACGATACTATTTATCTTGACGCAACGCTTACGCAGCGCTCTAACGACATGCTCGTTGCCCATCACATTAACGCCATGCAATATGTGGCTCTACAACTCATGATCGCTAAACACTTTGGTTGGACACCTGGTAACTTCTATTATTTCGTCAATAACTTGCATATTTACGACAATCAATTTGAACAAGCCAAGGAACTACTTAAACGCACCCCATCAGACCGAAACCCACAACTCATCCTTGATGTCCCTGATTATACCAATTTCTATGACATCACAGCCGATGATTTTAAACTCATTAATTATGACCCTGTCAAACCCCAATTAACCTTTGACCTCGCTATATAAGAAAGGAAATCCTAATTATGGACACTGCATTAACTTCTGTATTTTTTAAATATGAACTCAAAAACCACGTCACAATTAACTTTGACAAAGACGTTCTACCTTACGATGTTTTCTTTGAACGTCCTAGTCTCAAACATAACACCTATTCTTGATACGTCCGATCGTTGGCTCAATCTTTATTTCCCTATCAATGGCAAATTCCATTATTTCAGTATTGGCTACATCAATGACACTTAGCACCTCTTCGAAACAGAAGACAACAGCTCTTTCGTCGAAAAAACAACTTTCAAAACAACCGACCAATTGTTCAACATGCTTCTTGAAAAACTCAAACAAGCACCAAAAGAATATCGTAAACATCTCCTTACGATAGACTAGAAAGGAAAGCCAATGATCACCCTAACCGAAGGACAATTGACTTATTTAGATATTATATTAAGTCTTGTCATTTTCATTCTTGCTGTCTATGTTATTGATAAATGGGGCAAAAAAGAAAAATACACCATCCGTGAAAAAATCGTCATTCCACTACTTGCTATCGCAACTATCTTTCTAATCAGCAATTCATTTATCACAGATTTACGCCTAAACAACCCAACCATAACAACGACAACAACAGTTATCTACGATGGCAAAAATGCTGATGATAGTACCCTTACACAAGTTAAACACTCAGATAGCAACTATTATGACATTAAGCGTACCCATTATGCGCCAACAGACATCCGCCTGTCATCAGCCTTAAAACAGCCAATCACATACTACAATCAACTCATTTTAACAATCATTTCAAAAGATAACTCAGATTTTGACCGAGACTATGACATCCAAAAAACCACCGTTAAAGGAAAAGGCACGATCGTCTCAAAACTGACCCTAACCACACATAAACGCATCTATAAAAATCGCTGGTCAGTCTTCGCTCTCGTTGACAAGACCTATGAGCTGACAGCCACCGTCTAAGGGCAAAACCGCCCTTAGACGCTTTTTTGCGGGCTGTCCCATTAACAACCTATAAGTCTCAACTCCCCTTAGTTTTAACTTGAAAAAGCCAAAACAAAAGTCTATACTAAAAGTAATCAAACACATAGAAAGGACGTCACAACGAATGTCTCACAAAACCCTTAAAACCCTCTCTGTTCTTGGTGTTGCTACCATAGCCACAGGTGTTGCTACAACAACTCACGCTGAAGAAACAACAGCGCCAACAATAGCAACACAAACCACACAAACAGAAACAAACAATCCTCAAAAAGCCTTTGATCAAGCTTCAAAAGACTATGACACGGCTAAAGCCAATGAAGCCTCAGCCAAAGAAACGCTTGACACAACTAAAAAAACAGAAGTCAAAGCCCAAACAGACGTAACCCTTGCCACAAAAGCGACGCAAGAAGCTGGGCAACTGGTTACAGACACACGAAATGCTCAAGAAACAGCTCAAAAAGGCCTTGATAATGCTAATCAATCCTTAGCTAACGCTCAAGCAAACCTTAACAAAGAAGCAGGCGCTAACCCAAATGCTGACCGTGACCTCACACAAGCTGAAAATACCTTGACAAACGCTCAAGAAAAAAATAAAGCTGCACAAGAACATCTAACGCAGGCTGAACAAGACGTTACTAAGGCAGAAGAAGCAACCACGCAAGCGCAAACTGCTGTTGATACCGCGCGAATGGAACACGACAAAACGCAAGAAACCCTCGCCCAAACTCGTAGCCAGATAGCTGACGCTAAAGCTGACCAAGCAGATGCGCAAGCAGCTCTCACAGACACTCAAAACAAAGTTGACCAATCTCTAGCCAAACTTCAAAAGGCTGTTGACGAAGCGTCTGCTACCATCTCACACACCGAAAAACGTGTCCTCTCAAGTGTCGAAGCCCTTAATTACCTGCGTAGCTATGAAACCGTTGATGATAAAGGTAACGACGACACAGGTAAGCACGAAATTGTCGTCAACTCAGGTAAAGAAACCGTTGACCTTACGTTGACACCTGAACAAGAAGCAGAATTTCGTCAAACAGGCATCATCACTTACACGCCTAATGCTAAGAAGATTACCGAATATATGGTCAACTACATCAATCGTTTGCGTGACCTTAATGGCATCCAAGGTCATTTGACAGCAGGTGATGCCTATCTTCTTGAAACCGCTTATCTTCGTGCCAAAGAAAATGATGATCGTGACCTTATCACCCACGTGTCTAAAATCAAACGTCCACACTACAACGAAGTCGCCAAAGAAAGCATGTACCGCTTCCGCAGTGACTTTGATATGCAAGATTATATTGTCCTTTCTGATCAACAAATGGCATACATGGAATTGTCACAATGGTTCTCTGACTATGCCAACCTTGCTGAAGATACACCTGGACACTTCGTCCCTGGCTACATTGCCTTTGGTCACCGTAATGCCCTTCTCTTTACTAAGAAAGATTTTGCTTACGGTTACGCCCAAAAAGATAAACCAAAGAAAGACTATGAAACGGACAACGGTCAAGCCGTGGGTATCTCAAGTTCAGGGGCTGTCAATCGTGAGGAGCTCGACAAAGTCACTTACGAAAGAGGTGCTGACGGTCGTCTCTACCAATACTTCAACGGTAAACGTATCAACTTCTTACCAGACATTACCTTTAATTATGTCCTTAACGAAGTCATTACAGAACCTTCTAGCGAGAAAGCTAACGCTCAAAAACGTCTTGATGACTACAAAGCCATTGCAGAAAAAGACCTGGCAGACGCTAAAGAAACACTAAACAAAGCAACCGTTCATCTAAATGCGGTTCAAACAGACGCTCAAAAAGCAGAAACAGCCTATGCATCTGCTAAAGAAACCCTTGAATCACATCAAAAAGACCTTGCAACCAGTCAAAAAGCCCTTCTTGATGCCCGAACCCGTCTTGTCGACGCTAAGGCTGACGCTACCTACACCACACAAGAACTTAAGAACGCTGAAAACAAGCTTGCACAAGCTAAAGCCAAACACGCAGACCTCACGCAAGCCAAATCAACTGTTAATAAAGCCACACAGGCTGTTAAAAAAGCTAAAGAAACGCTAACCACACGTACTAAAGCCCTTGAAAAGGCTAAACAAGCGCTTACTGACGCCAACACAGCGCTTACTAAAGCTAAAGACGCTAACCAAAAAGCAATGGCCAAACGTCAAACCGCTGAAAAAGCCTATCAAGACGCTCAAGCAAAAACCAAAGAAGCAGCCAAAGCCTACGGTCACGCGCAAGCCCAATTGGCCCTTCAACCAAGTAAACCTGCTGATAAGCCATCAGACAAGCCTGCTGACAAGCCTGCTGACAAGCCTGCCGACAAACCATCAGACAAATCAGATAAACCATCAGACAAACCTGCCGACAAACCTGCCGACAAATCTGACAAATCTGACAAACCTACGAACAAATCTGACAAGTCTGACAAACCATCAAACAAATCTGATAAACCATCAAACAAACCTGGTAAACCAAACGGTATGTCTATTGACAAACCAAACTGGATGAAGCCTGAAAAATTAGCGCAACAAGGTCCAATCAACAAACCATCACCTGCACTCCCTTACGTTCCTAAACACGATCGTAAGACCCTTCCAGAAACAGGTGACCACGCAAGTCTTCTTGCTTCCTTTGGTGCCCTTCTCCTATCCAGCAGTCTCTTCTTACTATCAACTCATCTCATTATCTTTAAAAAAGACAAAGCCTAATCAAAAAGAAACTAAGTCAAAACGACTTAGTTTCTTTTTTTGTTTTTCCGATAAGCTAACGCTTATCGGTTTTTCTTGCGGGCTGTCTCGCTAACGCTCGCCCCCGAACCCATGTTTTCGGTTATGGAAAAACAATTGCATTTCCATAACGACCCTAACAGCGTAACGATGCTAACGCTCGCTACGCCTTTCTTGCGGGCTGTCGCGCTAACGCTTGCCCCCGAACCCATGGTCTAAGTTATGGAAAAATCAATCATTTCCAATTGTCAACATCTTTGTCCACTGGACAGAGCACTTTTAATTAGATAAACTAATTTTGTAAAAAGACATGAAAGGATAACAAATACTATGTCAAAATCAAAAACATTTAAAACACTCTCACTTGCAGGTACAGCACTTGCCGCATCTGCTGTCTTCACTGTCGCTCACGCTGATGACGTGGATACACCTACTGTAAACGCAGACGCAACTACTAGCCAAGCCACAGATACGCAAACCACAAGCCTTGCACAAGCGGAACAAAACGTTGCCGTTACGTCAAGCGATCTCGCTGTCGCTACGGAAGCTGTTACAAATTCTGAACAAACGCTTGCAACAACAGAACAAGCAACAGCGCGTGCAGAAATCGCTGTCACAAAAGCTGAACAAGAACTTAGCACCAACACTCAAGAAGTCGCTCAAGCTAGCGACATGGTTAAAGCAACCACTGTTGAAGCAGGCTTTGCTGACGCAGCCGTAGACACGGCTAAAGAAGCCCTCAATCAAGCTGGCGGTCAAGACCTCGCTGACGCTTCAAACGCTCTTTCTGACGCTAACAAAACCGTTTCTGACGCTCAAGACGCCCAAACAAAAGCACAAGCTGACGTTGACGCTCAAGAAGCTGTTGTGACACGTACCAATGACGAACGCGTCAACAGCGAAACAGACCTTGCAACCGCTCAAGATAATGTTACCATCAAAACAAACGAAGTAGCCTCTGCTAAAGACGCTCTTGTGGGCGCCAACCAAGCTATTCAAGACAAAGAAGCTCAAATCAAAACAACCTTGGCAAACTACGACGCTAAAATCAAAGAAGCGGCACGTTCTAAAGAAACCAAAGTTGTCACAGAAACGCGTACCATTGACCCTGTTACTAGCTACGAAAACGAGACCAAAGACACGCGCAACGACGTTGCAAGCATCATCCTTGCAGACGGAGAACGTCAAACAACCCTCAATATTCCTAAAGACCACGTTGAAAACGATGGTGGTTTCACAGCTATTAACTACACACCAAACGCTGACGCTATCACAAGCTACCTTGTAGACTACATCAATGAACTTCGCCAAATCAATGGTATTCCTTACCGTGTTAAAGCAGTCACTGACCCACGCGCCAAAGCTTACGTGGAAGCACGTGCCAAAGAAAACGCAGACCGTCAAGAAACAGGTCACAAAACAAACCTTCACGCTCCACAAGGCTTCGCTATTGGAGAAGACGCAGCAGGGACCTTCATCAATCCAAAAGTAGAAACCTTTAACGGGATTTACTCAGATAAACAATATGCTTACCAATTGATGCTTGGTTGGACCTCTGAATACATCAACAAATACGATGGCTTTGGGCACTTGGAATCCCTTCTTTACAGCGAAGGTGACATTGCCTTTGCTAATGCTCAACAAGTACCTAAATACGGCGACGGTCAAGGTAAAGGTTATAAAGAATACCAAGATGTTCTTCACTTCGTTAAAGTGGATGACGGTTCTGGAATCAACGGTTATTCCGAATGGAAAAACCTTAAAACCAAAGACACAGGTCATGGTAAAGCTGTCTTTAAAGATGGTAAACGTATCATCGGTCTTCCAAAAGAAACCTTTGTTTACAATGTTGAAGCAACCGTTGTCTCTCGTGATGCCCTTCAAAAACTTCAAGCAGAATACAACAACTACCAAGACCAAATTAAGGGTGAACGTCAAGCCCTTAACCAAGCGCTTGTAACCGCTTCAGCAACCCTTACAGCGAAAACACAAGAACTTGAAGACGCTAAAGTAGCCGTCACACGTGCCCAACAAACGGTCACAGACGCTACAAACGCTTACGAAAAAGCTGAAACCAGCCTTCGTCTCAAGAAAACCATTCTTGCAAAAGCCAACGACAACCTTGCAAAAGCACTTGACGCTAAAGAAGCTGCTCAAAAAGCCTTCGACCAAACACAAGCTGCTAACACCGTTGCACGTGACGCTAAAGAAGCCTTTGATAAGGCTGTTGCTAAAGCTAAAGACGCCCACAAGACCCTTTCTAACGCTAAAACAACGCTTGAAACCGCTAAGGCCAAACGTCCAGAATTGGAACAAAACCTTCAAAACGCTAAATATAACCTTAGCATGATGCAAGACCACCTTGAACGTGCTAAGACACAACTTGTTAACGCCCGTCAAGACCTTGCTGTTGCTCAAAAGGCTTACGATAAAGCGCAAACAGAATTGGCACTTATCAAAGCAAGCACAAAACCAGTAGATACGAAGCCAGCAGAACCTACTAAACCTGTAGAACCTACAAAACCTACTAAACCAGTAGAACCTACTAAACCAGTTGAACCGACTAAACCTGTAGAACCTACAAAACCTGTAGAACCTACAAAACCAGTAGAACCTACAA
>ERZ773196.1593-NODE-1593-length-12543-cov-16.888053_pt1 | contig 12543 bp, 8 predicted proteins | sample MGYA00581009_ERZ773196 | MGnify/ENA primary metagenome ERZ773196 (study PRJEB29015, sample SAMEA2738162) | human oral metagenome | biome: human oral; feature: human-associated habitat; material: saliva | place: China | collected 2243 ...
CGCGACCCTCACCTTGGCAAGGTGATGCTCTACCAACTGAGCCACATCCGCGTTTCTCAGAACGTCAACCGTTCTTCGCAACGGGTAAAACCTTAACAGAACATCCGGCGAGAACGCAAAACCAAAGCCTCGTTATCCAAGTCACATGCCTATTTTCGGGCGGATTGTCGCCTGCCGCCGCATATTCGTGCGAGGCTTGTCGGTATGGAAACGCGACCTGGCAAGGCCTACCCCCTGGGTGCCACCTTTGACGGAACCGGAACGAACTTCGCGATCTACTCCTCGGTCGCAACGTCTGTGACGCTGTGCCTCTTGGATGATGATCTCAATGAAATGCGCATCCCCATGACGGAGGTCGACGCCTACGTCTGGCACGTCTACGTGCCTCAGGTGCGCGCCGGACAGCGCTACGGATACCGCATTGACGGCCCCTGGGACCCCCAGAATGGCCTACGATGCGACTCCTCGAAGCTCCTTCTAGACCCCTATGCGAAGGCGATTGAAGGTCAGCTGACAGATTCTCTCGATCTTCTCTCCTATCAGGCCGACGACCCGCTCACCCTTAAAGGCGGTGACTCCGCCGACGCGACGATGCATTCGGTCGTCGTCAACCCCTTCTTCGACTGGGAAGGCGACCATAGCCCCGGCCACGATTACTCTGAGTCGATCATCTACGAGGCCCACATCAAGGGTATGACCATGCGTCATCCGGAGGTCCCGGAGGAACTGCGCGGGACCTATGCCGGCATGGCGCACCCTGCGATCATTGAGCACTTGAAGAAGCTCGGCATCACCACAGTCGAGCTCATGCCGATCCAACAGTTCACGAACGACACGACCCTGCAGGCGAAGGGGCTGTCGAACTACTGGGGTTACAACACGATCGGTTATTTTGCCCCGCACAATGGCTACGCGGCGACGAAGGAACCGGGCGCGCAGGTCTCTGAGTTCAAGGCAATGGTCAAGGCGCTGCACGCTGCCAACATCGAGGTCATCCTCGATGTCGTCTACAACCACACGGCCGAGGGCAACCACATGGGACCGACCCTGTCGTTCCGCGGCATCGACAACCCCTCGTACTACCGCCTTGTCGACGGGGACCGTCAGCACTACTTCGATACGACGGGCACGGGCAACTCCCTCCTGATGAGTTCCCCTCAGGTCCTGCAGCTCATCATGGATTCGCTGCGCTATTGGGTCACGGAGATGCACGTCGACGGCTTCCGCTTCGACCTCGCCTCCACCCTGGCCCGTCAGTTCGCCGAAGTCGACCGCCTGTCCGCTTTCTTCGATCTGATCCACCAGGATCCCGTCGTCTCGCAGGTCAAGCTCATCGCCGAGCCGTGGGATGTCGGCTCTGACGGCTACCAGGTGGGCGGCTTCCCACCCCTGTGGTCCGAGTGGAACGGCAGGTACCGCGATACGGTGCGCGACTTCTGGCGCGGAGAGTTCTCCTCGTTGCCCGACTTCGCCTCGCGCCTCGCGGGGTCCTCCGACCTGTATGGCTCGACGGGCCGCAAGCCCATGGCGTCCATCAACTTCGTGATTGCACACGATGGCTTCACGCTGCGCGACCTCGTCTCCTACAACGAAAAGCACAATGAGGCGAACCTCGAGGGCGGCGCGGATGGCGCGAACGACAACCGTTCGTGGAACTGCGGCGCCGAGGGCGACACAGACGATCAGGACATCATCGAGTTGCGCTACCGACAGCAGCGCAACTTCCTGACAACCCTCATGTTCTCTCAGGGCGTGCCGATGATCGCCCATGGTGACGAGCTCGGGCGCACCCAGCGCGGCAACAACAATGCCTACTGCCAGGACAACGAGATCTCGTGGATCGACTGGGATCTGGACGAGCACGATCACAAGCTGCTGCAATTCACCCGCCACCTCATCCACCTGCGCCGCGATCACCCCGTCATGCGCCGTCGGCGCTTCCTCGAAGGACCGGCCGAGCGCGGCGGCGAGTCGGAACTCGGCGAAATCGAGTGGTTCACCCCCGGCGGTACCCACATGACGGAGGAGGAGTGGAACCAGCCGTGGGCACGATCGACGATGGTGTTCTACAACGGCGACGCCATTCGAGAGCCCGACGCAAATGGGCGCCGGATCCTCGATGACGATTTCCTACTACTTCTGAACGCGGCTCCAGAGCCCGTCGATTTCACGCTCCCCGACACGAAGTACGGTCACATCTGGCACACCGTTGTTGACACAGCGGGTGACGATGATCGCGCCGAGTACCACTCGGGCGACGTCGTGCACGTTGGGCCTCGCACGTCGTACATCCTGCGCAACCCGCGCGGGCTATAAACGAGTAAGACAAACCGCCAACCTCCGGGTACGTGTACCGGCTATTTATCGACCTGGGGGTTGGCGGCGCGTCTGGCCCAAAAGGCGTGTGGACACCCGTACGATTTGATTTGTGAATGAAAACGCGGTGCCCGAGGAGTTTATGCGGGCTCTGCTGTCCCTGCGGCAAGCGGACCACCTGCCGCACATCCTCCTCGAGGAGGTCCCCCCGCCTCGTCGTTTAGCGCCCTACACGGCTGCACTCGCGATGCGGACCACGGACGAGGACGAGGCCGGACAGCCCCTATCGAGTGGTCGCATGGTGATCCTGCACGATCCTATCGAGCAGCTCGGCTGGAATGGTACGTTCCGCATCGTCTCTCAGCTGCGCGCCCAGGTAGATGCCGAGATGATCGGCGATCCCATGCTGTCGGAGGGGGTCTGGGGCTGGACGCTGGACTGCTTGGAGAGCGCAGGGGCAGGATTCCATGACATGACGGGCACCGTGACGCGGGAAATGAGTGAAGCTTTCGGTGGTCTCGAGCTACGCGGATCATCCCTGTTCGTTGAGGTCCGCGCGTCATGGACGCCGTACAGTGAGTATCTTGGTGAGCATCTGTCCGGATGGGCGGATGTGATGCGTCGGACGGCAGGGATTGTGCCTGCCCGTCATCTCGAAGGAGTCTGAGTGCTGGTCAACAATGGCGGCGGCTTGCCGCAGGGCGATACGGATAATCCGGAGCTTATTGCGCAGCCGCGTGGGGGGACCCCTGCCGTCATTGACACTCGGAAGGATCTTGAGGCTGCCGCCCGCGCGCTGAGCGTCGGGTCGACCCCGATCGCCGTCGATGTTGAGCGCGCTCAGGGTTTCCGCTACGGCGCAGACCCCTACCTCGTCCAGATTCGACGTGAGGACGTGGGCACATTCCTCATTGACACACACGCGCTGCCGGACCTGTCTGCGCTTCAGCCGGGCGTGGAAGACGTCTGGCTTCTGCATGATTGCCTGCAGGACTTGCCAAATCTCCGCCAGGTGGGACTTCGTCCCCCGGCTCTCTTCGACACTGAGATTGCCGCTCGCCTGATTGGCCTGGAGCGTTTCGGCCTGGCGGCCGTCGCCGAGCAGATTCTCGGCCTGGGCCTCGTGAAGGATCATCAGGCATCGGATTGGTCGGTGCGTCCGCTGCCCAAGGAGTGGCTGCGCTACGCGGCCCTCGACGTCGAGTTGCTGACCGAACTCTACTATCGCCTGTCGAAGAGGCTCGATGAGATGGGCCGCTGGGAGTGGGCACAGCAGGAGTTTGCCCATGCGCTATCGGTCACTCCTCCTGCCCCTAAGCCCGATCGGTGGCGTTCCGTTCCCGGCGCGGGAAAGATTCGATCGCGCCGTGGCCTGGCGGTGCTCAAAGCGCTGTGGGAGACGCGCGAGTCGATTGCTCAGCGTATCGACCTGAGCCCGGGCCGCCTCGTGCGCAACGCGGCCCTTGTTCGCGCGGCCTCAAATCCTCCACGTAATAGGCGCGCCCTCATGAGCATCAGCGAGTTCCGCTCCCCCGTCGCCCGCCAGTACGAAGACGAGTGGATGCGGGCACTGGCCAGCGTCGCCGCCATGACTGATGATGAGCTTCCCCCCAAGCGCAAGCCCGTTCAGCCGGGGTCGATCCCGGAGCCTCGCCAGTGGAACCGAATCGACGAGGCTTCGGCCGCGCGCCTGGGAACGGTGCGCAACGCTGTCGCCTCGGTCGCGTCGAGTCTGGGGCTCGCGCCCGAGGTGGTCCTGGCGCCCCAGGTGCAGCGCTACCTCGCGTGGGCTCCCCTAGACCCATCGCGTCCGTCTGGCGACGAGGTCGAAGAACGCATGGTCAATCGCGGTGCGCGCGACTGGCAGATCGATCTGACGCTCGACCCAATCTGCGACGCGCTCGGCGTCTGACCAGGGATCGTTAGCGGGCGGGGAGCCGCTCAATCAGCTCGCGCACGGCACGCTCAATGCCGTCGGCGTCGTAGCCGAAGCGCGCGATCAACGCCGTTCGATCACCATGCTCGGGGAATCCCTGCGGCACGCCGAGGCATCGTACGGGCACGCCCGCTTCCGCCAACGTATCGCGCAGTGACCAACCGAAACCGCCCTGGACGATGCCATCCTCGACGCTGACCACGCAATCGTAATCGTGAGCCATCGCTGTCAGCTCCTGCGGCACTGGGATCATCCACTGCGGATCCGCGACGGTCACGCTCATACCGTCAGCCACCAGGCGACGCGCGGCCTCAATCGCATCGGGTGCGCATGCTCCGGTACCAACGATGAGGACTCGAGCGGGCGAGTCCGCCCCGGCCTCGTCGACAAGAATGTCCACTCCCCCGACGCTACGAAGCGCGGGCATGGGCTCCGGCAGAGAACCCTTGCGGTATCGGATGACGGTGGGCGCATCGTCAACGTCGAGCGCCTCACGCACGCGGCAACGCAGCGTGTCCTCATCACGGGGCGCGGCCAGACGCAGGCCCGGAATCAGGGAACACATGGCAATATCCCACACGCCGTTATGCGACGCGCCGTCCGCACCCGTAACGCCGGCGCGATCGAGCACGAGCGTCACTCCCGCACGATGGAGAGCAACATCCATGAGGAGCTGGTCAAAGCCACGGTTCAAGAACGTCGCATAGAGCGCGACCACGGGATGCGCACCCTCGTAGGCCATGCCAGCTGCGGAAGCCACGGCCTCGGCCTCGGCGATGCCGACGTCGATCACGCGACCCGGGTAGGCCTCGTGCATCGGACCCAAACCGACCGGGCGCATCATCGCCGCGGTAATGCCGACGATATCGTCGCGCGTAGCCGCCTGAGCGCAAATCTCATCGGCGAACACTCCGGTCCAGCCAAAACGCTCAGGAGCGACGGGCAGGCCAGTCTCCGGGTGGATCGGTCCGACGGCGTGGAAGCGATCCGCTATATCTTCCTCTGCGGGAGTGTATCCGCGCCCCTTCTCCGTGATCATATGGACGAGGACGGGCTCGCTCAGAGAACGTGCCCGGCGAAGCGCAGTCTCCACCGCAGAAATGTCATGCCCGTTGACAGGCCCAATGTATTTCAGGCCCAGGTCTTCGAACATCACCTGGGGAATGAGAGCGTCCTTGATACCCGCCTTCAGGCCGTGCAACGCGTCGTAGGCCGCGCGGCCGGGCGTGCCGTGACTGAGGAGATGTTGTTTTCCCCAGGCAAGCGCCTTCTCGTAACCAGCGGAGGTACGCAAGGCATCAAGATGATCGGCGAGTCCACCGATCGTCGGCGCATACGAGCGCCCATTGTCGTTCACCACAATCACGATGCGACGATTCTTCGCCGTCGCAATGTTGTTGAGCGCCTCCCACGCGAGGCCGCCGGTCAGCGCGCCATCGCCGATCACACCGACAGTCCACGTACGGTCACCCCGGCGGTGCTTTTCCCGCGAAATACCATCCACCCACGCGATCGACGCGGACGCGTGCGAAGACTCAACGACGTCATGCTCAGATTCGGCGCGCGACGGGTAGCCGGACAGTCCGCCCGGGCAGCGCAGCGATGAAAAATCCTGACGGCCCGTCAACAGCTTATGCACGTAAGCCTGGTGCCCCGTATCGAACACAATCGTGTCCTGCGGGGACCGGAACACCCTGTGCAAACCGATCGTTAGCTCAACGACACCCAGGTTGGGGCCAAGGTGCCCACCCGTGCGCGACACGTTGTCAATCAGGAACGCGCGAATTTCCGCCGCCAAATCGTCCAGCTGCTCGCGTTCCAGGCGACGCAGCTCACGCGGTGCGCTGCAGCGCGACAGCAGGTCGCGCGACTCTCGTGTTCCAGACATAGCAACCAGTGTAGTTGCCCAAGCGTCTCACCTACAGATCAAAGTGCATGTCAGCTACCTTCGACCCGCGCAGGCGACAAGCACGCGCACTAAGATAGACACTGTTGGCTCGCCGTACCGCTTAAGGAGGCACTATGTCCGTCACCGTCGCACCCCACGGCCTGTGGGAGTCCCCCATTTCGGGCGATTCCTTCACCGCCCGTTCGGTCACGCTCTCCCAGGTTCGTGTCGATGGACCCGATACCTACTGGGTTGAAGGACATCCACTCCAGGGCGGTCGCGGCACACTACTGCGCCGTCGTGCAACGGGTGAGACGGGCGAAGTTCTGCCCCTGATCGATGGTTCTCGCCTGCCCGACGTCGGCACACGCGTGCACGAGTATGGCGGTAAGGCGTATGCCGTTCACCATGGCGTCATTGTCTTCTCCGATCAGACCGATGGCCGCGTGTACGCCTTTGATACGGCCGATCCGCGCCGCGTCGTGCGCCCGCTCACGACCCTGTCGAAGGTCCGTTACGGCGATTTCTGGATCGCGGACGTGCGCGAACTCGTGTACGCGGTCGCCGAGGACCACTCAGCTCCGGGCGAGCCCGTGAACAAGATCGTCGCCATTCCGCTCGATGGGTCCGCCGCGCGCGATGACAGCGCAATCATCACGGTGTTCGAGGGCACCGACTTCGCGCAGGCACCCACGGTGTCCCCGGACGGCACAAAGATCGCGTGGATCACCTGGAACCACCCGAACATGCCGTGGACGTATTCTCAGCTGCGCGTCGCCTCCCTGACCTTCGAGGGAACCATCGACCAGGAGGTTGTCCTGGTGGATCGCCCGGGCGTGTGCGTCTACGAGCCACGTTGGACCCTTGACGGTGACCTGATCCACGTGGATGATTCCTCCGGCTGGGCAAACCTGTACCGCACCCAGGGCTTCGTGTGGAAGGAAGGCGAGGACGCAAACGCGTGGACCTCGCGGCTGCGCACCCGTGCGTTGCACCCCGGACATCGCGCATTCTCGCACCCGCACTGGCAGCTCGGCCTGCACTCCTACGATAACTACGACAACGACTACCTCGTGTGTTCGTGGGCTGAGGACCAGGTCTGGCACATCGGAACTGTGCGTATCGACAACGGCATGGCCGAAGAGTGGGCGACCGGTTGGTGGCCCATCGGTAACGTGGCAGCCGCTGATGGTCGCGTCGTTTTCCTTGCCGACTCCGCCACCCACACGCCCGCCATCATCGAAGTATCGCGTGGTAAGACCAAGGTACTGCGTCCTTCCTCAGAGGCCGAGGTCCCGACCGCCCTCGTCTCCACGGCCGAGATGCTGACGTGGAAGACCTCGGACGGCGAGGAGGCTCACGGCTTCTACTACGCGCCCGTGAACCCTGATTTCACCGCCCCTGAGGGTGAGCTTCCGCCCCTCATCGTGAACGTGCACGGCGGCCCGACCGAGGCTGCACGCCCCGGCCTGCAGGTGCCGTTCCAGTACTGGACCAGCCGTGGATTTGCTGTTCTGGACGTGAATTTCCGCGGCTCGACCTCCTTCGGGCGTCCCTACCGTCAGCGTCTGAACGGCAACTGGGGCGTCATGGACGTTCAGGACTGCATTGACGGCGCCCAATACCTCGTTGATCTGGGGCGCGTCGATCCCATGCGGATCGCGATCCGCGGCCGTTCCTCCGGTGGCTTCACCGTGCTCAACGCGCTGGCATCCTCTGACGTGTTCACCGCCGGCGCTTCCTTCTCGGGCATCGCAGACCTGGCGAAGCTGGCCGAAACCAGCCACAAGTTTGAGTCGCACTACGATGGCATTCTGCTCGGTACGGACGACAGGTCGGATCCGGTGTGGGCGCAGCGCTCGCCGATTAACCGAGTATCCGACATTAAGGCGCCTCTCATGCTCCTGCAGGGCACCGCAGACCCGGTGGTCCCCGCCTCGCAGGCCCAGGAAATGTACGACGCGCTGCGGGCGAACGGCAATGCTGTTGCCCTCAAGCTCTATCAGGGTGAGGGACACCGCTTCCGCTCGGCCATCAATATCAAGGATGCATGGCAGTCGGAGCTGTCCTTCTACCGGACCATCTGGGGCATCGCCACTGACGCCCCCATTCACGTGGAGATCGCAAACCTGTGACACACACAGCACAGTCCCCGCAGCTAGAGGAACCGGCTGCGGGGACTCGCTTACGCGTCGGCCAGACGGTCGCCGCGCATCGTTCCCTGCTCGGCGTCGCCGCTGCACTCGTTGGCGGCGTCGTCGGCGCGGCAGCCGTCCTGTTTAACCTAGCGATTCGCGCATGGACCTGGGTGTCGACAGGTTTCGACGAGTACACGACCCACATCGGCCAGTCGCACGGCGTCTGGGGGTGGGCACCTTGGCTCTTTCTCCTCCTCTCCCCCGCTATCGCTGGTCTCCTCTACGGACCGCTGATCCAGCGCTTCGCGCCTTCCGCGAAGGGCCACGGCATCCCCGAGGTGATGCTCGCTGTGCGTCGTAAGGGTGGGCGTATCCCGGGGCGCGTTGCGATCGTGAAGATCATTGCGTCGGCACTGACTATTGGCTCGGGCGGATCCGCTGGCCGCGAGGGCCCGATCGTTCAGGTCGGAGCGTCGCTGGGTTCCACCATTGCCTCGTGGCTGCATATGCCCGTCTCCCGCGTGGTCTTGCTGGCCTCGTGCGGCTCGGCGGCTGGCATCGCGGCCACATTCCATGCGCCTCTCGCGGGTGCCGTCTTCGCTCTTGAGGTTATTCTCGTCGAATTCACGGCCGAAACCTTCGGTTTCGTCGTCCTCTCAGCCGTCACGTCGTCGGTGGTTGCACGCATCCTGCAGGGGGATGAGATGGTCGTGCACGTCGCCGACAACCTGACGTTCGCGTCGATGTCGGACATGTGGTGGGTTGCTGTTCTCGGCCTCGTTGCTGGCCTGTGCGGCTTGGGCTTCTCGAAGCTCCTGTATGCCTCAGAGGACGCGATTGACTGGGTGTGGGCACACACGCACCTACCTGAGTGGGCGCGTCCGGGTGTCCTCGGTCTCGCCCTCGGCGTCGCTCTCGTTGCGTTCCCGTACATGTACGGCTCGGGGTATCCGCTGGAGGAGGAGGCGATCGCCGGAAACTTCTCGATCGCATTCCTTCTCGCCCTCATGCTGGGGCGCGCCGTCTACACGTCGTTCACGATCGGTATGGGCGGTTCGGGCGGCGTCTTCGCGCCCACGCTCTTCATCGGTGCGATGGCTGGTGCGGCCTTCGGAAACATTGTCTCCCCGCTATCGGATTCTCCCATCGGTGTTTTTGCCGTGGTCGGCATGGGTGCCGCTTTCGCGGGCGCCGCACGTGCCCCCATGACGGCCGTTCTCATCATCGTGGAGATGACCGGCCAGTTCTCGCTGATTCTGCCGATGATGCTCGCAGTCGTGATCGCGACGGGGGCGTCGCGTTTCCTCACGCGCGCGACGATCTACACGGAGAAACTGCGCCGCCGCGGTGACGTGCTTGACGACCCGGTCGACGGCACTCTGCTGGGTACCCGCGCGGCGTCCGAGTGGATGATGGAGGTCCCCGAGACACTGGCATCGACCACGAGCGCTGCCTCCGCCATCGCTGCCCTGCGCCGCACGAGGGAGACGGTTCTGCCCGTCGTGTCCGACAAAGGGCGTTTCGTCGGCCTCGTGTCCTCGTTGCGCCTGGCTGAGCTCACGCAGGAGGATGGTTCTCTGGATGCTCCCCTGGCGGATTTGCCTCTCATCGACGAGGCCGTGGCCGCCTCCGCTCCCCCGTCCGAGGTTCTCGGGGCACTGCGGCGTACCGGCTTGCAGTCCCTACCAGTCGTAGACGGAGATCGCCGTGTCGTCGGCTGGGTGTCCGAACGCGACCTGGTGGATCGCATGTACCGCGATCAGCGCCGCGCGATCGAGGCCCGCACGCAGACGTCGTGGGGCTCGCGCATGCAGGAGCGCAGGAGGAGCCGCCTTTAGCAGATTCTGATAAATTCGAAGAACCTTAAGCTCATCAATCAAAAGACACAGATAACATTAAACCAATATTCAAATCAACATTCAGCCGATAATCTAATCAACGCATCCACCCAGCGTGAGCAGAACCTGAAGATGCTGATAACCAACACAGGCACGACTACATTCCATGACCACAAAATAATCGTCGTCACCTACTGCACGAACAACAACACCTTGCGAGTAGGCCGTGCACCACAACGGCTTCACACCATAATATCCCGCAACACTAGAATTCGTAACATTCACATCTTCTGCGCTAAATCCATGCTTAAACAACCACGCATGCCAGTTTTTAATTGCCGGAGGAAAACCACACTGCCAAAACAATTCAAACAGTCTAATAGACCGCAAACCTTCAACATAGGCGTCAATAACATATTGACGCCGAGGATCGAGAGCATATCTACCATCAGACGACCCTACTACTGAACGGGAGTTCAATATTAACAGCTCACTCAAACCCCTCACCTCCTTCACCCATCACCTTAGGCCTAGCTTTACTATATAGACTCTCTTCCATCAGATAGTCATCAACAGCTAAGAATGACCTCCCAAGATCATTGAGCTGCAGATGCAGCATAAACTCCGCCAGCTCCCCACCATGATCAATTGACCTCATAGGATTTAATGAGTCCAGCACACTACGAAATTCTTCGAACGAGTCACCCACCTGCAACCATTCACCAGACTCCCCATCATAACAACACTCATATTGATACCATAATTGAAGATCATCATCCTCATAAAAGTCATGATCCACCGTAAAATCCGCCCATGGAAAAAGGCGCCCGAAGACATCAGAATAAGAAGTGAATGGAAACCAATATGGATAGACATATTCACGACTATTTCCATCATCACCCTCGTCAACGAGCAGTCGAATAGTACCGCGACCACTTGTCTTATTTACCCACTCCTTGGCATGCAGCTTAACAACTCCACCGCGCTCAATAACCCGCATAAAATACTTCTGAGACTGTAGAAAGTTATAATTCAATGCATGCGGAGGTAGATTATTCAAATTGAGCAACAACTTATGAGAACCCTTATCAAGAAAGACCTGCGTCAAAGGAACATCGACCCTATAACCCTTTCCAACCTTCTTGATAGTATCAGCACTTAACTCTTGCCAAACACACTCTTCTGTTTCAGGGTTATATAAGACAAGAACACATGGCAACGCATTTCTCGTCCAATACAGGTATTGACGTTGTGAAATATCACGGAAAATAACACGCCCATCACTAACTCTTGAGAACCAGCTCGGACCGCTTTTTATTTGCAGCGCTAATAGCTGACGAGGCTCACCCCCCACAACATATTCAATGTGCGCATCAATACCAATATCATTAACAGGCTGTTCCCTGAAGAGCCAACCCTGCTGTTCTGCACGAATTCCACACTGATAAATACCAATACGCTCGGTAGTATTTGCCATATTCGACCTCTCACCGAACTTGCCGAATCTCAATATTTGCAGACAGCAAATATTGAGCACCATCAAACACAATGATACCGTAACAACATGCCCGTCACTCCTGTTTCGAAGCACATTTTTATGTTCAGGATGGAGTGCAACTCTCACACAATGCAGAAAGTCGGGGATTCGGAGTTCACTGCTTATCACACATACGCTTGTATTAGGGCTGATTCAGACTAGTTATATCAATATTCAATCGAAGCGCGATCAGCGCCGCGCAATCGAGGCCCGCACGCAGACGTCGTGGGGTTCGCGCATGCAGGAGCGCAGGAGGAGCCGCTAGCGGCGAAGGACCGAGACCATCTCCACGTGGTGGGTATGCGGGAACAGGTCCCAGGCTTGCAGTGATTCGAGCTCGTATCCGGCCTCGGTGAGGGCACGCAAGTCGCGTGCGCCCGCCGCCGGGTCGCAGGACACCAGGACGACGCGAGGGGCACCCGTAGCCGCGATCGCCTCGCACACCTCGGCTCCCGCACCGGCGCGCGGCGGATCGGCCACGACAACGTCCGGCACGGCACCCAGCTGGCCCGACAGGTCAACGACGCCCTCACGATCAACGTTTCCGGCGAACGCGTCCACCCAGTCGAAGGCTGCGAGGTTCTCGCCAGCATCACGCACGGCACCCTCATCGCCCTCAAGCGTCACGACGCGCCCCAACTCGCCTACAGCGCGCGCGAGCGGCACGGAGAACAGGCCCGCGCCCGAGTACAGCTCCATGATCGCGCGACCAGCCCCGGCCTCGCCGGCACCAAACGCCGCAGTCAGCACCGCGTTCGCGAGCACCTCGGCACCGCGCACGTGCGTCTGCCAGAAACCCGAGGGACGCACGTAGTACGACTCCACACCAGAGCCGACCGGCACGTTCCAGCGCAGCACGTCAGCGTCGATACTCACGCCGTCGGCGGCGT
>ERZ773196.1594-NODE-1594-length-12543-cov-4.385570_pt1 | contig 12543 bp, 10 predicted proteins | sample MGYA00581009_ERZ773196 | MGnify/ENA primary metagenome ERZ773196 (study PRJEB29015, sample SAMEA2738162) | human oral metagenome | biome: human oral; feature: human-associated habitat; material: saliva | place: China | collected 2243 ...
TCAAAGTGAGTGCGCAAAGCCATCTGAAGGCGATGTGTTTGAACCTGTTGAAAGCCGCCAACAGGCTAAGTGCGCCCGCTGCTGCCTAAAAGGCGGCTGGATGCCTGATTATCAGGTGTCCGGGGAGGATTAGGAGGGTATTTGAGGAGAGTCAGTGGATATTTGAAACAAAAACAGTCGAAAACTTATGTTTGGATTTCGGCTGTCGGGGGGGGGAATTTTGCAAAGGTCTCAAGCTACGAATAATTCATATGCTTACTGCCCATTAAATACAAAAAAAGCTTACTTAATGATTTAAGTAAACTTTTTTATTCGCGAGAACAAATTTCTTAAAACCTTTTACAATTACCTGAAGAATCAAAATCCATTTAACTTAAAACTAAAATTCTTCAGACGGCCTTTTCTCATAACTGAAAACTAACTCGACTATATTGGTTACCTTTTACTCAGCCACATCATCTTCATGCACAATAATGTGATTCACATAAACTGGCCGTGCAGAAACTTCATTCGATAATGAATCAGTTATTGGTGTTGATGCTTCGGTTCCCGATAAAGTATCGTGTGTAGAATGAGTTTCTTCTGTTACCTGGTCGGCTTGCGTCCCTACAGACGGAATACCCTCTAATTGTGTAGATTCTTGATTATCAGTTTTAGGCTGAGTTTCAAATACCGTTACACGATCTTCCACAGAGGACGATGCTGGAGTAACAACCTCTGGTACAGACGGTTTCTCTTCTACCCTATGATCAGCCTCTATAGAAGTCTCTTCTATTATAGGATTGTGTACCGTTTCAGAAGCTCCAGTCGGTTCAAATGCTTTGACTTCCTCCGGTTGTTCTACAACTTTAGGCTCTTCTACTACCGGTGGTTGTACTACCTCGGATGCTTCTACTGCCGATGACTGTTCTACAGTCTTAGCCGTTGCTGCATCCACTGGCTGCTCAACTTTAAACTCATCCACTATAGGTTGCACCACTACTGCAGGCATATCTGCTTCAGACGGCTGTTCTACAGTCTTAGTTTCTACAATCACTGGCTGTTCTGCAGCTTTAGATTCACTTGCTATTGGTGGTTGTTCTACTGCCTCAGGTGTTTCTACCATAGATGACTGCTCTACGGACTTAGTTTCTTCAACTACTGATTCTTCCACAGCCTTAGATTCATCTACTGCAGGTTGCTCTACCTTTTCAGGAGTCTCTACAGATTGAACATTTGGCTTAGATGTATTTAACGTTGCAGGATCAACTGGAGTAGCATTTCCTCTATCCAATTTTTCAATATCTGCCTGTTTAGCATCTTCTGTTTTAACCTGCTTATCAAGAAGATTATCAGAAGAATATTGATCATCTTTAGACTTTTTACCGTCTTCAGCTTGTGTAATTTTTGAATGATGAGCCGGCTCAACTGATATCGTTGTTCCTGGTTCTTCTGCTGTTTGTTTCAGATTTTCTGGTTCTGTCACCGCTGGTTCTGCTTCCACCGGCTTCAATGCAGGATTGTGTGGCTCAGCCTTAGAATTTTTGTCTTCTAAATCTGGCTGCTGGTTTTCGCTTGGATATTTCTGAACAGCTTTTTCAGGAGATGAGGATTTAGTTTTGGCTGTATGGCAGTTTTCCCCTATTTTGATGAGTTCAATTCCAGAAACTAAAAAATTGGGGCTTTCTAATTTTCCTTTTAAAGCAACATAGATTGGCATGCTTTCAGGCATATTTTTTCTGGCACTGACAATCTCTGCTGTCGCTTCATAGCCATTTCCACTACCGGGTAATAAAGCATAAGTATTTTTCAGATTACAACTCTCAATTCGTACATAATTATTTTGAGTAACTAATGTACCTTCTAAATCATACTCTTTAGCTAAGGCTGTCTGGGCAGCTGCTGAAAGCAATACACTGCAAGTAAGAAAAAAGTGTTTAACCATATATTTAGTTCTTAATTTTAAAGTAATCTGTTGATACCTAAAAAGTTACGCTCGGCTGCGTTTAACAGAAACCGTTCCTTCAGGCATAAAATAAGTGTCTATGACTACAGCACCAGCATTTTCAATTTCACATTCAAGCTGATAGCATAAAACCATAATATTGTCTTTAGACTCAGTCAGTCGAATGTCTAAATTTCTCAATCTGGGTTCATATTTTAATAAGGTCTTCCGCATGAAATATCGTAAATCATGTGCACTAGACGGTAAATTCTTATAAACCATACTAAGGTCAGGGATTCCATAATCAGGCAAATGCTTCAAGGAACCACTCCGACTATTGAGAATGCGTTGGATATTATCTAAAACACTCCTAACTAACTGGAAACCATCTGGAAGCCCATCTAGTGGCAAGCCATCAGAATAAAACCCCGTTAATTTCTCATAGAGGGCTGCATCCATTATTTGACTTTCTTTTCGGTCTCTTGAATGACAACTTTATTATCTACCAACTCAACAACTAAAGGCTTTTTATTTTTCAGCTGTTTTTTGGATAGAAGCATTTTCCACGGTTGATCCTCTCCTACCCGATTATAAAAAGCCACGATACCAACATACTTGGTCTCTTTATCCAAGGTTTCATCCAAGCTGATAGTTTCACCAGGTCGAATGGTATATTGCTTATACCCTTCTACCAAATCATTGCCCAAAATGGTTTTATCTTGATTAAGCAAGTCACGATAAGATGCAACTTCATAATTCTGCTTATCTCTAAGCTGATAAATGCGAACAACTGTTGATAACGATTGACCCCGTTCATTTTGATTCAAACCATTACGAGCAACCAAGTCAATCTTTAATATCTTTAACTTAGTATAAAAGATACTTTTAGTTACATTGGTCGTACCATCTTTCACGCCTTGCAAAACCCCGCAACCTGATAATACCGCGCACAACAAAGCTAATGCACAGACTGACTGAATTCTAGTTTTCTTATTCATGATTTTCCGTTTTCTTAAATTAGTTTGAATATGTATAGTTCGCTATCTTTATTTGCTTGTCTTGATGCATCGTACCTAAACCGGTATTAATCCCCAACATTTGTTTTTTTGCTAAACGGCTTTGAGGTATCCATTGCTTCTTGATGTTTAGGTAAATACTTGCATCAAAACGGCAACCCAAATAAAGCTTCAATAATTCAAGTAATTTTTGGTGTAATGTTTGTTTTGGTAATAGAAGTTGTGCATTCTCAAATGTATCTGGTGTAATCTCAATACGTATCAGATGACTATGATCTTTTATTCTACTGCCTAAAGATGCACTTCCTCCATCCAATCTCAAACCGGCTTTCCCCAACTCACGATTTTTTTCCAATATTACCCACTGAGGCTGAAATTCTTTTACTGTTACATCTGCAAAAGGTAACAAATATCTAACTATACTGATAATACCTTCTTTTGTTCGGGTGCGCTGATAAAAAACACTGAACAATCCCAAGATTCTGCTATCTAGCAAAGGATGTATAAATTTGCCGTTTACCATCCCCTGCCCAATAAGGTGCAGAAGAGAGCGAGATAAATCATCCTGCCCTTCATTTTGAAACAAAAACGGATAGCGGTATTTTTTCCATGCCTGAAAAAACAGGGTTGTAATTCTATGGTTAAAAATATCCAAAAATGCGGCTAAGCTTTCACTACCGTCTTTATGCGTTGCAATATCGTTCAGAAAATAATCCGGCAAGACAGCATCTACGCCATACAAACCTAAAAATGTTGTCCTTACAGTTGGTAACTCGGCTTCCGCATCATATTCAACCGATGCAATTTCCCCAGAAGGGAAAGATAGAGACTTCACCCTTCTGAATCTTACCATTGACTCTACAGCTTTTTCTTCAGCACCATCGGCAAGCGTTTCCAAAACCCGACAAAATTGGAAAAAATTCATTGTTGCTGCATTGCGTACAATAAACTCTCCCAATTTCTCTTGAAAAATTTCAGATGCTATACCTTCGCGATGAGATTTATTTCTGGGAATCTCCCATAGAGGAAGTGTCTGTCTGCCGTTATTTTCTTTAGCACTTTTATGCGCTGTTTCTAAAACCGTGTGATAGTTGTTTTGCTGTCTTTCCATGTATATGTTTTCCCGGATGGCAGAGAAACAATGCTGAACCGGGTAAACAGGTTCAAATCAGCATACATTGCAAAAAATTCGTTCAATAATTCTCCGAACAAATAAATTTCTGCTTCCCCATTAAATGCAGTTGAATCAAATGTTACCGTAATATGAACTCCACGATGAACTGCACCACGCTCAATTCTTTGTACCGTTTCATGCTTAACATCAACAATCCCGTTCAATCTGCGCTTATTCAATTCATCTTCGGTCCAATCGTAAATCGACAATGCACCTTTCAAACTATCAACGTTTAGTAATGATAGATAATTTGGTGACAAATGGGACAAGATACGCCATTGAAATCTGTCTTCTGTTGGAGGATAGCATGACAACGTCGGAGTCGTAAGGTTTCTTACCATTTTAATATTGGGCTCGGCTATATCAGTGTCTTGAATCTGGGTTTCCCTCAAACTCTTACGTGGCAAAGCACCATTGGTCCCTACTACTTTTAGAGAAAGTGTTTCAATAGGCAGAATATCTTTTCTATCCCACAACAATCCTCCAAGCATAATAAATGTTTCATGCTTTCCAGATACTCCTCGTTTTACCTTCGTATGGTAATACCGTTCCGGAGCATCATATTTCATCAACCCACCACGATGTTGGAATGACGAGAAAGGAATATATGAGTAGCGCTTGCCTGTCTCATGATTTACAGCTTCCACTTCATTTACTGAATACACCTCTACTGCCATACCTTCATGCAACAAAGGCTTAACAGGGTATTCAAATGCCTTGTGATCCACCCGAATAGGCTCAGCCTCCATGTCAAAGAGGTTAATGGCAGGAACACAGTTTAATTTCAGGCAATCTGGAGGAAATCTAAGCTCTGAAGGATATTGTTTGGATAGAACTACATTAATACTAAACTCATTAATGCGTTCCGACCATTCTTCGGCATCAATACCAATCAAATCAATAAAGAAAAACTTCTGTTTAAAACAAAAATATTCCAATAGTAATTGATATCCACTGAAACTGTTATTTACTTTTTCCCACAATCTCTCATCTTCGGCAAATCCGACGGCCTTAAACCGTATATTACCTCCAGATGGTAGTTCAGCATGATGGATACTGATTTGAGCAGCCTGATTTAACAAGGCATGACGTAATGCGAAAGCGACTGGTTCATCAGCAGAAATATAAATTCTGATTTTAGAAAAATCCAAATTGTCTTTCTGCGTCTGCCTGTGAATACCAAAAGTCAATTTGATGACACTTTGACCATTTGCATCATAATCCAATAACGTATGCAAGATACTCAAGGGTTGGAGTTTAACATCACCTGTAGTTCGGTACAGGCATCTCGTCAACCTGTCATTAATATTAATGGGCTCAGATTGTACGGATAGTCCTTTTTTAACAAGCTGCCCGCCCTGCAACTTGTTATCATCTGGAATTAACTCTAAAACAGTTAAAGAAGGAATCATCCTCAGATAATGAGGCCACAGCATATTGACCAAACCCTCAGTCAATTCTGGAAAGTCATCATCAAGTTTTTGTCTGATTCTTCCTGTTAAGAAAGCAAAGCCTTCAAACAAGCGCTCCACATAAGGATCGCGTGTACCTACTCTGTCTAAATTCAGCATTGCGGCACGATCAGGGTGAGCTTTTGAGAACTCTAACCCTGCTTCCTTGAGATACCGCATCTCTTCTTCATAATAACGTAATGTGGGATCTGACATAATATATGTTTAATCGATTAATTCTAATGCACGGACAATATCAGCCTGCATTAATTCAGTTCGTAAAAATTCAAGTTGCCCAGTAGCTTCAGTATCTTTCTTATCAAAATTTTCATTTAACAATTGATACCATAAAGCATATACATCAAATGCAAAATGTTTATCCCACTCTTTTACTGTCAAAACCTGCATCTGCCGTGAAGCCTGTTCCAACAGTTTCAAGGCCCAATCTACTTTTTGATTGTTTGCAGCCAAACGGGCCATCATCAGCCACTTTTTAACCTGCCCTGCACCTGACTGCAACTCTGGTAATGTTTCCAACCAAGCAAAAGCAGCATCCAAGCCTTGTTCTTGTGTTTTTAACAAAGCCTGTTGCCATTGACTTTCTTGGTTTTCTACCTGAGATGATGATTCTATTACTGCTTTTTGAACTGTTCGACTACTAGTCTGCTTGCGCGTGGATGACATAACCTTTTGCTCCAACCACGTAAGCGTATCGGCTGAGACAAACGGAAATCCGTTATCAAAACTTAATCCGGTCAAGCCATCACATCTGGTCAGTAAAGATTTCAGCTCAAATAATGATGAGTCAACCTGAGAAAGATATAAACCACCCAACGCCTGCTGTCCTTGCCACGCGTAATATTGCAAATCGAGCCAATACTGATTAGCACCTTCTAAAAAAGCCGCTTCTACTCTATCAAGCAAATCCCGCCATTGCTGCTCATTAACCAAACGATTTAAAGTTGCCAATAAATCTGTCCTTGGAGCTTTCAAACGAGTCTGACCATTTTGATGAGGAGGGATACCATTTAGCCCACCCCAACGTACAGCACGAATCATCTTATATGCAGACCAATATCCATCATCCTGCTCTCTTAAATAGGCGGCATTAATCCTAACTTGATCGAGTAATGCTTTAGAAGAGTTAACTTGAGTGACAGCTAAACTTTCAGACGGCCTCTGACCCTCTTGACGAATCTGTGGTACAACTTCCTGGTCAATAGGCGTACTAACTTCCTGACTTTGACTTGTACTTGTCTGAGGTGATGAAAAACGAACAGATGACTCTTCAAAATATTGCAATAACGGAAACAGACTGGGGCGTACTGATTCTTCCCATCCCTCAAAATGATGTTGCAACGACATTAACGCCGATAATGTCCGCTTAAGGTCTACCGAATTAGATAATTCAGTCCCTTTGAGCGTATCCAATACTCTTTCCGCAGACAGCCAATTTAATGCATTGCGTTTTTGTACCGGCTTTTTCGGCCATAGTGATTGATCAAATTTTTGCAGCAATCCGCATAAAATTTCTAAACCATCTGAAAAACCTGCCAACCCCCTATCTCGCAAAGCGGCAAAAATATAATAAGTTGCTACTCTCAAGTCTTTAGATTGACGTTTTAACAAGCGTTCAGAAGCATCCAAAATCAATCGGCAATCAATACCTGAAAGCTTGGCCAATTCAATTTTAATAGCCTCGAAATCATCGGCATATGCAACATCCTCGCCACAAGGGTGGCCGTCTGAAACAGGTTCCAGCCACTCTTGCCAGCGATGAATATTGTTATCGGTGATTGATGTACCCTCATCACCAAGTATCGGCTTTACCCATTGGGGTAATGTCATGATTATTTAACCTCAAAAATCTTATTCGGCAGATGGATATTCTTCAGTTCCAACAATCCCAAAGGCCCTTTACCGGAATTAGTTCTCATATAGAATCTCATCAATTTGTCTTTCTCCAATGGGAATTCGACTAAATAAGTGCCGCTATCAATCGGTGTAACCCTAGATTTTTCAAGCATACGGATAAAACCGAAGCGACCACTAATTTCTTGAGTCTTACGCATACCTTCTGCCTCAGTTTCCCAAGAAATACGAAGACCGGCATTGCTGACATCCCCAGGCCATTTGAATGTCTTCCACTCTGTTTGTTGGTTGAAATAATCTAAAGACTGACCGTCGATAATTAAATCATACTGAACAATACCTTGAGTAGATGTAGGTTTCAGTTCAAAGCTATAGCCACCCTCTCCGTTAACGAAGAAGTCTTCAGAAATAGCACTCAATTTATTCAATTGTTGCAGCAATCCCGGATTAACCTTCAATTCACTTCCGGGTGCAACGATCCATTGATTACCTTGTTTGGTTAAAACACCTGCTAATTGGGTTGTGACAAACTGATTAAGTGCACCTTTGTTAACATCCAAATATTTTGCCAATACCGGAATCGAAACTTCGATTTCTGATCGAGCAAATGGATATCTGCCACCCAGTTCAGACTGCATAGGATTGACAAAATTGCTTGCCCACAAATTATTGATGTCTTTTTGAGCAACACCGGCAATTGAATCCCATACGGAATTAAACGGCAATACAAAAACATTTCGTGCAAACGGCAACAATCTGTCACCCACACCGGCCTCAATCAAACGTGCGTACTGTATACCGTCGAGGAACTCATTATCACCACCGTTTAAAACACCTTGCACGGCTGTTCTTGCCGCACCTCCGGTATCAGAGGATGCCGTCATTTGAATCAAACGCTGCTTCACAGTAGTTACACGTTCAAGGTAACGCTGCAGGCTCAAATCACTCTTTGGATTAATTTGTGCATCAATCAATTGCAACAAAGTTTCAAATTCCGCTTCTAACGGCCCTGCCAGATAATCATTTACCTTATCTTCCAAAGCATTAATATTTTCAGTTTGAGAATTTAATACCGCATCCGCAACCTTACGCGAGCGAGTAGACAGTTGTCTTGCGGCTACACGTTTAGCTGCATCTGCAACAGCAGGATTGACATCAACTTTCTTGCTATCCAGCTGACTGCTTTCTTTCACTGCATTAAATAATGCCACCAATGGCGAACGTTGAGGATCCGCATAGACGTGAAGCTGATTAACTGCATCCAAGCTGGTTGTTCTCGGTTGCCATGTAATGCTGTTCATCATGTTATACCAAGCGGTAGCATATTCCTTAAAGTAGCGTTCTTTCAGGCTATTGATTGCCGCTTCTGTTACCGAAGCTTGGTACACATTACCGCCCAATACCCAATCATTGCTCTTGCTGTCTTTAATTGCCTGCTCTAATCCCGGCTTAATATATTTTTCCCAACCCTCAACCGTATATATACGCGGCAAAGGTTTTCCAACATTCCAAATACCTTTCAAATCCTTATTAAGCAATTTGTCTAAGGTAATGGTTTGCAACTTGGCATTCGTACCCTGAATAATGCGTTTATACAATTGCTCACTGCCTTGGTCACGATTGATCCAGTCTACCAAGACCTGACGGCTTCTTGATACCAATTCAGTTTGTTCAGGCTCTGCCAAATTATTTTTCTGTGACATACGCGACACAAAAAACTGTGCCAATGTTTGCGCATCTTTCGCCGCCACATTTTGTGTCGTCAACATCTGCGTCAACTTGGTTACTAAGAATTCCGCATCTTTTGTGCTTTTTGTTTTCTCAACATGAGACGTCAGCATCAAATATGCTTTTAAATCTTGATAAGCACTATCCTGAAGTTCAAAGTCATCAGGAATCCTGCCTTCCAACATTACCAATTCATCTAACTTGTTCTCAAAGAATGCAGTAGCAGGACGGCTGATAACATCTTTTGCTAAATTATTATATTTACGGTAAGCAACAGCTAAGAGCTCTTGTCGATGTTCATACCCCAAAAACTTAACCGCATATTGCGAGAAGCTTCGACGAGACTCCAAATCTATAATATCTTGTTGCAATCGAATAAGTGTAGCTACTTTCTCAGCACGAGATTTTACTTTCTGTACGCTTTCAAAATCGGTCTTCAAACGGCTGATTTCTTGATAGCTGCTATATGCACTGACTGCAAATGCACCACCGACAAGCAAGGCAACTGCACTTAAGCCCAAATAAATTTTTTCCGTTTTAGAAAAACGCAGTTTCTTTCCGGAACCCAAAACAGATAAATCATTGAATGCACGGAAAATCAAATCTCCTGATTGTTCAGGTTGATTTGATTGAATAAAAGAAATACCTGCAACAGTATCCAGTTTTCCCAATCCCCGCTTTTCTGCAGCAATATAATCAGCCAAAGCCTGTGTTTGTGACGGCAGTTTGGCGGACAATTTCGCAATGGGTGTTTGTTCTAAATCTGCCTCAATCAATCGTGTACCCGCAGCTGCCAACCGATTAGCAAATTGATCCAACTCTTTCATCAACTCTGCTGAAGATACTGTTGAACCATATTTCAAAGCATGACTGACTGCTGATGGCATTTCATTGGCATCATTTACAAAATGAACTTGATTAATTGGAAGTTTCCAGCCAAGGTTTTTCATTAACTCAAGCAGTTGAGCGGCATTTTCCTGAACTGAAAACTCTCCTTGAAGCTCAACAATACCTTCTGCAGGACGTTTTCCCACACCCCTCAGATACTGCCAACCATTCGCAGGTTCCATTGCCTGAGCATCTATCCAAATCGCAGAAGCCGTTTCTACCCAAAGTTGCGGGCGAATATTAGGCAAAACTCTATCCAAGAGCATTGGTTCTTGGGTTACAACGAAAATCCAAGGCTTACGATGTTTTTTATATTGTCTAGTCAATAAGTAAATATGGCGTAGCTGCTCCCAACGTTCCGCTATACCAATCAGAGTTGAAGACTCTCCATTATCCCCACTTAAATCCTCAGGATTTAAATGTTTCAAACCGGAGTATTTATCGGAGCTCCTAGCCCAAAAAAATCTCGTAATCAAAGGGGTAAGGAGTATCAATGAGATCACAATTGATACACATGCCCAGACCACAATTTTTGCAATAGTCGACGTAATGCCAAGATTTTGGCCAAAAAAGTATAATAGGATTGCGCTGATGGCACTTCCAATAAAGATGATTACCCCTGTTGTAATAGGCTTCATAGTAGAGTTTTCTCGAAAAAGATAAGGGATGGATTATAATAGGATATTTCCTCTCCGTCATTATTACATATAAATCTTATTTGAATAAATATTCATTTAACCCAATATTTATCATCACCTTTCGATGTTGCTTCAGCCTCTGACTCATAAAAACTATTCGCTAGTCGCACATACAATCAACCAAACCAACACCCCTCCGAAACTATCAAAGTTATATTCAAAATTTGATATTTTCTCCTCATACCATATAGATGCAGAAAATAACCGTGTTGTTTACACAACAGATTTAGGAAACAAACCCTATCTGGCTATACCTTATACCGTATTTTTTCCGACGGCCTTTATCCCCCAAAAGATAGCCAGTCCCCCACCTTTGCTATATCATTCAACTATACAGAAACCAAGGAAAACACCATGTACGAAGTCAACCGCAGCGTCTTCCTGCTTATCCCCCTCGATCCTTTTTGGAACTGGCTGAAATCCCTACCCGGCAATCACCTTGACGGCCTGACACTTGAAGATATCCAAGCCGATGCCAATTCCTACCTCGTTCGCCCGTGCGAAACCGCCGACGAAGTATGGGACGAAATCGAAGCGCGTTTTGAAGATATTTTTGCTGCCGAATTGGCTGACTGGTGCGAAGACGAAAGCGAATGGCCAGATTTGGACGCCGACATTTTCAACGAATGGTTCGACATCCAACTCTCCACCGTAATTACCGACCTCGAACACGAACCAATCGCACGCGAAGAGTTCCAACCCATCAATCTCAACTGATGAAACTGACCGTCCGCAACTACCATCTCGACGGCTACGGCCACGTCAACAATGCGCGCTATCTCGAATTTCTCGAAGAAGCGCGCTGGACGTTTTTTCAAGAGCATGACCTTCTGTCCGAACTCAAAGACATCATGCTCGTTGTTGCACGCATTGACATCCGCTATCGCCGCCCGTCGCTTGAAGGCGATGTTTTAACCTTTACAGGCCGTCTGAAAGACATCGGCACACGCCACATCATCCTCAGCCAAACCGCGACCCTACCCAACGGCAAAGCCGCCATCGAAGCCGTAGTTACCCTTATGCCCGTCAGCAGCGAAAGCGGCCGCAGCATCAGCGTTCCCCAAACCTTAGCTCACGCAATTCAAAACCTCGAATCATGAAAAAAATACTCACACTCCTTGTCGTTGCCACGATTGGCGCGCTTCTTGTCTTTGTCCTTATCCCCAGCAACAAAGCCGCCCCTGATTTTGCCCTGCCCGACCTGCAAGGCAAAACCATTACCAACGCCGATTTGAAAGACAAAGTTACCCTCATTAACTTCTGGTTTCCCTCCTGCCCCGGCTGCGTGAGCGAGATGCCTAAAATCATCAAAACCGCCCAAGACTATCAAGGCAAAAATTTCCAAGTCCTCGGCATTGCCCAGCCCATCGACCCTATTGAGAGCGTCCATCAGTACGTCAAAGAATACGGCCTTCCCTTCACCGTCATGTACGATGCCGACAAAACTGCCTCAAAAGCTTTTGGCACACAGGTTTACCCGACTTCTGTCCTGATCGACAAAAACGGCAACATCCTCAAAACCTACGTTGGCGAACCCAATTTCTCCCAACTCTATCAAGAAATCGACCAAGCCCTCGCCCAATAAAACCAAGGCCGTCTGAAACCATATTTCAGACGGCCTAAAACCGAAATATCCTTTATAATAAGCAACATTTTATCCGTTCAGACACCAAGCTCCTCTATTAACAAAGGCCGTCTGAAACAACCGAATACCCATAAGAGAACATCATGAAATTTATCGACGAAGCAAAAATCGAAGTCGCCGCAGGCAAAGGCGGTAATGGCGCAACCA
>ERZ773196.1596-NODE-1596-length-12537-cov-4.035972_pt1 | contig 12537 bp, 9 predicted proteins | sample MGYA00581009_ERZ773196 | MGnify/ENA primary metagenome ERZ773196 (study PRJEB29015, sample SAMEA2738162) | human oral metagenome | biome: human oral; feature: human-associated habitat; material: saliva | place: China | collected 2243 ...
TCATAATTCTAGAAATTCTTTTTATTCCTACTCACTACGCTTTTCGGATTACTCGCCTATTATACAGTAAGGTCTGTTTTTCTTTGATAGCTATATAAAAAAGTAGCAAATGAAATTACACACAATACCAATGTCTTAATAAATGATCCTTTTGCAGAAAAGTGAATCAACTCCCCAAAGCATCCACATGACTCTATTCTTCCAAACATAGTTGGAAAGAAATAATTTTCTCCTGTCAAATACAGAAAGAATAACATCAGTGTAAATACTGTAAAAGTTGAGAATAAAGTATATCTTTTAAAAAATAATAACAATCCTAACAAGACCTCTACACAGCATACAACAATTGCTATATGGCTGCTGAAAGGCACAAATATAGAGGATACATAAAACTCACAATACCGAGAAACTTCAGTGCTAAAGCCCTGAAGATAAAAGCATTTAGAGATTCCAGATAACAATAACACTATGGCAAGAAAATACTTGCCAAATCTACCAAAGATTATCTTAGTAGTATTGTTCATGGTGCCAATTTCAAATAATTAGTAGTTTTTTAGATTTAAAGACGGAATTACCTAACTATAATATACTTTCTTTATTTATTATAGGTGAGTCACATCCTTTTTTGCAAATATACAAAAACTATATATAAGTTTATAGAAAAGCATCTTATAAATTTATAATATTACGAAATATTAACAATACTTCTCTTTACTTCCTTATTTTTCCCCATTCCAAAATTAACAATATTATTACTATAATTTTGCAGTTTGATAATGCTTAACTCATCTTAAAGACAGTGATTTATGGAATCAAACAGCAATGACAATTACGTGCTGGTCTTGGAAGACCGCACGGAGGTAAAGAATGAAAAGGAAGCGGGAAAACTCTCCGTAATTTCTGGTATTGACGACAAAGTGGAAAAGCCACTCTACTTTGACCCCTTTGGGCAAATAGAATTTGCTCACTTTGGTCACAATATTATTGCCCCTTGTAAAGTCCTGGTGCAGGGGTCAATTTTATTTTACCCTTTTAGAGACTCTGGCTTTTCTTAGCCCTTAACTTACGCATGCTTTCGCCATATAATTCTATGGTATGCGCCGTATGAATAATTCGGTCAAGGATGGCGTCGGCTATTGTCGGATCACCAACCATGTCATACCAGTTGGACGATGGGTACTGCGAGGTTATGATAGTGGATTTCCTTTCATGCCTGTCCTCAATAATTTCGAGCAGGATAGGACGTTCCTTGGTATCAAGAGGTACAATGAACAGGTCATCAAGGATGAGTAACTGGCAACGCTCAATCTTCTTGAGCTCAGTTTCAAGTGTACCTTTGACTTTGGCAACCTTCAGTGCGCCAAGCAGTTTGGGTGCATTGGCATAGAAAGTACGGAATCCCCTTTTACATGCCTCGTGGCCAAGGGCACATGCTATATAGCTTTTCCCCGTACCTGAAGAGCCGGTAATGAAGAGGTTCTGCCCCTTATGTACAAAGTCAAGGGTGGCGAGGCGTTCCATCTGATTGCGCTCAAGGCCCCGGTTTGTGGCATAGTCAATCTGTTCGAGATAGGCCTTGTATCGGAACGCCGCATTCCTGGTAAGCCGCACTATGGCAGCCTGGGCACGGTAATCCCATTCACGTGCAAGGAGCATGGAAAGGAAGGTGTCCGCGGTCATGGACTGTGGAGTGGTGCCGGCAAGGCTTTCCCTGAAAGCCTCCGCCATACCGTGTAATTTCATACGGCTCATCAAATCCAGTGATATGGTGTTCTGGTCCTGTTGTCCCGTTACGGGAGCTGTCTTATTATTTATTTCCATAATTTTAGCTTTATTGTTCCTGTTTGTCTTTTCTGTAATAGTCACGTCCACGTATATTCTTGTGGGTCAGTGGTATCGGGGATGTCATGTCAGGCTGTATCTTCCCATCCTCATCTGGGAGGAAATCCGCGTCTTCTCCCAGTTCAAGCACCTCTCGTAAGGCCTGATACCCGTATTGTAGCTTCTGTTCCGCGCAGGCGCAGGCAGCGACCAGACGGTCACGGCCGTATTTTTTCTCCAGCGTCAGTATGCCCCGACAGGATCTGAACGCTTTTGGAGGATATTGCATGACACGCTCCACTTCCCGGAGATAATTCAATACGATATTGTCTATTTCTGAGGCACATCGGAAGAGTTCCTCAAGATCCTTGTCATAAGGGCCATAGTGCCCTGGCAGGTTGTGCTCCTTTTTCCATGAATAGGTGTAGGGTATGTCACAGCGGTCGTGGATGGCGACAAGGTTCATGCCACAGTAGATTTCCACCGTGTCGGCATCGTAGAGGATCGTCACGCGTTTCCCCACATGTTCCTTGGGAACACTGTAATGGTGCTTGAACAGCGATACGTAGGAGTTCCTGCCGACAGTCATCAGCTTTTTCTCTTTCATGACGTAGCGTTTCAGTGGAAGCGGGCGGAGGTAGTCCTTCTCACCGCGCAGGAACATCTCCTTGCGTGACGCCTCCCGGCCGGCCATCACCTTTTCATTGAAATCGTTCAGGGAAACATGGATGGCGGCATTGAGATTGTCCAGACTGGAGAAAGTCATTCCCTCTATGTCCAGGTAAACGGAACGGTAGAGAAGCTTCACAGCGTTTTCAACAAGGGCCTTGTCCTTGGGGTGGCGTACACGGGCGGGATAGACCGCACAGCCGTAATACTCAGCAAAAGCGGCAAAATCGTCATTGATGACGGGCTCGTTGCGGTCACTTCGTGTGACGGCCGCCTTCAGATTGTCGGGAACTATTGCCGCCGGAGCCCCTTCGAAATACTGCATGGCATTCTCGCATCCCTTGATCAGGTCTTCCTTGCGCTACGACCATACGGCCTCACAGTAGGTGTAATGACTGAACGGAAGGATGGCAACAAAGACTTCTGCCTTCTTCGTCTCGCCTGTCATCTCATCGACAACTTCAAGCCTGTCACCGGCAAAATCAACATACATCTGGTCTGCGGCATAGTGTTCGACATGGCCGACGACCTTGATGTGGAACTTATACTGGCGGACAGCCCGCTTGAAGGAAGACAGCTGAAGACCATCAGGATACTCGGAATGATACTCCTTGAAAAGTTTCCTGACACTCATCCCCTTGCGTGTCAGGCGAGATACATATCCGGGAAGCAAAGCCTCCAATTCAATCCTTTTGGAGGAAGGCTCCCGACGTCGGGATTCCGTACCGCCAAACATCTCATGCAACTGCTCCTCGGAAAGGGAGAGAAGCTGATCGATGCTTTTCCCACTTGAAAGGAACAGGCGGACATACTTGCGAACAGTGTTACGGGAAGTATGGAACGTGGATGCCGTTTCCTTGATACCCATCCCTGCCGCATAACATCTTAAAATGTTCTTGATTCTTTTATTCATTTGAATAGATTTTTATTATTACCCCTTACACCAGGACTCGGGGTCTCAAATCTACACAAAAAAACTCTAACGACACTTGTACTAAGTGGTTAATATTATTTTGACCAAAAGGGTCAATCATTTTATGGCCAAAGTGAGCAATCCTGTTTGCCCAAAGGGGTCAAAGTAGAGTGGCTTTTCCACCCCCTTTTAAATAGCGTTGCTTATTTACGATAAATGCTCCTCCAACTGAAGAACGCCCCATTGAAAAGGCTCCTTTCCCATCGAAGTTTTTATCCTTTTAAAAGGATATGACATCATTTCTCGCGTTTTCACTTTGTGCAGGACTTAAGATTCAAGATTGTCTCCGCACGTATATGGCTGTTGATTCCATCCTAAAATGGGTATTGAAATGATTCTCAGTTGATCTAACATATACCTACTTGACAAAAACGTAGAAGGAGATACACATATCTTATTTGTTTCTGCTGGTGCGATGAAAGGGATATTTCCGTTTTTTTCTTGCTTATATAAAGACTCCAAACGTTCTTGTGCAATCTGTTCATATCTGTTTTTTTCTAATTTGAAAACAATTGTATCGCATTGTGCCAACACAATATTTGTAGAGTAAAGAACACTAATGATTACGAAAAATCTTTTCATACTAATATACTCCAAATAATAAGTGAAACATTTTAAAACTTGTAAACCTTGTGGTTGGCCCACCTGGATTCATTACATTAATGATAAGTTTGCCGTTATCGTATATTTTAACTCTATTTACAACTGTAATAAGATAAGAAAGAAACACGTCCTGCCCATTTGGCTCCCTACGGCCAATCCTCGTCAATATGTTGCTGATTACCAGTATTCTATTTTTCTTTTAGAACACGTTTTCTTTCCTTCTTGAGTAGCATAATAACTCTTCGTCCAATTTCCTTTATTGTCAAAATTAGAATATGTGAGTTGCACTTTATTTAATTCATTGTCAGCATAGGGAACTATATCGCTCAAAACTGATATATCATCTGATTTTTTTATCTCGTCTGTTAACCTCCCCATTTTGTCATAGGAATAGAATACACTGTCTGTTCCATTGAAAAACTTGGTTTCCAGAATCTTCTGTTTCTTTTCATTATAATAATAGTTCACTTTCGAGACTTTGCCATTTTCCTTTTGCCAGGCAGTTGCCTCTTCATTGCTTATCAGCAAATCGCCGTCATATACAAAGTTGTCAATATATAATGATACGGTATCCGAACCATTCATATACACCCTGCGTTTATAACATTTTCCAGAAGGAGAAAAGTAGTCTTCGCATTTCTTCACCAATTTGGGGTAAGGAGCACTTATGTCTGTTATACTTGTCACCACGACACTGTCCGTAATCCGATAATCATATACATAATCAGACTTCAATTTTCCTTTATAAAAGTTCCGCTCACGAATAAGAGAGCCTTGTCTGTCGAAATGACAAACAATCCTCCATTTGTCGTGTGTTGTTGTGGTAATTTTTCTTACCCCTGTAACACTTATACTGTTATTACAATCCACTCCCAGATTCGAGGGATACCCAGGAACAACAATTCCTGCAAATAAAAAGATAAGGTAAAATAAGTTCTCCATTTTGCACTTTTAGTTGTCTTTATTGGCAAGCGCATTGTTTACGCTTGCCAAAAAATATGATTCTATGGTGTGACAATTCTTATGTAGCCATTATTGAATAACCTATAAGGCAATCTTTGCAGAGTTTTATGTAATGGATCCATCACTTGTATATTTATTCTAGTTCTGACTCCTGAACTTAGGAGACGGTGTATCTGTTGTATTTTAATTCTATTCAAACCAACCGTATGCATTACACCCCCATTATTGTAGGTTATTGCAGCTGGATTACCTAATGTCATCTGAGCTCCAACTATATGCTCACTGTTAATCGTCTGAGGCATTATTGTTGTCGTTTTAAAACCATATTCCTTTGCCAATTGAGCGAAATCAGCTCCTTGACTTTTATCTGCAACAGAGACTGGATTTCCGAGATAATCAGAAATAGACTCTAGAGTTTCTTGTGTGCATCCTACTTCTGGATTTGTTTGTTGATGAATTGGCAAATCTCCATGTGGCAAAGAATATTCTGTTATTGTCTGCCATGTTTCGCCACTCAAGAAATCGCGTCCATCAATTGCGGCATCAATACCATTCCAGAGGCCTCCAACAACAGCACCCGACAAGCCACCTATCATACCGCCTTTTAGACCACTTAATAGTGCATTGCCTAAGCCATTTTTTTCTATGACAGAATTTCCAAATCCTGTAGTAAAACCACTAGCGAAACCACCAGTACCGCCTATAGCTGCTCCTGAAACAAAACTCGTCGCAACAGTCTTTGCTGCTGTAGTACCCCAGAAGCCTGCACTAAAGCTACCTCCTGCCATAGCAGAACTTATTCCAGCACCAACTCCAGCACCCACTGCTCCAGCAACGGCACCTGTGGCAAAATATCCGAGACCCTTTGCATTAAATTTAAATCCATGACTCGCCCAATTGACAACGCCCCCAATCACAGCACCTATTATAAGATGCCAGAACTCGCCATTCTCATCTACATAACACAATGGGTTGTTCATGCTGTAGCTATAGCGATTAAAACTTTGGCTTGCATCTGGCATTTGTACATATGGATCAGGGCTTAAAAATCGGCCTAATGAAGCATCGTATAACCGAGCATTCATGTTTATCAAACAGAAATCTTCTAGATGTTCATGCCCAGTAAAGCCTCTTCCGATCAACAAAGAAGGAGCTTGGTCTTTCTCATATACAGCATATGTATTTGGATTACGCAGTCTTCCCCAAACATCGTAACTAAGTTCTTGAATAACATCTCCATTAATCTTTGCTATATGAGTTATACTGCCCAAATGGTCTCTTATTATATTGTACAATACACCTGCCTGCCCATTGTTTTTGACATATACAACAGGAGAGCTATAATAGTCACCCCTTAAATATACACGCTCGACAGAACCTGAGGGTGTCTCCTCCAGTTCATAATTACCAGCAATATAATATTTCGTTGATTGAAGCTGACCATTTTTTGATATAGTCATCTTCGTTCTGTCATATTCAGAATTGTAGAAAAGTTGGGCAAGGTAGCCGTCTTCTGAAATGCTGTTTGGACGGAAGAAAGAGTAGTAAGTAACATCTTGACTCGAGATTGAAGCCGTAGAGTTTGCAGATAGGCCTGTTACAGCATAAGGCTTGCTGGGCAGACTATAGTCATACGTACCTATATCACTTTTCTTAGTGATGTTTCCGTTGTTATCATATTCAACGAGTTCATTGCCATACCCACTAAGTCTGTTAAGGTTGTCATACGAGAATAATTCTTCAAGTTTTTGCTTCCTATTCTTACGACTAAGCAGATTTCTTGTATTCTTGTCAAAGGATAAAGAAATATCCTGTATCACATTGGCATCAATACTTGCCTTGCGATATGTAGGCATACCATAGTTGTCAAATCCATACTCTCGAGTTACACCACCAGTCATTATCTCAGTTGGTATACCCAAAGCATTCTCTTTGGACAACTTATAAACCAAAGTACCGTCATCCAGCTTGACATTGACGAGATATGAGTTGACATATTCAAAATTCTCTTTTACAAGTGCACCAGACTGTGAAGTGTACTTTATGCTGGAAGGCTTTCCTGCGGAATACAACAGTTCTTTTTGAAGCCACTTGCCATCTTGAACACACTCTCTACTTGATACAATTCGCCCATAATTATCAAATGTAAATGAAGAAGATGTGCCATTGTCGGAAACAATGTTTATTAGTTCATTTCTTGAGTTGTAAGTGTATGATGTGCTGAACTCGGGAGTAGTTTTCTTGACAATCCTATTGAAAGAGTCGTATTCATTGGTACTTGTTTGGCCGTTGGCATTCGTTTCCTTTATGAGATTTCCACTTTGATCGTACTCGTATTCTGTCTTACCAAGACTTGGATCTGTAAATGATGTGCGTCTACGATATTCATCATATGCTAATGTTGTAACAATATTACCAGGTGACACAATTTCCATAGGCTGACCGTCTGCATGTAATTTATAGCTGATAGTTCCAGCAGGATCTGTAACAGAAATCAGTTGTCCCAAACTGTTATAAGTTTTGGTCCTTGCAATTTCGTCCTCGGTTGTTGTCACAGAGTTCTGTGAATATTGGTATGAGGCAGTTCTTCCGGAAGCTTCTATGACAGATACAAGTCTGTCGTAATTATCGTAAGAATAATTATTCCATAATGAAGGTGTATTGCCTGTATATGGGAGAGACTGTTTAGTCAAATTGCCATATTTGTCATACACTTTTCTTGTAGAAACAGTTGTGTTGTTGAACTGCTTGACTTGATTCCATACATCACGACCAAATGCGTCACATATTGTTACTGTTGTTGGGAGTGTAGTTCCAGAAACAGTAATCGCATATTTTGAATTACCATCAATATACCATGAATACGAGGTCGTCTTAGTGGTATTGTCAGGATACACGACACCTATCTCACGACCAAACTCGTCGTAAGTAAATTTTGTTATACCCCCTCGAAAATCTGTAGTGCTAAGGACTCTACCAAGTGCATCGTATGAGTGTTTTGTGACAAGACCGAGAGGACTGGTCGTCTGAATTATTCGCCCGTATGAATCATATGCATAAAGAGTCTTCTGCACATTGTTATCTGAGTACAGACTGGTTGATACAGATGTTATATTTCCACAATTGTCGTACGTAAAGTTGTCTTGTTTTGCCTGTTTATTATTAATTGAATGTACTTTAACTATAGGGCGATTGTTTCCCCATACAGGAACAAAGGTTCTGTCTACAAGTGAAGTGCCATTGGATGTTGTTGTGGTGGTTTTGTCTTTCAATACACCAAGCATGTAAAGTTCTTTCAGATCGGTACTTGCATTATAGGCACACTCGGTCTTCACTGTTATATTGTCAGAATACTTTACAGTCTCTGACAATGGATAACCATATTCATCATATGTATAATCTGTGGAACAGTTTATTCCAGTCAGTTTGTTATTCTCTTCCTTATGCATCAGACGGATTTTTGTCGTCTTGTTTGGCAACATGGATGTTGAATAACCATATATATTCTTGGAAGTAGGAGTCTCTTCGCCTACAAGAACACAATAGTTGTATGGCGCATAGGTCTGGGTGAATAACTGATGTCTGCTGTTTACTGTACGAATCTGCTCAAATCCACGGAACCCGAGTCCTTGTTTGTGAACGACAGCATTGACGTATGAGTATGCATTGTAATCCAGAAGTTCATTATTCAGATATGTCTCGGAAGAAGCGGCAACTAACAAAGGCTCTTCTATATTAACATAAGGGAAAACAGCTCCATACCCATGCTGGAACACACTTGTTCCAGTTCTGTAATAAACAGCTTTATCATCAAGAGAATGATAATATGTTTTTTCTATCTGCCCAAGGCTGTTGATTACTCCTGTGAGTTTGCTTGACTTGTTGTCATCTCTTAAGAAACGGTGTTTTATAGCTTTGCCCCCATTAAGACTTATTAGTTGCGTGAATGAATTGCTACTGTTTAAATTTGTAGGAACTATCAATGAAGAGGGATTGGTAAAACTAGTATAGAAGATACTCCCTCCAAAAACCCTATCGTTTGTTAAGTAGGTGTAAAACCCACTTGTATCGTATTTGATTACATCTGTAATTCCATCATTATTGATATCTTGTGTAAGGAAATTAGAATTGTCTTTAATGTTGTATGTTCCATTTACGCTTACTTTGTCAAAATAACCGTTTCCCATAGAATAATATACATTCCACCCTATACCTGCATTAGTTGTATTGGCAGGAGAAACTAACAAATCCATTAAGCCATCACCATTAAATTCTCCAGAGAGGATCTGCCTGTTCGCAACGATTGCTTTTGTTAAGGATGGATATGTTGCATGCTTTCTAACTGACCATGAAGATCCATTGACGTCAAAAGTATATATAGTAGTGCCTTGTTCATTGATGTGGCATATATCTGTTTTTCCATCCCCATCATAATCAAGCATAATAAGTTTATCTGTATTGTTTGCAGCTGCAGAGGCATCCAACTGTCGTGTTCCGACAAAATCAACGTTGTAATCCAGTACATGACTTTGGAACATAATTTTGTCGTTTTGCAAATCAAAAATATAGCATTTGGAAGGTTTTGATGTGTCTCCAAATGGATTATGTACAGAAATAGCAATAACATCAATTTTACCATCACCATTAAAATCCCCTGTATAATAGAATTTTGGCTGAATACTTTTACCTCCATCCGCATCTTTGTAAATGGTCGGAAAATTATACGTTCTTGTGTATAATTTTCCCATGCCCGCAAAATTTGTCCGATATACGGAGAATGTCACTTTGTCATTGTTATTTTCAACTATGTTATTAATCTTTATAACATCTTCTTGCTGTTTTCCTTCAATATCTGCACAAAGAATATCGACAAACCCCTTTTCTGTCAACAGATTAGGCATAGGTAATGACCATCCTTCACCCAAGGTGGTGTACAAGAAGATCTTTTCATCACCCTTATAATTGTTATCAAAACGATTTTGTGAATGTCGAAACATAGTCGAATGACGATAATGCTTCCAGTATGGATTCTTATTAGGAAGAGCAATAAGACCATCTTGACCGTTGAAATAGTCAAATTTGCCCTTGACGACCTTAATCATGTTGGGATCTGAGGAGTTATACCATTCCATTAGTTGAGTCGTATCCTTTTGGAATGATGCCGTTTTTACTCCCTGCCCATAGTAGAACTCTAGAGGATTGTATGACGAATTCCCAGCCGAGTAATTAATTTTAGTTAGAAAAGAATGCGAATTTTCTGCAGAATAACTGAAACGATAAGTACAAATGGTATTACCGCCTACTTTAGTCGCAATTTCATCCAAGAGTTTATTTTCATATATTTTAATTCCCCCACAATACATTGTAACGGGATCCTGGCGTGTTGTATTATATTTAAACTCTACGGATGAATTGTTATAAGCAATTTTACTAATTACATAGCTATTATTTGCATAAATATAGGTGTATGATATAACATTGCCATTATAATCTATCAAGGATGTCAGCGGATAGCTAACAACCTTTTGGCTGTTAGATTGATATCCGTATACACCTTTAGTTCCATTCGGGTAGAATACCTCAAAATATTTGATATCGTTATCTGTAAAGTATCCTTTAGCTTGAATATTTCCTTGCTCTGATTCATACAAGTTATAGTTAGAGATAGTGCTTTTCTTAATTAGACGTATGCCATCCAACACAAATGCGTCCAGCATATTCATTGAAGGTCCTTGCGACCTACCATCATAGTGTATTGACTGAACAGTTCGGACAATATGAGACAAACCACCAATATTCCATCCCATACCCATTATTGAATTGCCTTGCTGGCTGTTGTATGACAAAGATAATGTTGGCTGATGGCCATTCATTCCCTTGCACACATTTATGGGTACTTCATATGTTCGTGCCCCGGTTTGACTGATGCCTGATTTTATGGGAATTTCTCCGACCCCTTTCGACGTATCTATGGACTTGGTGTTTGGCACGTTCGAGAGTCCCACAATATTTACAGGCATCTTACTCCTGCTCTTCCTTAACGACTTGTTGACGATTGATGCAGGAGTCTTTTCTTTGTATGCGACGACAGGAGCATACAAGGCTTTGTATATGGAGTCCTCATACGTAGAATACTGTTCGTCATTCCAGTTGACAAATCGTTCATCTTCGTTTTGTGCATGCACACAAGCATTTTGCATGCACAAAAAGGCAAGTACCAAATAAAATTTTCTCATATTTAGTTCGTTTTAATTATTTTCCATGTACTTTCTTTCCCGTTCATAGATATAACCAACACGTACAGTCCATTAGACTGATTGGTTATATCTACGTCAACATAACCGTTGTTGGATTTATATGTTCCGACAACATGTCCAGCCGAGGAAAAAACTTGAACTGTGAACGGTAAGTCAGCATGTGCCACTCTAACCTTAAGATTTCCTTTGGTTGGATTGGGGTACACCTTAACCTCTACATCGTCAAGCATATCGGAATATACCCCTTTTTCGTCTGAAGTAGAAGCTTTGGCTCTGGCTTTCTGTTTGCTGATAACAATTTCTCGCTTAACCCGATTACCAGCCTCGTCGTAAGCGAAACGAACACTTTGGCTAAATCCTCTACATGAGAGAATGCAAAAGCCCAATAATATGAGTATTTTTTTCATGAATAAAAAATTATATAAAAACAGTTTACGAAATCCTCGTCCACATTATTGCCATCGTCTGTGGAAACATTGCTTGAGCGGGTTACATTGTTTTTGGCAAGAAGGGTACCCGCGGAGGGACGGCCTTTGATACCATAGAGCAGCACGTCGCTGTCATAGGTGTCCACAGACGGAGCGAACACGCCGATGATGGTTGACAGGTCAAAGATTGGAGAATCTCAGAAGTGCTTCCTTGGTGAAATTGCACTCGGAGAGACTCATGACGGAATAATTGAGGGCAGGATGGAAGTTAAAAGGTTGACTTCTCACACAGCTGGCGGAACTCGGTGCCATAGCCTGCACCGCGGCTGTCATAAAGAAGGTTTTTCACGGAATCACCAGACAGATCTTTCCAAAAATAATAGCCTTGGAGGTTACTGCTGACGGGAAACGTCCCGAACCACACTTCAGGGGATTGGACTCCGCCCAGACTCTGGGCCTTTGCCAAAGGACAAAAGCAATGGGAAAACGCTATTACAGAGAGTAGTAGAAATCTTTTCATACGCGTTTATATTTTAAGATTGTGAATTCTCCACTTGTGGTGCTTGTTACTTTTGTCCATAGACGCACAATAACAACCCACTCACAAAGCTAATATTTTAATTGATAACTTCCAAATAAGATTAAAGAAAAGTTATAAAAATATTATTTATAAGATACATTTCCTTGTTTTTCCCTATTATTCCCTCCTTCACCCCAAAGTTTTCTACATTATATGTATAAGTATAATTTAGCGGATTGATAAGAGTATTCACCATTAAAATTATCAAGCAATGGAAACAAACAGCAATGACAACTATGTGCT
>ERZ773196.1597-NODE-1597-length-12535-cov-27.344712_pt1 | contig 12535 bp, 7 predicted proteins | sample MGYA00581009_ERZ773196 | MGnify/ENA primary metagenome ERZ773196 (study PRJEB29015, sample SAMEA2738162) | human oral metagenome | biome: human oral; feature: human-associated habitat; material: saliva | place: China | collected 2243 ...
TTTAGGAATCGTAACGCCATTTGAAAGTGTATATGTTTCCATCCTGTTCTCCTTTCAATTTGTAACAGAATTATCTTAAAAAATATAAGATAAAAATGCAAAGATTTGCTACGATGTATAGGAAAAAACTCTAAATGGTAGTGTGCGACCAGATGGAGCTTCTATTCCTTATAATTAATCTCTATCATCATACCCTTTTGGATGGCTTGAGTGCCATGCCCAGGCACTTTCGATGATTTTTTCGATGTTGTCGAATTGTGGTTTCCAGCCTAGTACCGTACGGGCCTTTTCAGATGATGCAATCAATGTATCTGGATCACCAGGACGACGATCAGCTTTCTCAGCTGGAATTTCCTTACCTGTTACCTTGCGAGCTGCTTCAAGGATTTGGAGATTTGAAAATCCAGTTGAAGATCCTAGGTTGAAGGCTGTTGACTCATTACCCTTGCGGAGATACTCCACTGCCAAAAGGTGAGCATCTGCCAAGTCAAATGGATGCACATAGTCACGAACATTGGTGCCGTCTGGAGTATTGTAGTCGTCACCAAAAATCATGATTTTCTCGCGCACACCTTGAGCCACTTGGAGAATGATTGGCAAAAGGTGGGTTTCAGGACCATGGTCCTCACCGATAGAACCGTCAGGCTTAGCCCCCGCTACATTAAAGTAACGAAGAGGGACATACTTGATGCCGTAGGCTTGGTCTGACCACTTCATGATGGTTTCCATCATAAGCTTACTTTCACCGTAAGGATTGATTGGGTTTTGTGGTGTGGTTTCAAGGATTGGAATTTCCTCAGGAATACCATAAGTCGCAGCTGTTGATGAGAAGACAATGTATTTGACACCACATTCGTTCATGACCTCAAGCAACTTCACCATACCAGCAGTGTTATTGTCGAAATATTTGAGTGGTTTTTCCATAGACTCAGCCACAAGTGAGTAAGCCGCAAAGTGAATAACCGCATCGACATCAGGATTTTCCTTAAAGACCTTACGCATAAAGTCCTGATCTGCCAAATCCCCCTCGTAGAATACAGCGTCTGGATGGACTGCCGCACGGTGACCTGTCACCAAGTTATCCACGACAACGACTTTTTCTTGACCCGCCTCAACCAAACGGTCCACCATGTGAGAACCGATGTAACCTGCCCCACCTAAAACTAAGATTGCCATAAAATTTACCTTTTTCTTATTTTTCTATTATTATAACATAATTCTAGTCTATGGGACTAACCTGAGTTAAGTAAGGGGAAATAAGAAAAAAAAATGGTTGCCAACTAACTGTTGACAACCATTTTTAATTATTAAGTTCTAACTCAAATATTTTTCAATCAAAACAATTTTTTGTTGATTTCTGAAACATTATTTTTGCCAGCTCGACCATCACTTGGTGTCTTAGCCATAGTAATAGTATAACGATTATCATCAAAATATGTTAGTTTATAATGCTTTCCATCCTCTGTAACGGTGAATCCCAGTTGTTTCAATTCTTGCTTTAACTTTCCATTTAATCCGCTATAGTTTGTCAATAGACGTTTAATCTTATCTCTTTTGTGATTGAGAATATTTTCACTGTCATTCTGTTGGATAATATCTTGAATGATATGTTTCTTACGAGTTCCATCTTGGATATTCTGTAAGGAATCACTCAGAACTGACAAAACAAATTCCTTTTTCTCACCTTGAAAGAATTCCTTCTCAGATCCGCTTGATATAAAACTATTATCACTATCTCCTTTATTATTGAAAATATCTTTATAGTACGCTAGCTCTTGTTCCAGATCAGAAATACTACTACGCAAACGACCATTCTCTTCCGTTAACGCATCAAAATCATTACTAAAACTATCTAGGAGTTCTTCTGTCTCCTCTTTGGTTCTCTCAGCTTTCGTACGTTTAGATTTTTGACTTTCAAAACGATCTTGAAGTAAAGAAGTTAGTACACCATCCCATGTGTACAAAGGATCGATGCTCTGCTGGTTAGTGAAATTAACAACTGCCTTAACAATTCCTTGTCTAATTGTATCTGAATCAAATCCACTATGATAAAGAACTGTTCTATTATTCATCCTGTCGGATTGGAAATACAGACCAATAGAACCCCCTACCTCAATGACATCTTCATTAAGATCCTCAAGAATATTATTTAAATCAAGCTCTTCTTGCACAAGAACATGTGCAACCCCTTTTAAATCATAGGCCAATTTGCTAACATCGACTGGAGTGTCATTTGAAAGTGTCTTTGAAACATAAACAATAGGAAGATTATAAGAACGAATATCATTTACAATATCTAACAAAAGCTGATAGTTATTCTTACTTATAAAATGAGGATTCATGGTCACTGGTAGATCACTATCAGCAAGTACATATCCCTTCTCAATCAATAGTCTGATAAAAAATGGAGTAGAAAATGAAGGAGCAATTCCCACAGCATCTTCAGTGAAACTTCGATCCAACATGATTGACATTTTATACTCTTTAAAGTTCATGATGTAATCTGTGTTCCAAAGGATGCCATCATCCAATTTTTTCATATATCTAACGGCAATAATATCTTCATTACGGTACTCCTTAAATTCTAGAGATACCTTTTCATTACCAAACTTTTGGTCATAAGAACCATCCCAAATTAAATCAGGAATCACATTATCATCGTGTGGACTCTTTTGATTCCATTCAATGACTAAATTTAAGAATTCATCTTTGGTTAATGACTTGTCAATGTTTAAGATTGTAGAGAAAAGTAGCATTTATTTTCCTTTCGATATATAGCATATACAACATTGTGATTAATACCTGGCATTCAAATATTTCCAACCTTGTCTATAGACAATTAAAAACAATTTCAAAGGTCATCTATTAAAGAATTAAACGTACTTTTACTAGTCACAGATTGACTAACCACTTCATCTGCCCATTTTATAGCATAATCATATCTTCTCATCAACCACCCTTCAAACCAACTTCTCACCAATTCTTTTTCTGAGTCAGATAAATCTTCAAACTTGACGCCATTAATTACATTTTCAATCAACCCCTTTACAATATCATCATCTGAACTCCTATCGTCAATGTCAGTATAAGGAATTCCTAAGCTTTCTAATAACATTGAAAACATCTGAATGAATGGTTCGATACTTTCTTGAAAAACAACAGCGATTCCATATATAGGAGATAAATAAAGAGTTTTGAAACAAAAATTTATCTTGTCATCTAGAGTATTTAATTTTCGAAAGTTATTTTTTAGATTTTCAATTATAGGAACAAATAAATTGAGATAGGTTCTTTCTTGTTGCTCTGTCAATAATGTCATAATAAAGGTCTTATTATAATCAATATTATTATAATCATCATCAAGCCATAATTTTAATGTCATTTTCTGTTTATTATCGTCTAATTTACATACCCCAATTCCAGCAAAATACTCTTGAAACGACCGATGAGTAAACCTATATTCTCCCTCTTGAACAAGCATACAAATATTAGAAATAGCGTCAAAAATAAATGCATCATCTTCAAATTGTTTTGAATATTTATTCTTATATAAGTCAAATATTTTATAAATATCTCCAGATGAGAAATTAACTTGTTTTTTAAAAAAAGTCTTCATAGCTAAATAAGATAAAATATCTTTGAAAGTTTCAGGAGATAATTTTGCTCTTAGTTCGCGCTTATATCCTGACTTTGAAGCATCGTGTTTTTGATAAAGTGTATAAAATGCTTGAGTATAAAAGTCTGTAAGATTATTTGGAATCGAAGCACTTGATTCATAAGTCATCAACATAATAGTTAATAGCAAAGGGATAGATGCAAAAGATTCGTGTTTATCAAATAAACTTTCCTCTAACTCTGTAGAAAATTGATTTTTTGTAATAGAATCATAATCCAAACGGCCAATCAATGATAAGGCTTGTTTTTTATTCAGCGGCTGAACACTATATTCAATAAAATCATTCCAACCAATATACTCCTCTGAAGGCCTTGAACTCAATACATAACGATTATTATTGTAAATGTCTATAAACTGTTTCAGAGAACTAATTATAGTTTCTCTAAAAGGTAAATTTATCTCATCCACACCATCAAATATAATGGTATAATTCCCAAACTCCAAGCTTCTAAAAAAAAGCTCCCGACTTAGTTTGAAGTGATGTCGCTTCATTTCATCATAAATATAATCTTCTATTTCAAAATCTTCAATGTTCATATTATTCATTGATTTAAGTTCAATAAAAATTGGTATACTACTCTCATTATTGATTTGATTAATAAAGATATGTTTCATGAGCATTGATTTGCCTATACCACCAGTCCCGGTTATAATTATCTTTTTACACTTATTAAAAAGAAAATCTGTATTTGTTAAATCGATACTACTATTATTAGATGATTTTACAAATTGAGGCTCATAAAAGTCATAAAGATTTCTCCCCTCATTTTTATAAAGTAGCGTTTTTACTGTAGAGTATTTTGTATATGCATATTCAAGGTATTCTTGAAAAACAACTCTCAAGTCAATCTCTTGCTGTAATTTGAAACCTTTATATTTATCACTAATACCTTCAAAAAATTTCGGAACAAACTTGGAAAGCATTTGTTCAACGGCTTTCGTCGCAATTTTCTCCATCATCTCTTAATCCCCTACTCCATTTCTTTAACTTTCTCTTCGATGAAAGCAATTTCTTCATCACTCAACCCATACTTTTTATACAATTGATAATCTATCTCAGATATAGATTTTGACCAATCAATGTCTGAATTATCCGAAAAATTCTGAAGTGGAACATAATTCCATTTTTCAGCCGGGTTGTGCTGAGTAATTTTTAAGATACCAAGTAAAGTCCTTGCAAACTTAGTCTTTATATACTTAATGCATGCTTCTGCCTCTGACTTAGCGTCAAAAGAACCTATGGATAGGAAGGTCTGAGTATGCCCTGTAAACGGGGCACCAATTATAGGTGATGACAATGCCTCTCCTAAGATTCCACTACCATTAGACTTAGGCAAAATAACTTTATAATTTTTAAAGTTAAAAGGACCATTTATATATCTCCTATCAACCCATTTATAAACTCTATCATTATTTTCTCGTCCAATAATTCTAACAAAGTCTCCTACCTGACTGTCATTGTTATTAATAAAAACATCAGGCAATTTCTCAAAAATATTAGTTGTAACATCAAATTCATGTCCATTGCTCAAACGACCTTTTGCAGTTGGAACATCTTTATGCATTTTTTCAGTCAGTCTATAACTGTCTGACGAATAAATTATTTTACTAAGACTTTCAAAGTCAGGTTTCATTACAACTTTCTGAAGTATTTGATTTAATTCTTCATGAGCAGTAAATACCTCTATAGCACCAAAATATTTCTTACAGTCATGATAAGTTATCACTATACCACCTTTTATATCTGTATTAGGAAATACTTGCGAAGAATCTTGTTCATAGTAAACTACTTTCAAATGCTCATCTGCTAACATTTTTCTATTCCATGCTTTAGGTGTTTTTCCTGCATTAAATAAGAAACGAGCAGGTGTAATAAGAATAGATTTATCTGCTATCTCATAAGATAAATCCATGAAATAATTATAAATTGGACGGTCACTAGTTCCCTCTAAAGACTCTTGATACGGAGGATTCCCAATCACAACATCAAATTTCACTTTATCAAAGGCCTCCTCTACTTGTTTTTTCCCTTCCTCAATACTTGATTTCAATGTATCTGAGAAGTTTTCAATATAGGCTACATTAGTCTTATAATTTCTATAACCTGTTAAAGTTCTTTGTGTAATAGTCTTAGCCATCTTAGTTTTAGCAATCGCATAGATATTATTTTCCAAGATTCCACGATAGACACTGTCGGCATCAAATCGATTATCATCATTATTTTGTACATATTGATAATAGAGACTCATGGCAGCATGTAAAGGATAAAGCCCTGTCTTAGCATTGATATCAATGATTTTAGTCTCTGGATGATAGACACTATCAGTAACATCTGTATCTACCCAATGGAGATTTGGAGTTGCACCATCTGTCATTGACTCAAAGTTGTCGTCATAGAAATTAAGTCCACCAATACCTTTTGCAATTTGCATATTGACCACGCGCCATGGTGTCAAAACAGTTTCTTTATCGGGATTCTTGAAGCTACCAAATAAGGTTGCAATCTCTTCGGCACGTTCAATAAAATCAAGACTATCAAAAGATTTAGCTCGTTGACGAATGATTCGACCTGCTTCAATAAAGACCTCTGCATCATAATACTTGGTGACTTCTGTGAACATGCCTTTAGTGAATCCAGAAGGCATAAATTCTTTCCAAGATTCGTCATCAACTTCTGTGATAAAGTCTTCGATAGTAATATCTTTACTTAAATCAACATCCATTCCATAGATCATCATCGGAATACGAATAGAAACTCCACGTAAGATAGAAATCATCGTTTTTTGTTGTTTGCGAGCCTCTTTGAGTTTCTCCATTGCCTCTTTTTCCTCTTGGCTACGCTCACGAGGTTTCTTTTTCTTAGCTTTTTCTGCCTGATCATATTCTTCATCAGTCAAACCACTATCGGATATTGTTACTTTTGTAGGCGTTTTTTGTTTTTGCGTTTTACCAACGATAGCATTTAGTTTATTGAAACGTTCTGCATCATCAGAAGTTAGTGTTAAGAGATTATCATTGTAGAGACTGTCATCTTCAAAACCTGAACGTACTGCTTTTTCAGCATAAACCTTTTTGATTTGTGTCAGCATACGGTCAACATTAAATGGTTCCATGCCATTATCACTTTTACCTAAGATAGGCAGAAAGTTAAGCAAGTTTGCCATAGCCTGTTTTTGCTGCTGGGTATTTTTCTTCCCGACACCAGAGTTTATTTGGGCTGTCTCAGCCATTACTGTTAAAGCACGATCTGGAGCAAAATCAAAGATATAACAACGTTTCTTCATCCCAAGTTTTTCATGAGAGAACGGCGTTTGTGCACGAAATGCAGCCTGCAGGTAATTCGTAGAACTGCTAGTATTTGAAAGGAACATCACCGCTGTCCATTCAGGAACATTGACTCCTGTTGTCAACCTACGGACTGTCAAGGTGATTGTTTTTGTTTGTGAAGGATCATCCGTAATCGCTTGACGCACCTTTGAAAGATCATCCCCTGAAGTATCTACGATATTATCACTCTTATCGTTTCGTACAACATTAATAATCTTATAGTCCATCCCAAACACTGGGTGTTCTTTTAATAGCTTCTCAAAAGCATTAGCTTCTTTAACACCCGGCATGAGCCAAAGAGTATGACGAAGTTCATCGCGATATTCTCTTGTTGAAAATGGATAATTAGTTTCACTATCTGGGTTAGTGATATTATCCAAAAAACGTCGGACATCAGCTTTATAAACTAATTCACCCTCATCATCTACTCTGAAAAATTCACGGAAATTGAAGGCCTTATTTTCATCGGTAAATTTTTCCTTATGTTTCATCTCAAAGGTATACATTAGTACCTCTGGAAGTTGCTCATAAGGGTTAGGATGCTCAGGATTTTCCAAATCCCATTTCAGTTTAGCCTGTTGTTCCATGACATAGTCCCAAGTATAGACTTGTTCAGGGGCGAACTGGTCAAGAAGATTAAATGGTGTACCAGATAATTCTAGAATCTTAGTATGACCTTCTTTTACCAAAGATTTCATGACAGTATCACTAAGTTCAGTCTGTGTTCCCTCATGTGCTTCATCGATGATGATTAAATCCCAGTCTACATCCGAAAATAGGGGGAGATTAGTTTGAGCGCCATTATAACGTAAATACTGAATAGATGCGAAATAAATGAATGGATTATCACCAGATTTTAGGGTAGTTAGTTTCTCTCCCTTATCAACCGATCCATACAAATAACCCGCTTCTGCCATTTCCATTTTTTTGTAGTCCTCAAACCATGAATCACGGACTACTGGTCTATGTGTCATGATTAGAACACGTTGAAAGCCTTCTTGTTTAATAAGCTCCAATGAGGTTAAGGTTTTACCAAAACGCATTTTGGCATTCCAAAGCATACGGTCTTTTTTCTTATAAGTCTTTTGTGTTTGTTTAACCGCAGCATCCTGTTCAGGACGAAGTGTAATTTTAACTTTTTCGGCTTTGTATGCAGCTTGAGTTTCACTGATAAATGACCGTCCATCTTTGACAGCCTTAATAGCTTCCTTAGCTGTCTCTAAATCAGTTTCAAACCACTCATTTCCTTCTAAGTGCTCTGGATGACCAATACCTGAACGTCTCAAGACTTCATGAACGTCATGATCATGAAACCACGATTTTGTTGATTTTTTATATGCTAGCTCAACCCATCCAAGCTCAAAAGGAAGGCCAGAAGTTGTCATATATTGTTTAATACGCTTAGGTGCAACACTACGTAAGAAATCACTATTAGCTGTCCAGTCTGCTTCAATATCGTCTGAGGCTACTGTACCTTCTCCGATTTTTTGAGCCCCTTCAAAAGCTGCAAATTTCCCACTTTCATTATTCACAGTCTGTACATAGATAAACTTACGTTCTGCCGTTGTATAACGCTCTTGAGCTTTAGGTTCTAAGAAATTTTCATACAAAGAGACTTTAATATTATCATCAACATACTCAGTAACAAACCAAACTAAAATCATATAAACTTGTTTCAATGATTTTAATGCATTCTCCTGTGTCGCATCTTTAGGATTTAGTTTATGAGCTGAGCTATTTCCATGCCCTTTAATCTCAAAAAATGCATCTACAATAGCCTTGTTATTAATATGATATTTGATAATTTGTAATTTATCATGAAAAGTAGAATGTGACGGTAACTCAATGAAAGCACGATCAGCAAATAAAACTGCTGTATTTTCTGCAACTTTTCGAACTTTAGTCAACACACCCTCATAGTCCTTTTGAGTGTAGTTGTTTTCCGCCATATTAGCAGTTGAAAAAAGTTCTGCTGTATCTAAGTCTACTTTTAAAAAATCAAAATTTGATGCCATAATTCTTTATTCTCCTAATGTAAACACTTTTTGAATGGGCACTTGCTCAGTTTTACCATTCTTCAAATCTTCATCGAAATCTTCAAAGAGGCTTAATTGTCCCTCAACAACCCTTTCCTCACCATCAATATTTTCACCAAAAAGTTCAGCAAAAGCAAATTGCTTTTCTTCAACAAGACTAGGGTGTCCTTTAACTCGCTTCCACTCACTAAACATGATAAGTTCATTTGAATCAGGGTGACGCTTTGTCAGAGTATTTCCTCTTACAATATTCTTCTTGATTAGGTAATGAGCAGATTTATAGATATCAGTCTTACTACTCAATCTCTCGCCAAATGAGTCTTCATACCAATCTAAATAATGCAAAAACATTCGAGAACGAGCTACCTCAAGGTTATCTTCTAGAAACTCGATACCATATATTGAAGATAAGGCAAATAGGGACTTTGTTTTCCAATTCCTCTTATCATAATTTTTAGTCACAGCTGAAAGTTTTCTCTCTAGAATAGCTTCCAGAAAATTCCCATCCCCAGCTGAAGGTTCTAAGAAGGTTTTATAAATATCCTCAGTTGCTTCCTTAATTCCAGGGGTGTCTAACATTTTTTGTACCATCCACGACGGTGTAAATACTTCACCATGTTTCTGTACCCTATGTTTTGACTTAATTATTTTTTCGGTCACTTAAAATCTCCCTTTAAAACGTTGCAATTACCATAATTATAGCATTTTCAGTAATTAATTGAAAACGGTAACTGCATTATTGCTAAACAGTAAAAATGGTCGCCAACAGTTAGTTGACAACCATTTTTGATACTATAGAATTTCATCTCTTATGTTGAACTTTTAGGATAAATCCAACCATCTTTTAATTCAAAAGATACTCCTCGACTGATACTATTTAGGCGAGATAGAATAGACTCGTATACACCCTCACTTAAAATCGGAAGTCCTCTTTTACTAATTTGATCAGCCCTCAAATTTAAGCTATAAGGTAAGATCCTGTAACTAATAGTCTTATCTAGGTCCAGTTCGACCAAAAAATTTTCATCAAAGACTTTATCAGAATAGAATCCGATGAATTCTCCATCTTTATTCTTAACACGATTTGAATGCAAATCAGATGGCAAAGCATCAGGAGCGTAGCCATAGGCCTGATACATCTCAGGTGGCACAATTGATTCCCCTGCTTCAAACTCCATCAACAAGCTACCAAGGTTATAAAAGATTGTTTTGCCTTTATAAGACTCAACACCTCTTGTCATGTGAGCCCCATGGCCAATGATAACGTCTGCTCCATTATCAATGGCTGTTCTAGAAAATTCTTCTACAAAGTCGGCCGCATAATCATGGTACCAATCCTCATTCTTACCTTCATGCGTGTGAATACTGACAACAATGTAGTCGGAACGTTTTTTAGCGTCCTTAATATGGCGGATAATATCAGCTTGATCATCGTCATTAGCCTTAGTGATGACTTTAAAATCAGGCCCTTTTTGAATTTGTATATTTTTTTCGAAAAGGGCACCAAATTTAAACCGTTCTGAGTTATCAGGATTAAAGGTTTCAATCACATTCCCATGATAGGTACTTTGTCTAGTCCCTAACTTTTCGTCAATAGCAGCTAATTGTTGAAATTCTTTTTCAGGAAGCTGATAGATACTCTCAAACCTCAAGGCATTTACACCAGGTCGTGGAGGTACGCCATTGCCACCTTCACTAGCGATAAATACTTCAGATCGTGTGATATCAACTGTTATGAAAGCGACTCTTCCTTCTTGATGGTCATAGAAGACAGGCTTTCTAGCCTCGTACAGACTCTTACCGATTCCTAGAGGTTGAAGATTATGATTTTTTGCCTCTTCTAAAGTGTCAACCAGCCCTTCGATTCCAAAATCTCCAGAATGATTATTCGCAAAAGAAACATAGCGAATATTGAGGTCATCAAATTCTTCCAATATTTCTGGTCTTACACTAGTCACATAACCTCGTCCTGCAGCTACAGGCCGTGATTCTCTAGGTGTTGTAAACTCCGCATTAGTAAAGGAAATATCTGAACTGCTAAACAATGACACTATTTCTTCAGGTAAACGATGTTTTAGCCTTCTACTGGAAAATAAGGAATCACCAGTAGCAATCAATTTTATGGACATACTGTACTCCCTTACTCAGCTGGCAAGTTATCTTCTCCGAAGAATTTCTCACTCAAAGATTTCCAATCACCTGACTTACGTAACTCTTTCAAACGCTTGTTAATAAAGGCTTGGATTTTTTTACCTTGATCTGTTTTCTCAATCAAGTAGTAGCTATTAACATCCAAATTATTAGTTTCTTCAGAAGTTAATTGAACAATCTTCAAATCTTTAAATCCATTATTCTTAATCAGTGTTTCTGCAGAGATTTTACTTACAATACGGGCATCATAGGTTCCTTTTTCAATACTTTGTAATTGAGAAGTGATATCTTCTTTAGTGTAAGAGATGTCAATTTGATCATCAGAATTCTTTTTGTTGAATTCTTCTAGAATTGTTGCACCGCTGTTACCAACTTCTGTGACTGCTTTTTTCCCTGCAATATCTTTTAAAGACTTGATATCTGAGTCTTTACGAACCACAATAACATTTGGTTTTTTTACAATAGGGTCAGAAAGCAAATACTTCTCTTTACGCTCTGCATTAGAACTAAAATTATTCGCACCAATCTGGAAGCGATTAGAGTCAATACCTGAGAGGACTCCAGTGAAATCAACAACCTGCCACTCTAACTCAAATTCTTTCGAATCTTTAAAAATAGATTCAAGCAATTTCACATCATAGCCAGTTAATTTATCACCATCTTTATAGGTGAAAGGATTAGACTGTGCGACTGTAGCAGCCACTACCTTTGTCTTTTTTGTAGTTGTAGATTGTTGGGACTTATGTCCTTTAATACCTAATACCACAGCCAGGATGAGTACAATAACGGCAACAACACTGAGCACTTTTTTCTTTCTATTTTACCTTCACACAAAGGGCATCCCAGGCTTGTAGTTTGCCTTGATCTGCAATTGGTTTCAGTTCGGTATTTGCGATAACGACTTCTGCGATGTCGAAATCATAATCAAAGTCTTGTTCTTGGTCTGATAGATTGACTGCAACTAGATAACTGCTATCTTGGGTCCTACGGATATAGGCAAAGACCTTATCTACCGTCTCCAAGAGTTCAAAGTCAGCATCAATCAACCAATCCTGTGTTTTGCGAAGCTCAACCAGTTTCTGATAGGTATAGAAAATCGAATCTGGATTGGCAAGGGCTGAGGCAACATTGATATCCTTATAGTTAGGATTAACAGCTAGCCATGTTTGTTCTGCTGAGCTAAAGCCAGCATTTTTACTTGTATCCCACTGCATTGGTGTTCGGGCATTATCACGTCCCACATGACGAATCTGGTCCATGATGACTTCCAGTGGTGTCCCCTTTTCAAGGGCTTCTTTGGCATAGTTGAGAGATTCAATGTCATTCAATTCTTCCAAAGTTCTAA
>ERZ773196.1599-NODE-1599-length-12526-cov-9.377355_pt1 | contig 12526 bp, 8 predicted proteins | sample MGYA00581009_ERZ773196 | MGnify/ENA primary metagenome ERZ773196 (study PRJEB29015, sample SAMEA2738162) | human oral metagenome | biome: human oral; feature: human-associated habitat; material: saliva | place: China | collected 2243 ...
GTCCGCGTGCCCAGACACCGACGAGCGCGCCGCTGCGCGCCGCCAGCGTCAGGTACCCGATGGGGGAGTCGTACACGGTGAGTGCCAGGTTAGGTAGTCGAGGCGAGAACATATGGTTCATGGGTTCACCCTGCCACGGACGGCTTCGCCGCGCAGCTGTGGGGCGATGACTCGCATGCTCGCTTGTGGTGTCACTGAATAACCGTGATCGGCCGTTCGTGGATGAGATGAAAGAAATACAAAGGAGCAAGATCAGAGTAGAATTAGTGCGTGGATCCCCTTCTTATCGCTCTGGCCGGAATGCTCATTATCGTGGCGTGTCAATTCGTCGCGCTCAAGGTGCGTGTCGCCTCGCCTCTGATCCTGCTGGCCGTTGGTCTGGCGATCGGATTCCTGCCCCAGGTGGGGGCCATCGAGGTCGAGCCGCATATCGTCCTCGAGATCGTGCTACCGCCGCTGCTGTTCTCGGCTGCAGTACGTATGCCGACCATGGACTTCCGCCGTGAGATGCAGGCCGTCGCGATGCTCGCGATCCCCCTCGTGTTCCTCTCCGCCTTCGCGGTCGGATTCGTCATCAACTGGTTGGTCCCCGCAATCTCCCTGCCCTGGGGCGTTGCGCTGGGCGCAGTCCTGTCCCCGACGGACGCGGTTGCCGTCTCGATCGCGAAACGCTCCGGCGTCTCGCACCGGATCATCACAGTGCTCGAAGGTGAGGGGCTTTTCAACGACGCAACCTCACTCGTACTGCTCTCCGCTGCGATGAGCGCGGGCCTGGCTGCCGACGAACACGCCCTCCACCCGGGCATACTCATCGGCAAGGTCGCCCTCGCGCTCGGTATCGCAGCCGCGATTGGCTGGGTCGTCGGCGAGGTCGGCGTGCGAGTGCGCGCCCTCATCAAGGAACCCTCAGCGGACACGGTCTTCTCCTTCACGATGCCCTTCATCGCCTCGATTCCCGCCGAGCACCTGGGAGGCTCCGGCCTGGTCGCCGCCGTCGTCGCCGGCCTGGTTGTCTCGCGTCGTCGCGCGGCTGTTATCTCCGCGAGCAACAGGCGTTTCTCCCAGCAGAACTGGCAGACCATGACCCTCGTTTTGGAGAGCGGGATTTTCCTGACGATGGGCCTGCAGGCCTTCGGCATCGTCGAGGAGACCGCCGAGTTCTCCGGTGGCCTGGCCTTCGCGGCTTTCCTCGCCGTCACCCTCGGCGCGCTCATCATGGTGATTCGCGCCGTCTTCATCGCCTTCATGCTCGCCTGGCTGGATCACCGCCGCACCCACCGCAAGCGCCGCTACGAGGTTGAGAGCACGCGCATCGCGCGCTTCGAGAAGCGCATGAACGAGGCCTGCGAGGTCGACGCGGACATGCTCGAAGCCCGCAATCTGAGCCCGGAGCACTGGGCGAACGCACTCAATCACTACCGTCGTCGCCTCAAGCGCCGCGAGCGCCGCAACGCCATACGCGGTTCCGACCTGGATTATTTTGAGAACGAGCCGCTGGGTCCGCGCGAGGGCAGCGTCATCGTCTGGGCGGGAATGCGTGGTGCCATCACCCTGGCCGCCGCGCAGACAATCTCGACGCACGCTCCGATGCGCGCTCTGCTGCTCTCGATCGCACTGTTCATCGCGGCCGGTGCCCTCGTCATCCAGGGCCTGACCTTGCCGGGGTTGATTCGTCTCGTAAAACCGCAGATGGCCTCGGGCGATATCTCCGAGGAAGAGCACGATAAGCTCCTGAAGGTGATGGGCTCGGCGCTGGTGGATACAGCCCTCGCGCAGGCGATCCATGAGGTTGATGGCAAGACCCTGCTCTCCGCGGGGATCTCACGCACGCTGTCCCGGCTGGGGCACGCGCTGACCGACGAGGCTACGGGTGAGCAAACGCGTACGGCGCACGCGGCAGACCGTGTCCTCACGGATATCTTCCAGGACGCCGCTGCTCATGCGGGGGCGACGCGTGATGGGCTGTGCCCCGAACGAGCGGACGACCCCGCCGAAGACGTCGTTGCAGCTGAGGCTGATGTTGCAGCCCACGACGACGGCGACGAGGACCACGGCACTGTCGATATGAGCGAGGAAGAAGTGAAACGTTCCTTCACGCGCGACCAGATCCGTGAATTGGCGCTTGAGGCCATCCATGCACAGCGCGCCGCCCTCCTTCAGGCCCGCGACGAGGGGATCTTCTCCTCGGCAGCCCTCGAGGGTGCGCTCGCCCGCCTCGACAACGAGGAAATCCTCCTGGTCTCCAGCCGCGGCACCGAGCACTGAGAGCCGCCCGCGCGCACGACACACCAGGCCGTACCCGAGGAGGGGCGGCCCGGCGGGAGGCGAGGCAGAGACGAGGCCTCAGTCCGTCGTCACGCGCGACGCGTAGGCCGGATCGTCGGTCACGGAGTTGAGAGCTTCCTCCAGGCGCTCCGGCGTCACAATACCGCCCCGCGCCAGGACCCGGTAGGTCTGGTCGGCCTCGTGCGTGATCATGTTCGTGACCGCAAAGCCGTTGCGCTCGTAGAACGCCAGGCGGCGCACGCGCTGCTGGTAGTTCGCCGCCTCACGCGTGAGAGGCTCGATCTCGAGCAGCTGGGGAATGCCCGCGTAGCGCTCGCGGAAATGAGCCAGGATGCGCGAGCCGTAGCCGGCGCTGCGCGTGCGCCCGTCGACCGCGAGGAAACCCAGGTAGAACAGGTCGGGGAAGACGAAAGAGAAGGTCAGGGCGACCACGTTTCCGGCCCCGTCCTCGCCCGCCGGGAGGGACGGGTCGATCCAGGCAAGGAAAGACACCTCGTCGCGCTCGGCGCTGCGTCGCAGCTCGGACATGGGGACCTGTTCCTCAGGTGGGAAGGACCGCTCGTAGATCTCCAGGACTTTGTTGGCGATCGGCCCGTCGTTGGGCACAAGAATCTGGGTGAGGTCTGTCATGGCTTCATGATACCTGTGGCGTGTACGCGGGCATCCGACCGTGCTCCGAGGACGAGGCCGGGGCTGGGTTCTCGATGGAATACCGGGTTTTCGGCGTGATTTCTCAGGGGTGAATCGGGGGCCGATCAGGGGCCGAGACGTGAGAAATCCCGATCATCGCCAGAAGTCGCTCGGTTAGGCTGTATGTGCACAGTGGGACGAACGGTAAGGATGATGCATGCTTGAGCTGAAAGAAATAGTCAAGGCCTATCAGACCGCCAGCCTCGTGCAGGTGGCTCTCAACAAGGTCTCCGTGGCGTTCCGCGACAACGAATTCGTGGCCGTGCTCGGTCAGTCCGGCTCGGGCAAGACAACGATGCTCAACGTCATCGGTGGCCTTGACCGCTTCCAGGCGGGCGACCTCGTCATCGACGGCATCTCGACGAAGGACTACAAGGCACGCGACTGGGACGCCTACCGCAACAACCGCATCGGCTTCGTCTTCCAGGCCTACAACCTGATCCCGCACCAGAGTGTCCTGGCCAACGTCGAGCTGGCCCTCACCCTGTCCGGTGTCTCCCGCTCCGAGCGCCGCAAGCGCGCCCTCGATGCCCTTGAACGCGTCGGCCTGAAGGACCACGTCAACAAGAAGCCCTCGCAGATGTCGGGTGGCCAGATGCAGCGTGTCGCCATCGCGCGCGCCCTCATCAACGACCCCGAGATCCTGCTGGCCGACGAACCGACCGGTGCCCTCGACTCCGCAACTAGCGTGCAAGTCATGGACCTGTTGCGCGACGTGGCCCGCGACCGCCTCGTCATTATGGTCACGCACAACCCCGAGCTAGCCCACCAGTACGCCACCCGCATCGTCGAGCTGGCCGACGGCTGCATCGTCGCCGACTCCGATCCCTTCGTGCCTAGCGCTGAGGACCAACGAGCCGCGAAGCCCGCGCGCCGCACGTCCATGGGCTTTGTGACCGCCCTGTCCCTGTCGGCCAACAACCTCATGACCAAGAAGGGCCGCACGCTCATGACCTCCTTCGCGGGGTCTATCGGCATCATTGGGATCGCCGCGATCCTCGCCCTGGCCAACGGGACGAACGCATACATCGCAAAGACCGAAGAAGAGACGCTGGGCGCGTATCCGCTGACAATCCAAAAGACCGGCGTCGACATGACCGCCGCCCTGTCCGTGTCAGCCTCGGACTCCAAGAAAGATAAGCCAGCACCCGATGGTCAGGTCGGCGTCTCCCAGATGCGCACGTTTGCCGACACGATCCGCGACGCGAAAACCAACGACCTGGCCTCCCTCAAAACCTACCTGGATAACAACGGCGGGAACGTCGAGACGATGGTCAACGCCATCGAATACGACTACGACGTGGTCCCGCAGATCTTCCAATCCGACACATCCAAGTCGACCGTTCAAGTCAGCCCCGACCAGTCCATGAAGCAGATGGAGGCCGGCTTCGGCTCGGGTGCCTTTGGGTCGATGATGCAGACGAACGCCTTCTACCAGATGCCCGCCACGGCCTCGCTCTACACCTCCGCGTACGACCTCGTCGCTGGCTCCTGGCCAAGCGGTGCGAACCAGGTGATCCTGGTCCTCGACGAGGACGGCAATATCCCCAACCTCTTCGAATACACCCTGGGTCTGAAAGACCACAAGGAATTCGACGACCTCATGCGAACCTACTACCAGGGCGCGCTCGGCGGTAAAACGCCGGCCGATGCGCAGACGAACGCACAGTCGGGGACCAGCGACGCGACCTACGACTACTCCACGATCCTGAGCACCACCTTCCGTCGCATCAACGCCTTCGACAAGTACACGTGGGACGAGACCTACAAGGTATGGACAGACCGCTCCTCAGACGCCGACTACATGAAGAAGCTCGTGGACGACGGTCAGGAGCTGACCATCTCCGGAATCGTTAAGCCCAACTCCAACAAGGGAGGGGCGCTGCGTCAGGGCATTGCCTACACCCCCGCCCTGACCTATCAGATCATCGAGGAGGCCAGCGCCAGCCCGATTGTCAAGGCTCAGCGTGCCAAGCCCGACGTCGATGTTTTCACCGGCAAGACCTTCACAGAACTGGCAGACGACCACAAGAGCCAGTCCAGTGGCTTCGACATGTCCTCACTCTTCACAGTCGACGAATCTAAACTCTCTGCGGCCTTCCAAATCGACCCCGATAAGATGCAGATGGACCTGTCGGGCATGGACTTTTCCGGGATGGATCTGTCCGGCATCGACTTCTCCACCCTCGACATGTCGGGCCTGGACCTGTCGAACCTCGACCTGTCCGCCATCGACTTCTCGAACCTCGCAGGCCAATCAGGCGTGCAGTCCGGCATGGGCATTGACCTGTCCAAGCTGGACCTCGGCGACCTCAGCAAGGACATCCCCGAACTCGCCACCATCGACTTCCCCACGATCATCCAATCTGCGCTCGCCGACGGCGCAGTCAAGGACGGGGCCGGGGAATACCTGAGCGCTCAGGCCAGCGAGATCGCTCAGGGGTTCCAGGAATACGCCCAGAAGCAGATCGAAGAGGGCGGTACGACGGACTTTTCGGTCCTGGCCGCCAACTACTTCAGTCAGCCCGAGGTGCTCGAAAAGATTCAAACGGCGGTCGGCTCCGACCAGGTGGTGGACGCCGACAAACTCAGCGCTAATCTGATGAAAGCCATCGGGGATGATCCGGCGCTGGCCAAGATCGGCACCGACATTTCCACGCAGGTCATGAACGCGATCTCCACGCAGATCGCCTCCCAGCTGGGTGCGAGCCTCACGCAGGGCGTGGGTGCCGCGATTGGGCAGGTCATGCAAGAGGCCATGACAGCCGCCATGACACAGATGATGACGCAGATCTCCGACACCATCGGAACGCAGATGAACACGGTCATGGATCAGTTCGCAACCGACATGTCGAGCGCGTTCTCGATGGACCCCAACGCCTTCGCGGAGGCCTTCCAGCCCAATGTGGACGAGAAATCCCTCGCGGCCCTCATGGCGACCATGTTTTCCACGAATGTGCCGACCCTGGAGACGAACCTAAGGAACCTGGGATGGGCGGACATCGCCTCGCCCTCCAACATTTCGATCTACCCCAAGTCTTTCGCGGACAAGGACAAGGTGAAGGCTGCGCTCGACACCTACAACAAGGACAATGAGGCGGCGGGTGCCACCGACAAGGTCATCACCTACTCCGACATCATGGGTGCGCTCATGAGTTCGGTGACGAAGATCGTCGGCATCATCTCGTGGCTGCTCATCGCCTTCGTGTCGATTTCGCTCGTGGTCTCCTCGATCATGATCTCGATCATCACCTATATTTCGGTCCTCGAGCGCCGTAAGGAGATCGGCATCTTGCGCTCCATCGGCGCATCGAAGGGTGACGTGTCACGCGTCTTCAACGCCGAAACCGTCATCGAAGGCTTCCTCGCGGGCACCATCGGCGTGGGCGTCACGTACGCGCTGTGTGCGCTCGCCAACTCGATCGCCTACTCTTCGTTCAACGTGGAGAACATTGCCCAGCTCTCGCCGCTTACGGCCGTCGCTCTGGTCGCGGTCTCCGTCGGCCTGACGGTCATCGCCGGTATCATCCCGGCGGCGCGTGCCTCGCGCCAGGACCCCGTGGAGGCGCTGCGCTCCGAGTGAGTGGAGTCGGCCTCGGCCCTCGTGCGTCGAGGCCGTGGCTCATTCCCGGGGTAGGCGCGGCTGCGCTACCCTGGGTGTAAACCCGCTGTGACTGCCCCAGGAAAGAGGAACCATGCCCACCCCCGAGAACCTTGCTACCGACGCGACCGTCGCCATTATGCTGGCCGATGGCTTTGAAACGGTCGAAGCCCTGGCCGTCGCCGACATCCTGTTCCGCGCTGGCGTGCGCGCCGACCTGATTTCTGTGACCGACGCGCGCCACGTGACCAGCTCCCATGGGATCCGCGTTGTCGCCGACCTCATGCTCGAGGACGTGGATCTGTCTACCTACACCGTCTTGTTCCTGCCTGGTGGCCTTCCCGGCACCACAAACCTGAAGGCCACGCCCGCGATCCAGGCAGAGGTGCTGCGCCGCGCCGACGAGGGCGAAGCGATGGCCGCGATCTGCGCGGCCCCCTCGATCTTCGCTGAGCTGGGCGTGCTCGACGGTCGCCACGCGACCGCCAACCCAGCCTTCGTTAAGGCCATCGCCGCCGGAGGTGCCATCGTCCACGACAACCCCGTCGTCGTCGACGGCTTCATCACGACCAGCCGCGGTGCCGGAACCTCCATCGACCTCGGCCTCGAGATCGTGCGCCAGCTCCTGGGGGAGGACGCGGCCGAGGCCATCTCCCGCGGCATCGTGCGCACCCACTGACACCACCTGCATGTTTCCACGAAAGGACACCCGCCCCGCATGAGTCCGCGTAAGTCTCGTCCCTGGCCCGACACGCCCGCACCCCTGGCCGTGCCCGTGGTGGATAACCACACGCACCTGCCTACCCACGTCGGGGAGATTCCCCGACGCGAGGGCGTGGCGCTCAGCCTGGACGAGCAGCTGGGCCGGGCTCGTGAGGTTGGCGTCACCGCGTTCATTTCGAGCGCCTGCGAGCTGCCCGACTTCGACCCGATGATCGAACTGGCACGCGTTCACAAGGGCGTGCGTGTCGCACTCGCGATCCACCCCAACGATGCCGCCCTGCACGCGGGCTGCGCCGATCCGTCACCCGACGGCCTGGTCCCCATCGTGCGCGAGCATCATGTTCCCCTCGTTGAAGCGCTGGTCGAAGTCGAGAAACGTCTGAGCGACCCGATGGTCGTCGCGGTAGGGGAGAGCGGCTTGGACTACTTCCGCACGGCCGAGCGCGGCCGCGAAGCACAGAAAGAGTCCTTCCGCGCGCACATCGAGATGGCGCAGCGAGCCGGCCTACCCCTGCAGATCCATGACCGCGACGCCCACGAGGACACGCTGGAGATCCTGCGCGAGTGCGCGAGCGCGGATCAACGCGTCGTCTTCCACTGCTATTCGGGGGACGCGGCGATGGCCGAATGCCTCGCCGAGCACGGCTGGTACGCCTCCTTCGCCGGCCCCATCACGTACCCGGCGAACTCCGACCTGCGCGCGGCCCTGGCGGTCCTACCGCGCGAACTTGTCCTCGTCGAGACCGACGCTCCCTATTTGACACCCGTCCCATGGCGTGGCTGCCCCAATGCCTCCTACGTCATGGCCCACACCGTCCGATTCATCGCGGAGCTGTGGGGGGTCAGCGAAGCCGCTGCGTGCGACCAACTGCGTGCGAACACCGAGGCCGTCTACGGCTCCTGGTGGTGAGTTTTTCGGTCGGTCAGGTCAGTTTTGACGACCCGCAGCGCCGAGGCCGTGGCAGGTTCCGGGCCGCGCGCCCCCGCGCGTGAGTTGTATCAAAGAGGTCGCAAAACGGTAACAAATTGGTTACGGTTGGGGTGTCAGTCCGCTTTCGGACGCCCACGCGAGCCAGCCTGCCGCCCCGAGTGGCAAGCGGCGCGGGGCGCGCCGCGGAGGCGGAAACTACAAGGTCTGGAGCCCCGTGAGCGTTAAGCCTACCCGTACAACCGTCATCTCCGTCGCCACCGCGACGACCCTTCTGGTGGCCGGCGCTGCCGCCGCGACAATTGGAACCTCCTACCGTCACGTCACCATCGAGGTGGATGGCGTAAGCCGTGACGTGTCCGGGTTCTTCACGACCGCAGGGGATGCCCTGAACACCGCGGGAGTCAGCGTGGGGGTCCACGACCTCGTCGCACCTGCCGCCGACCAAACCGTTTCCAACGGCGACACCGTCGTCGTTCGCACCGCCACGCCCTACGACGTAACCGTTGATGGCAGCCAGACCGTCGCGTGGTCCACGGCCTCGACCGCCTCCGGCATCCTGTCCGCCCTGCCCGCCCAGACCTCGTCAATGGCGGCCGACCGCTCCTTCGTCCGCGCCGAAATGTCGCTGGGTGAGGGCGGTGAGACCGTCCACGTCGTCGCCGACGGGACCACCACCGACGTCGTTGCCTCCGCCGACGAGGGCACGAGCGCGATCCTGGAGAAGGCTGGCGTCACTGCCAGTCCCATTGATCGCGTGACCCTCGAAAACAGCGGCGGCGAGACCACCGTGCGCGTGGCCCGCGTCGTGCGCGGCAAGTCCTCCACGACGACTGAGATCCCCTTCGAAACCGAAGAGCGTGAAGATCCCGAGGCCGAGGAAGGTACCGAGAAAGTCGTACAGGAAGGCGTCGCCGGCTCCGAGGTGACCGAATCCTACCAGGAGACCATCGACGGCAACGCCACCGTCACCGCCGTCCTGACCACGACCCGCACCGAGCCGACGACCCACATCGTCTCCAAGGGAACCAAGGAAAAGAAGAAGGCCGAGGAACCCAAGGAGACCCCCGCCTCGTCGTCTGATTCCTCGTCATCCGGCTCGTCCTCGGCCGGCTCCTCTTCCGGCGGCTCGGCCGCCGTCTCCGGGGACGACGCCGCTATCTGGGCCGCTATTGCCCAGTGCGAATCCGGCGGAAACCCCTCGACCAACACGGGAAACGGCTACTATGGCATGTACCAGTTCTCCCTGCCGACATGGCAGTCAGTGGGCGGTACCGGCCTGCCTTCCGATGCCTCGGCGGAGGAACAGACCATGCGTGCGCGCATGCTCCAGCAGCGCGCCGGTTGGGGCCAGTGGGGCTGCGCCTACAAGCTCGGCCTTGTCTAACGTGACTTTAGCCCCGGCAATGCTACTGTTCTAGCGTTCGTCGGGGTCCTCGCGCTAAGCTGACCAGCAGAACCAATTTTGAGTAACCGGGAGTATTGTGAGCCATCACCTGAGTAACTCGCTGAGCGCCTCCGCTGCCAGCGCCCTGCATGTCGTCGGCGGACACGTGCGTGCTTTCGCACCCTCTCCGCGTGTTGTTCTCAGCGTCGCTACTCTAGCCTCGGCGGGAGTCCTCGGCCTGGCGGCCTACGGCGTCGCGTCCTCGCATACGACTGTCATGGTCGAAGTCAACGGCGTGACCCGCCCGGTTACCGCGTGGGGCAACACCGTCGGTGACGCGCTTGAGGTCGCGAACGTGAGCGTCGGCAGCGGCGACCTGGTCCAGCCCGGCCTCGCCGAGACTGTGCACGAGGGCGACACCATTGTCGTGCGTAGCTCGCGCGCGTACACCGTGACGGTGGATGGCGAGACCCGCACCCTGTGGACCACGGCCACCTCAGCCGACGGCATCCTTGCCGACGCCGCGCCCCTGGGTTCCATGGTGGCCCTTGCCGCCGACCGCTCCGCGTCGCGCGACGAACTCACTCCGCTGGTCTCCCGCCCCCGCAACATCTTCGTGAGCGCCGACGGCACCACCCGCGAAGTCGCGGTCCGTCCTGGCCAGGACACGCGCGCGATCCTTGAGTCTGCCGGTGTCTCCGTGCACGCCCTCGACCGCGTCACCGTCGAAAACGACAGCACCGGTGAGATGACGATCAACGTCAGCCGCGTGACCCGCGGCGAGGCCACCGAGACAGTCGAAATTCCCTTTAGCGAGACCACAACGACCAGCAACGATATGTTCGTCGGCGAGTCTCAGGTGACCACGACCGGCCAGAATGGTGTGACCACCTGGACGGTGTGGCAGGAGAAAGATGGCGATCGAGTCCTGACCTCCGTGCCGATCACCGAGCACTCCACCTCCCAGCCCGTGACCCAGGTGCGTAGCGAGGGAACGAAGGAAGTCACCCCGGTCGCCCTCGTCGCTGCCGGCATCGACCCGAAGGCCACGCTGGAGGAGAAGGAGGAAGCCGACGGCACCACCTCCGTGCGCTACCGCGCGAAGCTTGGCTCGATTTCCAGCAAGGAAGAAATCGCCGAGATTAAGGGTGAATCGAAGAATGGCGACGCCGCCGCCGAGGTCGGTGACGTCCCCACGAACTACTCCGGTGAGGATCCGCGTTCCCTGGCCAGGCCTATCGTCGCGGCTCAGGGGTGGGGTGATAGCGAGTATCAGTGCCTGATCCTCCTGTGGAACCGCGAGTCGCAGTGGAACCCCTACGCCGAGAACGCCTACTCGGGTGCCTACGGCATCCCGCAGGCACTGCCGGGATCCAAGATGGCCTCGGCTGGCGCGGACTGGCGGACCAACCCGATCACTCAGATCAACTGGGGTATCGGCTACATTAAGGGTCGCTACGGCACGCCCTGCTCCGCGTGGGCGCACTCCAACGCGGTGGGCTGGTACTGAGCCTGAAGCTGCTGTGAGGGCGGGTCCGGCAACGAGAGTTGCCGGACCCACCCTTGTGTGCCTGTTGGTGTGGTGGCGGTGCCTGTTGGTGTGGTGGTGGGGTGTGCTGGCTAGGTGGCGGCGTGCCGCGCTGCCCTGTTGGTGGCTCTCGGCGCGCAAACATGCGGATAGGTTGTGCGCATCCGGATAGCTTATTAACCTATCCGCGAGCTACTAACCTATCCGCGAGTGCGCATCCTATCCGCGTGCTGATCGCAAATGCGGAGTGCCTGCGGCATTGCTTGACTAACGCGCGGGCTTGTCTTCTCTCGATGATTACCCTAGAATTGGCGAATTAGATCACTTACCATCTGTTCTTTTTCTGTTAGTGAGGTCAGTATGAGGTTGAAGGGCATTCTTGCAACTGGTGTGGTCATTATCGGTGCCGCCGTATGCTTTGTTGGTGGAGCGAACATTGGGCCGATGCTTGGTTTCGGTGCGTCGCAGCAGGAGACTGCCCCTGTCGTCACGGTGGATACGACCCTCGTGAAGAACTCCTTTGCGGATATTGGTGAACTCGCAACCGAGTCGTATGTTTTTACTCAGGTGGGCAAATACTCCGAGGAAGGAACCAAGTTCTTCGGTATGGAAGTACCGGGTACCAGCGCTCATTACCTCATCACCTATTCGGGCGAGGTGAAGGCTGGGCTGACCGACGTGAGCCAGATTCAAGTTCAGGCTGACGAAGGAGCTCATGTTGTGACAGTCACTGTCCCCACGGTAGAGATCCTCTCCTCATCCATCGATCCAGCGTCTATCGAGACCTACGATCAGTCCTTTTCTATCGTCAATCAGATAGAGGTCAGTGAGGTGACCAGTTTCCTGGCGGATCGTGAAGCTGCTGCGAAAGACGAGGCTGTCGCAAAAGGCCTGCTTGATAAAGCGCAGAATCGCTTGAAGGAGGTAGTGAAAGGGCAGGTTAACGCCGTCCTTGGTGAACGGGCTAGCGCGTACGAGGTTCGTGTGACGCTTGCAGAGGAACCCGGCGCGTGACTGACCGAGCCTCACACGGTGCCTAGCCCCGGCCTCGTGGGGCTCGTGCACTAGACTTGCCAGCGTGAGCCGATCCCCCCGTAACCAGCGCGATGCGCGCCGCCGCCTCGATCCGACCCTACCCGAGGGCGCTGTCCCCTCCGAAACGGGCCTGCTCGGTCCCCTCGAAGTGAAAGCAATCTCCGAGGCGCTCGGTATTCGCCCCACCAAGGTGCTGGGCCAGAACTTCGTGCACGACGCGGGCACGGTGCGCAAGATCGTCGCGGCTGGCGGCGTCGAAGAAGGCGACGAGGTCGTTGAGGTCGGCCCCGGCCTCGGTTCCCTGACGCTCGCGCTCCTGGAAGTCGGCGCGCGCGTGCGGGCCGTCGA
>ERZ773196.1601-NODE-1601-length-12522-cov-2.958210_pt1 | contig 12522 bp, 10 predicted proteins | sample MGYA00581009_ERZ773196 | MGnify/ENA primary metagenome ERZ773196 (study PRJEB29015, sample SAMEA2738162) | human oral metagenome | biome: human oral; feature: human-associated habitat; material: saliva | place: China | collected 2243 ...
CTACAGAAAAGACATTTCCCTGATAAGAAATAACTTTAACTATTTCATTTTCCTTTACAAACTTCATGGAGTCGGCAATCTGCTCATGAGAGAGTGCAATCTGCTCAAAGGTCTCGTTGTTCATGAAGTTGTACATCTCTCCGTCATCATAGAGATACTGCATATCTACTCGGTCGATTCTTGCTGCCGGGAACTTCTCGGTCGGACGGAAAGTCTTGTCGGTTACACCGCCATTAATCACATTTCTTAACTTGGTTCGGACGAAAGCAGCCCCCTTACCCGGCTTAACATGCTGGAACTCTATAATCTGAACTACTTGTCCATCCATCTCAATGGTTATACCATTTCTGAAATCACCTGCAGAAATCATAAATCCTCCTAAATATCTTCTACTTATGGGAAACCGCCATGAGGGCACGGTTCTACCCTAAACTCGTTGTCAATTCTAATATAAAATGAAAATGCACGCAAGCTTTTCTTGAAAAACTCGGTGTAACGGTATTTTTATCGAACTGTGCCCCGTTTTAACGGAGAATTCCTTTCATAATTCTCCATTTTTATGTATAATTCTGAAATCGGGAATCTGATGTGTATAAGGAGCTTGGTTATGGAATGGAAGAAATTCGCCTTTATCGGTTTAGGATTAATTGGAGGGTCTTTGGCAAAAGCCATAAAGAAGGCCTATCCCCATGTGCATATTTCTGTTTTTGACAAGGACAAGGCTTCCGTAAAAACCGCTCTTAGGGAGGGAATTGTAAATCATGAATTGCCATATCTAAAAGAAATAGAAGCCGATACCGACCTCATCTTCTTATGCACTCCGGTAGAACAAAATCGAATCATCTTAAAAGAACTTGCTGCGTTTCTCTCCCCTCATACCATTTTAACCGACGTAGGTTCCACCAAAACGGCGATTATGGAGGAAGCGGATACGCTCGGGCTTTCCGCACGATTCTGCGGAGGGCATCCCATGGCCGGGGCTGAAGTGTCAGGCTACCGGGCTTCCGATTCTCTTCTTTTGGAAAATGCCTATTATCTCTTAACTCCGGGGAAAAATTTTTCTTCGGAAGATACCGAGAAAATGAAGACTTTTCTATCTTCTATCGGCAGTATCCCCTTTGTCATGAGCCCGGAAGAACATGATCGGTCCGTCGCCTGTGTAAGCCATCTTCCTCACCTCATTGCTGCAAGTCTCGTGAAGCTTTTAAAAGAAGAGGACCGGAACGGAAGTATGAAAAAACTGGCAGCCGGAGGATTTAAGGATATCAGCCGTATTGCTTCCTCCTCTCCCATCATGTGGCAGCAGATTTGCCTTAGTAATAAAAAACCGATTTTAGAAATGATTGAAGCTTACATCCGGCTATTGGAGAAGACCAAGTCTTCCATAAAAAAAGAAGAGCCCCATGCAATCGAGGATCTCTTCCAAGAGTCCGGAGAGTATCGCAATTCCATGGATAGTAGCGCACAAGGCTTGATTCACAGTGAATTTGCCTTTTCTGTCCATGTCGAGGATCACCCCGGTGCCATTTCCATCATTTCCACGATACTGGCCTCCAACAGGGTCAGTATCCGTAACATCGGCATCAATCACAACCGTGAAAAGGGGGAAGGCGCCTTACAGCTTTCGTTCTACACGGGAGAGGACTGTGAAATGGCCAAAAAACTTTTACATAAATATGGCTTCAACCTTTAGGCCGAAGCGCTTGTTCCCTCTTTCTCTCCCTTTTCACCGGTGTCGAAGAGACTGTGTGTTGCCTTATAAATTTCTCTGGCAATATATGCATTGTTCATCGTATAAAGGTGCACCCCGTCTACCCCGTGAGTCAGCAAATCCACAATCTGATCCACGGCATAAGCAATGCCGGCATCTCTCATTGCCGGTGAATTATCTTCATATTTTTCCAAAATCCTCTGAAACTTCTTCGGAATCTCCACACCGCAAAGGCCTGCCATTCTTAAAACCTGACGTTTGTTAATCACCGGCATGATTCCCGCCTCAATCGGTACCGAAATCCCCGCCAAATCACATTTTTCAAGAAAGCTGTAAAAGTACTCGTTATCAAAAAAGAGCTGAGAAATCAGATACTCCGCACCGGCGTCCACCTTGGTTTTTAAATTGCGAATATCCGCAACTTTGTCCGGGTTTTCAATATGTCCCTCCGGATAGCAGGCTGCAGAAATTCGAAAATTGCCGTTTTCTTTCAGAAAGGTCACCAAGTCCGAAGCATAACGAAAGTCCCCTTGATTTTCCATACCATCCGGTATATCGCCTCGTAAAGCCAAGATATTCTGAATACCGGCTCCTTTAAACTCCTCTATTTTTTCCAAAACATCGTCTTTTGTTAAACCGACGCAGGGAAAATGCACCACACCGGGAACATGACAGATATCCTCAATATGCTCTGCAATGGAAACCGTACTTTGCTTGTTTTCTCCCCCCCCTGCTCCATAGGTTACCGAAATGAAATCCGGACGAAGATCCTGCAGTTTATATAAGGTTTCGTAAATTGTATCAATGGATGCATTCCTTCGAGGGGGGAATACCTCAAAGGAAAACACCGTTTTTTTAGAGAATAAATCAACAATACTCATTTCTTAATTCCTTTGCCGCCTGCACAAGATTCTTTAAGCTTGCCAAGGTCCCTTCTCTTCCTCTGGTCTTTAAACCGCAGTCCGGATTGACCCACAACTTCTCTTTTTCAATCTTCTTCAGCATCTTTCCCAGTGCCTCTTTAATCTCTTCTACGGAAGGTACTCTCGGGGAGTGAATGTCGTATACTCCGGGGCCAACCTCTGTACGGAAATGGTTCACTCTCAGCGAGTCCAGAATCTGTAGATCTGAACGGGAAGCCTCAAAGGAAATAACATCTGCGTCCATGTTATCGATAGCGGGGATAATATCCGTGAACTCACTATAACACATATGAGTATGAATCTGCGTGCCTGCCTTACAGCCGCTGTGCACTAGGCGAAAAGCGGGAATAGCCCAGTCCAGATACTCGCTGTACCAGTCCGACTTACGAAGAGGCAGTTTCTCTCTTAAAGCAGCTTCATCGACCTGAATAACTTTGATTCCGTTCTTCTCCAAGTCCAAAACCTCATCTCGGATAGCCAAAGCAATCTGCTTGGTACTTTCCTTAACACTGATATCTTCTCTCGGGAAAGACCAGTTTAAAATCGTTACCGGTCCTGTCAGCATTCCCTTCATGGGGCGCTTCGTTAAGCTCTGCGCATAAGTGGACCATTCTACCGTCATGGCGGACAGTCTGCGCACATCTCCCCAGATGATGGGCGGCTTTACGCAACGAGTTCCGTAGGACTGTACCCAAGCCTTTTCGGTAAATAAGAAGCCGCTTAAGAGTTCTCCAAAATACTCCACCATGTCGTTTCTTTCAAACTCGCCGTGTACCAGCACATCAAGGTCCAAGTCCTCCTGAATCTTTACCCACTCGGCAATCTTCTCTTTGTTGAAAGAAACATACTCTTCCTTTGTTTTCTCGCCCTTCTTAAAAGCGGTTCTGTTCTGACGAACATCCGCACTCTGCGGGAAGGAACCGATAGTCGTTGTGGGGAAAAGCGGAAGCTTAAATTCTTCTTTTTGTATTTTTTCTCTTTCTGAAAATGCGGGAAGTCTGGTATAGTCCGCATCGGTAATCGATGCACAACGATCCTTTACCGCCTTGTCTTCGCTGTTCGGTCTTGCCGTAGCAAAGAGGGCTTTATTTTCCTCTAAAACTTCCGACCCCGCCTTTCCGTCCAGAATACGCTTTAAATCCAAAAGTTCGGAAAGCTTCTCCACTGCAAAGCTGAAATGGCTCTTTATTTCCGCAGAAAGCTTATTTTCCCCTTCTAAGGTATAAGGAACATGAAGTAAAGAGCAGGAAGTACCAAGCACCACCGAAATTCCCTTATTTTCTAAATCCTTTATCTGCTCTATGGTCTTCTCGTAATGGTTTCTCCAGATATTCTTTCCGTTTACAAGTCCCGCAAAAAGAAGCTTGTCTTTCGGGAAGCCCTTAGACACCAGATTCTTTGTTTCTTTTCCTTCGAGGAAGTCTAGACCGACACCGTCAAAAGGAAGTGCTAATATGCTTTCATAAGCATCCCGTACATCACCGAAATAGGTCTGTAACAATACCTTAGTCTCTCCCTTTACGGAAAGAATCTCCTGATATAAAGCGGTGAAAAGTGTGAGGTCTTCCTTATCCAAGTCTCTTACAAGGTAAGCCTCATCAAAGGCCAGCCACTTTGCACCGAGAGAAGCAAACTTTTCCACATATGCCTTGTACGCGGATATAGCCTGAGGAAGGAAATCTTTCTCCGTCTTCTTTTCGGTATAGCGGATAAGCTTTAACAAGGTAAACGGTCCGATAACTACCGGCTTAGTCTCCACCCCCAAAGCCTTCGCTTCTTCGTACTCCTTAAAAGGCTTATCGCCTGCGAGACGAATCTCATCCTCATCGGAAATCTCCGCAACCATATAGTGATAGTTCGTATTAAACCACTTCTTCATAGCAAGAGCCTTCACATCTCCTGCAGGACCCTTATAGCCTCTAGCCATGGCAAAGTACTTTGCCAACGGGCTTAAAGACAGTTCTCTGTAACGCCCCGGGATAATATTAAAAAGAACGGCTGCATCCAAAAAGTTATCGTAAAAGGAGAAATCGTTGGAAGGAATGAAATCCACTTCCTTCTCCTGCATCTTCAGCCACTGCTTTTTTCGAATATCCTTTGCGAGAGCCTCTAATTCCTGCTCGGATACCAAGCCCTTAAAAAACTTCTCCGTTGTGAACTTAAGTTCCCTTAATTCTCCCACTCTGGGAAATCCTATAACTGATGTTTGCATAGATTTTTCTCCTTACTTTTTCTTTTTCATAAAATGTTACTTCTTTTTCCATAAGCTTTTTACTTCTTTTTTCATAAGTTCTTTAGCTTACACTCATAAACCTTTATCATTCTATCTTTTCCTTTCCCATTAGTCCAGCTCCTGTAGCCTGTAGAGCGCACCAAGGTGTATCCAGTATAGCCTAAAGAACCGTCTTTATTAAATACAAAAAAACAGGATTTAGATATAGCCTTAAACTATAGCTAATCCTGTTATTCTGAGTGCGCAATACCTCGATTACTTAAAATCGATGTCCGCCGCCACCGGAAGAACTGCCTCCTCCGGAAAAACCGCCGCCACCGGAAAAGCCGCCACCACCGGATCTTCCGCAACTGACTCGCATCTTATGTTGCCTCGTTAGGATGACCGTCTTGTCCTCCAGTTTAGTATTCGGATGAAGCGCCGTAAGGACAGCATGAGCGCTTGCTTTCTTTTGCTGCCAGGAGAAAAGCAGGAAGGTAAAATTAAACAGCAGTCCCAAAAATAGAGCAAGAAAGACATTGCTGATCCATCGCATCGGAGCGACAAGGAAACGTCCCTCCATTTTAGCTTCTACTTGAGAAAAAGCGAGTGAAGCCGTCTTATCGAACTCTCCTGCTGTCGCAAAACGATAGACATTGTCGGTAATCGTATTTGCCACTGCGGGAGTAATCGTCTTATAAAAACTTCCGCCGCTTTCTATACGAATTTCTCTATTCTCCATATCAATAAAGAAAATTAATCCGCTTTTTCCGGGAAAAACCGCACGATAAAAATTTCGAATCGTGCTTTCCGCACTATATTCTCCTCTGCCGGAAAGAAAAGCCACATTACCGTATTCTGTTAAAGGAATCAGTTGTTTTCTTAAACTCTCCTCTTCCTCGCTGCTTAGTAAATCTTCTTCATCATCAATATAAGCCGTATATCCCGTATCCCTGTTTTGATAAACGGAAGAGGCAAGAAAGGCAGCTTGATCCAGCGCATAGCTTTTTCCAAGGGTGAAAATACTAATACAAAAAGTCAAAAGAAGGGTTTTCCAAACCGTCTTATTCATCACTCCTCCTTCTTCTCAAAAAAATCAGGGATTGCACGGGTGCTCAACTCATTAAACTTACGAATCATATCTCTTAAAGAGAGGATGGAAGCAAATGCGGAAAATGCTGCCGCAATATAGTAATACTCGTCATGCACCGGATGCCACAGTAAAATTATAACGGAAAGCAGGAGGGCTATTACACCGCCCGCCGTTCCGCTCCTTTTACTGCTATTTTCCTCTTTCACTCTCTGCTTCTTATTATAACGTAAGGCCAACTTATCCCTTGCCCGAATCTTTGCCATCTGAAGCTGTGCTAAAAAGATAAGAAAAATAGAGAGAATAAGGGTAAGAATAGGAAGTAAGTCCGCTGAAATTTGCAAGAACAGGTTTAAAATAAAGAATATAGGAACCGCAAAGAGGAAAGACGTCCTATGGAACTTCTTTTCATCAATCGGAATATCACAATAAACCTTTCCCGTTTCTCCATTGACTACGGCATAGGCAATTCGATCGTTCTTTTTATAACTTAAGAACCAAATAGGAAATACCGCTCTTCCGACGGAACCTTCCTTTTTTAAAGAATTCGGATTACATCCGTTTTCTACATGAATATCCGGCCTGTTAAAACCGTCATGCCCCAAAACAGTTCTATTCACCTCTTCCATCAGCATGGAAAAAGCTTCTTTATCATAGCCGGAAGACTCTACATCCGCAATTTCACTGTAAAATCCGAGAAGATAGTTCGGATTAAATTCCTTGATTTTCTCTCTGGAAAAGGGAGCAATCACTCCGGAAATATCATCATCAAAACGAAGAGAAGCATCAAAAGGAATACTTTCCGCTTCTCCGCTTAGCTTTCCTTGAAGATCGTATTCCTCCAGGATAACATAGTTTCCTCTGCTGTACTTTTTGCTCCCCTTTAGCAAAATGTCACCGCTGAAGTCATAGTTGTACAGCCAGTAAGGGAGATAAAATCCCACAAAGTGATCCAGGTACGCCGGATCCTCCAAATCCTTCTTTCGATAGTAAAAGGAATGAATCTTTTTTAAATAAAGCTCCTTACACTTTTCTTTCGTAATCTGAAAGGGAATAATCTTCTGCGGTTTTTTCTCCTTTTCTATACGGCTCTCAAAAACCACCGCCGATCCGCAATACGCACAAAAACCGGTAGTCGACAGGTCCGTACTTTCTATTTCCGCACCGCAGTTCGGGCAGGTGAAAATTTTCGTTTCATAGACTTCCTGTTCCATGCTTTCCGGCGTGCTGTTATACGTTACCGGGTCAAAATGAGTATGACAGTTCAGGCATGCCAAGTCCTGACTGTCGATAGAGAATCGTACCTCTCCTCCGCAATTCGGACAATGCGCCATACTCTTTCCTTTCTAAATCTTCGGTGTTCTCTTCAGCATTTCATGTCTTTCCGGGCCATTGGAGACCATAGTGATCGGCACCTCGAGCTCCTTCTCAATGAAGTCGATATAATCCTTACACTCCTTCGGTAATTCCTCGTAATTCCGGATCCCCCGAATGTCACAGTGCCAGCCCTTAAGAACGGTATATACCGGCTTCGCCTTACGAAGCAGGGGAGTAACCGGAAAGTCCTTTACTTCCTTTCCGTCAATCTCATAGGCGGTGCAAACCGGAATTTCTTCAAGATATCCTAAAGGATCCAGTACCGTTAACGCTACCTCCGTTGCTCCCTGTAAAGCACAGCCGTAACGGGAAGCTACCGCATCATACCAGCCGACCCTTCTCGGACGACCTGTTGTTGCGCCGTACTCCCCCTTATCTCCGCCTCGTTTCCTAAGCTCCTCCGCTTCGTCTCCAAAGATTTCGGAAACAAACTCTCCCGCTCCTACAGCGGAAGAATATGCCTTGGTTACACAGACCACACTGCTGATTGCATAGGGCGGAATTCCCGCTCCTACAGCGCCGAAGGAAGCCAAAGTATGGCTGGAAGTAACCATCGGGTAAATACCGTGATCGGTATCCTTCATCGTTCCGAGCTGTCCTTCCAAGAGGATTTTCTTCCCTTCCTTGATTGCCTTTCTTAGGAAGAGAGAGGTATCACAAAGATAAGGACGAATCTGCTCTCTCTCTTTCTTCAGCTCTTGAAGTACCGTAGCATAATCAAGCCCCTTCTTTCCGTAAAGGCTCTCAAAAAGAGCATTTTTAATCTCCAAAATCTTCTTCAGCTGCTCCTCTAAAATATCATCGTAATACAGCTCGTTGATTTGCAGACCGATTTTCGCATACTTATCGGAGAAAAACGGGGCAATGCCGGACTTGGTTGATCCGTAGCTCTTTTTCCCGAGTCTTTCTTCTTCATACTCATCTTGTAAAATATGATAGGGCATCAAGACCTGTACACGGTCGGAAATATAAATCTTCGGAGTCGGTACACCGGCTTCCTCTAAAGCATGAAGCTCCTTTAAGAACTTCTGAATATCCAGCGCCACGCCGTTTCCCAAGATAGAAGTCACCTTCGGATTAAACACTCCGCTTGGAAGAAGATGCAGAGAAAATCTGCCATATTCGTTAATGATGGTGTGCCCTGCATTGGCACCTCCCTGGAAACGCACTACGACATCCGCATTTTCCGCAAGATAATCCGTGATTTTTCCCTTTCCTTCATCTCCCCAGTTTGCTCCGACAATTGCTTGTACCATAAATTTCCCCTTTCCATATCTTTTTACAAAAAATATTCTTATAGAACCGTAGAAGTTCCTAAACAGTATCTCTTTTTTACTCCTTTCGGATAAGATTGGTCACCCACTGCAAAACATAAAAAACAGCGGGAACAATCATAAGCAGAAAGAGATGAGCAAGGAGCGACTCCTTACTTCCTCCTGTGAAGGCGGTATAAAGAAAATGAAGCAAAGTCAGCAAAATGAAGACCAATACCACTATCGCCAATATTCTTTTCATTCTTCCTCCATTTCCTTTCCTTTATTGCTTGATTTTTCTTTATCACTTTATTGCGCTTTAACTTTATTACTCTTTAACTTTATTGCTCTTTAACTTTATTGCCTTAATTACTGAATAGCTCTTTCTGACTTGATTTCTTTAGTCAATGAATTCCAGCTCTTTCATTATAACATCATTTTAAAGTGCAATCTCCACTGATAAATTGAGCTCTTCTTTATTTTCCTCTAAAATCGGCTGAATATACTCGGAAACAAATTCTTCCACCTGCTCCTTCGCGCGTCCGATATAGAGCTCTCCACGCATAAGGCCCTGAATATCTTTCTCCGTAAGCGGAAAGGCATCATCCTGCACGATTCTTTCCAAAAGATCGTTTTCCAGTCCCTCTTCCTTCACTCTCTTTCCGGCCTCCATGGAGTGCATACGGATTCGCTCGTGAAGCTCCTGCCTGTCCCCGCCCTTTTTTACCGCGTCCATCAGGATATTTTCCGTTGCCATAAAGGGCAACTCCTGATTCAAATGCTTCTCAATCATCTTCGGATAGACCACAAGATTCTCTGCGATATTATAGTATAAATCGAGTAAACCGTCACAGGCGAGAAAGGCTTCCGGAACGGAAAGTCTCTTGTTTGCCGAGTCATCCAGCGTTCTTTCAAACCATTGGGTGGATGCCGTAATGCTCGGATTCATGATTTCCGATGATATGAAGTTCGAAAGTGCCGCCATACGCTCAGAGCGCATCGGATTTCTTTTATAAGCCATGGCACTCGAGCCTATCTGCTTCTTCTCAAAAGGCTCTTCCACCTCTTTTAAATGCTGTAAAAGCCTTAGGTCGTTTGAAAACTTATGAGCGGACTGTGCAATCGCGGAAAGGACGGAGAGGACACGGAAGTCGACCTTACGGGAATAGGTCTGTCCCGATACCGGATAGACTTTGGAAAATCCCATTTTCTTTGCAATCTTACGATCCAGCTCCTTGCACTTTTCGTGGTCTCCTTCAAAAAGTTCCAGAAAAGAAGCTTGTGTTCCGGTAGTCCCCTTACAACCTAAAAGCTTTAGGGAGGCGATACACTCTTCTATTTCGCCAAAATCGAGATATAAGTCATGAAGCCAAAGACTTGCCCTCTTTCCGAGCGTTACGGTCTGCGCCGCCTGAAAATGCGTATATCCGAGCATAGGAAGTGCCCTGTACTCCATCGCAAAGTCGGAAAGTACTTTCATGCAGTTTAAGAGCTTCTTTCGAATCAGCCGTAAGCCCTCCCGCATGATGATTAAATCGGTATTGTCTCCTACATAGCAGGAAGTCGCCCCGAGATGAATAATCCCTTTTGCTTTCGGGCACTGAAGGCCGTAGGCATAGACATGGCTCATCACATCGTGTCGAACCTCTTTTTCCCTTTGTTTTGCTTCTTCGTAATTGATATTTTCCGCATTTTCCCGAAGCTCTTTTATCTGCTCATCCGTAATCGGAAGTCCCAGTTCCTTCTCACTTTCCGCAAGGGCAATCCAGAGCTTACGCCAAGTTTTAAACTTGAAGCTCGGAGAAAAAATCTTCTGCATCTCGGGAGAGGCATATCTCCCGGATAACGGACTTTCATAGCTTGAATACGCTTCCATCGCTCTTCCCTTTCTCTTCTTTGAACTTTCTATTCTTTAAAAATTGCCTTTTCCATTTTCCTTAGTTTGCCGCCGCTGTCTTGAACTTATATTTCCATTTTATCTTGAACTTTTATTTCCGCTTCATCAAGAACTTGTGTTTTCACGGCATCTTGAACCTGGATTTTCAATTCATCCTAAATCTGTGTGTCTACTTCATTAAGAACACTTCAACTATTTGACCCTTTTAAGTTAATCCGCCATATTACTGTAAAACGGCTGTCATATCATATTTTCCGGCTGCTTTATGAAGAAGGAAAAACGCTGCGGTAATCGCTCCTTTAGCGAAAATCTTCCGACTGTAAGCCGTGTGCTCTATCTTTACGATTTCATCTTCCCCGGCAAAGATAACCTCATGAATGCCCGGAATCGTTCCTCCTCGCACCGAAAGCATGCCGACTTCCCGTTTTTCTCTCGCCTGATGTTTGTCCTGTCTTGCGTAGACCTTGTTTAATGTCTCTCCTATTCCCTCTTCTACGGCTTTTTCCAGCATTAAAGCCGTTCCGCTCGGTGCATCCTTTTTCCTTCGATGATGTGCTTCCACAAGTTCTACGTCAAATCCCTCATGATAGAGCTTGGCTGCCGCTATGCGAACAAGCTCCAAAAGGATATTAACCCCGAGAGACATGTTCCCGGATTGCAAAATAGGAATGTGTTTGGATGCTTCCTCTATCTTCTTCTCTTGCTCCTCGGAAAGCCCCGTTGTACATAAAACAAGAGCCTTCTTCTTTTCCACTGCAAAATCCAAGAGCCTGTCCACAGCTTCTCTTACGGAAAAGTCAATAATGAGATCGAAGTCTTCTTTTACCTTGAAAATATCTTCATAAAGCGGAAAGCCGAGATCCGCTCCTTCAGCGTGGGCATCTACTCCGCAGCTAATCTCGCAGTCCTCCGTGTTTCTTGCCACTTCTATAACATTCATCCCCATTACGCCTCGCGCGCCATGTAAAAGCAGTTTCATTTTCCCTCCTTAGCTCTACAAAAAACTCCACAAAAGAAAAAAGCCGCGAAAAAGAAAATCCCCTCCTCTCTCTGTGAGTTTCTTTTCCTTTTTCGCAAGCTATCGTTTTTCTATTGTAAAACCCCGTAACGAATCATTTCTTTTTTCAAAATCTCCAAATGTTCTTTTTCAATCTCCGTAAGAGGCAGACGAAGCGGACCCGCATTCTTTCCTTGTAAATTCATCGCAGCTTTAACCGGGATGGGATTCACTTCACTAAAGAGGGCATGAATAAGCGGTAATGCCCGAAGTTGCTCTTTTCTTGCACCATCCAAGTCCCCGGCAAACCACTTTGCACAGATTTCATGCGTTTCCTTCGGTGCCACATTCGACAAAACAGAAATAACGCCTACACCACCTGCAGAAAGAATCGGGAGAATCAAGCCGTCCTCTCCGGAATACAGAGAAAAGTTCTCATCCACAAGACTCATCAGCTCCAAAGTCTTCCCCATATCCCCACCGGCATCCTTCACGCCGATAATATTCTTTACATCATGATACAGCGCCGCCATCGTTTTGGCTTCGATACTCATCCCCGTTCTTCCCGGAACATTGTAGAGAATGGAAGGAATGGAAACCGATTCCGCGATAGTCTTGAAATGCTGATAAAGTCCCTTCTGTGTTGCCTTATTATAATAAGGAGTCACCAAAAGAAGACCGTCCGCTCCGACTTCTTCCGCCTGCCTCGACAGTTCAACAGCCGATTCCGTACAGTTAGACCCGGTTCCGGCAATAAGCGGAATGCGGTGATTCACTACCTTTGTCGTGTACGCTATCACCTCCACGTGCTCTTCCACGCTAAGAGTCGCCGCTTCTCCGGTAGTTCCTACGGAGATAATGGCATCCGTACCTTTCTCAATCTGCTCTTCAATGATTTCTTTCAATGCCTCGAAGTTAACACTTCCGTCCTCATGCATGGGGGTAATCAATGCCACTCCTGCGCCCTTGAATAAAGCCATAACTCACCTCGCTTACTATAGTCCGTCCTGTATTACTTTTGTTCACCCTGTCTTACTCTTTTCGATCCCGTTTTTCTCATGC
>ERZ773196.1602-NODE-1602-length-12521-cov-21.189876_pt1 | contig 12521 bp, 9 predicted proteins | sample MGYA00581009_ERZ773196 | MGnify/ENA primary metagenome ERZ773196 (study PRJEB29015, sample SAMEA2738162) | human oral metagenome | biome: human oral; feature: human-associated habitat; material: saliva | place: China | collected 2243 ...
GGGGTTGGCGTAATCTCCCTAGGTTGGATGGGTCGTCTACACACTCGTTCTTACAAGGCCGTAGCAGAGTACTTCCCCGAGCTAGGGGTAGAGGTAGAGCTAGTTGCCGCCGCTGACCCGATTGACTCCGTGCGCGAAGAAGCGACCGGCAAGCTAGGTTTCAAGCGCGCCTACGCCGACTACCACGAGCTGCTAGCAGACCCTGAGGTAGACATCGTTTCTATTGCTTCACCTAACTTCCTCCACAAGGAAATCGCCCTCGCCGCCATTGCTGCCGGCAAGCCCTTCTGGATCGAAAAGCCCATGGGTGTAAGCGCTGAGCAGTCGCGCGAAATCGCTCAGGCCGCTGAGAAGGCTGGCCTGGTTAGCGCCGTCGGCTTCAACTACCGCCACACCCCCGCCATTGAGTACATGCGCACCCTGGTTCGTGAAGGCAAGCTTGGCCGTCTGACTAACGTACGCGTGTGGTTCATTGCGGACTACAACTCTTCCCCACTAAGCCCGCTGACCTGGCGCGCTAGCAGGGAAAAGGCTGGCGCCGGGGTTGTGCCCGACCTGATGAGCCACGGCGCAGACCTGGCCCAGTACATCGTGGGCCGCATCGCCTCCGTCAGCGCCATCACCGACACCTTCATCACCGAGCGTCCCATCCCCACCAAGATGGGTGTGGGCCACTCCGGTTTTGAGATCGGCGACGAGGTTGGCGAGGTTGAAAACGAAGACTACGTAGCCATGCTGGTACGTTTCGACAATGGCGTGGTGGGCACCTTGGAGTCCTCTCGCGTCAGCGTAGGCCCGCGCGCTGAGTACGTGGTTGAGGTTTACGGCACCGAGGGCTCTGCCCGCTGGAACTTCGAGCGCCTTAACGAGCTGGAAGTATGCCTCGGCGTCGACGGCGGAGCCACCCACGGCTACACCCGCGCCATGGCCAACCCGGCTTGGGGTCAGTGGTCCCGCTTCCAGCCGGCTATCGGCACCTCCATGGGCTTTGACGACATGAAGGTGGTTGAGGCCGCCCAGTTCATCGAGTCCGTTCTAACTGGCAAGCAGCTCGCTCCTTCAGCAGCTGACGCCTGGTGCGCCGCTGAAGTTGACGAGGCCACCGTCGCCTCCGCCGCTGATGGCCAGTGGCATGAAGTTGCTCGCGTCGAAGGTAACACCACCTTCGACAAGTGATACTGCGCCTGGCCCCTTTGGGCCCCTAGCCCAGGGGCCAGGCAACTCTGCGCCGGGCTGCCGGCAAACAAACAATTAAAAAGACTTGCCCCCACTGCTGGGGGTATACGCTCGTAGACGAGTGAAAAATAGGAAAGGAGCCACCCAATGTCAAAGGGTGACATCTCCCTGAAGACTATTAACAGGGAGCAGATGCAGAAGGCAGTTGACAAGACTCCGCCTTCTGGCAAGCACCGTGGCGTAGTTGCCATCGCGGCTGTAGCCACGCTAGGTTCACTGCTATTTGGTTACGACACCGGTGTAATCAGTGGCGCATTGCCCTACATGTACATGCCCGACGGCGCTTCCGGCCTGACACTGACCAGCCTCGAAGAGGGCGGTATCTCTGGTGTTCTGCTAATCGGTGCAGCCGTGGGTGCACTCATTGGTGGTTTGTTGTCTGACAAGTACGGTCGTCGCCACAACATCACCCTGCTGGCCATCTTGTTCTTCTTCGGTGCCTGCGGTAACGCCTTCAGCCCGAACGTGTGGATCATGTACATCTTCCGCTTCATCCTGGGCTTTGCTGTGGGTGGTGCGAGTGCAACCGTTCCCGTCTACCTAGCCGAAACCGCGCCTAAGCGTATTCGTGGCTCCATCGTGGCCCTCGACCAGCTGATGATCGTTACCGGTCAGCTGCTCGCCTTCACCATTAACGCCATCATCAACTCCATGAGTGGCGGCCCCAAGCTGACCATCACTGCTGACCCCTCTGGCACCCTGGACCCGAGCCTGCTGGGCCACGACATCTCCTTCGACGTTCTGTCCAAGATGCAGACCTCCCAGGGCGGTAACCTAGAGCCCGCCGCCTACCACGCCTTCCTAGAGCAGCTGCAGGTCAGCGCCGGTAACGGTGACACCTGGCGCTACATGATCGTACTGTGCTCGATCCCGGCTGTGGCTCTGTGGATCGGTATCCGCCTCATGCCTGAATCCTCCCGTTGGTACCTGGCTAAAGAACGTCTCTACGACGCCATCGGCGCCCTCAAGCGCGTGCGCAACGAGGAAAAGGACGGCCCGCTGGCCGACGAGCTCATGGAAATGGTCCAGGCTCACCAGCAGGAAGAAGAAGAGCACGCTCAGCGCAAGGGCTTTGGCTACGTCATGGCCACTCCGTGGCTGCGTAAGCTGATGTTCGTAGGTATCTTCCTGGCTATCACCAACCAGCTAACCGGTGTTAACACCGTTATGTACTACGCCCCCAAGGTTTTGCAGTACGCCGGTATGTCCACCTCCGCCTCCATTACCGCCCAGGTTGCTAACGGTGTCATGAGTGTTATCGGTTCTGCCCTGGGTATCTGGCTGATCTTGAAGTTCCGTCGTCGCCAGATCCTGATTGCTGACGTGATCGGTGTAGGTATCTCCTTGCTGGCCATTGCCGCCATCTTCGAGTTCACCATTGCTCCGCACATCGCCAACAAGACCACCCCGCCGAGCTGGGCCGCCTACCTGATCCTGGCCCTGATGGCCGTATTCATGCTGATCGTTCAGTCCTCCAACGGAACCATCGTGTGGACCATGATGGGTGAAATCTTCCCGTCTAACGTGCGCGGCGTCATGAACGGTACCGCCATCTTCTGCCTGTGGATCGTCAACGCCATCGTGGGCTGGACCTTCCCCTACATGATGGAGAACCTTGGTGGTGGCATCACCTACACCATCTACGGTGTCACCAACCTGGTCGTAGCCGTAATCCTGTTCAAGATCATGCCTGAGACCGCTGACAAGTCTCTGGAAGAGATTGAGGTCGAGATGAAGGCTCGCTTCTCCTGACCAAAACTTGTGGGGTGTTTGTCGTAAGACAAGCACCCCACTTTCAAGCGGTATCTAACTGCCGCTACAGTTCGACGTCGCCCCTAACTAGCCGCGTTAACTGCGCTAAGTTATCACCAGGGCAGCACCGCCGCATCTCCCCAAAGGCACACAGGCCCCAAGCGGTCAGGGGCGGCGTCGGACGCAAAACTGTTCACCGGATCGAACAAAATAAAATTAATTGTCCAGACATTGAAGTCTCAGAAACGTTTCGAATAGACTTCTTAGTGAGCGCTTGAGACTGGGATACGCCGCTCACCGAATGCTAAAACACAAAGGAGTTGCAATGGCAGCAAAGCTAGACCCCACCACCGCCATCACTGACCCGCACGGCATCACCTGGGGTATGCACCCCATCAGCTGGCGTAACGATGACATTCCCGAGGTTGGCGAATGGAACACCATCGACGTCATGTTTGACGACCTGGCCACCGTTGGCTTCCGTGGCACCGAGGTTGCCGGCTGGTACCCACCCAAGGAAGAGGTCAAGACTAAGGCTGACGCTGCTGGCCTGAAGATCGTGGCCCAGTGGTTCTCCTCCTTCATCGTCCGTGACGGCATCGACGCCGTTATCCCCGAGTTCCGCGCCACCTGCGAGTACCTGCAGTTCCTGGGCGCCACCCGCGTGGTGGTCTCTGAGCAGACCGGCTCTGTGCAGGGCATCCGCGACATCTGCATCTTCGAGAACAAGCCCGTTTTGACCGAGGAAGAGTGGCCCGTTCTGGCTGCGGGCCTGAACAAGCTCGGCGAGATCGCTCACGAGTACGGCCTGGACCTGGTCTACCACCACCACCTGGGCACCGTGGTACAGACCAAGGAAGAAACCTTCAAACTGCTTGAGCTGACTGACCCCGAGAAGGTCTCCCTACTGTTCGACACCGGTCACGCTTTCGTGGGCGACGGCGACGTCCTGGGCCTGCTGCACGGCGCCATCGACCGCATCAAGCACGTCCACTTCAAGGACGTTCGCCCCGAGAAGATGGCCGAGTCCAAGGAAGCCAAGCGCTCCTTCCTCGACTCCTTCCTGGCCGGCATGTTCACCGTGCCCGGCGACGGCACCATCGACTTCACCGAGCCCTACAACTTCCTGGTCGAGCACGGCTACAAGGGTTGGATCCTGGTTGAGGCCGAGCAGGACCCCAAGGTTGCCGAGCCCCTGAAGTACGCCAAGATCGCTCGCAGCTACGTTGAGGAAAAGCTCATCAACGCCTGATGCCTAGCGCTTTACCCCAAAGCTTTTAGAGCTAGCAGTTTTTAAGCCAGCTTTACAGGTACGGGAATACGTCCCGGATCGCAGTTCATTCATTCACTAGCGGTCCGGGACTTTTTTATGCCCAAGCGCCTCTAGGCCTGGCGCACCTTGTTAGGGCTGAGCAGGTTTATATCCGCCCGCGCCCCTAAAGTCCCCACCCACTCCCCTGCCCCGCTCTGACGAACTTTCTTTCACGACGGCGCCCCTAAAGCCCCCATGCCGCCCACGCGCAGAGCAGCCGAGCCGACGACGTCGGCCTGAGTGGGGTTGGGCATATGGGCAGTCTACTTTAAGTAAATTCAACCAAGAATTGTTCTTACAATTACTATAGACTGTAGAGGTGATAGCTTCTTTAACGGTACTGAGCTGGGCGATGCTAATCGTTGCAGCGCTGCTAACCGGCCTGGCAAAGACCGCCATCCCTGGTTTAGCTTCAATTGCGGCAGCGCTTTATGCCCTGGTGCTACCCGCCAAGGAATCTACCGGCATGATGCTGGTTTTACTGCTGGCCGGCGACCTGCTGGCCATCTGGGCTTACCGCCACGACGCCGACTTTAAACTGCTGCGCCGCCTAGTTGTTTCAGTGCTTACCGGGGTGGTGGCCGGGGCTATCTTTATGCGTTTTGTTACCCAAGCACAGATGCGTAAATCTATTGGCATTATTTTATTGCTTTTAGTGGTGTTAACTATTTGGCAGCGTCGCCGTAAGCTAACCAATATTCCTGCAAATAAGCCTATGCGCGCCATTGCGGGGGCTTTAGCGGGGTTTACCACTATGGTTGCTAATGCTGGGGGCCCGGTTACCAGCATGTACTTTTTGGCCTGCAAATTCAGTGTAAAAACTTTCTTGGGAACTACCGCCTGGTTTTTCTTCCTAGTTAATCTTTCCAAGCTTCCCTTCACTATTTCACTGGGCCTAATTCAGCCCCAACACCTGCAAATAGCGGCTTTTTTGGTGCCGATCGTGCTGTTTGGGGCACTGGCGGGGCGCGCACTGGCTAAGCGGCTGACTTTGGCGGTGTTTGAGCCGCTGGTCATTATCACCACCATTATTTCTACCTTGCCGCTGCTGCTGACTTAATTTACAGCGACGACGACGCGGCCCGGGAGGCCATCAGCCCCCGCCCCAACCCGCACGAGCGCCGTCGGAAACCGACATAACTAACAAAAACCCACAAAATAAGAGATGTTTCACCCCTGCCTACAGCCAAGCTTGGCAAAGTTAAGCATGACAATGAGGCAGACTTAGAACATGGGACGCCGAGGTCACCTCGGCCGCCCCGCGAACGATTTGATAGAAGATCCGAGGTTGTAGCGTGGCACACAGCATTTATATCAGCTCTCCCAGCGCTGGCTCGGGCAAGTCAATGGTGGCTTTGTCCCTAGCTTCAGCGTTAACCAAGGTGGTGGCCAAAGTTGGTATTTTCCGCCCCTTCGTATTTGACCGTGAAAATGACCTATTCACCCCGCTCCTACTTGAGCACTCAGGCTCACACCTAAGTGCCGAGCAGGTCATCGGTGTCACCTGGGACGAGTTCCGCGCCGACCCCGAAGCCGGCATGGCCACCATCATTGAGGCCTACCGTAACGTGGCCCGCGAGCACGACGTGGTCATCATTGACGGCTCTGACTACGACGGCGTCGCCGGCAACCCCGAACTGACCCTAAACGCCCAGGTAGCAGCCAACATCGGTGCCCCCACCCTGCTGGTAGTAAACGGCAACCAGGGCCCCTCCGAAGCACTAGCCAGCGCCCAGGTATCGATTAAGGAAATCGCAGCCGAACACGCCCGGGTGGTGGCCGTGGTAGCCAACCGCTGCAAGCCCAGCGAGCGCGAAGCTATCGAGTACCTGCTTAAGTCCAAGCTGGAAGGACTAACCGTCACCTCCATCCCGGAAGTGCCGCTACTGGCCGCCCCCAGCGTCGGCGAAGTTATGCGCACTATTGACGGCCAGCTACTTTCCGGCGACCCGGCACTACTAGAACGTGAAGCTGAAGACCTACTCATCTGCGCTATGGACGTCTCCCACGCTATGGAGCGTCTACGTGACGGCCAGCTGGTGGTTGTGCCCTCAGACCGCGTAGGTATCATCATCGCCCTGGCTGCTGCGCACGCCTCCACCGCCATGCCTTCCCTGGCTGGCCTGGTACTAAACGGCGGTTTCCCGCTGCCTACCGTGCCCGCTGAGCTGATCAAGGGTCTAAGCACCTCGCTGCCCATCATCACCACCAACCTGGACACCTTCAAGGTGGGTCTGGCTGCTGGTTCCATTAAGGCTCACATCGCCCAGGGCTCCAAGCACAAGATCGACGTCGCCATCACCACTTTCGAGCAGGAAGCTGACGTTAAGGGCATTATGGACGCCCTGGATGTGGCCCGCTCCGAGGTGGTTACCCCGCTGATGTTCCAAAGCGAACTGATCGAGCGCGCCCGCAACGACCGCCGCACCATTGTGCTGCCCGAGTCTGAAGACGACCGCGTGCTGCGCGCCGCCGACTCCGTGCTACGCCGCAACGTAGCCAATGTGGTGCTGCTGGGTGACGAAAACGCTGTGCACGCCCGCGCCACTGAGCTGGGCCTAAACATTTCCGGTGCCCGCATCGTGTCTGTAAACGACGAGCAGCTGCTAGAAAAGTACGCCACCGAGTTTGCTCGCCTGCGCGCCAAGAAGGGTGTCACCCTGGAGCAGGCCCGCGAAAAGGTCCAGGACGTGTCCTACTTTGGCACCATGATGGTGCACATGGGCGACGCCGACGGTATGGTTTCGGGCGCGGTACACACCACCGCTCACACCATCGTGCCTTCCTTCCAGATCATCAAGACCAAGCCGGGCACTTCCATTGTTTCCTCGGTGTTCTTGATGCTGCTTGAAGACCGCGTACTGGTTTACGGTGACTGCGCCGTCAACCCTGAACCCACCGCTGAGCAGCTGGCTGACATTGCCATTTCCTCTGCTGAAACCGCCCGCCAGTTCGGGGTGGAGCCGCGTGTGGCCATGCTGTCCTTCTCCACCGGCACCTCCGGCAAGGGCGCGGATGTGGACAAGGTTCGCACCGCCACTGAGTTGGTCCGTCAAAAGGCCCCTGAACTGGCCGTTGAGGGCCCCATTCAGTACGACGCCGCCATTGACCCCTCCGTGGCCGCCACTAAGGCCCCCGGTAGCGCCGTCGCCGGACGTGCCAACGTGTTCATCTTCCCGGACCTTTCCAGCGGTAACATCGGTTACAAGGCCGTGCAGCGTTCTTCTGGAGCGGTGGCGGTGGGCCCGATCCTGCAGGGTCTGAACAAGCCGGTAAACGACCTGTCTCGCGGTGCGTTGGTGGAAGACATCATTAACACCGTGGCCATCACTGCCGTACAGGCACAGGGCTAAAAGCAAGCACTAACAACGCAAGTAACGCAAGGGATTTTTATGGCACTGCACACCGTTTTGGTGATCAACTCCGGTTCTTCCTCCATCAAGTACCAGCTGGTGGACCCTGACTCTGGCCAAGCCCTGGCCTCGGGTCTGGTGGAGCGTATCGGTGAGGAAATGGGCGCGATCACCCACAAGCACGACGAAGCTAAGACTGTGATCGAAGCTCCCGTACCTGACCACCGCGCCGGCCTAGCCAAGGTGCTGGAGCTGTTTGAAAGCGAAGGCCCCTCCCTGGCAGAAGCCAACATTGCCGCCGTCGGTCACCGCGTAGTGCAAGGTGGACGCTACTTTGACGGCCCCGCCCTGGTGAACGAGGCGGTAGAAAACCGGGTTGAGGCGCTAATCCCGCTAGGCCCGCTACACAACGGCCCGGCCCTAGCCGGTATCCGCGTGGCTCGCCAGCTGCTGCCCGATGTGCCGCACGTGGTTGTTTTCGACACCGCATTCTTCCAGGGCCTGCCGGAAGCCTCCGCACGTTACGCCCTGAACCGCGAGGTTGCCGACAAGTACGAGATTCGCCGCTATGGCGCCCACGGCACCAGCCACCAGTACGTTTCCTCTACTGTCAGCCAGCTGCTGGGTCGTGACGACCTCAAGCAGATTGTGCTGCACCTGGGTAACGGCGCCAGTGCCTCCGCTGTTGTGAGCGGACGCGCAGTAGACACCTCCATGGGTCTAACCCCGCTGGAGGGCCTGGTTATGGGTACCCGCACCGGTGACATCGACCCGGCTGCGGTATTCCACCTGGCCCGCGTGGCCGGGATGGACGCCCAGGAGCTGGACCACCTGTTCAACCGCGAGTCCGGCATGAAGGGCCTGTGCGGCGACAACGACATGCGTGAAGTGTGGAAGCGTATCGACGCCGGCGACACCCAGGCCCGCGAAGCCATGGACATCTACATTCACCGCCTACTCAAGTACGTGGGTTCTTACACCGCTGTCATGGGTGGCCTAGATGCCCTCACCTTCACCGCTGGTATTGGTGAGAACGACGCCGCCATTCGCGCCGAGCTGTGCGCTCGCCTGGGTTGGTTGGGGGTTGAGCTAGATGAGCAGGCCAACAACCAGCGCAGCCCTGAGCCGCGCGTGGTGTCCACCCCCGACTCGAAGGTGAAGGTGCTGGTAGTACCCACCAACGAGGAGCTGGCCATCGCCCGCCAGGCCATGACCCTGGTCTGAGACATTAGCCGCGCTGGCAACAGCGCCGGCGCCAGTGGCGCCGACGCCTTGGCCACCACCAAATCAGGCACTGGGCGCTAGCCGCCTGGCAGCGCGCAAAGCCTAGCCGCGCAGTCCGCCTGGCCACGCTGGCAACAGCACCGGCGCCAGTGGCGCCGCGTTGTTGCCGCAAAGCTAACCGGGGTTAAAAGCAATGTGGGCCGGAATTTACATTCCGGCCCACATCTTTTTGTTTCACGTTAAACGTGCGGCCTGCCCCTAAAACTAGGGATCAGGCCGAGCTTAGGCCTGTTCGCCGGCCACCATAGGCTACACGTCGCCAGCCTAGGGTTCCGATTGCCGACCAGTTACCTTGGGCTTACCCCTAAAACAGGGTGTCGGGGTTAGGGTCAGCTGATTTAGCGCGTCCGCCGTGGCGGTTAGCAGACAAAATTTCTTGCTGCGCTGAGACAATTTTTTGCTGTGCGCTAGCAATTCTTTGTTGAATCTTGGCGATCTTTTGTTGCGCTGCCGTGATATTTTGTTGAATCGTCACAATGCTTTGGTGGGCGGCAACTATCTTTTGCTGTTCTGAGGCAATTTCTCGTTGCGTCTGCGCAATCTGTTGTTGCAAAGCAGCGATGCTCTGCTGTGCATTAGCAATTTTTTGTTGGCTAGACATCGTTTTCACCTCACCTGACGCACTAGCACTAGTCTTCGCATGCTCTTTTTTATTTGGCTGGCTAGCAGCTTTACTAGCAGACTTCGACCCCTGAGCCGAGCCGGGCGCCGTCGTCGTAGTCCCCTTAATTTCCCCGCGAGTCCACCCCGGGCCACTCTCCACCGAGCCGTGACGCTGGTAAGCCGTGGCGGCGGCGCGGGCCTTATCATCAGCGGCCTCATTGAGGGGGTGACCGCTGTGACCACGGACCCATTCAAAACTCACCTTACGACCACTAATAGCCTCATCAATAGCCTGCATTAAATCAGCGTTAAGTACCGGGCTTTTATCTGATTTACGCCAACCACGCTTTTTCCAACCTGACATCCATTTAGTCACCGAATTAATCACGTACTGCGAATCAGCCAGCACATGCAATTCCTCATTGGTGGGTGCGGTAGCTTTCAACAGCTCCAACAGCGCCGTAAGTTCGCCCCGATTATTGCTGCTGCTAGGCCAACCCCCGGCCGCCCAGCAGTTTTCGTCCACATACCAGGCCCAACCAGCTGGGCCGGGATTGCCCAGGGCCGAGCCATCTATCGCAACAACAGTCGTCATAGGCCAATATTAAAGACAAACAAAAACCCCCGCTGCGTAAAAACGCTGGCGGGGGCTTAAGTTTAGACGTATCAGGCGTCCAGGTCGGTCTCCAGCAGAGCCTTGAGGGCTTCCAGACCGGCCTCGGCACCCTCGGCCTCGCTGGTCAGGGTGACGACGTCACCGAAAGTGGCGCCTAGGGTCATGACACCGAGGATGGAGGAAGCGTCTACCGGGCTGCCGCCTTCCTTAGCAATGGTGACCGGGATGCCCTGTTCGCCAACGGCCTTGACGAAAGCAGCGGCAGGACGAGCGTGTAGGCCGACCTTGGAGGCGATGGTGGCGGTTACCTGTGCCATAAACATTCTCCTTGACTGAAGTTATTGCCAGCGTTGGCTGGTAGCTACGAGAACGCGCCGCAGGTCGCCGCGCGTGCTGGGTATTACTTTACCGTGTTCTAGGTCAAAATTTCACCTGAGTTAAGTGGGTAAATAAATTTTTTGATAAACATACTGGTTTGATTGTCTGTACAGCGCCTGTAAGGACTTAGCGTAGGCTTTCAGTCCCAGCAGCCGGTTTTCCTATCAGCAACCAATTTTGGTACCAGCTGTTGGGTTTCGCCCCCAGCTAGCCGGATAGCTTTCCGGTCCAAGCTGGCTTTTACGACGTCGTCGCCCCCCGCCACTGGCGTTACCCCCACCCCTGCTCCCTGTCTCCCGCTCCTGCCCCTACCCTCCGCCTCTGCCGCCGCCTCTGCCGCTACCCCTGCCGCCGCATCTGCCCCCGGCGCTCCCCTATCCCCGCCAAAATGACGTAAAAATGGCACCTTAGCGAGGGGTATAGACATGCCAAACTTAAAGTAACACCCGGCCCGGACTGTCATGCCGGCAGCATTGCCTGTCATTGCATCGGCACCTGCGGCCTAGCCAATCCGGCAGCCCAGGCACCTGGCACCCGACACCCGGCGCTATAGGTACCCTGGCAGCCGTCAGCCACCAAAGCACAACTTATCCACCAAATCGCATCCACCAGGAGAAAACATGAGCACACCATGGTTTAACGGCCCCTTATTGGGATTCGATACGGAAACTACCGGGGTTGACCCTCGCCATGACCGGCTAGTCACGGCCGCTTTAGTGTTCCGCCCTGCCAGTAGCGACGCCCCCAGCCGCGCCCAAGACACCGTAAGCACCTGGCTGGCCAATCCCGGCGTCGAGATTCCCGCCGGCGCCACGGCCGTGCACGGAATTACCAACGAGGTGGCTAAAACTCACGGCGCCCCCATTGAGGAGGTTTTGGAGCAGCTCGCCACCCATATTGTTGAGGCGCTGCAGGCGTCGATTCCGCTAGTCATTTTTAACGCCAGCTATGACCTAACCCTGATGGAATCCGAGCTTAAGCGCCACGGCCTGGCCACACTAACCGAACGTCTGAGTGGGGAGCCGACGCCGGTGCTAGATCCGCTAGTGTTGGATCGAGAGCTAGAGCGCTGGCGTAAAGGCAAGCGCAAGCTGGAGAACCTGATTGAGGTTTACGGCGTCGAAAACGACGAGCGGCTGCACACCGCTGAGGTAGATGTGCAGGCCACACTGGATGTTTTGCAGACGATGGCGCTCAAACACAAGCAGTTGGCGCAGCTAAACCTGGCTGAGGCTAATGCTTGGCAGGCCCGTTCGCACGCCAAGTGGGCACGTTCCTTCAATCAGTGGCTCAGCAAGACGCGCCCGGACGCCGTGCCCGCTAGCGAGTCCTGGCCGCTTGACCTGGGCTGAGCGAGGTTTGGCCGTTTTGAGCTTGACCGAAGGAGCCTTGGCCACTTGAGCTGGGCTGAGCAGCCCTGGCCATTTGACCTGCTCGGTAGCGCGTGCATGGTTTTTTGTAGATACAGACGCGAATTTACGAGGTGCTGTTCGGGGATTTTGATTTAGCCATGTAGGGCTCGGGTGAGCCTAAAATTTTACGTATCACCAAACACACTAACCCACGCATTACTAAACGCTCTAAACAGCAACCTAATAATGTGGGGCGTTATGTAGCATGTTTTGTAGCAGTCCTCATCACTTCCTTAACTAATCAAGCAATGTTGATCATGAGGGAATGCAGCGAGGGCTCTATTTAAGCGCCATGCGGATGGAGCCATTTTCGGTGTTACCAAGCTGCCCAACCCTCAGCGGCGCCAGCTCCAACACTACCGACTCAACCAAGCTGGGCGGCAGCGTCGCCAAAGCAAACAGCACTGCTACCACCTCAAGCAGCCCCGTCCTGAGGCTCAACCTGACATCTACCAACACATGAGGAAGCAATTTTTCTCAGTTTTATTAGTGGTTTGAGACACATTAGTGCAGGTTTTTTGATTTGCCTGCGAGATCCGGATTGCAGATTTAAAATATTGGACATTACTAAACAC
>ERZ773196.1604-NODE-1604-length-12516-cov-25.242115_pt1 | contig 12516 bp, 16 predicted proteins | sample MGYA00581009_ERZ773196 | MGnify/ENA primary metagenome ERZ773196 (study PRJEB29015, sample SAMEA2738162) | human oral metagenome | biome: human oral; feature: human-associated habitat; material: saliva | place: China | collected 2243 ...
GACTTTTCGTGCCATCTTCATTTTCATGTAACTGTGCTAAACCAATAAAGGATGATGCAAATTTCCCATTTGGATAACTTCTATTTGGACTAGTCGTAAAATTAATACCCTCAACCTTAGCAGTTTCCAAGTCCTTTTTAATGGCCATCATGTTGGCGTAAGTGATTCCATTACCTTTAACACCAAAGGAAACTTGCTTGAGATTTGGTTTAGAAAGTTGTTCCTTGACATAAGACTCTTCCATATCCAAATACTTGTGAAAAATCTCTGCAACTTTATTGTACTGTGATTCTTCTACATATAGAATGTTACCATTAGCAGACTTATAATCTTTATCAATGACTGCGTAGACATTATAGGATGTTGCATCTTCCGCGATGGGTGTCCCGTTACGGTCATAAATCGTTCCTCTTTTAGCAGGAACCGTTTTGGTTGTTTGGTGAACCTTACTGGCTTCTTTGACCAGGTCAACGCCAAACTTCTTCCCCGTACCAATAATCACCGCAAAGTTAACCAAAAAAACAGCAAAGAGAAAGACGGCTAAGAGACTAAGGCTCTTCCCAATTCGTCTGCGGTTTTCAAGGGGAGATTTGCGATTTTTAATGGCAAAGTGTACTATTTTTTCTTTCCAAGTTTTCATATACTACTCCGCTGTTCGGATATTTTCATTATTTAGTTGCAGTTCTTGCGAATCCGCAATTCCTGTCAGACGCTCTGAACGGATCAATTCATTGACTTCTTGCTTAGCATCATCCAGCTCTGTCTTCTTTTCTTCAATCTGAGCATTAACAGTCGTTAGTTCACTCTGGACTTGCAAAAGCTTGGTTTGCATATAGACCACACTGATGGCTAAGACAAGGGCTGTAATGGCAATCGAAAGGTAAAAAGCCTTCTCAACACGTGAAAATCTCTTGATACGAGCTTGCAGTAATTGGCTCGTCGTTTCTCTTTTTTCTACCATTTTATCCCCTTACTTGTGAATTTTTCGAGCTACTCGTAGCTTGGCTGAGTGGGAACGATTATTGGCCTCCAACTCCTCCTTGCTTGGTAGAATCGGTTTGCGAGAGACCAATTCCATCTTGGGCTTAAGGTCATCTGGAATGAAGGGCAAGCCTTTGGGAACTTCCACTGTTGAAGCTTCTTTAAATAGTTGCTTGGTCAAGCGGTCTTCCAGCGAATGGAAGGTAATGACCGAGATTCTCCCATCTAGAGCCAGCATGTCCATAGCCTGCTGGATGGATTCATCTGCTGCACCCAGCTCATCATTGACTTCGATTCGGATAGCCTGGAAAATCTGCTTGGCAGGGTGCCCCTTTTTCTTGAGTTCCTTGGCAGGCTTGGCAGACTTGATAATCTCTGCCAACTCCGTCGTCGTCTCAATTGGTTTCACCTCACGCGCTTGCTCAATCTTACGAGCAATCTGTTTAGAAAACTTATCCTCACCATACTTGAAAAAGATCCGAACCAAGTCATGATAGTCATAATGATTGACCACCTCATAGGCCGTCAGACTAGCTTCCTGATTCATCCGCATATCCAGTGGCGCATCCTTTTTATAAGAAAAGCCACGCTCACGCTGATCCAGCTGAGGACTGGACACTCCCAAGTCATAACAAATTCCATCAATTTCCTGGACACCAGCCTCCTGCAAACGTGCCTGCAAATGACGGAAGTTATCCTTGATAAAGGTTACCATCCCCTTTTCGATATAGGGTGCCAACCTTTTTTGCGCATTGTCAATGGCATTCTGGTCCTGGTCAAAGGCATAGAGATGCCCTTTTTCGCTCAATTTACTTAATAAATATTCGCTATGGCCTGCTCCGCCCAAAGTCGCATCAACGTAGATACCGTCAGGTTTTACGTCAAGCATATCAATCGTTTCATGAAGCAAGACCGTTACATGATGAAATTCTTTTGTCATATCCTATCTATTTTACCACAAATCTGACCAGCTTGCACTTGTCAGACAAGGCTAAGTTTCTTCGAAAAAAATTCTCAAAAATATGTCATATATACTTGACACCTCATCCCCAAAAGAATATAATATAGTCAAATATATACGACATATCAGAAAGGAGACCCTATGAATCGTGTGAAAGAATTCCGCAAGGAACTGGGCATTTCCCAGCTCGAGCTCGCCAAAGATATCGGTGTCTCGAGACAGACCATCAACATGATTGAAAATGACAAGTACAATCCAACCCTAGAACTCTGTCTCAACCTCGCCCGCAGCCTCCAAACTGACCTCAATAGCCTCTTTTGGGAAGACGATTTTTAAAAAAGGAGCAAACAAATGAAAAAAGAAACTCTCACTGAAAAACTCATCAAACGCATATACGGTATTTCTGGTCCCCTTGACGAACACAAACGGCGCGAGGCCGATCGTATCGGGAATCAGGTCTTTATTGTCCTCTTTTATCTGATGACATTTGGCAACCTCATCCCCTTTGTCCTTGCTTATAAATACCCGCAAATTGTCGCTATCGGTTATCCTCTCGTGGTGTTTGGCATTTCGATGATGGCTGCCCTCTATGTGGTCTCTCAAACCAAGAAAACGGGCATCACAGCTATTGATCCCGAAATGCTGAGTAAAAAAGAAAGCAAACAGCTACATTTTCCTGGTCTAAAAGCCGGTCTGATCTATGGCATAGCGATATTTTTTATAATGCCACTCATCGATACCCTAACCAGTGAAAATTCAAATTTCATCAGTTCTCTTCTGAATTCAAAACATATTTTAAAAACTATACTGGGAGCGTTCTTTTTTGGACTGATGATGCAAATTATCGTCTCTCTTCGCATTCAAAAGGCCAAGAAAGACCAAGAAGACGACTAGGAGGTTCCTTATGAAATCACTAGCTAAACTACTGATCAGTCATGTTTTTATCAGTATCTTTGTTACCTTTTTCCTACTTTCTGGACATATTGAGCATCCTTTCTTGATTATCTTTCTTTTATTCCTTCCTGTATTGAATAAGGGACAGAGATTCCAGAAAATCCAATCAAAAAAAATACGTCTTCTAAACGCATCTCTCTGTTTTATCCTCGTATCCTTTCCACAACTTTTAACAAATCCTATGGATTGGAGATACCTGGTATTTCTAATAATCTGTATCATTTTTAGTTTGGTTTACTTCTATACTCTCTATCAACTCTTTAAAGAAGTCAATCAAAAATCGCTCATTTAGGAGATTACTCCCATGAAAAAAGAAGATTTCACCACTCGCTTACTCAAATTATTCTTTCACATACAAGGCCCTTTTGATGAATGCCGTCAAGAGATGATTTACAAGGCTTGTGCCCGTGCCTTGATTCAAATCGTTTACTCCTCCCTCCTACTCTTCTTGTTCTATCTCCTATTTGGACGCTTCATAGAGTTGGTTCGAGATGCCACGCCCTACCTCTATTTTGGACTTATCTTCGTCCTCTCATCTAGGGCGAGACTAGCAGTTCGCAACTTACATTTAGACAAGGATGACCAGTCCGAAATCCATCACAAAAGCTACAGCAAAAGTCAAATCAACCTTCGTAGTTGGGGTGTATTCATCAGTATTCAGCTTGGTCTCTTCCTCTTACTAATCTTTCATAAACTCTTTGTTCAGCATCTTCCCCTCGATACCTTTTGGGACAATCTCTCCCAGTTCGATAAAACGCTCCCTTTACTAGTCTTGGGATTGGGAATTGGTGCCATCTTTGGAACCATGACCTATGCCTTTTTATCGGAACACGTTAAAAAATAGACCAAGATTCACTAATTTCTCATTTCATAGGCAAAGAATCCCACCTAGCTCGTTCTAGGTGGGATTTCCACTTCAATTCATAGAATAATTTCCAAAATATCTACTGACCCTCGTCACCAATTCTCCCACTGGGTTTCAACCTTGACATCACCATAGTTGCTTGGCGAGTACTTGCTGTCATAAATCGAACACCAGTCTTTTAAGACTTTTTGATTGACGATTTCGTCGAAGTCTTTCTCTAATTCTTCTTTGGAAATATTATTTTTTCTTAAATATTCTCTTACTTTTTCTTCATCATCAATAAATTGACCTGGTTGCCTTGGCTCTTCAAAAATCGCAAGCTCTTTTTTGAGGATTTTCTTTTTTATATTATAGTGTGCTGAATACCATAGGGTAATATTCGAATTAGTCTTTCTTTCAAAAAGAATCGTCATTCCTTTAATACCTGAACCAAAATTAAATCCAATACTTATGTCTTTATAACCTTCAGGATGAGTTTGATACTTCCCTGAAGGGGTGTATGCAAAATATTCTCCATCATTAGGCCAACCTGGACTAATTTTAAACCCATCTATGTTTCTTAAAATATTATTTGTACGATATGTCTTCTCTGTCTCCTGGTAGATTTCATCAAAAATATTTTTAGGTTGACGGATAAAAAAGTAAAAACAGGTGAATATGATAAATGACATTAACGCTGCCCTACCTAGTAGTTTCTTCATTAACTTTTCCTCCTAGTCTGCCACAGCCTCTAAACGATTTAAAAATGTGGACACTTCTGGGTATTTTTCCTCAATATACTCTTTAATAGATGCCTCACCCTTTCTCAGTATATCCGCAGGCGCTACCCCTGCGTAGATTGTACCTTTGACCTTTTTCCAATCTTTATTTTTTAAGAATTCCCTTTCTCTCTGAGAGGAGTCTTTTTGAAGGTCAGCATAGTAAGAAGAGATAGCTTGATCATAGGATTGCCCCTTCTGCATACGGCCGATAAGGTTGACCGAGTCCAAATCTGCCTTGTAATCATCCTCGCCAATGCTTGGTTTCATATCCGTAGCATTTTTAGTCGTGTCTCCCTCCCATCCAGAAAGATCTCTGACATTCTCTCTACCACCATAGACGTCGGATAACTGAAAGCTGCCAGGATTTAGATGAGTAGCCATAGTGATGGACTGGTGGGTAAAGTCTGCGTGGCCTATCACCAATTCTCCCACTGGGTTTCAATCTTGACATCGCCATAGTTGCTTGGTGAATACTTACTGTCATAGATGGAACACCAGTCTTTCAAGACTTTCTGGTTAACGATTTCATCGTAATAAAAATCCAAATCCTTGGCAGTGATACCGTACTGCTCTAGATAGGATTTCACTTGGGCCTCGTCTTCGATATAAGTTTCCGATCTATTTTCATAAATCAGAATTTTTTTAACTAATACTTTTTTCTTAAATTCGTAATGAATAACAAAGTTAATTTTTTCTCCTGAGTTAGCATATCTTTCAAACCAAATATTTACCCCTTTACTACTACCATCAAAATTAAACCGTAGTTCTAAATTCTTCACATCGCTTCCAAGAGAAGAATCATCGTATGTTATTATTGATTCATACTTATCCGTTTCATTCATATTCGAATCATAAAGCTTTCGATTTTTTACTGTCACATTTTTTAAGTCTTTGAAGTTATAATGGCCCAAATAATTTTTTGCTGTCTCTTGGTAAATTTCATCAAAAATATTTTTAGGTTGACGCACAAAAAAGTAAAAACAAGATGATACGATTATCACGAATAAAGCTACTAGGCCTAGGATTTTCTTCATATTGTCACCAATTTTCCCACTGGGTTTCAATCTTGACATCGCCATAGTTGCTTGGCGAGTACTTGCTGTTATAAATCGTGCACCAGTCCTTCAAGACTTTCTGGTTGACGATTTCGTCGTAGTAGGAATCCAAGTCCTTAGCAGTGATACCGTACTGCTCTAGATAGGATTTCACCTGAGCTTCGTCTTCGATATAACTATCCTCATTTCCTGATATCACAATCTGAATTGACTTTGTGATTGTTTTAGTATTTGGATTATATTTGTTGACCATCCATAGCTTCGTACCATCAGCTATTTTTCTCTCAAATGAAACAAACAGTTTACTATACGCTTTCTCAAAATTAAATCCAACTCTCAGTTCAAGATAATCCTCTGGAGGAGTCTTATACTTTCCTAAAGGGCTATATTTAAAATAATCTCCATCACTTGGCCAGACATCATCGATTTCAAAACCTTCTATATTTCTTAAAATATTATTTGTGCGATAGGTTTTCTCTGTTTCCTGATAGATTTCATCAAAAATGTTTTTAGGTTGTTTAGAAAAAAAGTAAAGACAAACTGATACAAGTAATACTACTATTGTTAAAACACCTAGAATTTTCTTCATAGATTTCCTCCTAGTCCGCCACGGCTTCCAAGCGGTTTAAAAACTTGGATACACCTGAATAGTTACTTTCAATATATGCTTTAATGGTATCTTCACCTTTTTCCATAATCTCTAATGGGAGGATACTAGCATAAATAGTACTTCTGACATGCTTCCAATCTTTATTTTTTAAGAATTCTCTTTCTCTCTGAGAGGAATCTTTTTGAAGATCAGCATAGTAAGAAGATATGGCTTGGTCATAGGATTCCCCTTTTGCATACGGCCGATAAGATTGACCGAGTCCAAATCAGCCTTGTAATCATCCTCGCCGATGCTTGGTTTCATATCATTTGCATTAAATGTCGTGTCTTCCTCCCAGCCTGAAAGGTCCTTGACATGCTCTCTACCGCCATAGATATCAGTTAACTGGACTTGATTAGGATTAAGATGAGTAGCCATAGTGATGGACTGGTGGGTAAAGTCTGCGTGGCCTGTCACCAATTCTCCCACTGGGTTTCAATCTTGACATCGCCATAGTTGCTTGGCGAGTACTTGCTGTCATAGATGGAACACCAGTCTTTTAAAACCTTCTGATTGACGATTTCGTCGAAGTCTTTCTCTAATTCTTCTTTGGTTATGTTGTATTTTTTTAAATAGTCTCTTACTTTTTCTTCATCATTAAGATATTGACCTGGTTGCCTTGGCTCTTCAAAAATCGCAAGCCCTTTTTTGAGCACTTTCTTTTGCATATTATAGTGTGCTGAATACCATAGGGTAATATCCGAATTAATCCTTTTTTCAAAACGTATCGTCATCCCTTTAATACCTTCTCCAAAATTAAAGCTAATATTTATGTCTTTATAACCTTCAGGATGAGTTTGATACTTCCCTGAAGGGGTGTATGCAAAATATTCTCCATCGTTAGGCCAATCGGGTCTGATTTTAAACCCATCTATGTTTCTTAAAATATTATTTAACCGATAGGTTTTCTCCGTTTCTTGGTAAATTTCATCAAAAATATTTTTAGGTTGTTTAGGAAAAAAGTAAAAACAAACTGATACAAGTAATACTACTATTGTTAAAACACCTAGAATTTTCTTCATAGACTTCCTCCTAGTCCGCCACGGCTTCCAAGCGGTTTAAAAACTTGAACACTCCTGGATATTTTCTTTCAATATATGCTTTAAGAGCATCCTCTCCATCTAACTTAATATCCGTTGGTCGCAAACTATCATAAATAGTATCTCTGACTGTATCCCAATCCTTATTTTTTAGGAATTCTCTTTCTCTCTGAGAGGAGTCTTTTTGAAGGTCAGCATAGTAAGAAGAGATTGCTTGGTCATAGGATTGCCCATTTTGCATACGGCCGATAAGGTTGACCGAGTCCAAATCCGCCTTGTAGTCATCCTCTCCGATACTTGGCTTCATATCGTTTGCATTAAAGGTCGTATCTCCCTCCCAGCCAGAAAGGTCCTTGACACGCTCTCTACCGCCATAGAGATCGGATAACTGAGCTTGGTTAGGATTAAGATGAGTCGCCATAGTAATGGACTGGTGGGTAAAGTCTGCATGGCCCGCTCCATTGTTAGAGTATGACTTTAGTTTGCTGTCCCAAAATTCGTCAAAGTTACCCTTATCACCATAAATCCCTTCATAAGTACTTTTATAGGAATCATAATGGTTAGTCCCATTTTTTTGATCATCATCCTTAATTTTTTCTATGTTATCAGATTCCCCACCCGCCATCTCGTGTTGCAGTCTAAGATTATAATACAGTTCTTTGGCCTTTTCTTCTTTCAATCCTAATTCTTTAAAGATTTCAAGAATTGGTTTTTCTACTCTCATTTTTTCAACTGTAGATGGACTGCTAACAACCTCATCAAAAAAATAATTTTTTAAATAGCCCGCTGTTTCCTTCCACTTAAAGTCATTATAGTAGGCGGCACCGACGACACGCAAAAAGATATAGTCACGGAACTCTTGACTTGAGGTTGGGAATTTCTTATCTATCCCTTGCTTGATGGTCAAGAGCTGTTGGGCTGTCTCTGCATCAAAGCCGTATTCTGCCATCATGGTCTGGACAAAGGCCTTCTCTTGGCGACTGAGCTTCAAGTCCTTTGTATCAGAATAGGCAGTCAGGTAGTTTGCCCAAGTCAGGTCAGATGGGACTTTAAAGACGCCTGTCTTGGCATCCCAGCTCGTTTCGATCTGGGCCAGCCCACGACTCAACTGCACATCGATACTGTCTAGTTCATCGAACAGTCCTCCTGAATAGCTATCATAGGCACGCAGGTCTCTCAAGATTGTTTCATAGACACGTTTATTCGCGTGGTGTCCTCGCATGAGTTCCACATTACTACGTCTCAATCTCCCTTTTTCTTCGCTATCCATGGTCAAGGAAGAAAGGGATTGGTTGACTTCATCCAGATAGGCGATCATTTGCTCTTCCTGGCGGATCTTATCAAGCAGATCATCCTCACGCCAACTCTTGCTGTCGACCATCGTTTGGTAGTCTTCTGGTAATTTCTTGATAGCTTGAGAGAAGGTTTCTGCATAGAGTTGTCCCCCTTTGCTCAAGGGCAATAAGACACTTGCAAAAAAACTTCTAGCCGAATCATAAGCGTCGCCCTTTAGACTTTCCTTATCCTCTGAAAACTTTTGGATGGCTGATTGCAAGGCTTGATAAGCCTCCACCTGAGATTGACACATGGTCGCTACACTTGAACTTTGTAGTTGCGATTGTTCCAAATACATATCAATGCCCATGACGCGTCTCCTCCTCTCTTTCTAGTTCCTTGCGCCTTTCATAGTAAACCGCATCCAAGTCTCCCTCTAATCGGAACTTTTCTTTCTTCAAATCATCCATGTGGTAGGTGAGGTCCTCAAAGATTTGGTTTTTGAGTTGATTTCTTTGCAGGAGCGTTTCTTCCAACTGTCCTGCGTATCGGCTCTGATAGGCTGCCTCCCACAAATCACTTTGATAACGGTGGCTAGCTCTATCATATCCTTCAAAGGTTTCTATCAGTTCTTTAGTGCGGTATTTCTCTTTTCCATTGTCTTCTAGCTGGTACAAGAGTTCTCGCTCTCTTTTCTTCAACTCATCTAACGTGCTCATGTATGACTCCCAAAACCATTGGCCGCAGCCTTATCTAGCGCTTCAAAATCACTCGCTACAGAGTGAAGTCGTTCGGAAGTTAGGGTGACAGCGGCTGTTATCTGACTAGCTAGATTTTGATCCTTTGTCAGACATTGATGAGCCTTGTTATTCCCTTGAAGGGTCGTTAAGTCATCCTGACTAGCCGCAGCGATCGCTGTTAACGATTGACAAGCATTTTTAAGCTGAGTCGCATATGTTTGCGCAAGATTTATATCACTTTTTACTGTTGACATGGCTGTTTTATCCTTTTTCTGATTCCCTAGTGATAAGTACACTCCATTTAGCTATATAGGCCTATTATACCATGTTTCATAAAAGGAGCATCATTTTGTCCTGATTTATCTACAATTGTGTATTTTTTCAACAACTTCTCTCATCCAACTCGACGAAAAGGGTAAAAACTGTTACAATGTAGAAAAAGAAAAGAGGCTCTCATGACCAGCGTATATGATTTTTCCGTTTTGAACCAAAACAACCAAGCAACTCCCCTGGAGAGCTATCGTGGCAAGGTTCTCTTGATTGTCAACACTGCTACAGGATGTGGTTTAACGCCCCAGTACCAGGGGCTTCAAGAACTCTATGAACGCTATCAAGATCAGGGCTTTGAAATCCTAGATTTCCCTTGCAATCAGTTTATGGGACAAGCACCCGGCAGCGCAGAGGAAATCAATAGTTTCTGTAGCCTACACTATCAGACCACTTTCCCTCGCTTTGCCAAGATCAAGGTCAACGGCAAGGAAGCAGATCCTCTTTATGTTTGGCTAAAAGACCAGAAGTCTGGCCCGCTAGGAAAACGAATCGAATGGAATTTTGCTAAGTTTCTCATTGGTCGAGATGGGCAAGTCCTTGAGCGCTTCTCTTCCAAAACAGACCCCCAAACCATCCAAGATTCTCTCCAAAAAATACTCTAATTTCTTTTTAAAACGTATCCTTTCATTTAGTTTGAGCCATGAAAGGATGCGTTTTTTCTTTAAAAAGTAACTGATTTTCTTTAATTTATATTTATTTTTTTGCTTTTTGCTCTTGCAATTCTTTCATTAATTTAGTATATTTGTTATATTAAAAGTTTTCAGTCATTTTAAGGGAGAAATGACCTTTTAAATTTTTTTATCTTAAAATGAAAGCGCTTTATAAACAGGAGGTAAGGTGGCTTACAAATTATCAGAGAGTTTTTTCATTAAATCAAGTTGTAACCAAGTCAGACTTGGGCTTGGGCAGTAGCTGACTGCCTTTCTAAAAACTAGGAGTATATTATGAATCGATACCTTTTTGAAAAAGGGCAAACTTTTAGCATTCGGAAGTTGACTGTAGGAGTGGCCTCTGTTATCGTCGGACTGGCATTTTTTGCTTCTGGAACTGTGCGTGCAGACGAAACGTCTCCTACCACGACATCCAATTTAGATCAGCAAATTAAACAAGTAGCAGATATAGAAGAGACCAAGGCTGAACCAGTCAAAGAAGAAGACCGTGTAGAAGCTGAAAAACAAGAAACACCTGCTGCCGATACCAGCAGTGCTGATTTGCTCCCTGAAGAAATTCAAGACCGTGCCTATCCAGACACACCTGTCAAAGAACTCGACACGACAACTATCGTTGACAAAAAAGCTAGTCCAAAAGTAGAAACTAAGAGCATTCTAAAGGATAAGGAAGAAGCTCCAAAAGAAACTGAGAACGGAAACCGTGCTATCATTAACGGTGGTCAAGACCTCAAACATATCAACTACGAGGGACAACCTGCTACTGCTGCTACTATGGTTTACAGCACTTACAACGCAGGAGAACAACGCTACCTCGTTTCAGGATCTGGTATCTTTGTAGCTCCTAATCTAATCCTTACCGTTGCTCATAACTTCCTAGAGGCCAATAAAGAAACTGGCGAAGGTCACATTCGTGGTGGAAAATCTGCCCAGTTCTACTATAACGTTGGTTCAAACAGCGAAAAGAAAAACTCACTTCCATCTTCTGGAACTACGGTTTTATTCAGAGAAAAGGACATCCATTTCTGGAACAAGAAAGAGTTTGGAAAAGGCTATAAGAATGACCTTGCTCTTGTAGAAGCTCCTATTCCTCTTCCGATTGCTAGTCCAAACAAAGCAGCAACCTTTGCGCCTTTAGCGGAGCACAAGACACATCAGCCGGGAGAAGCCATCAGTACGATTGGCTACCCAACTGACTCGAGCTCAAAAGAACTGAAACAACCTATCCTAGCTGGTCAGCTTTACAAGGCAGATGGGACCATCCGATCTGTTGAGTCCTATGATGATAAGGGAACGACTGGTATCACCTACAAAACCACTTCTGTATCTGGTTTGTCTGGTGGCGGGATTGTCGATAGCCAAGGAAAAGTTCTGGGGGTTCACCAACACGGAACCGTTGACAATGGTGTTCCTGAAAAGAATCGCTTTGGTGGCGGACTCGTCCTTTCACCTGAACAACTGAAATGGGTTAAGGACATGATTGCCAAATATGGTGTGAAAGGCTGGTACCAAGGAGATAACGGAAATCGTTACTATTTTACTGATGAGGGGCGTATGCTTCGGAACGAAACAGCTGTTATTGGAAGCAACGAATATTCCTTCAACCAAGATGGGATTGCTACCTTGACCAAGGGAGTTGAGTACGGCCGTGTGGTTATCCAACACGAAGACGAAGAAGGAAATCCTGTCAAAGATAATGACACCTTTATCGAACAGACAACTGTTGATTCTCCATTTGACTACAATTTCAAAAAAGAAATCGAGAAAACGGACTTCTATCAGAAGAATAAAGACAAATACGAAATTGTATCTATCGATGGTGTAGCAGTCAATAAACAGCTAAAAGATACTTGGGCTGAAGATCACAATGTTGTCAGCAAAGCGCCTGCCGGTACACGTGTCATCAAGGTGGTCTATAAAGTCAACAAAGGCTCTTTCAAAGTTTACTACCGTCAAAAAGGAACAACAACTGAACTAGCTGAAGTAACAGTTGATAACAATGAAGGTCAAGAATACGACGTTTCCTTCGTACATACTTTCCAAGCTAAAGAAATAGCTGGCTACCGTCCAGTCAAGGCTAACTTGGAAGCAAGGATCCAGCAAAAAGGGGTGAATGAAGTCGTCTTTGAATACGAGCCAGTCGCTGATACAGCTAATCCAACGACTCCGACCCCACCAGTCTCTCATCCAGAAGATAAAGAAACTGAGATTGGCAACCATGGACCTCTTCCAAGCAA
>ERZ773196.1607-NODE-1607-length-12501-cov-10.034389_pt1 | contig 12501 bp, 8 predicted proteins | sample MGYA00581009_ERZ773196 | MGnify/ENA primary metagenome ERZ773196 (study PRJEB29015, sample SAMEA2738162) | human oral metagenome | biome: human oral; feature: human-associated habitat; material: saliva | place: China | collected 2243 ...
AGAGAGAGGGCAACAAGCCGCAAGGCTTGTATTGGGGCGGTTAGGGTGTTGGGGAAGGTTGCCGAAATTCGGAGAATGCCCTCTCCCCAACCCTCCCCCACGGGGGAGGGAGCAGGTTACAGCAAATTCAGGCGTTGCAGGCTGTCTGAAAAAGAATGCCCGAAATATCAACAGCAGGAATTTTTCAGGTAGCCTTTATCGCAAGGCAGATGGAACAAACGCCGCGAGCATTTTTTCAGACGACCTTTGAACCCATCGGTAAGGTGTGTGCCGCAAGGCACGCACGCGGTGGGTTGGGGTTGCAGGGAAAATGGAGAACGCGTGCGTGCGTACCGCACACACACACTCTACATGTGGGCTACGGCTTACTCAAACTAACCTATGCTTGATCAATCCACATTAACCATTTAGAAATTTATGTCTATCACTACAAATGAAATTAATCAAATTACTGAATCCAGAAAAACAATTGCAGCATTCCTAATTGGATTGTCTGTGGGTGGTGGTATTTGCTTTGTTAGTATGAATAGATACTTAACAGAATACCCTAAAGCATTAGAAGAAAAAATCAAAACTCTAGAAACCGAAATAGTTAATTATAAAAATAGTGCTTATACAGTTAATGAAATTACCAAGCATTTTGTAGATAAAAAGTCATATAATGAATGTATCCAAGCAAACAAAAGATTTGCAGACGCAAATAAGAATCTTCATGAACAAATAGATAAGGATAATATTATTGCTAAAGCATACAATGACTGTAAAAACGATCGCATAATTTGGCAGAACAAACTAAAGCAAATAAACGAAGAATTAGATCAGGGTTATGGTCGTTACTCATCTTACAAATCCCTATCTGATTATGACATTCAACAACGTGAAAATCAGCGAAACCAATACATTTCATTATTAACAAACACTAATTGCTATACGTTATCTGATTCTGAAAAAGGTAAATAACCATGCCCAAACGTACCGACCTAAAATCCATCCTTATCATCGGCGCCGGCCCTATCGTTATCGGTCAGGCCTGCGAATTTGACTATTCGGGCGCACAGGCCTGCAAGGCTTTGCGTGAAGAAGGCTATAAAGTCATTCTGGTGAATTCCAACCCCGCCACGATTATGACCGACCCTGAAATGGCGGATGTTACCTACATCGAGCCGATTATGTGGCAGACGGTGGAGAAGATTATCGCCAAGGAGCGGCCTGATGCGATTCTGCCCACGATGGGCGGCCAGACCGCGCTGAACTGTGCGCTGGATTTGGCGCGCAACGGTGTGCTGGCGAAATACAATGTCGAGCTGATCGGCGCGACGGAAGACGCGATCGACAAGGCGGAAGACCGCGGCCGCTTTAAGGAGGCGATGGAGAAAATCGGCCTCTCCTGCCCGAAATCTTTTGTCTGCCACACGATGAACGAAGCCTTGGTGGCGCAAGAACAAGTCGGCTTTCCGACGCTGATTCGTCCGTCTTTCACGATGGGCGGTTCGGGCGGCGGCATTGCCTACAATAAAGACGAGTTTTTGGCGATTTGCGAACGCGGTTTCGATGCGTCGCCCACGCATGAGCTGCTGATTGAGCAGTCCGTTCTCGGCTGGAAAGAGTACGAGATGGAAGTGGTGCGCGATAAGGCGGACAACTGCATCATCATCTGCTCGATTGAAAACTTCGACCCGATGGGCGTGCATACGGGCGACTCGATTACGGTTGCGCCGGCGCAAACACTGACGGACAAAGAATATCAAATCATGCGCAACGCAAGCTTGGCGGTATTGCGCGAAATCGGCGTGGACACGGGCGGCTCGAACGTACAGTTTGCGGTGAACCCTGAAAACGGCGAGATGATTGTGATTGAGATGAACCCGCGCGTGAGCCGTTCGTCCGCGCTGGCTTCCAAAGCAACGGGCTTCCCGATTGCGAAGGTGGCGGCGAAGCTGGCGGTCGGCTTTACGCTGGACGAGTTGCGCAACGACATCACCGGCGGTCGCACGCCTGCGTCGTTCGAGCCTTCCATCGACTATGTGGTTACCAAAATCCCGCGTTTCGCGTTTGAAAAATTCCCCGCCGCAGACGACCGCCTGACCACGCAGATGAAATCGGTAGGCGAAGTGATGGCGATGGGCCGCACCATTCAGGAAAGCTTCCAAAAAGCCCTGCGCGGCTTGGAAACGGGCTTGTGCGGCTTCAATCCGAGAAGCTCCGACAAAGCCGAAATCCGCCGCGAACTGGCGAACCCCGGCCCCGAACGTATGCTGTTTGTGGCAGACGCATTCCGCGCGGGCTTTACGCTGGAAGAAATCCATGAAATCTGCGCCATCGACCCTTGGTTCTTGGCGCAAATCGAAGACTTGGTGAAAGAAGAGCAGCAGGTAAGTGCAGGCTGCCTGCAAGATTTGGATTTCGCCGCCTTACGTCGTCTGAAACGCAAAGGCTTCTCCGACAAACGCATCGCGCAGCTTTTAGGCGTAAAAGAAAAAGAAGTGCGCGAACACCGCTACGCGCTGAAGCTGCATCCCGTCTATAAACGCGTCGATACCTGCGCCGCCGAGTTCGCCACCGAAACCGCCTACCTCTATTCCACTTACGAAGAAGAATGCGAAGCGCGTCCTTCCGACCGTAAAAAAGTGATGATTCTCGGCGGCGGCCCGAACCGCATTGGTCAGGGCATCGAGTTTGACTACTGCTGCGTTCACGCCGCGCTCGCCCTGCGCGAATCGGGCTTTGAAACCATCATGGTCAACTGCAACCCCGAAACCGTGTCCACCGACTTCGACACCAGCGACCGCCTCTATTTCGAGCCGCTGACGCTGGAAGACGTGTTGGAAATCGTCCGCACCGAAAATCCGTGGGGCGTGATTGTGCATTACGGCGGCCAAACCCCGCTCAAACTCGCCAACGCGCTGGTTGAAAACGGCGTGAACATCATCGGCACATCCGCCGACAGCATCGACGCCGCCGAAGACCGCGAACGTTTCCAAAAAGTGTTGAACGACTTAGGTCTGCGCCAACCGCCCAACCGCATCGCCCACAACGAAGAAGAAGCGCTCGTCAAAGCCGAAGAAATCGGCTATCCGCTCGTCGTGCGCCCGTCTTACGTCCTCGGCGGCCGCGCCATGCAGGTTGTCCACTCCGCCGAAGAGCTGCAAAAATACATGCGCGAAGCCGTACAGGTTTCCGAAGACAGCCCCGTGTTGCTCGACTTCTTCCTGAACAACGCGATTGAAGTCGATGTGGACTGCGTTTCAGACGGCAAAGACGTCGTTATCGGCGGCATCATGCAGCACGTCGAACAGGCAGGCATCCACTCCGGCGACTCCGGCTGCTCGCTGCCGCCCTACTCGCTCAGCGAAGAAATCCAAGACGAAATCCGCCGCCAAACCAAAGCCATGGCGTACGCGCTGGGCGTGGTCGGCCTGATGAACGTACAGTTTGCCGTGCAGGATGGCGTGGTGTTCGTGTTGGAAGTGAACCCGCGCGCCAGCCGTACCGTGCCCTTCGTCTCCAAAGCCACCGGCGTGTCGCTCGCCAAAGTCGGCGCGCGCTGCATGGCAGGCATTTCCCTGCAAGAGCAAGGCGTGGAAAAAGAAGTCGTCCCCGATTTCTATGCCGTTAAAGAAGCCGTGTTCCCCTTCATCAAATTCCCCGGCGTGGACACCATCCTCGGCCCCGAAATGCGCTCCACCGGCGAAGTGATGGGCGTGGGCGCAAGCTTCGGCGAAGCCTACTACAAAGCCCAACTCGGTGCAGGCGAACGCCTGAACCCGACCGGCAAAATCTTCCTCGCCGTGCGCGACGAAGACAAACCGCTCATCGTCAAAACCGCGCAAAACTTCCAAGCCCTCGGCTACGGCGTCTGCGCCACACGCGGCACCGCCGAATACCTGAAAGAGCACGGCATCATCGTACAAGCGGTGAACAAAGTACAGGAAGGTCGCCCGCACATCGTGGACGCGATTAAAAACGGCGAAATCGCGCTGGTGGTCAACACCGTCAGCAGCTCGGCACAATCCATCGTCGACAGCCACAGCATCCGTCGCACCTCCCTCACCCAACGCGTGCCGCAATACACCACCATCGCCGGCGGCGAAGCCATGAGCGAAGGCGCAAAAAGCCGCGACCACTTGGGTGTGTACAGCGTGCAGGAGTTGCATGGACGGTTGAAAAACAGAGGCTGAATCTGAATCGGGTTTAGCTTGAACAAAAGGTCGTCTGAAAATAAGACTTATCTTTCAGACGACCTTTTGCCATCCGCCTCCCAAACTGCTAAACTATTTACATTATTTTTACTTGAGACATACGCACACATGAAAGACCCAGAGCAGAGCAGCATGACCGCCCGCCGTTTTTCGTGCGTATCGATATGAATCAGGCAGCTTGAGCGTTTCAGGCTGCCTTTTCGCGTTTGAACACAAAGGAATACAAAAATCATGGATTTCAGTTGGTTGGCAGAGCCGCATACTTGGATAGGCTTTGCCACGCTTCTGGTACTCGAAGTCGTCTTGGGGATAGACAACCTCGTTTTCGTCGCCATTTTGGCGAACAAAGTCAAACCCGCCCAACGCGACCGCGCGCGCATTACCGGTTTGGGGCTTGCGGTCGTTATCCGCATCATCATGCTCGGCTTCATGGCACATATCATGACCCTGACGCGCCCGCTGTTCCACATTGGTGGGTTGGACGTTTCCGGCAAAGACATGATTATGCTCGCGGGCGGTATCTTCCTGCTCTACAAAGCCACCACCGAGCTGCACGAACGCCTCGAAGGGCATAACCAATTTGCCGTTGCCGACAGTCAGAAAAAACACGCGCGATTTTGGAGCGTGGTTGCCCAAATCCTGATTCTTGACGCGGTATTTTCCATCGATTCCGTCATCACTGCCGTCGCCATGGTCGATCATATCGTCGTCGCCATGGGTGCCGTTGCCGTTGCCATGACCGTCATGATTTCCGCCAGCAAACCGCTGACCGAGTTCGTGGACAGGCATCCTACCGTCGTCATGCTCTGCTTGGGTTTCCTGCTGATGATCGGTTTCAGCCTTATCGCCGAAGCCTTCCATTTCCACATCCCGAAAGGCTACCTCTACGCCGCTATCGGCTTCTCCATCCTGATTGAAGCGTTCAACCAAATTTCGCAGCGCAACAGCCGCAAAAACGACTACATCAGCAGCTCATGGCGCAAACGAACCGCCGAGAACGTCTTGGGCATGATGGGCATACGCGAAAGCGTGCTTGCCAAAGCAGGCGACGAAGCAGAGGATGACGGGCATTTCGAGGAAAACGAAAAATCCATGATACGCAGCGTTCTGACGCTTGCCGAACGTCCCATCCTCGGCGTGATGATTCCCCGCCGCGACATTGAACGTTTGGACATCTCCCAAAGCCGCGAAGAGCAACACGCCCAACTGCAAAATACCCCATACAGCCGCCTGCTCGTCGTCGGTAAGGCCGGCGTGGACGAACCGTTGGGCTACATCAACAAAAAAGACCTGCTCGCCCAACTGCTCGAAACCGGCGAACTCAATATCCAAGCCGTCCTGCGCCAGCCGCTTGTCCTGCCGGACAGTACGACTGCGTTAGGCGCGATTGAATTGTTCCGCCAAAGCAGCGCGGATTATGCTTTGGTGGTCGATGAATTCGGCGCGGTTTTGGGCATGGTTACCATGAAAGACCTGCTGGAAACCATCGCAGGCGAATTTCCCGAAGAGTTTGAACGCCAAGAAGAACCCGCTGTCCAAGAAAATGCCGATGAAAGTCTGACTGTGGACGGTTCGTTTGAATATGTCGAACTCGCGCCGCAACTGAACCTCCCGCCGCAGGAAGAAGATGCCGACTTCCACACTGTTGCCGGACTGATTATGGAAGAGCTGCAAAGCATTCCCGATGTCGGCGACTTTGCCGATTTTCACGGCTGGCGTTTCCAAGTCGTTGAAAAAGACGGTCAACGCATCGAGCGGGTACAGATCACCAAGCTGCCTGATGAAGGATAATCAAGCCATCATTGTGACATAAAAAGGTCGTCTGAAAACCTTAATTCAAGGTTTTCAGACGACCTTCTTTCATGTTTTCTAAATCAAACGCTTTTAAAACGCTTCGCCGACTTTCACGCCGCCGGCGGTGTCTTTAGGCGTGGCAAGTTGCGCGGTCATGGCTTGGGCGGCTTGGAAATCAGGCGTTTGCATCACGGCTTGGGCGGCTTCTTTGCCCAGTGTGTTCGCCATGTATTGCCAGCGGTTTGCCAAATCGGGATTGGCGGGTATTTGGAAGCCGTCGCGCAGTTCGTCCACGAGGTCAGGACGGTTGCAGACGAGGACGATGTCGCAGCCTGCTGTAAAGGAAGCGTTTGCACGTTCTTTGATGCCGCCCGCTGCGCCTGCGCCTTCCATCGTGAGGTCGTCTGAAAAGATAACGCCTTTAAATCCGATGTCTTGACGCAGGATTTGTTTGAGCCATTTTTCGGAGAAACCGGCGGGCTTGCCGTCAATTTGCGGATAAACGACGTGGGCGGGCATGACCGCCGCCATACCTGCGCCGCTTAAGGCACGGAACGGAATCATGTCGGCGGCTTCGAGTTCGGCAAGGCTGCGCGTGTCTTCGGGTTGCACCAAATGGCTGTCGCCTTCGACAAATCCGTGTCCGGGGAAATGTTTGCCGCAGGATTTCATGCCGCCTCGGTTCAGACCTTTTTGCAGGGCAAGGGCAAGTTGGGTCACGGTGTCGGCATTTCGGTGGAAGCTGCGGTTGCCGATGACGGGGCATGTTCCCCAATCAAGGTCGAGGACGGGTGTGAAGGAGAGGTCTATGCCGCAGGCGGTCAGCTCCGTCGCCAATACCCAGCCGACCTGCTCGGCTTTTTCTTTGGCGGCGGCTTCGCCTTCGGTATCCCAAATCTGCCCTAAGGTGTTCATGGCGGGCAGTCGGGTGAAGCCTTCGATGAAGCGTTGTACCCTGCCGCCTTCGTGATCGACGGCGATGATGAGTTCGGGCGTGCGCAGTGCTTTGATTTCTTGAACTAGGGCTTTGAGCTGCCCGACGTTTTCGAAGTTGCGGCGGAACAGGATGACGCCGCCGATAGACGGGTCGAGCAGGCGTTGTTTTTCTTCTTCGGAGAGACAGTAGGCGGCGACGTCTGCCATAACGGGGCCACGCGGGATGGAATGGGGAGCGTTCATTTTTGGATTCCTTAAAATGTTTCAGACGACCTTAAAGTACCAAAGGTCGTCTGAAAACGGGAAAACACGTCAGGCAGCTTTGCCTTTTTTGTCTTTCAGTATGAAGATGAGGGCGGTCATGACGACGCCGGTGGCGAAAAAGCCCAGCCAAGCCGATTGCGTCATGCCCAACACGAGGTAGCCTGCCGCTGCCGCGCCTGCGACGGTCAGGGCGTAAGGCAGTTGCGATGTAACGTGGTCGATGTGGTTGCAATGCGCGCCGGTGGAAGACAGGATGGTGGTGTCGGAAATGGGCGAACAGTGGTCGCCGCACACCGCGCCTGCCATCACGGCGGACATACACGGGATAACCAACGATGCATCGACTTTAACCGCCATCGCGGCGGCAATCGGCAGCATAATGCCGAACGTGCCCCAGCTTGTGCCTGTGGCGAACGCCATCACGCTGGCAAGTAGGAAGAGGATGACGGGCAGGAAGCCGGGATGGATATTGTCTGCAACCAGCGTGGAGAGGTAGTCGCCGGTGTGCATTTCGCTGACGACGGTGCTGATGAGCCAGGCAAGAATCAGGATGGTAATCGCGCCGAACATCGAAGATATGCCCTGACGGACGGCTTTGGGATAGTCGGCGGCCTTGATGGTGCCGAGCGTGCAGAGGACAACGGCGAGTACGCCGCAAGTACCGCCGAACACCAGCGAAGTGTTTACATCGGTATTTTCAAACGCGCCCAAAATGCTGAAGGTTTCGCTTGCCTGCGCGCCTGTGTAAATCATGGCGGAAACGGTGGATGCGATCAACACCAAAACAGGGATAATCAGCGCGTAAACCCTGCCTTTAGGGCCGTCAGAGCCGGCGGATTCGTCATGGGTTTCCTGCAATGCCGCTTTTTCAAGGCGCGCCATCGAGCCGATGTCGAAAGAAAACCAAGCGACGACAAACACCATGATCAGGGCGAACAGGGCGTAATAATTCATCAGGCTCATGGCAACAAACACACCCATCGGCGTGTATCCGGTGATGTGGTAGGTAACGAGCAGACCTGCCAGCGTGGCGATAATCGATGCGCCCCAGCTTGAAACCGGCATCAGTACGCACATCGGCGCAGCGGTAGAGTCAAGGATATACGCCAGTTTGGCGCGGGAAACTTTGAATTTGTCGGTAACGGGGCGGGCAATCGCACCGACGGCGAGACTGTGGAAATAGTCGTCAATAAAGGTAACGAATACGAGGCAGGCTGTCAGCATTTTTGCGCCGCGCCGCCCTTTGATGTGTTGCTTCGCCCAATCGGCAAACGCCTGATTGCTGCCCGAAAAGGTTAAAAGAGAAGTGAAAATACCGAGCAACAACAAGAAAATCAGGATTTTAGGTTTTCCCAGCGACCAATCGCCGTCTGCCCAAGCCAGTCCGACCACCATGTCTTTCAGGTGTGTCAGTCCGTCAATCGGGCTGCCGCCGACCAAAAAGGCAACGCCGACCAAGATACCGATGCCCAAAGACAGCAGCACGCGGCGGGTGATGACGGCAAGCGCCAATGCCAAAAACGGCGGCACGACGGATAAAAACGAATGTGAATAATCAATCAGGTGCATAATATTTTTATTAATAGGAAGTCAATCGGAGCGGAACGTTTTCAGACGACCTTTGAATGCGATTGTTGACAAAGCCAAAAGAGCAAAACCATCAAAAAACAAACAAATCAATCAGTTGCTAAAATTACAAAATACCCGCCACCTTAGGATGGCGGGTATTCTATCATTGAATGGCGCTTGCGTTGCACCTTATTGCAGAGTCAGGGCAAGGAAAAGCGTATTGCCGTCGCGCTGAACCAGCAGCGGCACATTTTTGCCCGCGCCTGCCAACGCGCTGCGGAAGCTCGATTCGTCGTTGACGCTGATTTGGCTGACAGCGAGGATTTCGTCACCGCGTTTGAGTCCGGCACGTTCCGCCGCTCCGCTGACGCGGGAAACAATCAGGCGGCTTTTGCCTGCACCTTCATCGACGCGCAGGGTCAGTCCCGTATTATCGACAGTAAAGCCGTCCGCCGGATTTGCCTGCTGCGGCTGCTCGGTAGCGCGTGAAGACGTTTCGTTCTGCTCCGCCATGCTGCCGAGTTTGACTTTCACATTGATTTTCTCGCCTTTGCGCCATACCTCCAGCGTGACTTCCTTACCCGGCAGCATCGAGCCGACCATAACCGGTAAATCGCTGGACACGCGCACTTCTTCGCCGTTGACGCTGCGGACGATGTCGCCCACTTGCAATCCTGCCTGCATGGCAGGGCTGTTCGGCATCACTTTGGCAATCAACGCGCCGCTGGCTTTGTCCAAACCGAACGATTTCGCCAGATCGTAAGACACTTCCTGAATAATCACGCCCAACTGACCGCGCTGAACCTTACCGCTGGTTTTCAACTGCTCGGCAACGTTCATCGCCACATCAATCGGAATCGCGAAGGAAATGCCCATAAATCCGCCGCTGCGGCTGTAAATTTGGGAGTTGATTCCGACTACCTGACCTTTCAGGTTAAACAGCGGGCCGCCGGAGTTGCCCGGATTGATGGCAACGTCGGTTTGGATGAAAGGCGTGTAGCTTTCGTTCGGCAGGCTGCGCCCTTTGGCGGACACGATGCCTGAAGTAACGCTGTTGTCAAAGCCAAACGGCGCACCGATGGCGGCAACCCATTCGCCCGGTTTCAAATCTTTCGGATTGCCGATTTTGACGACGGGCAACTCTTCCGAAGCGTCAATCTTCAGCAACGCGACATCGGATTGCGTATCCGATCCGATCAGCTTGGCGGTGTATTCGCGTTTGTCGTTGAGCAGGACTTTGATATTGCCCATGCCGGCAACGACGTGGGTATTGGTCAGGATATAGCCGTCTTTACTGATGATGAAGCCGGAGCCGAAGTTCAAATCCTCGTCGGCAGACTGGTCTTCCGGCATATCGGGCATATTCGGGACAAGGCGTTTGAAAAACTCGTAAAACGGGTCGTTGTCAGGGAACTGGCTCAAATCCATGCCCTGCTCTTCAGACTGCCCGCTGCCTGCGGAGCGTCTCGCGGGAGAAGCTTGGATATTGACCACCGCCTGGCCTTCGTTTTGCACCAATTGTGCGAAATCGGGCAGCAGCATGCCGACGCTGCCGTTATCTTTGGAAGGTTCGATTCTTTGTACGAATTCTTCGCTTTTACTGTCGCCGCCGAAGAAGCTGCTGATTTTGTCACAGCCGCCCAAGGCCAGCGCAGAAGCCGTTACCAAAGCAAAGTATCTGTATTTGTTCATTTTTTCGCGCACCGCGTTTCCTTTTCCGAATAACGGATTGTGTTCTTGCATCTTAAAAATAGGGGGTCGTCTGAAACTTTTATCGTTTTCCAACCCGATAAGGTCGAATTTTACCTTTTGCCCATATTTTTTCAAGCATTTCATTTTAAATAAAAAAATGCCGTCAGAAATTTTAACCTAATGGAAAGGTTGTTTTGTTGATTGTTTACAATTTATCAATGTTTACATCAACTTCGCACCATATTCGCACAAATCATTAATGATGCACTTCCCGCATTGCGGCTTCTGCGCCTTGCAGGTGTAGCGCCCGTGCAGAATCAGCCAATGGTGCGCATCCATCAAAAACTCTTTCGGCACAAAGCGCATCAGCTTGTCCTCTACCTCGCGCACATCCTTGCCCGGCGCGATTTTGGTACGGTTGGATACCCTGAAGATGTGCGTATCGACCGCCATGACGGGATGGCCGAACGCCGTGTTTAACACCACGTTTGCCGTCTTGCGCCCCACGCCCGGTAACGATTCCAAAGCCTCGCGGTCTTCCGGCACTTCACCGTTGTATTTTTCCAGCAGGATGCGGCAGGTCTGCATGATGTGTTTGGACTTGGTTTTATAAAGCCCGATGGTTTTCGTGTACTCCATCACGCCGTCCAAACCCAAATCCAACATCGCCTGCGGCGTATTGGCAACCGGAAACAGCTTTGCCGTCGCCTTATTCACGCCCACGTCGGTCGCCTGCGCCGACAGCAAAACGGCAATCAAAAGCTCGAAGGGTGAATTGAAATGAAGCTCGGTGGTCGGATGGGGATTGGCAGCGCGGAAACGCTCGAAAATTTCTTGGCGGATCTGTTTGTTCATGGGGATATGGGTAGGATTTGTGTGTGTGTCTTTATCGTTTGCCCGATTATAACGCAAAAGGTCGTCTGAAAACGCCAACCGCTTTTTCAGACGGCCACTTAATATTCCCGGATCCCTATTCTTACGTTATATTCCATCCCTTTTAAAAATGAAGGTCGTCTGAAAATATGTTGGGCAAACTGGATACTTGGCTGATGGAACACCCGAAACGGGATGATTTGCACGGCTGGCGGCGTTTTGCGGTCGAATTTTGGTTTTTCGGACTGAAAGAAGCGCGCGCCTGTTTGTTTGCAGGTTTGTTTTTCATCGCCATGTTTCTGATTCCGAAAACAGGCTGGCTGGGGATTTCACGCTATGACCTGCTGCTGATTTTTGCAGTCTCCGTACAGGTTGCGATGCTGTATTTCAAGCTGGAAACGTGGGACGAAGTGAAATCGATTACGCTTTTTCACTTGGTGGGCTTTGCTTTGGAGTGGTTCAAAACATCGGGCGACATCCAGTCTTGGAGCTATCCGGACGAGGCATACACCAAAATCGGCGGCGTGCCGCTGTTTGCAGGCTTTATGTATGCGGCGGTCGGCAGCTACATCATTCAGGCTTGGCGGCTCTTTAATATCAGAATCAAAAGCCATCCGCCGTATTGGTTGAGCACATTGTGCGCGCTGGCAATTTACGTCAATTTTTTCACTCATCACTATCTCGGCGACTACCGCTGGTATCTCGCCGCATTCGCACTCGGGCTGTATGCGCGGACAACGGTTTTATACACGCCCTATGACACTACCCGAAAAATGCCGCTCCTGCTGTCTTTCGTCCTAATCGGTTTTTTCATTTGGCTAGCGGAAAACTTAGGGACTTTGTTCGGCGTTTGGCGTTATCCCAACCAAATCGGCGCATGGGCATCGGTACACATCAGCAAATGGAGTTCGTGGGCTTTGCTGGTGATGATGACGTTTACCATCGTGGCAAATTTAAAACACATCAAATACACCATCAGCGTTTCTAAAGACTAATGTTTGATACTGCGAAAAGGTCGTCTGAAAATGCCTCTTCCGCTTTTTCAGACGCCCCCTTCCCTATCCCGCTTACGCTTCCTGCACATCCACATCCACCGACCATCTGATTTTGCCGTCGCGATTTTGCTGCAACACCTGCACCCACAAACTCACGGCGCGGTGTAAATCCTGTCGGG
>ERZ773196.1615-NODE-1615-length-12454-cov-18.943463_pt1 | contig 12454 bp, 12 predicted proteins | sample MGYA00581009_ERZ773196 | MGnify/ENA primary metagenome ERZ773196 (study PRJEB29015, sample SAMEA2738162) | human oral metagenome | biome: human oral; feature: human-associated habitat; material: saliva | place: China | collected 2243 ...
AGGAACTCGCTGCTGCATGGTCCGCACTTCTGGCCCCTCTGTTCGGGCTCGCAATTGCCAATGTTCCATCTGAGGGAGAAGACAAATGAACATCACAATCAAGACTACCAAGACCGATCCACTCACCAAGGTCACCCTCATCGACGATGGTAAGAACACCCTCTCTATCACCGAAAATAATGGGGGCCTTGATACCACCACCACCATCCAGTCCAACGGCGACTCCATCTATCCGATTATGGATCTTCTGAAGATTTTGGAGGTTGTCGGCTAACGTGACTGCGATTATCGTCGCGGGCATAGGACTCTCGGGCGTCCTTATCGGCCACCTCTACTCCCGTTTGAACGGGCTGGAGGGTGAGCTGAAGGGCGCCCGAGCCTATAACATTCTCTTGTGGGAATGGGCTCGCAAGCACATTGACCTTTACTACCGCTATCGTCGGGACGGTTCTCCTGACCCCGACCCAATCCCGAAGGAGAAGTAATGTTTAACGCAAACGCTCTTGAGGACATCCTCATCCGTAATCGACTGGTGTCGTCTCAGGCCCACATTGACTATCTCCACGTGAAGGTGTTGGAGATATTCCACTATTCCAACCTCGATCTCACTCTCCCCAAGCGCATCCTGGAGTCTCGCGTGACTCAGGATGGCTTCACCGTCGTCTACGAGCATGAGGGCAACCTCTTCTGCACTCAGACGATGCCGTCCGGCAAGCAGGATGTGTACGGCGAGTGCCACGAGGTTCACTTCACCCACTCCAACGAGGGTGAGTCCATCCCCATGACTCGCACGATCGGTGTCGATGCGGTATTGGTCCGCAATGATGCCGCCCTCATTGGCCTGGACCCTCTTATTTCCGAGTTCGCGGCCTTCGAAGCCCAAGCTAAGGTCTCGTTCCTTGAGCACTTCACGATGCTTCGCACTACCCGCATCATCCAGGCTAAGGACCAGCTTTCGTTCGACAGCGCTATGGAATTTGAGCAGCAGATCCGCGACGGCGTCCCAACTGTTGTTTTGTCTGAGCCGATTGCGGGCGGTGGTATGGATGTTCACCAGACCCCCGCTCCCGCCAACTCAACCTCTGAGCTCATTAGTCTTGTCCAGTTCATCACCAGCCGCTATTACTCTGAGCTGGGTATCACGTTGAATAACAACATGAAGAGCCAGTACGTCAACGAGGCGGAGATGGGCAAGTCTACCGGTATGCCGCTGATCTACAACATGCTCGCCTGCCGTCAGGAGGCTGTCGACGAGATCAACGCACTTTTCGGACGTAACATCAAGATCACCCTTTCCGAAGAGTGGAACGATGAGCTGGAGGGTGATGAAGGGCCTGTTGCACCTGCTGAAGAAACATCTGAAGCGCCTGCTGAAGCACCTGCTGAAGAGGGACCTGTTGAAGCGCCTGTTGCACCTGCTGAAGTAACCCCCGAAGCACCTGCTGAGGAACCCCCTGAAGAAACCCACACCGCTGAAGAAGTCACTGATGCGGCCAGCGCCATGATTGGAGAAGAAGATGTACCTACGGACGATTCCGCTTCCGACGACGCCGATTCCGAGCCCGACACCGATGAAGACGACGAAGAGGGGCGTGACGTGGAAGCCGAGGAAGACGACGACGAAGGATGAGAATGTCGCGCTCTACAACGCGCGCGTCTTCAACTACCTCAACCGCCGTCGATCGATTCTATACACCCAAGGAGGTATCCAATGAAAATCAACGAAGTGCTCAACCCCACGAGCGGCCTGTTCTCCCACATGCCGCAAGACATCTGGGGCTCTGATCTTGATCCGTCCTTCCTGGACGTCGAGTCCTTCACCAGTCTTGGTGGTATGACGGCATCACCGCTCTTCCTCCATTACGTTCATGGCGGAGTGCTGGACCACGACGGGCTCGCCCACTTGATCCACCAGCACTACGGTAAGAACTGGAAGCGTCTGTGGGAAGCGCTGAAGGCCGAGTACGACATCAAGATCACGACGACGAATGACGAGTCCCGGACGTCGACTCGTGAACACAATGATCTTGAGACTCGCGACCTGACGGGCACCAAGAACGGCTCCGTTACTGGTAAGGACACGGGTTCCTCCGTCAATAAGCGCACGGGCTCGATCGCTCACGCTCACTCGAACACCACCGAGTACGGTTCTGCTAACACTCATGAGAACAACCTCGTGAACACCTCCACCAACAGCGGCACTGATACGACCACTGATACGTTCAACGATTCGACAGCCAATGACACGACCCTGACGAAGACGGGTGCTGAGCAGCATGCCGAAAGTTCGACAGAGACCCGTGACCTGGCCGGTAGCGAGGGTGGTTCCGTCACCCATAACAAGAATGGTACGGACACTGGTACGGTCGAGCATCAGAAGTCCTCTTCCAACACTGGCACCATCACAACTGATACAACCTTGGATCAGACTGGTACATCAACTGATGATACAACCGACGGTTTGTACGGTGTGGGTGGGACCGGTATGGCCGACAGCGAACGTCACACGACGACCACGACGCGAGCGCTGCGGGACCACACGGCCAACAGCGAGGTGCGAGATCTACATGGTGGTGAGACTGACACTGAGACTCGTAACCTTGCGACGACGGATCGAGATGTCGAGACCCGCTCCCTGAATACCACCGATAAGGGTACGGTCGGCAATCAGGGTAGTTCCACCCTCACCTTCGATCAGCGAAAGGACGCTACCGCGTCCCTAGAGACGCATACGGGAACGGTCTCCCATGCAACCGCTCACGGCCTGTCCACTAAGACCACTGACACCGGCACCTCCACGGAGAGGCACACCGGCTCTGACACCGAGCGTGGTGCGGACACGGAGACGTTCAACGACCTGGCTGACACCACTACTCGTGACCTGTCCTCCACGTCGACCACGACGGAGCAGACCACGGACGGTGGTACGGTCAAGGGTCAGGGCACGGAGAAGTTCACTGAGACGTTCCACTCTGAAGGTTCCTCTCCTCTCCGCACGTTCCAGGCCCTCATCCAGGAGGAAGTGGAGATCCGCACTGGCGGCGGGTGGAACTTCACCGAGCTCGTCATCAACGATGTGCGACGCCTGATCGCACTGAAGATCTGGGAACGGAGGAACTCTTATGTCGAGGTATAAGATCGTCAACGCCAATAACTCCCTTCAGGTCAGCCACGAGACAGGCACCCTGATTGAGCCTGACGCTCCTAACGGCGTCCCTCTGATGGGGCCTTCTGTGCGTGGTGGCGCTAAACTAGGACGCAACCTCACTCTCGTTGGCGACGTTCTCTCAGCCAATGATATGCGCTATGACGACACGGAGATCCGCAGCGCCATTGCGACGGTGAGGGAGGAGGGTCAGCGGCTTCACGACCGCATCGACGACCTAGAGCGTAACGGCACACCGGCGAGTGGCACGGGCGGGCGCGGTCCCGCTGGTCCTCCTGGTCCTGCCGGACCTGTTGGTCCTGCCGGTGAGCGCGGTCCCGCTGGTCCTCCTGGTCCTATCGGTCCCATCGGCCCTCAAGGAGCCACTGGTGATCGAGGATCTGCTGGCGCAAATGGAGAGCGCGGTCCGATCGGTCCCGCTGGTCCTCCTGGTCCTGCCGGGCCTGTTGGTCCTGCCGGTGAGCGTGGTCCTAACGGACCTGCTGGCCCTCCCGGTCCTAAAGGTGATGTTGGTCCCGCTGGCCCTCCCGGTCCTAAAGGTGATGTTGGTCCCACTGGCCCTCCCGGCCCTCAAGGACCTCCTGGCCCCGCTGGATCGGGCGGTGGAGGTGGTGGTGTAGAGCTCTCCTGGATGAAGCCGGTCGTAGGTGTCACAGATGCAAGTGATGTTACTCTCACTTACGGCACCGATCAGATCCAGCCAGAGCGAACTGGCCCCTTCCTGCGGTACGTCTTCAACTACGGCACATACCGCCAGTACTCACTCCCAACAGAGGTTTCTGTGGTGAATTCCGTTCGTGTTGCAGGCGAATCGGTCTACGGTTTCACCTCCCGTCTCCAAGGTGCTTCACCAGGCAGGTACGACTACGGCATCATCAAGGGCGCAGCCGATCCACCCCTTGTTGCAGGGGAACCGCTCATTGTACTTGCAATCACCGCACTCTAGTGGCATAATAGTTCTTGCCATGAGAGTTATCTCCGCCCCTCTTCGTAGGTCTTTACTCCTTTCTACTACGAAGAGGGGCGTTCTCATATATACTGGTCTCAGCCGCTGATGAGCGGGTACTACTAATTAGGAGGATAACAATGGCTACCAAGCCTCTCATTCCGGTGGGTGCAGCTGCGTCCATCGTCAACTCTCTCGCCAAGCAGTCCATGGGCTCCGAAGCGATCGTGTCTGATGATCTGTCGAACATCTCGGACTTCGGTCGCGCATTCGAAAACCTAGACTCTTCGACCAAGGAGATCGTCAAGTCCGGTCTCATCACGCTCGTCACTGAGCAGCTCGTGATCGCCCAGGAGTACAAGGGCAACGGTGTGGACATTATCCGCTCTCGCTCTGAGTATGATCCCTCTGCTGGCATCATCCAGAAGAACCGTCCTGCTCTCCCGCAGGCCGAGGATGACGCCGATGTGTACAACCCCGCCGTGGGCTCTTCTTCGGACCCGTACAAGAACTACCCGATCAACTTCGAGACCGAGTACTTCTTCAAGCCCTTCCAGTTCCGCTACCAGTGGTCTATCCCTGAGCGCTGGATGACGGGCATGTTCCTGTCTCGCGACAAGTTCAACAAGTTCATCGCTGGTGTCAACACCTCGATCAAGAACGCTTTGACGTTGAACATCGACAACCTAACCCTGGCGACTCTTCGCTCGTCCATCGCGCTGAACCTGCACGGTACCGACTCTCCGCGTGCCGTCAACCTGCTGAAGACCTACAACAATGCGTTCAAGGCGTCCCTGAAGGCTGAGCAGGCGCTTCAGACTCCTGAGTTCCTGCGTTGGTGCCTCAACCAGATCGCTGTGACACTGGATCAGCTCAAGATCTTCTCGTCCCTGTACAACGAGAAGCAGTACCCCAACTTCTTGGCTGACCCCAACGTCGTGATCCTCTCTCAGTTCGAGAACGCAGCGAAGCAGTACTTGCAGGCGGACGTGTTCAACAAGGATCTGCTGGAACTCCCCGGTCACAACACGGTCGTCTCGTGGAAGGGTCTGACGGACGTGAAGGGTGCAGTCCCGTCGTTCAAGGCACTGTCCACCGTCAAGGACTCCTTCACCGTCTCGTGGGATGAAACGCCCATCACCGTTAACCAGGAGGGTGTTGTCGCGCACATCTTCGACTCCGAGCGCGTGGGTATCTACAACCTCGGCATGAAGAACACCTCGCTGGCGGATCCGGTCGGTCTCAAGACCAACTGCTGGACCCACGTGTGTGGTTCGACTATCACGGACCCCTACGCGAACGGCGTGACGTTCTACATCAAGGACGAATCCTGACACCACTGAGGCGGCCCTGGTTAACGTCAGGGCCGCCTCTTCATTAAGGAGGAAACATGCAAGTAGCACTCATGATCAACCTGTCAATAGAGAACGTGTTGAACAAGAACGTGTCAACCACTGCCACATACGATGCTCAGATGGTGACGGCGATCGATGATAAGCAGATTGTTGTCCGGGTGAAGCTTCCTACGTCTGAAATAAAGTGGACGTCCATCAACTATATGATGGTCGACGGTGCGTACTACTACATCGACTCTGTTAAGCACATCGCGAACGGCCTTGCTGAGCTCAACGGTCGCATCGATCTGCTGATGACGTACCGCGATGCCATCAAGCAGCTCTCTGTGTTGGCCGAGCGATCCACCTCTCACGGTTCTCCCTACATTACCGACCCGCTGCGTGCGTTTGAGGCTGGTGGGAAGGTGCTGAAGAGTGACTTCACGGCTAACATCAACGACACGGAGACGGCTGGTGCGTTCGTGTTGTCGACCTCGCAGAACGGGAGTCACGCATGATTGACGGGTACGCATTTATCAACTACAACCCACAGGCCGTCATCGTTCTTGATGAAGAGCTCACTAAGGTGGATATCGTCAAGAGAGGGTGGGCTGGTTGGCCCGCGAGGATCCTTTCGGACCCGAAGACGGTAGGGATGGAGGGCCCTGTATTCGTCAACGAGGCTGAAGCTGATAAAGCGGTCGCTGCCAGGAAAGCGTTCAAGATCGGTAGATGGTACTACGTTCTGGGGGCGGCTGACTACCACACTTCTAAGTTCGAGCAGCCCTATTGGAAGGAGGATGGGACTACCGATGAGTACGTTCTCAACCTCATTTCAGCGGCCCTCTCAGCACCTACCATCGACCACCCCCACACACCTTATTACTACCACTTGAATACGGCTGGTGGTGAGCGAGTTGATATGACGGCGTGGGACTTCAACGTAGGGAAGGACGGACGGAACGACGATGGACTGGAAATTGGCACTGTCATCGAACGAACGAAGCTTCCGGGCATTGGCTACAGCTTTGTCAAATCCACGCTCACGTACGACAACCCGAAAGACGATGAACGGTGGCCTCCATCTACAGCCACTGCAGTCACTCAAAGTGAGTATTTCTCAGTCGTCATCAACTTCCCCAACTGCGAACTTGGCTCCGACACGTGTGTCGCATTCAGGTTAAAGTATGAGACCAAAAGGATCCCGTTCACCACACCCAGAGGTGGAGTTGGGTACAATCCTAAGTTCACCCTTTGCCAACTGTCCTACTACCAAATATTCTTTCCGGAAAAGATTAGGAGAATTCCAATGCCACGTTTCCAACCGCGTACTGCAACCGACGCCATCTCATGCTACGTCATGGACCGTCAGTCGGTGAAGAACTTCATCGAGAAGTTGTACACCAAGGACATCTACGACAAGATCAAGAACATGCTTTACGGCGATGGTGCAGGCAATATCCTGAGCCTGAAGTGGTTCTACGGTGTTCGACCGGCCATCTCCACACCACAGAAGAGGAAGATCACGCTGGGTAACGTTATCCTCGATATCTCCGTCCCTGTGTTCGCTGGTGATTTCACACAGGTGTACATGGGGCGTGTCTTCGTCGGTGGTGTGTACGGTGACTACCGCGACTACACCAACGTACGCATTCAAGTGTTTGTCCCAATGGTCGGTATGGTCGATCTGGATCCGTCGATGGTCATGGGGAAGAACCTTCATCTGATCTACACCGTCAACCTCACCGACGGCTCTGCTGTTGTCACCCTTTCGACCACAGCCGCGAATGAGGTTTTCAATAAACAGAATGGGTGGTACGAGACCGACAACATCGTCTTCACCACCTCCATTACCTATGGCTACGAGATCCCTCTGAACGTGGAGAGCATCCGCACTGCTTCGCTCATGGTTGGTGAGATCGCTGTTAAGGCGATCGTTGGCGGTGCGGTTGGTGCTATCGCTGGTAATGTTCCTGGTGCTGTCATGGGCGCTATCGGAGGTGCTGCTACTGCTGTTAACGGTGTGCAGTCCACGTACTCTTCCGGCTCTCTCTCACCCAACAGTAACGTGATGGGTGACTTCAAGCCGAAGCTGTACCGTACCTTTAACGAGGACGCTTCCGGGAACATTGAGGCGGTTGCTGGTCGCCCATCTGGTAAAGTAGTGAAGGTCAGTGATGCTAAAGGTTACCTCAAGGCCGCGATGGTGTACGGCACCCCGTCTACCGCCATGCAGCACACTGATGAAATCGTCAGCATGCTCAAGGAAGGAATCTACATCTCATGAAGTACTACAGTCTCGATGACATCCTCAAAAAGAAGGCACTCTACAACTTCATCATCGGTGAGCGATCCAACGGCAAGACAACTGCCGTGCTGCGCCACATCGTCCGGGACTACTACGAGACCGGACGGCGTGGGGCGATCGTCCGTCAGATGGATGAGGACATCAAGGGCCACAAGGGCGCATCTCTCTTCGCAGGTATGATCGATGGTGGAATGATTGACGAACTAACTGACGGGGAGTTCCAGGGCGTGAAGTTCTACAAACGTGCCTACTACCTCGGCAAGCAGGACGAGATGGGTCAGTGGTCTTACGAGAGTGAGCCTTTCGCTTTCATCTTCGCCATCTCTCAGTCCATCCACTACAAGTCCAACTCCTACCCGAACGTGGGTACGGTCATGTTTGACGAGTTCATGCGTCAGGATCACATGTATCTGGTGGATGAACCTTTCCTTTTCATCAACCTGCTATCTACTATCACACGCGAAAAGGATGACGCCACCGTTTTCCTGATCGCTAACACGGTGAGTTGGAACTCTCCTTACTTCAAGGCTTTCGGCCTCAAGAACATCTCCCAAATGAAACAGGGAGAGATCGGTGTCGTGAAAAGGGAAAAGAAGATGCCCTACGGTACCCTTGAAGCGTCTATCGCCGTTGAATACTGTGAGAGCAGTGTGAAACATGGCGGGAAGAAGTCGGACAGGTACTTGGTCCCCATCGCTGATCCACGCTATGACATGATCACCGACGGGTCTTTCGCAGTGGCGAACTATCCTTCCTGCCCCCATCACTTCACCGCCGAGAACGTGAGACTGACCTGTTGGGTTCTCACCGATGAAAAGATCCTCCGCTGCCGCCTGATTAAGGTGAACAGGGATGTGTTCTTCTTCATCGATAGCATCGATCACCGAGTCTATCTCCATGGTGATCCGATCCCATCCCTTCAGCCTGACTGGGAACGCTACGAGTTTCTCAAGGACAGCTACCGCGATGTTGTGTACTCGTTGGAGTTCACGTCCGATCCCTCGCACTTCACCAATCCAGCCACACCCTACGCCGACGAGCGTACACGATGGTTCCCTGATGCACTGCGAGCGAATCGGCTCTTCTTCGCAAGTAAGGAGTGTGGAGCTGAATTGATGTATTACATCTCCCAAGCTAAGAAGCGCTCCGTAGCTGCCCTTTAGGCGAACTCGAACAGTCGTCCCTCTGCGACCTTCTGCACGAACCTGGTGTAATCATCAGAAACCGTCAGGACGTAGGGGGACGGCTCCAGGTGGATAAACCCATGTTGTTCCATGGGGCAGGTGTTGCCCATGTAGTCCGTGATCAGGTTCCTGGCCGTCTCCTCACTGTACGTGTGAGTGAGGCGGCCAGACTTTTCTGCGGGGACAGTTAGCCCGTCGACGAACGCCTTCATACCGCCGATCTCCTTGATGTAGGAGGCGGCTTTCTTGGACAGACCAGCGACCGTGATCTTGAACTCACCGCCCTTCTCAACGGCATAACGCTTGGCACCGAGCGTCTTGAAGTTGTCGTAGTGTCCGTCCACCTCGAACAGACCAATGTGGTGACGGACGCCCTTGATGTCCTTCGGTGCTAGAGCATCTTCCACCTCTTCATCGGTGGCGTAGAACCAGCGGTAGTGCATGGCAGTGGCCAGGCGCTCACGCACCTCGTTGTTGACACGATCGATGATGCCCTGAGCAACGGGGGACGGCTTGTGGTAGATCGAGTCGGTGTCGCAGTACATGACAGTCACACCGGCGTCGATCAGGTCGTACATCGTCATGAGAAGGACGTAGCGGCTGTAGGCAGTCACCCACGCAGCCCAGGGGTAGTACAGATAACGGCTTCGGGAGATGTTGTGTTTAGACAGAGCATCCTCAATAGACGGGAGCGAGGGTGTGAACGAGCCATCCTCGGCGTTGAACTCGAAGTCAGTGCGCACCGGGTCCATGGCGACAGAACCGTACACGCCGTTAATGTCCTCCTTGGCACTGCGGTAGTTCACCTCCTGGCCAGCAACACCCTTCAGAGCCGTCTTGTCGCCGTACATGGCGACGATCGGGTCCGTGATGGCAGCTGGTAGGTAGTCACCAGAAGCCATCATCACTTCCGTGATCTCGATGGACTCCACGTTGTAGCAGCGACGAAAGATCTGCCAGTCAACGTCCGTCATGGTCAAGGTCATGCTGGCTGCGGTGTACACACGACCATTGTCGACGATCGGGTCGGAGATGGACAGAGCCTTGGAGAGGCTGATGTACGGGAAGGGGTAGCGAGACACTGCTCCGTAGACGGTGAAGGTGACGAAGAAGTGGACGTGACCGATGCACTTATCGAGCTCTTCAGCAGTGAACGCGTGGCTCAACGAGTGGAACGTGTCCATGGGGTAGGTGAACTGAAGCATGGACGAGGGGTAGGAGCTCGCTAGGTCGACGGCGACAGTATCCCCACACTCCTGGCCCATCACCGTGGAGTTGGCGTGGGTGTAGCCGCCCTGGAACGAGTGGCGGGCAAGAGAGTACGTTTCCTCATTCAGCGTCAGCTCAGAGATAAGCTGCTCGTAAGCGGGGTCGGCAAGAGCAGCCTTGCGCATACGGCGGCGGACGTACCCGGTCTTGGTGATCGGGATGGAGTGAAGTGCCTGCTCAATGGTCCCACCCTCCTGCGCAAGGGCCTGACGCTCGAACTCGATGAGGATGCGCACATCGTTGTCGATGTAGCCCAATTCCTCGTCCGACAGGGGAGTGATCGAGTTACGAATCAACGTGTGATCGATGTCGCCAACCATCTTCTGCACTCCCACATCCTTACCGACAGCCTCAAGAGGCTTGTTGGTCAGGACGTAGGAGCAACGGAACTCAAATCCCATCGTAGAGACAGCGCGGACGATGCGACGCTCAGAAGCGATCGCGAATGCGGAATCCCACTGCATGTAGTGCTTGATAAACTGCCACTCGTACGCCTCGTTGTGGACGTAGACGACAAGGCGACGATCGAGGGACAGCTCCATGTCAGCTGCGATCTTCTCAAGCAGGGAGAAGAATTCGTCTGCACTACGCGCGCGGTAGATTGTATCATCGATCGCTAGAGCGTAGGAGTAGACGATAGCTTTCTTCACTCCCTCGTCCGTGTAGGAGGATGTTTCAATGTCGAACGCTGCCAGGTGCTCGACGTAGTGGACCTTTTTCTTTGCCATGAGAGATCCTTTCGTTATTAGAAGAAGAACGGTTGGTCCTCTTCGTCTTCAAGTAGGTAGTCAGGGAGAGGTGTCCCCTTCTTCTCAAATCCGCGCTTGAGAATGTTCCGTGCGACGCGATCTTCGATCATTGCTTTGTGATACTTAGCCCTGGTGTCATTAAGGCCCTGTCCGATAACAGCTTGCAGATCCCCGGTATGTGCGGTGAGGAACATCGCCTTGTACTTCTGGTCGTTCACCACACCGTTGATGATTTCAGCGGCGTCACCAGAAGCGAGACCCAAGTATTCCATCTGGCGGTGCATGGCCTCCCATACAGCCCCTCGCTGCTCGTCGGTCATCTGAGTGTAAGCTTCACCGAACATATCGATACCCTGCTGGAGCTGTTTCTTAGCTCCCGAAACCGTCAATGTCTTCGAGTTGAGATCCTTCGCGGCCCTACTAACGAGGGAACGCAACTGGTTGTGGTTCAAGTTCTTCGGATCCCGTTCCAACAGCGCATCAGCCCTGCGAGTCATGAAGTTGTTGCCGTCAATTCCCTTCTTCACCCGACGCACTTTATCACGCAGGCGAGAGCGCTGGATAGCGTATGTCTCAGCCAACTGATCCCTACTCATACGAGTGACGTTAAAGGGGTCATTCGCTTGGGCTACGAGATCGTCCCTGTACGCCCGTTTCGCGGCCTTCTGGAAGGATTGATCCCTTGTACCCGCAGCCTTGTCCAAACGTCGCATACGGGCCTCCTTGGAGCGGGCCTCGTTATAGTTCGTGACAGGCATTGCCCTGATTTCATCGAGCTCTGCTTTCAGTCGTGCAACGAGGATGTCACCTCCCTGAACGTCCTTAGCGGCGAGGCGGGTAAGACGCTTCGAGATGTTCGCTCCGATGCGCGTTGCGTTGCTGCGATGAGCGGCTGCTGCGATTGATAGTGTCATGAGAGTTCTCCTTTCAGATAACGCCAGGGTGGAAAGTGGCGGTGCAAACAGTGAACGGGTACTCCTTGCACGTGCAGTGCGGATCGGGAGATGGAGATACCTGAATCATGTTCTCAGGGCGGTTGAACTGAAGGCCGTCAACGGTGACGACAACTTCATGTCGCCAGAAGAAATCGTGCGGACGCATCGCACGGACTGCATCCAGGGCCTCAATCAACATGTTACGCGCTTCGATGACAGAGGTGCTGTTGCGATCGAGGCGGTTCAGCAGGTTGGCAAAGGCGATCCTCAACGCAGTGCCAGTCTGATCGTTGGGGATGGGGAAGAAGCGAATGAAGCGACGGAGTTCATTGATGTAGTAAGTGGGCTTGTCCGTCGTAGGGATGAGGAAGTGCCAAAGCTCGTGGTTAGTGCGGAGATCAAGCATCGGAGTGTTCCTTTCTAGTTGTTTCGTGCTGACGACACCAGTATAGGGCATGGAGCGAGGGTATGACAAGTCGTGATGGGTAATGTGGTTGGGATCACGTGGTGGTTTTTTTTTTATCGGGGGTGGGTGGGAGGAGGGTGGTGCACCCCTATACCTC
>ERZ773196.1621-NODE-1621-length-12427-cov-16.919819_pt1 | contig 12427 bp, 12 predicted proteins | sample MGYA00581009_ERZ773196 | MGnify/ENA primary metagenome ERZ773196 (study PRJEB29015, sample SAMEA2738162) | human oral metagenome | biome: human oral; feature: human-associated habitat; material: saliva | place: China | collected 2243 ...
TTGCGGAACCATATTGCGCAGATACTTGGGCTGCTTTGTCATATCGATTCCTTCTTTCGCTTGTTTTCTATCCTGTTTTTACCGAAACTCCTTCATCTGTTTCGACATTTTCTCATCTGCCAACAGACTTTCCACCAAATGTCAAACGCCCCCGTTTCCCTCCTCGCAATTTTGTCAACACCTCATAATCGCGTCTTTCATACAATTTATTCCATTTCTACCGTCACAGGGTTTAATGGGTATTCTATTCTTATGTCGCCACATGAAAATGTATGAATGTAATTTTATTACTGCCACTTTTTGAGATCTTTTTTCTCCATTGCAACCAGCAATACTTCATCCTGTCTTAGCGGCTCTTCGGGATTCCCGAACCTCCACTTTTTCCCCTCTGCTTTTAGGGCAACCACGTTCATCATGTGATTTTTTCGAAGTTGAAGTTCTATCAGCGTTTTGCCAATCCACTCTTCTCGCACTTTTAGTTCCACCACATACAGGTTGTCATCAATTTCCCAGAAATCCTTAAATGAGGATGAAAGCAAAATCCTTGCAGATCGCATTCCTCCCTCTCCCTCCGGATCAAGAATCTTATCCACACCGATTTTACGAAGAATCGAAGCCGTTCTGTCGGTCGATGCTTTTGCAACGATGAGAGGAACCCCCTGCTCCTTTGCAACCGCAACCGACATAATGGCTGCGGCGATATTTGTTCCCGTACATGAAACGACAATGTCCATATTCTTCAACCCAAGCGCCACAACTTCTTCTTCGTTCTCCATGTTTGCCTGTACAACAGACGTGCATTTCCCCGAAAAATCATTCACTACCTTTTCATCACTGTCCACGGCCAGAACATCCGCCCCCATAAGATATAAATTTTCAGCCAGACTTCTCCCGTATTTTCCGAGTCCCAGTACCGCTATCGATTTTTTCATCATTTTAATTCCCTTTACCCCACATAAAACATTCCCTTGGAATGCCTGATTGTATTGCCTGCTTTTGCATCTCCCACAAAGAAACATGCCATCGAAATCGGTCCGATTCTACCGAGATACATCGATACAATGACCACAATTCTTCCGTAAGCGTCAAGCTTCGGTGTAAGCGCCCTCGACAATCCAACTGTACCAAGTGCGCTTGTAATCTCGTAGCAGGCATCCGTCAATTCGATATTCTCAACTGCCATCAGAAGCACGGTCATCGTGAGTAAGACCGAAGCGCTGACCGCTACAATGGCCGCGGCTTTTCTCATCATCTCTGCTGATACGCTTCTATGAAAAATCACTGTCTCTTTTCTTCCGTTAATATAGGAGTACGCATTCATGAAAACCAGAAAAGCAGTAACCGTCTTGACGCCGCCTGCGGTTCCTATCGGAGAACCTCCGATAAACATTAAAATGTATCCTATCAAACAAGAAATCTCTGTCAGTTTTTCCTGCGGTACCGACGCAAATCCCGCAGTTCTGAAACTTACAGATTGAAACAAGCTGTTGCAGAATTTGTCCCACAAATTCATATCTCCGATGGTTCCCGGATTGTTAAATTCTGCTGCCATGATTCCGATAGCACCGGTAATAATCAGTATTGCGGTGACAAGAAGTACCAATTTCGTATGCTCCGGAAACCGTCTCACCGTTGTGACCGGTCCCAAACGATGACGGAAGCCCTGCTTGATGCCATCGACTACATCAAACCACACAACGAAGCCGATTCCACCCAGAATAATGAGTAGCATGGTGGTAAACATGAGGAAAGGCGAATCCCTGAACTCCATCATACTGTTTGGGCCTGTGACATCCATCCCCGCATTACAAAATGCAGAAACAGACTGAAAACAAGCTGCCCACAAACCTTTCAAAATACCGTACCTCGGTATAAACCTGCTTGCATAGAATAGGGCGCCCATACCTTCAAGCAAAAAAGTCCCTTTAAATACTCGCAACAGGAATGCCAAGTGTCCCCTATTTCGCTCAATATTCAGCGCACCACCCAGCAATTTCCGATCTCCGAGCGTAAATTTCTTTTTCCCCATCAACATAAACAACGCCCCGACCGCAACGACACCGAGCCCTCCGATTTGTATCAGCAACAGAATGACCATCTGCCCGAAAAGACTCCAGTGCGCATATGTGTCCACAACCACAAGCCCCGTCACACACACAGATGTCGTTGCCGTAAACAGCGCTGTCAAAATCCCTGTACTCTCTCCCTCCGCTGTCGCAAACGGAAGCATCAACAGAAGCGTTCCCAAGATAATGGCTAACAAAAAACTCAAGGGAATCAAGCGTTCAGGTGCGATTCTCATTTGCCTGCGTTTTATCAATTTTTTTATCATAGACTCTCTCTTTTTAACATTCATCTTATGAAACAACTACTGACACCTCATCCTTATTATACGCACACCTTCCTTTCCTGTCACTGTCCTCACTCCACAGAATCCTTTCCACGCTTCTCCCTTTGCTTTCCCGGATAAAAAAGAGAGAGGCCCCCGCCTCTCTCTTTTCTCTTCTTACCGCGCTCAGCGCACGTTCTTAACCAGCTCCGACAGTTCTTCCTCGGTCATCGGATTTGCCTGTGCTTCGACGGAATACGAATAGCCGTCTCTCGTCCATGTCGCGAGCGACCAGCGCCCGTTTTCACCGCGAAGCGTGACATTTATGCCGTCAACGCGCTTTTCTGTCGTTTCCGCATACTCGTTAAAATCTCCGCTCGGGTCGGTCTCCCCCTTCTCTTTCCGGAGCTCGTAGCCGATTTCCCCGCTGTCCTCACGCATGTAAGCGACACTGATGACTTCTCGATTGAGAACGCGAATCAGCACCTCGGTATAGGGGGCTTCGGCCTCCGGTAACACGAGGCCGAAGCCGGTCAGCGCCTCTGCCTCCGCAACACTCGCGACTTCCTGCCAGGGGGTACCGGTCTGCATGACAGCACCGCTTTGTTCTGTCCCGGCATGGTATCGAAGATACTGCGGCACCGCTATGAGCAGCACGAGGCAGGCCGCCGCCCCCGCTTCTCCGCGTGCATGGCATCGTAGCGGTCCAACGCATAGAGCGCGACAATCGCCCGGTCTTCCATGTGCCACCTTTACTTCTTCTGTTCTTCGGTTGCGGACGGAAGCTCCGTGCCGAGCTCCAGTTTTTCTGTATCCCGCACCTCGGCGCTGCCGTCCGCCTTTTTCCGAACGGTCAGCAGGCAAAAACTTCTGTCCGCATTCGGGACAGCTCTGTTGCCGCAGAGAAGCGTATAGCTGTTCTCCGGCTCGCCCGCGCCGCCGATGTACGCAAACGGTTCATAGACGCTGCCCACCTTGCCTGTGAGCGCTGCCTCAAACACCTCCTGTACCGCGGGATTTGCCTGCGGGTCGCTGTCTCCGCTGTTATACTTCCACTCTGCCGTCATTCCGGCCGCTGCGGCGGGCAGCAGTTCTTTGGTCCCGCGGAGTTCTGCCTTGCCGTCCAAATCCGCATAGACATCCACCAGGAGATACGCGGAGGTTGCATCCGGCACCACCGCAGTGCCCTTGCAGAGATAAGCGTAATTCGTCCCTGCGACCGGCTGCGAGCCCAGCACGGCAAGCACCTCGTACCTGTAGCCCGTCATCCCCTCCACAGCCGCAGTAAAGGCCTTCATCGCGTCGGCATTGTCCGCCGGTGCGAGACTCCCCTGGTTGGCGCTCCAGCCGCCCGTCAGGATATCATCACTTTCTCTGGTCTCTGTTTCCGTGCCGCTCTCCGCAGCCGTACTCGCCTGTGCCTTTCCCTGTCCGCAAGCTGCGAGCATCACACTCAACATAAGCGCCGCCGTCATCAGTCTCTTCTTCATCTCTGTCGCATCCTTTCTTGCTTTTCCCGCAGGACTTTTTCCTGTTCTCATCCTATCAGACGGTTCCCGTCTCTCCAAGGTCACAGTTTCTCAGATTTTTTTTATTTTGCCCAGCCTTTTTCTCTTTTTCCGGAACAAGCCGCAAAAAACGGATGTCACCTCCCGCGTAAAAGGCGGTGACATCCGTTTGTGTAGCAAAAATCGATTTCTCGCTTCCTGTCTCAACTTTTCTTTTTCTTTCGCGGTGTGACCTTCGGCGCTTTCTTTTTCGGCGCTGCGGTGCTCTCCTTCGCTTTCTTCGGCTGCACCTTGCCGCTGCCCTTCTTATCCTCTGCCGTGCTCTCATCCGTCTTCTTCGTGTCGCCCGGTTTCAGACCCGGAATGCCGATTTCATCGTCCGGCGTGAGCGTGCGGGACGGCGGGAAGATGACAGCGGATGTGTGAATGTTACAGCGTCTCTGCGGCGTCAGGCGGGAATCATCCGTCTCGACCTCCGAATCCGGCACCACCATCACGACGCGGCTCGTGGTCGGGCAGTACGGCGTCGGCAGGAGCCCTGTGACAGCGCAGACCGACATGGTCGTGTGCTTGTCGCACATCTCGGTCGGAATCGTGCCGCGCGCAAAGAATTCGGTGTAGACCGCATCGCCGCGCGGGTCGTTGCTGCAGACGCCCTTGACCGGGAGTTTGCCGGACTTCCGGCAGATGTCGGCGGTCACAATGCTGTCCGGCATCACAAAGCCCGGATCCGGCTTGCCCTGATGCACCTGCTCCATAATCTTCCGCCAGATGTCCTTGTGGAAGGAATTGCCGCCGTTGCCGTCCGTGAGCGGCTGGTTGTCGTCGCAACCGCCCCAGATGCCCGCCGTATAGTAGGGCGTGAAGCCCACAAACCAGACATCCACGTTGTTGCTCGTGGTGCCGGACTTGCCGGCGCTGCTCATGTTCGAGGGCTTGGCGCGTGTGCTCGTCGTATTGACATTGATGCCGCTGCTCGCAAATTTGCGGTTCGGCAGCATGGACTGCTGCAGCGCATCCGTCAGCAGAAAGGCGGTCGAGTCCTTGATCACGCGGTGCTGCTCCGGGTTATTCTCGAGGAGCACTTTGCCGTTGTGATCCAGAATTTTGGTGTAGAACACCGGCTTCGTGTAGACACCCTGGTTTGCGATTGCCGCAAAGGCCGCCGTGAGCTCCAGGTTGTTGACGCCCTTGGTGAGGCCGCCGAGCGCCATGGCCGGGTTATAGTCCGAGTCCGTGAGGCTCGTGATGCCGAACTTCTTGCTGTACTCCGCACCGAGCTGCGGGCTCACGGTTTCCATGAGGCAGCGCACCGCGACAATGTTCATCGAGTACATGATGCCGTCGCGGATGCTGGACCAGCCGAGATAGTTGTCGTCGCCGTACCAGTTCCGGAACTGCTTGCCGTTTGCCTCGTAGGGGCCGTCGTAGTAGACGGAGCCGAGCGTCTGCCCGCAGGCATCGATGGCCGGCGCAAACGCGGACAAGACCTTGAAGGTCGAACCCGGCTGCCGGTAGGAATCCGTCGCACGGTTTAAGGAGAGCGAGACGGTCTTTTCGCCGCGCCCGCCCGAGAGCGCCTTTACCTGTCCCGTGCTCTGCTCCATCAGCACAAACGAGTCTTGCGGCTCGAGGATGATGTGCAGGCTCTCACCGACAATCTGATCCTCGGCGGGATTCACGACGCTCGCCCGGAAAGCCTCGGCATCTGCCTTCGCCTCGGCATCTGTCCGGTACAGACCGTCAAAGTCTTTCCCCTTGTTGGCGAGCACGTTGCGCTCACTGTAATTCTGCACCTCGCCGTTTGCGCGCTTCACCGAGAGGCGGTATTCGAGCGCATATTTGGTGACCGCATAGTTCGCGGGGTTATTGATCTCACCGTCCACAATCGCCTGCAGCGCGGGATCCTGGGTCGTGTAGATCGAAAGGCCGCCGCTGTAGAGAAGGTTATGCGCCTGCGTGTCGGTATAGCCGAACTTATCCTTCAGATCCTGCTGCACCTGGCTTACAAGTTCGTCGGTAAAGTAGCTGTAGGTGTGAGTCGCCTTCTCCTTGGAAACCAGGTCGGCATTCTCAATGCGGTCGTAGACATTGTCCGCGAGTGCCGACTCCTGCTCCTCCTTGGTGATGTAACCCTGCCGCAGCATATAGCGAAGTATCACCTTCCGCTTCTCCTCGTTCGCCTGCCTCCCCGAGATGGGGTTTAGGCGCGAGGGGTTCTGGGTGATGCCGGCGAGCACGGTGCACTCCGAGAGCGTCAGATCCTTGACCTCTTTGTTGAAATAGCGCCGCGAAGCCACTTTTACGCCGAGCGCATTGCTGCCGAGATTGATGGTATTCAGGTAGTTCGTCAGAATAACTTCCTTGCTCATGATGCGCTCGAGCTTCATCGCAAGGTACTGCTCCTGAATTTTTCGGGTCAGTTTCTCGCCGAAACTTTTCTCCCGGCCGCCGTTGAAGAGATTGTTTTTGATGAGCTGCTGGGTGATGGTCGAGCCGCCGCCCGAACTCGAAGTCCCGCGAATCACACCGACAACCGCGCGCATAATGGAGCGCGTGTCGACGCCGTTGTGCTGCCAGAACCTCTCGTCCTCAATCGCGACAAAGGCGTTGATCAGGTTCTTCGGCAATTCCTCATAAGTCGCCTCTTCGCGGTTCGAGCCCGCCATGACCAGAGTCTCCACCTGATTTCCGGTCGCATCGTAGACCGAAGTCGCAAAGCCCATCGGGGCAATGCTGTCCGGCTTGAGCTCCGGCGCCGAATCCACAATGCCGCGAATCGCGCCGAGCACAAAGGACACCACGATTGCGGCAATCAAGAGCAGCAGCATGAGCACCACGCGGACTGCCGTGAGAGAGATCAGATTTTTCAGTTTGCTCCGGTGCGCGTCCTTGTCCTGCAGCGCGCGCTCCACGGAATTTCTTCCAAAATCCACTGCGCACTCCTTTGAAAAAATTTTGAGAGTTCACCCTAGTATATCATGAGTCACCCCCGAACTCCAGCGAACGCAAAAAGGGGCTGTGCTCTCGCACAGTCCCTCTTGCTTTCGTCACTGACAGCTTTTACGCGTCAGTCCTTTTGCTGCTCTTTTCTTCTTCTGACGCACAACGCGTAAGCCCCGAACAAGAGCCCTGCCGCCGCTCCCGCAAAGTTCAGCGCGAGCGGTGCCTCACCAGTCTTCGGGAGTCTTCCCTTATTGCTGTTTACTGCCGTACCGCGGTTTTATCGCTCTTTTGCCGTTATCCTTAGAAAGCTCGTCCCCCTTCTGAAGGGTATCCGCGCTCTTCTGCGGGTTCGGCTCGGTGATCTGCTGCTTGTCATCTCTCTTGTTGCACAGCGCCGTTCGTATTTGATCTCGTCCTCAATCGTAAAGGTGGTCAGGTTTGCCGCATCATTGACGTTGCCTGCGGCATCGTAGGTAATGCGATAGCGAATCGGCTCCCAACCCGCCTTAAACGCAACATCGCCGTCGCTGCCAGTAAGAATCCGATTGTCTGCGACACCCAGTGCCGTTGCCTTTTCCCAGTGGCTAAAGATGTAACCGACGCGGCTCGGCGTGGGCAACGCGATGGTAGCCTCCTCAATCGTGTAGGTACTCGAAAGCGTGCCGAGACCCTGCACCGGGCTGTTTGCAGTCTCGCCGGTATCGTAGGTGATGTTGTAGTGATTGAGAGCCCAGTTTGCCGTAATGTTCTACGAACCCGTGGTGCCTGACGGAATGCTCGTCACGGTCTGACCGTTTAAGCTCCAGCTTCCCATATAGCCGCGGCGCAAGTTGTACATTATCCTCGACCGTGTAAGAATTCGGGGTGACCGCACTTGCGGGCTCGTCGCCGTATCGTTCATCACATAGGTAATCGGATAGCTCAGTGCACTACCCCACTTTGCATAGTATTGCTTGTTCTCCGCATCCATGATGCGAAGCATCGTGACCGGCGTGCCGGTCAGAGCCGCGTTGTCATACCAGTTTTAACATTTGGTTACCTAATGATGAGATTAGCCCCTGAGGAGCCTCTGTTTTGTTGGGCAATCCACCACTGCTTCAGAAATTCGGTGTTATTAAGAATTTCTTGCTTAACCTCCTCATTCTCCCCTCCCGATCTTGTAAACCATTCCCGGGCAGCCGCGACATCGTCGTCACTACTTACAGGGTTTGCAGAATCTGGCTCCCCGCCTATCGCACTGTCGTTCTCAATGTTTTCGCGTAATGCCCCCTCCGGATGACCGGAACCTGCAGTCCACGCCGAAATTACTTTGCCATCATAACTCTCACCATTCCGCAACATGTGACCATAACGACCATCATGCGTGTTCGACAGCATATACTCATAGCCACCGTCACTGATTACACCCGTTCGCATATTACCCTGCGCATCCATGTAATACCAGTCATTCGTTGCCTCATCCCTAAGCCAACCCGTTGCATAACTTCCGTCTGCCTTACGATACTTCCAGTTGTATCCGTCCGAACTCTCCCAATGCGCGTTACCGGAAGGCTGGGGAACACTCGGTGTCGGCGTTGCCAAAGTGGAACGATTTGCCTTTACTACCGTTGCCGCGCACGCATCAAACTCGCTCTGCGTAAATGCTACGCCACTCACCGCCAGCGTTAACATCAGCGATAACGCCGAAACTTTCAGGACATCTTTCTTCTTAACCATGATATTGCCCTCCCTTGCTCTAATTATTGTGTGTAAATTTCTGATACCCGACAAACAACTGCGGGTATCTGTTAGTAGCTCACTAATTACAATAAGCTACCCTCTACTTGAAACAAAACCCAGTCGTCTACTTGATGATTGAAGACCTCAGACACACCCGTTCCTACTTCTTCTCAATATACTCTCCTTCCTGTTTTCAATACTTCCTCCATGCGAAATTGTCTATATTTTACCCCTCCCTTAATAAATAGTCAATTATTTCCACATAAATTATTTCGTTTTTGTTCTCTTTTTCTTACTAGTTAACATGTGCACCTTCTGTATTTACGTTTTTCTTTCCTTTCGCATTGGAGCTGATGCCCCCACCTTTTTCTATCATAGAAATGTTATCACCATAATTCCCGCCTTTTCTGTAAACAAGTTTGCATTTCATGGTATGCTCTTAACAAACATCTGCGCACAGCGAAACCAATCCCCTTCACCGTCCAAGGAGGTCTTATGTCGGAAACAAACTTCAACACCCTGCTGAAAGGCGCCCGGGGCGAATTTGAGGAAAAGAAATCCCGTTTTCTCTCCCAGAGCTTCTGCGTGCGGCGCGAGGAAGAGGTCGCGGAGATACTCGCCGGGCTCAGAAAACAGCACTATGACGCCCGTCATGTCTGCTACGCCTACATACTCGACGGAAACCCGCCCGTTGAGAAATCCTCGGATGACGGGGAGCCTGCAAAGACTGCGGGGCTCCCCATGCTGGATTTACTCCGCGCGGCTTCGCTCTGCAATACGCTTGTCACGGTGACCCGCTACTTCGGCGGCATCAAGCTCGGCACCGGCGGCCTGGTCCGCGCCTATACGGCGGCGGCCAAAGGCGCGCTTGAACAGGCGGTCATCGCGGAATTGTTGCCTGCCGTGCGACTCTCTCTGACCGTCGACTACGGTCTCTACGGAAAAGTGTCCCGCCTCGCCGAGGACTGTGCGGGCACTGTGCTCTCCCTCGACTTTCTCGCGGAAGTGTCTCTCTGCCTCCTCTTTCGGGCAGAGGACAGCGCGCGCTTTCTCGCCGCGCTGACCGAGCTCTCGGGCGGCAGCCTGACTCCCGACAGCACCGAAACCCTGACCTGTGTCGAGCGAGACGGAAAGCTCACGCCCATACAGCTTAGCGCCTGCTGAAAACACGCACCCGCAAGCAAAGACCCGAACCCTCCGAAGGGTTCGGGTCTTTTATTCTTTTTGTTCTTTTTCTCTGTTTGTTCTTTACACAGCGTTTTACTGCGTTTTCTCGCTCTCCGCCTGTCTCGCGAGTTCTGTGCCCGGGAAGCGCGATATGACTTCCGCAAAAAAGGTATTCGCGTTCTCCGTGTCTCCGAGCGCCTTATAGGCCATGGCCTTCCGGAAGAGCGCCGGCTCGTAATTCTGATTGATCGCGAGCGACTTGTCGTAGAGATCGATGGCCGCCCGGTAATTGCCCGCCTGGAACTGCACTTCGGCGCGGCTGTAGAGGCTTAAGTACCCCTCGCTGTTCAATTTTCCGGCGACCGACTGATAAATCTGCTGCACCGAGACGCCGCTGCCGTCGTCGATGTCGGTGAGCTGAGACACATCGAGGGTCGCGTAGAGCTCGGCCGCATGCGCGTAGTCGTTGTTCCGGAAGTCGTTCAAAATACCCGCGAGCTTCTGGTACTGCGAGAGCTTGCTGTTTTCGCCCTCTGTCAGCATGTCGACCTGACTCTGGAGCGCACTCTTCTCCTCCTCCGCGCTGCTGTGGTTCACCTCAATGTCGCGAAGCGCGCTGTTTGCGGAGGCGAGCTTCCGGTCCATCTCCCGGAGCTCGGCGTTATGACTCGAATTCAGCTCGGCCCGCTTGGTCGGCATATAGAGAAAAATCACCGCCGCCGCGCCGATTAAAAGACCGATGGCAATGTTCAGGCCGGTCTGCCAGCCCGTGCTCTCGCGGTATGTCGAGGGAATCAGAACCTCGTCGTCCGACATCTCCCGGTGCGAATAGGTTCTGGAGCCGTTGTCGATTTCCTCTCTGGGCTTATCCTGCTTTTTCTGGATGCGCCGCTTCTCCTGCTCGGCGGCATCCGCATAGCGCACCGCCGTCTGGTTCATGCGGTCGGTTTTCCGCACCAGTTTGAGATAGTGATCCGCCCGCTTATAATCGCCCGCCTCGATATAGAGGAGCGAGAGCAGGAGCCCCGCCCGCACATAGTTCGGATGCTGGGCGACGATACCGGCGAGCTGATGAATCGCCGTGTCGTAATTGCCGTTTTTCGCCGCCTCAAGCGCCACATTGTAGCGCTCAATCATCTTCGAGAACGAAGCGAGCTGCCCGCCGCGCCGTCTGACATCGTCGAGATAAAAGACCGCGCGGTTGTTTTCGGTCCGGAGGTCAATGCTGATGACCCACTGCACGAGCGCATCGCCGACCTCTCCCATCTCATAGAAAATGAGTCCCAGGAGATTTCTGGCATCCGTCAGATCTTTGTTGAGCTCCAGGGCGCGCTTTAAGTACGGCACCGCCCCGGATAAATCCCTCTGTCTCGCGAGCTGCAGGCCGCGATTGTAGCAGCTGTTGGCCGCCCGAACGCTGCGCTCCAGTACATTCATGCTTCTGTCTCTCCGCTCCGCTTTAAGAGCTCCATCAAAATATCCTTCATATCCGTGAGATCGCTCCGCACAATCGCATCTTCCACCGCCGAAATCTCAAGGCTCGAGCGATAGTTCCGGATCTCCTCGTCAAAATTAATCATTTGCTTTCCTCCGCCAAAATTTCACCTGCCAGATAGAGCGAGCCCGCGATGAATAAAATCGCGTCCTCCGCCTGCTCCCCTCTCGCCTGCCGGAGGGCTTCCCCGACACTCCCGTAGGTCTTCACCGCAGCCGCCCCTGCATTGCGGTAGATGTCCGCGAGTGCGTGTACTTCCGTTCCGCGCGAAGTGTGAAGCGGCGCGAGATAAATGCAGGCCGGATGCAGGACTTTCACAAAGGTCTCCGCAATCGCAGCGAGCTCCTTGTCCTGCACGGACGAAGTCAACAGGAGCGGCTTCTTGCCGCGCTTTGCCGCAAGCGCTGCCCCGGCCTCCGCCATCCGCAGCACGCCGTCCGCATTGTGCGCGCCGTCCAGAAACACATCGGGATGTATTTCCTGCATGCGGGCCGTCCAGACCGTCGCGCGAACAGCCTCCGGAAAGGAGACGGCCGTCGTACACCGCCGCGCGTCCCCTGTCTCTCCTTCCGAAAAGACCTGAAACGCCTTTGCGGCGAGCGCCGCATTTTCCCGCTGATACGCAGCCGGCAAAAAGGCAAAGCGCGTGTCCGCGGGGTCCGGCGCGACCGGATAGGCAGGTGTCTGCATCTCCCGCGCCTTCGCCGCAATGATGTCAGCGACCGAAGGCACGGCGTCCAGATAGACCACAGGGATTGTTTTCTTAATGATACCTGCCTTTTCCGCCGCAATCTTCTCGACCGTGTCGCCGAGATACTGCATGTGATCCAGGCTTATGCTGGTCAGCACGGTGAGGCAGGGCGCGCAGCTGTTGGTCGCGTCGAGCCTTCCGCCGAGTCCGGTCTCAAGTATGACAACTTCACACCCCGCCTCCCGGAAGAGCAGCATGGCCATGTAGTAGAGATACTCAAAGTAGGCGGGAAAGTTCCGGCCGGCCCGTACCTCTGCCTCCCCTTGGCGCTTCACCGTCTCCGCGGCTGCCCGAAAGGCTTCCGAAGAGACCATCTTCCCGTCGATTAAGATGCGCTCTCGTATATCCACGAGATGCGGCGAGACAAAGGTGCCGACACGGTATCCCGCGCGGCGCAGTGCCTCCGTCAGATAGGCGCAGACAGAACCCTTGCCGTTGGTCCCCGCGACATGAATGACCCGGAACGCGCGGTCCGGCGCGCCGAGCGCATCTAAAAATGCCCTGACTTCCGG
>ERZ773196.1625-NODE-1625-length-12404-cov-10.842497_pt1 | contig 12404 bp, 8 predicted proteins | sample MGYA00581009_ERZ773196 | MGnify/ENA primary metagenome ERZ773196 (study PRJEB29015, sample SAMEA2738162) | human oral metagenome | biome: human oral; feature: human-associated habitat; material: saliva | place: China | collected 2243 ...
TCGGCCTGATCCCGCAGGCGCTGCGGCATGCCCGCCGCGGCCGGGCGATCATGAACCAGAACATCGTGCTGTCCCTGGCGATCATCGCCGTGCTGCCGCCGCTGGCCATCACCGGCGTGCTCGGCCTGGCCGCGGTCGTCCTCGTCCACGAGGTCGCCGAGGTCGTCGTTATCGCCAACGGGCTGCGCGCAGCGCGTGCCCACAAACGATAGGGGTAGCACCGAACGTCATAACTCAGACATGTGCTAGCGCATATCGATAACGCCGGTACCCACTTCGATATGTGCTGTCCGTGCTGCAACCGCAGAAAGAAGCGGTATAGGCGAAGCCCCCTGAGGCGCAAAGTGATGAACCCTGAAGTAGGCTCCATTCACTCCAAGATCATCAGCAGCAACAGATAACTCGATTGCCTGATGAAGGGCATCGCGGCCGCTCAGTCCGCGCCTTCCGTCCCGTGCATAATGTCCAAAGCTCAGGAAACCGAAGGCCTTCATTGTTTACTCTTGAGATTCAAGCCAGTGCTGTGCATCAAGAGCAGCGCGGCAACCGGAACCCGCAGCGGTAATTGCCTGGCGATAGGTGTGATCAACAGCGTCGCCACAGGCAAAGACACCCGGAAGGTTCGTTGCGGTACCCGGGTCATTGACCAGGATGTAACCGGCCTCGTCCAAAGCAACCTGACCGGAAAGTACGGCGGTGCGGGGAAGGTGACCGATGGCAACGAAAACGCCATCGGCATCAAGAACGCGAGTTGAATCATCAACGGTGGAACGCAAGCGAACACCGGTGACAGCCGAATCGCCCAGAACCTCTTCGACAACGCAGTTCCATGCGAATTCGATCTTCTCATTGGCCAGTGCACGATCGGCCATAGCCTTAGACGCACGCAGCTGATCACGGCGGTGAACGACAGTGACCTTTGAAGCAAACTTCGTCAAGAAGGTTGCTTCTTCCATTGCAGAGTCACCGCCACCGACGACGATGACGTGCTTATCGCGGAAGAAGAAACCATCGCAGGTCGCGCAGAAGGAGACGCCTCGACCAGAGAACTCTTCTTCTCCGGGAACATTCATATGACGGTATTCCGAACCGGTCGCCAAGATGACGCTGCGAGCCAAGAGGGTTTCATCCTCAAGGGTGATCTTCTTGATGTCGCCTTCGAGCTCCAGCGTGTAGGCATCCTCGTAGCGAACATCAGCACCGAACTTTTCGGCCTGCTGACGCATATTGTCCATCAGCTCCGGGCCAAGGACACCCTCGGGGAAACCGGGGAAATTCTCAACTTCAGTCGTGTTCATCAGCGCGCCACCGGCAGCCAGGGCACCGGCAACGACAACAGGCTTGAATCCAGCGCGCGCAGTGTAAATAGCCGCAGTGTATCCCGCAGGACCGGAGCCGACGATGACGACGTCGTGGATAGTTTCAGACATGATGTCTCCTTTTGAGCAGGTAACGGTTACTTCACTGACAATTCGCTGACCCACGCCCAGGCGCGGCCATCTTGCGATGTTGGCATCTTACGGAAGGTGATGCTGATCGCTTCAGTTTCCACGGGATGTGCCAGCTTGATGTCCGTCTTGGGAGAGAACGTCGTCGTAGCGATTTCTGTTCCCTCTCGAGGCGTATTGGGATTTACAGCACGTACCACGCCTTCACCACCGGTGGTCGACGGATCCATATCCAAGGTGATCTCAGAGACCGTTGCCTTCTTCTCGAGCTTCACCAAGATGGTGACCGCGGTCTGGTCCAGGAACTGGTTGTAATCGAAGTAGCGCGAGTGCCAATTCGTCTTTGCGTCGCCGTCAATCATATTGACAGCCATTTCTTCGTGGTCACCCTTATCGTTTTGCCAGGACAACACGGAAACACTGGAAATTACGGGCTTCTCCGTCGCGGCCTGAGTGGCTTCTTGGGTGGGCTGCTCCGATGCTGAGGCGGATGCCGATGAGCTTGGCTTAGTAACTGAGCTGCTGATATCGCTGTGCTTAACCGGGCTGAGGGCAGTTGCTCCCGCCCAAATCGTGGCGATAACGGTTAGAACTGCAGCAAAGATAATCGTGGGTCGCGTGGGGTCAATTCCCTTTTCTCCCCCATTTCCCGAGGCCGAAGCGCGTGAGTGTTCATCGTGGCCGTGAGCGTCGCCGGAGTTTCCACGGCCACCGCCAGAGCCTCCGTGACTGCCGCCTCCGGCCTCGGAATGACCGTGACCGGAGGAACGAGTCGGGGTGGCAGCCGCGCCAGAGCCCGCAACGGATGCTGCGGCCCCTCCGACAACCGCGCCCTCGGCAAAACCGTGGGGGAGCGGAGCGGGGATGCGAGAAGTCGGTTCTTGGTGCTGAGCCTTAGCGGCGGCTGTCTCAGCCGAGGCCTCGGCAGCTGCGGCACCCAAGGGGATACCGGCGGGTGCAGTTGCATCCACGTCGTACATGCGCGCGGTTGCGGGCAAGGTCGGGACGATGGGATGTTCGGGCTTTGCTTGGCTCATCTGGACGCTCCCTTGGGAACTGCGATTGCTGTGAGGAAGGGTTGGGACATTCGCAGGGGTGTCCTGCTGGGGTGAATGAGACGATGCCGCAGGGTGGCCCTCGCCGTCGGGATGAACAACATCATCGAAGGTCGGCACCGAAAGGTCAACGGAAAGGGGAACCCAATGTGGCGTTCCTTCACGGGGAGTGTGCTGATCCTCGGTAGCCATGGTTTCCTCCTGAGGGGACGGTGCCACACCATTATGAACGCTTTGTGGTTCACGTGTAGGCTGCGCGGCCGAAAGCAGGTCACATACCGCGATCGGAAGGTGTAAACGCTTGAGCAGGGGACGAATACTGGTTGAAGATTCTTGGGGATTGATCACACGCATTGCGATCATGTACACGATGGTGACGATGATGGCCACCACACCAAACTTCACGCCCGAAAGCAGCCAGCGCAGGATCTTTGAGGACAGGGTTGTGTAGATTCCCATGAGCCAAAGAGTGCCAAAACCGATACCGCCGGCAATGACCGCACATGCGACGTAGGTGAGGTAGGAGCGCGTGATTTCCGAGGAATTCACGTAGCTGTTGCGCTGTCCGACCCAGCGCATCGCAATCAAACCCTGAACGATTCGGCAGACCGTTTCACCAAGAGCCGCACCGATTACCCACCAGCGCACGCCGGTTGCGAAGTAGATCGACCAACCGACAATAATCTGCAAGATCGTCGGAACAATACCCATCAAGAAGACGGGCTTGGCATCCTCATAGGCGAAGAAAACGCGCTGGCTCATCAAAACGATGCCCGTTGAGGCCACACCGGGCATGAGGGAGACCAGGATCAACGCGTAGGAAGAAATTAGTTCGGGACGGGCGGTGTTTGTAACAACAAGCTGCATCATGGGAGCCGCGCCCGCCATGAAGATCGCGGCGGCAAGAACCGTCAGTGAGGTAATCAGGCGAATGCCTGTGTGGTAGTGCTCGGCAACTTCTTGGTCATTGTCGTCGGCAACCGCGTAGTTCAATCGCGTAAAGATCGCGGTTGCAAGAGAAACAGTGATGACCGACTGCGGCAGCATGAAGATTAAGAAGGCTGCCGAATATCCCGCCAGGCCCGCGATGGGCATGGGGTTCTGGTTCAGGTAGTTATCCGCAATTGAAGCGATCGCGTTCGTCGAAAGAACACCAACCTGAGACACACCCAAGGTTGCAAAGGTCCAACCCGCAACCTTTGAGGCAGAACCAAAAGACGTTCCGCGGAAGTGGAAGTCAGGCTTAAAGGAGACTCCCGCGCGACGCATGGGAATGAACAGCACCAGAGCCTGGCAGACCACACCCAAAGTGGTTGTGATCGACAGCAGCCAGAACTGGGGGGATGTGAAGTCAGAAATTGCGAAATCTTCGTGGGCACCCCACAGAATGAGGAAAGCTACCAGACCCGCGATGGCAATGATGTTGTTGAGCACTGGCGCCCACATGTAGGGACCGAAGACACCGCGGGCATTGAGCAGCTCGCCCAAGAGGTTGTACAGGCCGTAGAAGAAAATCTGCGGGAGACACAAGAATGCGAAAGCAACGGCAAGTGAGCGAATGTCTTGGCTGTATCCCGGTGCCATGATGACGATGAGCACCGGTGCCAAGAGCGTTGAAATGAAGGCGACCAGGAACAGAATCGTTCCGGCCAGAGTAATCAGTCGGTTGATGTAGACCTGACCCTCGTCGCGTTTGAGTGCGCGCACGATCTGGGGAACCAGGACCGCATCGAAAACGCCCGATGCCAGCAGGTTGAAGATTGTGTTGGGAAGAGTATTAGCCGTTTGGAAAGCCGCGGAGACCGCGCCACCGGCAGAACCCAGGGCCGCCAAGAGCATAGCGGCTTTAATGAAGCCAAGGACTCGGGAAACCATTGTTCCCGAGGCCATCAGTACGCTGGCTCGAAGAAGTGAGCCGTTGCGGGCCTGGCTTTCACTCATTCTGATCCTCTACATCTGGTTTGGGTGAATCCGAGCTTTCCGGATGATCCGGGTGGCGCGGGGGACGTCCTGCATGAACAAAACCTCCGCTGGAAAGTGGAACGTTCACTGTGCCCTTTTCGACGCCGCCCATTCCGGGAAGATGTGAAGACTCTTCGCTTTGCGAGGACTTCAAACGACGTCGAATGGTCCGAATGATGCCGCCAAGGAAAGCGATTCCTACAATGACGGTCATGACCGCAGTGGCTGCGTCTTCCCATCCCGCGCGCATTCGCACCAGGACTTTCTGGGAATCATCAAGAACAGCTCCGCTGGGCGTTGACACCTTATAGGTCACGCGAATATCACCCGAACCAATTGCCGTGACTGGCACATCCACATTCGAGGAGGAATTCGCGGGGATCGTGGCCGTTCCCGTGCTGGTTACGCGCAGGCGTGGGTCGCTGGGAAGCAAAGTCACTTCGACATTGACTGGCCAGGGAAGTGAATTACGCACGCGAACGGGGAAATTCGCGCTCTTGTTGATCAGGTTGACGGCGTTCGAGGATTCAACTGAGACGGAGGACCTGAATGCATCAAGTGCCTGCGTATTCGCAGTGATCGTCTGGCTTTGCTGGTCACCCGCATCCGCTTGGAGCGCGCTGGCCACGGTCGAATTCAATTGAAGACGCGCGGCATCGACATTCTCTGTGGCATCGGCCAAGGGAAGAGCGTTTGAAAATGCCGCGCTCAGTCCTGCCGTTTGCGAGCGCAGTTCGTCAGAAAAATGAGCATCCTCGACGGGGTTACGGTCAATATCGGTGGCCTCGGAATCCACAAGTTCACCGAAACTAGTCCCCTTAACCCAGCGGTTATCAAGGATCGCACGAACACGCTCAATGCGATTCTCATCCAGCGAGGACCCACGCTGAAGTGGAACAAATAAGGTACGCGAGAAGTTTGGGCGCTCGCGAGTGATCATCGCGGTCAAAGCTGTCAGGAACTGCTGAGTATCCAGCTCATCATCAACGCTTTGCGCATCCCACGACAAGAGCTCGCTCAGATTGTCGATTGAGGCAAGAGCAGTGACCGTGTCCCCAGACTGAGCAGAGTCACCCGTGTGGGTCTGGCCGTCAGATGAGAGCTTGACCTTGGCCATCGAGGTGAAGTTTTGCTCTGAGCTTGGCGCCAGTTGCCCGGGAGGGGCAATCACAGTCGAGGCGTATTTGCTGTTGAGCGCTTGGGTACCCCAGCTTTGCGAGGCAGGCCAGGAGACATTTGAGATCAGTGTTGGCCCGGAGTTGTCGTTATCTGACGAGGCCGAGCTTGAGTCCGGCGAGGGGGTGGCGCTGGGTGATTGTGAACTTTCGCTTGAGGGAGTTGCGTTTGAGGAAGAAGAAGCAGAGCTTGAGGGGGACGCATTTGAACGCGAGGAAGGCAGGAGAGCCTTGACCTTGCTGACGGAAGTTGGAACCGAGGCGCGCGATGAGGTCAGGTAGTCCATGACCGCGTCATTGTTGAGCGTGGTTGCCAAGGAAAGGTCTGCGTCGTGGCTGGGCAGAGCAACCAATTCTTTCGTGCGCTCGAAGAAAGTTTGGAGAAAGGCCGCGCGAGTATTGCGATCTGCGGTGATCTCGGCCTCGGAACGCGCAGTGGGCGAGGAAGACGCACTGGGCGAAGCGGAGGCGGTGGCCTCGGAAGAAGAGGAAGTCGAAGGAGAAGCGGCCGAGGAGGAGACGGAGGGGAAAGCGCGAGTTGAACTTTGGTCTTCGGGGACCATCAGTTCGCGGACCAAAGTATCTGAATCGGTCGCGAAGGTAACACCGGTCATCGATGCCGCGGACAGGATCGAATAGGAGTCGGTGGGAGTTTGCGGCGTTGATTCGGTCCACGGGAGCAGGACATTTGCGCGAGTGGGTTCAAGGGAATAACCCGAATCCCACACGAGGATTGAGCGATCAGAGCCGCGAGTTTCATCGCCTTCAACAACGATGGTGATTCCACGCGGTCCCCACTCGAAATCTGATCCGAAGGGAAGGGATTCAAAAGGGATCGTGATGTGGAAGGTCTGCTCGGTGTGAGGAGCGATCGTTGCCTCGAGGGTTCCCGCGTGAACGCGCCGACCCTGCCAGCTCTGGCCTGAAAGGTATGAGGAAAGCTCCGGTGCGGTCACGGGTGAATAGGTCTGGACGTAGGCATCCAGCGATGGGTTCGTGACGGGCTTATCTGACAGGTTTCGAACGACGCCCGATACCTGCAGGTTGTGCTGCGAGGTAATGACCCGTGGTTCCAGCCTGTTGATTCGTACGTCAATTCCCGAGGCCTGACCCGCATCCCCCAAGATCTGCGGTCGCGTTGTTGATTGGGGTGCGAGCGCAGAAGGAGAGGTGGAGTGCGAAGAAGCCGAGGCCTGTGCTCTTTGGGTTCCCTGAACGTGCGTGGGCAGCTCTTGAGCGCTCGCGGGGGTGGCCCCTAGGAGCAGTGCGCTCAGAGGCAAAAGAGTCAGTGCGTATCGAGCTGCTGGCGGCTTGATCATGATGCATCCCGGTAGAGCAAGTCCAAAGCGATACCGACAATGCGCCTTTCATTGGGATAGGCCAGCTCCTGGGTGAGGTCGCGCAGGGGAACCCACGCGGCGTCTTCGGCCTCGTGATCGGGGTCGCCCTCGACGGTGATGGAGCCTGAGATATAGCCCATTAAGTAGTGGTGAACGACCTTGTGAATCCGTCGATCTGCACCTGAGAACCAGTAGTCGATCGACGCCAGGTGGCGAATAATTCGCCCGTGGATTCCGGTCTCTTCGGCGACTTCGCGCAGAGCCGCTTCCTCGGGAGACTCACGGCCTTCAAGATGTCCCTTTGGGAGGCACCATTCGATCTTCCCCGACCGATTACGGCGAGCAATGATTGCCGCATAGGGCTGACCATCGCGAACATCGACAACGACGCCGCCCGCGGAGGTTTCAGAAGAAACGGGAAGGAAATGGGGTGTCGGCTGGACCGTACGCAAAGAAGGATTGCGACGCGGAGGTCGGGGCACTCCGGGTCGTAAGGCTTCAGAAGGCACAGTCATACCTCCACTTTAGGCGGGATTGGGGCTCTTGGTCAGGTCGCACCATCGGTCAAGTGGGAATTACCGCAATTTTTGTGTGTCAGAAGGCCAATTGGTGCGACCTTCGGCGCATGTCAACCGGAGACGAGGCCGTGGTGCGGATGCATCAAAGATGCGGAAATCATGGCATGCTGGAGGGGATGAGTACACAACTTTCGCGAACGATGGGTCAATCCCGCTCACACGCCCCCCTTCCTAGCGGTCTAGGCGAGGGCGATCTGGGTCTATTAATGGCTCAGGCACAGCAGGCTTTTTCCCACCTTCCCAAGGAAATCCTCGAGCTCGGTGAAATTTTCGCCGAAGCTGGAGAGGAAATCAGCCTGGTCGGTGGACCGGTTCGCGATGCCTTCTTGGGACTCACTCCCCACGATTTTGATTGCACAACTTCTGCACGTCCAGAGAAAACTGAAAAGCTATTGGCGCAGTGGGGGAATGCAACCTGGGATATTGGCCGCGAGTTCGGGACCATTGGTGGTCGCCGCGGAAAGCTGGTCGTTGAAGTCACGACCTATCGCACGGATTCGTATGAGGTCGGTTCGCGCAAGCCCGAGGTCGAGTATGGCGACACCTTGGAAGGCGATCTGACGCGGCGCGATTTCACCGTCAATGCGATGGCCATGCGACTGCCTCAGATGGCTCTGGTTGACCCCCACGATGGCCTTGGTGATTTGGCTTCGGGACGCCTGCGTACCCCCGTCAGTGCTCTGCAGTCCTTTGATGACGATCCGTTGCGGATCATGCGTGCTGCGCGCTTCAGCGCCCAGCTGGGTATTGATGTTGATGAAGACGTCATGGATGCCATGGAGTCAATGGCCGGTCGCCTTGAGATCGTCTCAGCTGAACGTATCCGCGCTGAACTTGAACGACTCGTCGTTTCGCCCTGGCCCAGGCGCGGTTTGGAATTGATGGTCCACACCGGGGTTGCAGATATCATTTTGCCGGAGCTGTCTGCTCTGGTGTCGACCGTTGATGAGCATCATCGTCACAAGGATGTTTACCAACATACGCTGACCGTTTTGGACCAAGCGATCGATTTGGAAACGGATGCTGACGGTCCTGTTCCCGGTCCGGATTTCATTTTGCGTTTCGCGGCACTCATGCACGACGTGGGCAAGCCGGCCACGCGTCGCTTTGAATCCAATGGCACGGTGTCATTCCATCACCATGAGTTAGTGGGAGCGAAGCTCACGCGTAAGCGGATGAAGGCCCTGCGTTTTGATAAGGCAACGATTGATGCCGTTTCAGAATTGGTTGCCCTGCACCTGCGTTTCCACGGCTACGGGGAAGCGAAATGGACGGATTCGGCAGTGCGTCGCTACGTTGCCGATGCGGGAGAGCTTCTTGAGCGCCTGCATCGTTTGACGCGCGCTGATTGCACTACGCGTAACAAGCGCAAGGCCGCCTACCTGTCTGCTGCATATGACGACCTGGAAGAGCGTATTGCTGCTCTTCGCGCCCAAGAAGAACTCGACGCTATTCGCCCCGATCTCGATGGCGATCAGATCATGGAAATCCTTGGTCTGCGTCCTTCGAAGGCCGTGAAGATGGCCCGCGATTATCTTCTGGATCTTCGAATGGAACAGGGTCCTTTGGGAGAAGAAGCGGCGCGCGAGGCACTCCTTGCCTGGTGGGCATCTGATGAAGTTCGAGAGATTGCCGCGGAGTATCAGGCACAGCAGGAACGCTGGGAAGCAAAGGCGGCCGAAAAGAAGGCGCGCAAGCGCCGTTCTGCCAGCGAAAACTAAGTCGATCCGGAGCTTGCTTTAGGCAATACGCCCGCTTTCTGCGTAGGCTAGACACGATCACCTATGCTGAAAGGCTGGTTTTTCGTGGCACCTTCTAACGCAAACGACGACCGCGGACGTCGACCTCTTCCCTCACGGGCCGAGGCCACTCGACGTCGGCTCGCAGAGCAGGCCCGTCGCGATGGAGAGGGAACGATTCCTAAGACTTCCGCATCCTCGACACCCTCCGCACCCAAGCGGACTTCCGCAGCTGCACGGGTCTCAGGCGGGGCCTCGGCGCGCACAGGAAGCAGCAGCGAGGGTCGACGCACAGGCACCCAAGGCGCTAGCTCCTCGTCAGCAAGTAGCGCGCGTAAGCGTCCCACTCGCCCCCAAAGCGATCGCGAGGCCTCGGCAGCAGCAAGCCGCGCGCGTGCGAAGAAGGGCCCAGCTAAGGGCGCTAAGGCAAATAAGGGGAAGAAGAAGCGGAGCCTAGGCGCACGTATTGGCCGCGGAATCCTCTTTACTTTCCTTGGGCTGATCATCGCGGGGCTGGGAACCTTCTTGGTCGCCTATGCCGCGTTGACGGTTCCCCAGGCCGATCAGGTTGCGCTCGCGCAGACCACGACTGTCTACTACGCCGATGGCACCACCGAAATGGGTCGGATGTCGCAGGTCAATAGGAAGATCATCGATTCATCGACGCTTCCGAACTATGTGGCGCATGCCGTTGTTGCCTCGGAAGACCGGACTTTCTACACGAACTCGGGTGTTGATCTTAAAGGTATTGGACGCGCGCTAATCAACAATATTAGGGGAGGGGCACGCCAGGGTGCATCGACCCTGACCCAGCAATATGTTGAGCGCTACTACGTTGGGGAAACGACCGGTTATGTAGGTAAGGCCAAGGAAGCAATTCTTGCCCTCAAGATCAACCGAGAACAGTCCAAAGACCAGATCATCGGTAACTACCTCAACACTATTTACTTCGGGCGTGGAGCCTACGGAATTGAGGCCGCATCCCAGGCTTACTTCGGTCACGAGGCAAAAGATCTCACCCTTTCCGAGGCCGCAATGATTGCCGGAATCATTCCCGCTCCTTCCGCGTGGGACCCGGCAGTTGATGAAGAGAAAGCGCGCTCGCGGTGGACTCGTGTCATCAATCTGATGGTCGAAGACGGGTGGATTTCTCAGGCCGATGCGAACGCAGCTGAATTCCCCAAGACCATTGATCCCGATACTTTGGGCGGACCGACAATGGAAGGGCCGACCGGTTATCTCATGGAGCAGATCCGTACGGAACTCGCCCAAGAGGGTGGTTTCACGGCCGATCAGCTGGCAACCGGTGGATACCGAATCATTTCCACAATTGATAAGGAAAAGCAGGATCAGGCGGTTGAGGCTGCCGAGTACATGTACACGGTGCGTGGGTGGAATGAAGACTCCATGCACGTGGCTTTGACGTCACTCGATCCGGCTACCGGTGAAATCGTTGCCGAATACGGCGGTAAGGACTACCTCAAGCGCCAGCAAAATGGTGCGACGCAGGACATCATGGCTGCCGGTTCGACCTTTAAGCCCTTCGCCTTGATTGCTCACGTCGAACAGGGTGGGTCGATCTACGACACCTATGATGGTTCGTCGCCGAAGACCTTCAGTGGATTGGCACGTCCGGTGAGCAATGACTGGGGTGTGTCCTGGGGGCGACAGAACCTGGTGAATGCAACGAAGAATTCGATTAACACGGTTTTCGTTGGACTCAACCAGGAAGTTGGATCCGCGACGACCAAGCAGGTCGCTGTTGAGCTGGGCATCCCCGAAGACACCAATGGCTTGGATGACTCCCTGCTCAATGTTCTGGGCTTCGCGGCCCCTCACAATATCGATCTGGCTCACGCTTATTCGACGATCGCTTCTGGCGGCCAGCGAACCACCCCGCACATCGTCCGCGAGGTGCAAAACTCTGATGGTTCGAAGGTCTTCCAGACCACCGTGAACCCGAAGCAGGTTTTCGATACGAAGACCATGTCAACGGTCCTTCCTGCGCTGCAGTCCGTGACCGCTTCGGGTGGTACAGCCGAGGCCGCTGCAGTTCTCAAGCAGGATAGCGGTGGAAAGACAGGTACCTCGGAAGAGCAGAAGACCGCACAGTTCGTTGGTTTTACCCCGAGCTTGGTCACTGCCGTTAGCATGTACCAGCTGGATGAGAATGGTAGCCCGGTATCACTGACAAGTATTGGCGGCTTGGGCCAATTCCACGGCGGTGACTGGCCGGTAACCGTGTGGGTGCGCTACATGAAGGCAGTGAGCGCAAACGATACGAAGCTTCATTTCGACTGGTATAAGCGTCAAACCGCTACTCCGGTGAATCCTGCTCCGGTTGCGACGACCACCCCCACTCCGACTGAGGAAACACCAACACCGACTCCCGAGGCGACCCAGGAAACTCCCGGCGCTGAGGTTCAGCCAACCGTTACTCCTTCTGCCCAAAACAACGGCGGCAACGGCGGCAACGGTGGTGGCGGCTCTAACGGCGGGGGCTCATCAAATGGTGGTGGCGGACGCCCCGGTGGCGGTGGCGGTCCGGAGTAAAGCCTATTCGGGTATAACAAAAGCCGGGGCAATCCCTTTCGGGGACGCCCCGGCTTTTGTATAAGCCTTGTCAGACTGTCACTTCACGGCCAGAACGCGAACCTTAAGGTTTGCGCGAACATCGGCGTGGAGGTTGACCGTCACAGTGTGGTCACCGGTGGTCTTGATCGGGTCGGTGATGATCACGCGACGACGATCGATGGTCTGGTTCAGCTGTTCCTTCACTGCGTCAGCGATCTGAGCGGCAGAGACGGAACCGAAGAGGCGTCCGTGTGCACCGACCTTGCTGTTCACGGTCACAACCGCGGCCTGCAGGGCGTCGCGCACGAGGCGTGCATCGTCGACGGAAGCGATCTCACGACGGCGGCGAGCTGCTGCCATCTGATCGATCTGTGCCTGTGCACCCTTGGTCCACTTGGTGGCGAAGCCACGGGGAACCAGGTAGTTACGGGCGTATCCAGACTTGACCTCGACGACATCGCCTGCGGAACCGAGACGTTCCACATCGTGGGTGAGGATGAGCTTGGTAGTTGCCATTTTTCAGTCCTTCCCTT
>ERZ773196.1627-NODE-1627-length-12400-cov-9.840583_pt1 | contig 12400 bp, 9 predicted proteins | sample MGYA00581009_ERZ773196 | MGnify/ENA primary metagenome ERZ773196 (study PRJEB29015, sample SAMEA2738162) | human oral metagenome | biome: human oral; feature: human-associated habitat; material: saliva | place: China | collected 2243 ...
TGCCATCGAACTTGACCGCCTGAACCTGAGTGTCAGGGTGTTCCTTGTTCCACTGCTCAACCAGCGACGAAACCTTCGTCATTCCTTCACCATCGGGAAGACGGTGCAGGTATGTAATGGTTGCGCCCTTATCGGCAGATGCCGAAGAGCTTGCGGTGCTGTCTGTCTTCGCGCCCGAACCTGAGCACGCAGTCAGACCCATCGCAGCAACTGACATGAGCGCAACAACGCTCATGGAGCGGCGTGACATGTGCATGTTATTCCCTCTCCGTTGTGGGACGTTTACAAAGTTGACACCTTTTGTCAGCTTTATCCATTGCTCTTTTATGCTATCTCACAGAGAAGATGTCTGATGACATTTTGGCCTGTGAGAATGCAACTATTTGGTCACGATTTGATAACTAGTCTTAATCTTCCCTCTTCCACTGGGTCCAACGCCCTTCTCCGGGAGCCAGATCCACGGTGCATTCCAGTCCAAAACCAGTGATGACACTCGAAGATGGAGAATCAGAATCATTGTAAATAAAGGCAAGTTGCGACTTGGGATACCAAGCGACCTCAACGTCAGGATTGGATGAAGCAAGGACACAATCCCATTGATCTTCTCGGTGCGCAGCCCACATAATCGCACGGTGCAAAAGCCGGCTATTAGCAGTCGACCAGGTCAGTCCAGCAAGGTAAACGCCCCTACCCGAGCAGAAATCATGCGCCGAGGCTCGTACACTCCCCCTCTCCATCACAAGCACAGAAGTGTCAGGATCCGTAACTACGACATCTCCTGGGTCTTCACCGAAAACATAGTCTCCATCAAGGTCAGCAGTAATGAAATGCTCTGGCACAACCTCGTCATAGCGATCCTTGGACAGCGACCACGAGATTTCTTGATCCACACCCAAGACGTCCGCGAGCGCAAAAATGCTTCCGCGGCAGATCCCGCCTCTATCCGCTTGTCCTTGAGTTCCCAACGAGGCCGTGGGCTGGCCAATCCCAATGAAACCGCCACCGCGGGCGACAAAGCGACGCAGAGTGTCTTGCAGTCGTAGATCCTCCCAGACTTCCCCGCCGGAGAAGGCAGTATTCGCGGCGCCGGCATTGATGACCACGTCGACATCCTCCAAAGAGGAATCTCCCCCATCGATGACCTCATCGAAAGACATGAAACGCACGTCGAAAGGAAGTCCTGCAAGGGCCTCGATAACCCCCAAGTAGGTATGGATTTGCTTGTACCACAGGGCATGGGCAACCATATGGGTCTGCCACGTGCGCAGCTTTCCCCACGCATTCAAAACGGCAACGCGTACGGGTGCACACGCGGGCTTTTCCCCGCCCGTGGCCTCGTGAAGGGAACGGAACTCCGCGAGGATCTCCTCCACGCGGTCAATGAACTCGGGGAACTTGAGCGCCAAGGAAAGGTAACCGCCATAGCCCATGCGATCCAAGGGGCTACGGACGATTGCGCGACGAGCGGTGCGCCACGACTCGTTAGCTTCTCCCAGGGGATCTCCGCCCTCGCGGAAGACATCGGGGAAGAAGTAGGGAAGGAAGCGCCCCTCGGTGTAGCGCACACCGGGAATATCGGAGATCATGCGGCAAGTTGCTGCCGAACCGACAGATCCAACAACCGCATCCATCTTGATCGAAGGGAAGTAGGGCCCGTAGGGTTCCATACCGATCCAGTTGTCTCCTAGGAACATCATGGCCTCGCGGCCTTCGTCGTGGACCTTGCGAACCAGTTCTCCAGCCTTTTCGGCGACTCGCTTGGAGGTGAAGTCAATCCAATCCCGGAACACACGTGTTGGCGTGCGGAAGGGGCAGTTGTACCAGCCGCCATCCACAAAGTCCTCGGGAGTCAGCGCATAGCCGTATTCCTTTTCAAACTCTTCCATCGCCGGGATCGACACCGAGGCCGAGTATCCAAACCAATCGACGTAGCGTTCGCGGCCTCGGGAATCGAAAGCCAAGGTGAAGTGGTAGAAGAAGGTCGTAAAACGAACCACGTCCACTTGAGGGTTCGCTTTCAGCCATGCGGCCAAGGCATCCTTGACGTGCTCCCAGGTCCGCGGGAATGCCACATCGAAGGGACGCTCCTTCACGCGTCCTTCCTCAAGCGCCCAGTCGTTCGTCAGATAGTTGTACATCTGGGTGGAATCCCACATCTGCACGGCAAAGAAGTTCACGGTGTACACGTGGAAGGGAATGGGCTTGTGAATTGTCACCACCGCGCTCGAAGCGGAGGGTGGTAGCTCTCCAACGATCGGCACGGGATCAACGACGGGTGAGGGTTCAACCTCTTGAACGCTCCACTCCGAAGGATCCAGAGCCTGCCCGCTGGTCCGATCAATCACCTGCCACCAGCGGGAGGTGTCGCATTGAGTATCGGGACGGAATTGTGCCTGGAACCATCCCTCCATGACATTGATACTCAAAGGCCCGCTTTCTGGCGCCGTATGAGGGTTTGAGGAAAGGTATTGGTGGATGCGCTCGCCCTCGCTCTGATCGGCCCAATCTTCATCACCACGTGCAGGGAAATACGTGGAGTACACCTTGGCAAATGCTCGGTCGACCCACTCAGGCAGTTCTGTTCCATCGGAATTTCGCACTGCGTCCGCACCAAGGCGTTCAACAAGAGCGCGCACTTCGGCATCGATTCCACGCTCAATGGGAAGGGTGAGACGACCTGGCTTGGTCGATTTGTCAGTCATTGTCACTCCGATGTGTTGATTTCAGCGTCATTGCAAAGAGGTAGACAACTTCGGGCACTTATCCAGCTAGTCCTAAGTTATTTCCTTCTTGGTACGATAGTACAAGCACACCGAGGTGGTGATGCATTCCCGATAACAATGGAGACACCGATGTCCCTTACTTCTGAAGAAATTAACAGCCAACCTGAGCTGTGGCGTCGAGTTCTTGACGTTCCCACTGATGCACTTCCCAAAGATGGTGAGGCAATTGCCGTCATCGGGTGTGGAACATCATGGTTTATCGCGCAGGCATACACCGTTGCCCGCGAGCGCCAGGGCAAGGGTCTCTCTGATGCCTTCACCGCCACCGAATTCCCCTGGGATCGCCACTACGACCGCGTCGTGTGCCTTTCCCGTTCGGGCACGACAACTGAAATTATTGACATCCTGCACGGCCTGAAGGATCGCGGCATCCCCAACGTCTTGATCACCGCTGTGGGCAATGGTCCCGCAACCCCCTACGCAGATGTTGAGGTTGTTCTGGACTTCGCCGATGAAGAATCCGTTGTCCAGACCCGTTTTGCAACCACTGCTCTTGCATACTTCCGTCACAGCTTGGGCGACGATATCGCTGCAGCCGCGGATGACGCACAGCGCGCCCTCGAGCTCGAAATCCCCCAGCGTTGGGTTGATGCCGACCAGATCACCTTCTTGGGCACCGCATGGACCATTGGCCTGGCCAACGAAGCTGGCCTAAAGCTGCGTGAAGCATCTCAGTCGTGGACTGAGGTCTACCCGGCAATGGAATACCGCCACGGTCCGATCTCTATCGCTCAGCCCGGTCGCCTGACCTGGGTTTTCGGCCCGGTTCCCGAGGGCATGGCCGATCAGGTTGCCGCAACTGGCGCCGAATTGGTGACTTTCGATGGTGACCCCATGGCTCACCTCGTTGTTGCACAGCGCCTGGCCGTTGCTCGCGCTGAGGCTCGCGGTCTCAACCCTGACACCCCGCGCCATCTGACCCGCTCGGTGATCCTCAAGTGAACAACTCGGACCAGAAGCTCGCCATCGGGATCGATGTCGGCGGCACCACCATCAAGGGGGTGCTCGCTGACACCCGCGGCACTGTGATTACCTCTTCCGAGGCCGTCGCCACCCCCCAGACCGGCGCTGATGATGTCGTTTCTGCGGTCGTGCGTCTGGCCCGAACTCTTCGTGAGGCTTCGGTCGATGCGCCCGTCGGCGTGTGCGTTCCTGGAATTATTGACGAAGAACATGGAATTGGCATTTTCTCCGCCAATTTGGGCTGGAAAGACGCTCCTCTAAGCGAAAAGCTTTCCGATGCTCTGGGTTCCTTCGTTCCCCTGGGACACGATGTCCGCTCGGGCGCTCTTGCCGAGGCTCTGTGGGGCGTTCGCCGTCCCTCCTGCCTGTATGTGGCAGTAGGGACCGGGATCGCCTCGGGTGTTGTAATCAATTCGCGCCTCGCGCCGGCACCGCCGTGGGCGGGTGAGATCGGACAGGTTCCCGTTCCGCACCCCGATCGACCCTATGAGGTTGTTCCGGTGGAACAGGTTGCCTCGGCCAGTGGTATTGCACGCCGGGCAATCGAGGCCGGGATCGTCCCCGAAGGATCCGGCGCCCGCGAAGTTGAGGAACTTGCCCTTTCATCCAGCGAGAACGCTCGAAAGGCACGCGAGATCCTTGAGACCTCGATGAGTCTACTGGGCGGGATTCTCGCAACGGTGTGCCACCAGGTTGGTTCGCTTCCCGTCGTGCTGGGAGGTGGCCTCTGTAAAGGTGGCTCACTGGTTTACGATCCCCTGCGTAAAGGCTTGGAGTCAGGCTGCACGGTCATGCCCGCGCCTGCACTGCTCTCCGCTGCTTTAGGTTCCTCGTCTCAGGCACTGGGTGCCGCAGCTTTGGCATTCCAGAGCCATGGAATCGAGGTTGAATCATGATCTGGACCTTCACTCCCAATCCGGCTCTGGATATTACGTGGCAGGCTCCTGACCAAACCCGCGGTCAGGTTCACCGCATCACGGAGTATTCCCAGCGTCCGGGAGGAAAGGGACTGAATGTCTCTCGTGTCTTGGACCAGCTCGGTGTTCCCAGCCATGCAGCAGGGTTCTTGGGGGGTGCAACCGGCAGTGTGATCGCCTCGCTGATGAAGGAAATGACTTCTCTGGTGACGCCAGAGTGGGTTGAGGTTCCCTTCCAAACGCGACGCTCAATTGCCATGATTGACGACACCGCCACGGTATACAACGAGTCCGGTCATGCTCTAGATCCTGATTCCTGGAAGCAGATGGCTGATCTTTTGGGAAGCCGCCTGAATGCGGATGACCTCTTGGTCGTTTCGGGTTCTCTTCCCGGAAGTAGCACTTTTGAGGTTCTCGAGCCGGTGTTGCGCCGTATCCGTCAGATCGGTTGCCGAATCATTCTGGATACCTCAGGGCCATCCTTGGTTGAGTGCGCAGCGTGGGCCGATGTCCTCAAGCCCAATCACTTGGAGCTTCTCGACGCTACGGGTGCGTCCTCCATCGAAGAGGGCGCACGTGCCCTTATCGAGCAGGGACCGAGCTGGGTGTGCGTATCGCGAGGTGAAGAGGGAATGGACCTCTTTTCTCGCGAAAGCCATTGGCACGCCGAGGCCGGAGTTGTCCTTCAGGGCAATCCCACCGGTGCCGGCGATGCCTGCGTTGCATCCCTTGCTCGCTCGCTTGCTCAGGCTGGGGATGACCTTGAGTCAGAGATTCCTACTGCCATTGCCGAGGCCGTCGCAACCTCTGCGGCCGCGGTGACCATGCCCGTCGCTGGGGAGATTGACCTTCCCCTCCGCGAGGAGCTTCTTTCCCGTATATCTCCTGTTCGCCTGTCCTAATTTGTCAAGAAAGTAGGTCGCTATGCTTGCTGACACCGCTGTGCTTGCACGCGATTGCGCCGCCCGCAAGGTTGGTCTTGCGGCTTTTAACGTGGTCCTTCTTGATCACGCCGAAGCATTCGTTGATGCCGCCGAAAACACCGGTTTGCCCTTGGTCCTTCAGCTGTCCCAAAACGCTGTGAAGTATCACGGTGGCCGTCTGCGTCCCCTGGGACGCGCACTTATCGAGCTTGCCGAGGCCTCCACCGTTCCCGTTTCTGTTCACCTTGATCACGCTGAATCCACCGATTTGTGCCGTGAGGCTGTCGAGCTCGGTTTTACCTCGATCATGTACGACGGTTCAAAGCTTCCAGATGCACAGAACCGTGAGACTACCGCTGAGATCACCGCTTTCGCTCACGAGCACGGTGTCAGCGTCGAGGCCGAACTGGGTGAAGTCGGCGGGAAGAACGGTGTCCACGACCCCTCAGCACGCACCAATCCTGAGGATGCGGCCCAGTTTGTCGCAGATACTGGCGTTGATCTGCTTGCTGTTGCTGTGGGTTCTTCTCACGCGATGGCAACTCGTGAGGCGGTTTTGGACAATCAGCTGATTGCAGCAATCCACGAACTCGTCCCTGTCCCGCTGGTTTTGCACGGTTCTTCCGGCGTTCCCGACGAGGGCATGGTTGCGGCAATTCAAGCCGGAATGACCAAGATCAACGTTTCGACACACTTGAATGTCGTCTTCACCCAGGGCGTTCGTCAGATTCTTGATGAAAACCCGAAGATCGTTGATCCGCGAAAGTATGTCGGCCCCGCAACTCATTTGGTCCAGGAAGAAGTTGAACGCCTGATGCGCCTCTACGCCCAGGCTTAATACTCAACAAACTCCATTCGCTGCCTAGTTTGTTTTGATGCGATGAGGTAGCACGCAGCCCTCCCTCGCTTCCGCGAGAGAGGGCTTTTCATTCGCGTTCTATTTATTTGACGTACCAGCCTCGGCCTCGCCACAGGCCTTCGAGGCCCGCCAAACGTTCTTGGAAGTCTTCCCAGCTTCCGCGAGGGCCTCCCGCCCAGGCAACCTCTGCAAGACCAGCTAGGCGCGGCAGCAGCATCTCCCAGACATCCTTCTCTCGGCGCAGGGTTTCACTCCACAAGCAGGCCTCGACGCCTTCAATCCCCTTACGGTCCACGCCCTCACAGATGCTCTCGGGATCCCAATCCCAGGCTTTCTTCAAAGGAAGGATTCCGGCCCAGGTGATGCCGAGCTTTTGTTCTGGGTATTCCTTCATATCGAAGTAGGCCTTCGGACCGGGCGACATGATCGCTTTCACTCCGCGTCCGACGGCACGAGCGATCGAGTCTCCTTCAAGATCGTCATGCCAGACCTGAACAAGATCGCCATCCCCAAGCAGATCTGCAGCTTCTTCCCACGCCACAGCGCGCGTCCCACGGGCATGAATACGCTCAATTTGGCTTCCAACAATCGCGGGGTAATCACCTTCGGCTGTTGAGAAGGATTCATCGCCACCGATGTGGATACCAGCTGGAGAGAAGGGCGCAAGCGTCTCGACAATGGCCTCGAGGAAGGCCTGGGTTGCAGGCGCCTTGGTTGAGAGAGTTGAGAAACCGACTTCAGTCCCTTCGTAAAGTGGCGGGCATACCCCATCGGGGTTCAGTCCTTCAATCGCATGGAGCGCAGCGTTGACGTGTCCGGGGATATCAATTTCGGGGATGACCGCAATCATCCGCGAGCGCGCACCCTCGACCAGGGTCTGATAGTCATCAAGAGTGTAATAGCCGCCTTCTTCTCCGCCGACCGCGCAATCGGATGAGCGTTCAATAAGTTCGGGGAATTGCGGGATTTCAATGCGCCATCCCTGATCATCACTCAGGTGCAGGTGCAAGATATTCAAACCCACTTCGCTCATCGCATCCATGACGCGAAGAATTGTCGGAACGCTGAAGAAATGGCGGGCAACATCGATGTGCAAACCGCGGTGCCTATAAGCGGGATAGTCGATGATCTTCACTGCAATGGGAGCCCGGCTGTGGTTCGCGATGGCCAATGTGTTGAGGCGGCGCAGGCCTCGAGAAAGCCCCAACTCGGTGGCGGCGCACACCTGCGCGCTTCCAGCGGAAATCGTCAAGATGTAGGCCTCTGTGAACTGCCATTCCTCGGGGATTGCCAGGGGTGCAATTGCCGCCGAAAATTCCTCAGGAGTCTTCAGTACAACAGAGGGGCTAATTTCTGCCCAAGTGGCTTCTTCGGGATGCGCATCGGCCTCTTCAATGAAGACCGGAAGAGGAAGAAGTCCGGGAATCGTGGACAGAGAGGAGGACATCGATGAGCTCCTTTGCTTAGTCATCAACTGTATGAACATCCCTATCCTAGCCCTCTGGGCATCAAGTGGTCATCGGCCGCTATTGTTGGGGCTATGAGCGCACTGAATTTCGTCTCCGATACCTTTGACCCTTCGCGCTGGCGTGAGGTTGAGGGTTTCGACCTCACCGATATGACCTACCACCGTGGGATTTCCCGAGGCCCCATTGACGGAGCTGAGAAGGGCGCGGACTTACCGGTGGTCCGTATTGCTTTCGATCGTCCAGAAATTCGCAATGCGTTCCGCCCGCATACCGTCGATGAGCTCTATCGCTGCCTGGACCACGCGCGAATGACTAGCGATGTCGCTGCGGTTATTTTGACGGGAAACGGACCCTCCCCTCGCGATGGTGGTTATTCCTTCTGTTCGGGTGGCGACCAAAGAATCCGAGGAAAAGATGGCTACCACTACGAACTTGAGGGCAGCGAGGCCTCGGCGGGAGTGGAACAGCGACGCGAGCAAATTGACCCCGCGCGTGCGGGACGCCTTCATATTTTGGAAGTTCAGCGCCTGATCCGCACCATGCCGAAGGTCGTTATTGCGGCGGTTCCCGGTTGGGCTGCTGGTGGCGGTCACAGTTTAAATGTTGTGTGCGATCTCTCGATTGCTTCTCGCGAGCATGCCGCATTCATGCAGACCGATGCAAATGTTGGTTCTTTTGATGCCGGTTACGGCTCTGCGCTGCTCGCGCGCCAAGCGGGCGATAAACGTGCACGTGAGATTTTCTTCCTTGCTAGGCGCTATGACGCCGACACCGCGGAGCGCTGGGGCGTTATTAACAAAGCCGTTCCCCATGCTCAGCTGGAGGAAACCGCGCTGGAGTGGGCTCGGATCATTGCAACGAAGTCTCCGCAGGCCATCCGTATGCTGAAATTTGCTTTCAACTTGGCCGATGACGGCTTGGCTGGCCAACAGGTTTTCGCTGGGGAGGCAACGCGCATGGCATACATGACAGATGAGGCCCAGGAAGGTCGCGACGCATTCATTGAACACCGCTCGCCAGATTGGTCGTCTTTCCCGTATTATTTCTAAATATTAGTTTGGCTTTCAGGAGCCGATCAGCTTTGTCACAGCTCAAGTCATAGTTACCTTGTATGACATTTCTGCGGGAATACCAGGGAAAAGTGGCCATAATATACACTTATGTATCCCATTAGCTTGACAAAACCTATAAACTATAAGTGCCATCAGCTGCAGGAACTCTCCAGCAATACGTGCTCCCATCACACGAATTGCGTTCAAAGAAAGGGCCTATGTGAGAACCCGCTTAGGATCACGAAACTCCCAAAGGGCGCTGTCATATCGACAGAGTTCTAAGGTTTCGCGCACCCTAATTCTTCTCACAACTGCCGCGATTGGCGGGTCTTTTACGCTCTTGGCTCTGCCATGGTCTTCCGCATATGCGCATCCAGACACAACGCCCGTTACAACCGTTTCCACTGATCCTCTTGATCATCTTGACGATGTCGGCGGCAGCCTAGATATACACGCTACGGCTGAAGCTCCCAGCGCAGATCCAACCCTCAGTATCAAGGATCTTCAGTCAACTCCTGACCGCCTAGTTCTTGAAAGCGGTTCCCCGCTGGCAAAGAAATTTGTCCACACTCCTTACGAAAAGGCAGTGGTCATTGTTGAAGGTGCTGAATTCGCACCTGAAACGACACTGTCCAATCAGACTCCGGCGGTTACCTTCGATCAACTTGACCCCAAGCCAACATCCAGCGACGATACGCCCTCTTTGAATGACCTAAAGGGTCATGAAGGTGCGATGTGGGTTGAGAGCAACACGACGCCTTCCGCCAACGCAACCTCAATTGCTCAATTGCAAGGCGATGAGCAGGATGCTAAGACTCTCGACGAGTTGCAGGAAAAGGGTATTCCCGCCATCGATTCTTCGCTTGCGACCCCTGAGATCCTGGTCCAAAACGGGGAAATTCGTACCATGACATTCGAGCTGACCAATGTCGGCAAGGATGCGAAGGACCTCGAGATTGAAGGAGTTTTCTCCAGTAAGGTGGCCGGTAGCAGTACGGTCATTTGGAGCCTCCAGTGCTCAGTTAAGGGCGGAGCAACCTGCCCCGAGCGCGCCGATGGGTATGCAGAATCCGTTACTCTCACTCAGGACAAGCCCGAGTTCTCGCCCTTCCATTCCGTGATCAACATGCCAAAGGGCTCAACGATCACGATCACCGCTCAGCTTCGCCAAACAATCGCTCAGTGCACCCCCGATGCCATCAATGAGACAACTACTCGTTTCAGCTGGAAACGCTTGGGTGCGGACAAATCAAAGCAGACCGATCTTGAGCTAACAGGGAAGATTGCCTGCGCAAGCGCAACTCCCACACCGACGGCAACGCCCTCAGCGACTCCGTCCCCCACTCCTACGGCTACCACGCCTTCAAGTGATGATCAGACGCGTTCTGCGACGGCAAAGCCCCTACCGACAGCAACTCCGACCCGGCATATCAACCAAAGCCAGTCGAATGTTCAGCCTCGGCCCAGGCAAAACGAGGCTCGTCCTGCGCCTGCCCCGGCTCGTCGAGTACAAGTCTTCGCTCCCGGTTCACCGAACCGTCCGACCGCACAGGAAGCAGCGCGTCGCAGTGCTGCTGCTCGACAGGCTCAGGCGACTGCCCGCCAGCAGCAAAACACAAACGCTGCGGCTCAACGCAATAATGCTGCGCCTGCCGCTCCGACACACTCGAATAGCGATGCCACTCCCGCTGCTTCCCAAGCTCCTGCAGAGAACCAAGATAACTCACAGCTGGCTGATTCCAGCTATGGTTTCAACGCGAACGGTCGCCGCGGCGGCTTGATGAGTGACGTCGAAGCTAATGGTGCGGTCGCAGTTGCTGCACTGCTTGTCACCGCTGGCGCCGGCGCACTGGCAACCTTCCACAAGGGTAAGTGAAACACTCTCTTTCATATTCGCTGGCACCTATCACTTGGTAGGTGCCAGCTTTTTGTATTCAAAAGAGCTCCTTACGCTCTTTCGGGGTGCACAAGCGAATGCTACCCGCGGAGAGGATAAAGAAGCGCTGGGCTGACCATGCAGCCCAGCGCTTGTATCGTTTCAAATGACCTTAGCGGCGTCCAAACTTCGCACGCATCACGCGCGCCAAAGCAAGTTCAGCAAAGGCATCCACCAGAAGAGCGCCGCCGAAAACACCCGAGAAGATCTTCCATCCCGAACGCGGCTTCGCAGCCTTGACTGCAGATACCAGCAGCGCTGCACCGGCCGCTGCTTCGATAGAAGCAAGAGCTGAAAGAATCCACGGACGGTCAGAGACAACCGCCATGTAGGCCTTCTGAATAGCGCTGGGATCTTCTTCCTTGTTCCCGGTCATCATGATGTCAACGCTACGACCGATGGCATTCGAGATACCGCGCGCATTGTGGAGAACCGCGCCTTCAACATCCCCGGCTTCAATCGAACCCTGGAGGAACTCTACAACGCCGTGAGGCAGCGCAAGAGCCTTCACGACGGCAGTAATTGCATGAACTCCGTTAAGGTCCTGAGCGGCCAGCAATGCCTCGACATCAGCACCCGGGACGTGTGCCGCGATTTCGCGCAGGGCAGGGCGATCTCCCACCAAGTCGACGACCGAAGGATCCACGGAGTCAGCGGAAGCGGAGCCGGTCACGATACGCGTTGTCATTCCCCAGTTATGGGTCAGCACATGCTCGAGATGATCATCGGTCACCAAGTACAGATGCAAATCACCATCGGTCATCGCCAGGGAAACCAGCGGAAGATCACCGAAGTTCCATCCCGACTTGTCTTCGGGAATTTCTGCCAAAAGTGCGCGATACCCATTGTTCAGCTCGACATCTGCGACATCGACGCCCTCAAGTGCGGCCAAGAGAGGAACCGAAGATGCGGGGGTACGACCAATTTCGACGACGCGGACGCCCGACTCTGTCTCTTCGACCTCTTCAGGTAGAAATTCTGCCAGAGGGCTATCGCCCTGAGGAAGAGCGTCGACATGTTCTCCGCCCAGACGCACCTCTGCCTTAAAGTGCGAAGCTAACTGAGAAGCAAGCTCGCTGACCGTAATTCCTACTTGCGCATCCTGACCACCTTCAGCAAGGGTCGCGACTCGCCCGTTCTCAACCGCAATATTGAGGCCCAGAAGCTGAGGAGTTGCCTCAAACCACTCCAATTGGGCCAAAACGGAACTTTCACGGAGCACGTGCGCAACTTGATCGGGTTCAAGCTGGGAGGCAATCATCATTCCCTCAACGCGGGTCCATGTCGTATCAGTCATCATTGTCATCCTTCCGAAGACCCTGAGAATCGTCCTTCGACTAGCTACAAGTTTAGCCTGTCCTTCCGATCGATAGGCACATCACAACAGAAAAGGTGAGGGCACCCATTTGGGTACCCTCACCTTTCAGTGCTACTGAAGTAGTTTCAGAAGCGATCAGCGCATCTTGGTGCCGACCGAGCCGAGGCGCTCAGCAGCTTC
>ERZ773196.1630-NODE-1630-length-12386-cov-41.828968_pt1 | contig 12386 bp, 10 predicted proteins | sample MGYA00581009_ERZ773196 | MGnify/ENA primary metagenome ERZ773196 (study PRJEB29015, sample SAMEA2738162) | human oral metagenome | biome: human oral; feature: human-associated habitat; material: saliva | place: China | collected 2243 ...
GAGCTGCATCAGATGTAGTGATAACTTTTGTGTTGAAGCAACGTGCTACGTCCATAATAGCAGGGTAAACGTCTTGAACGTCAGCTACCCAGCAATCGAGTGCGCCAGTACCAAGTACAAGTTCCGCACCGATAGCATTACACAATGGAATAACGTTTTCATAACGGTACATGCTGGACAAACCAGAGCAGCAGATACCGTAGAATTGGATACCTTTAGCACCGATAGCTTTTGCTTTTTCTAAGTACTCTTCAGAAGCACCAATTTTACAAATTTGGGATACTAATGTTGGCAAGTGACCATGAACAGCGATGTTAACATAACCTTTTTTCAAGGCACCGATGTTAACTTTGGATGTACGACGACCACCAAGACCGAACAAGGCATCTGTTGCGATGTCCGCTGCTACTACGCCAGTGAATGTGAAAGCAAGGCCACAACGCAAGAATTGTTTCATATTGCTTTCCCAATCGCCATCTGTACCTACGCAAGTACGATGATATGCATCAAATGCTTCATTATACGCAGAAATAGGCAAGATATCCAAGTTTTTCCATACTTCACGACGTTCAGCTGGAGCTAACGCTGTAATTGTTTTATATTCGCCAGGCAATGCACGGCTCAAATCTTCGAGCAATACATCTGCCAAGTCATTAGCCACTTCTTTTAAGGAACGGCCTTCTTCAGGGATATTGAAAGCTTTACATACAGTACGAATTTTTTCTTCACCCATAATTGGAATATCCAATTGGTCATTAGCGGCAGCTTTCAAGGAAATCAAGATTTCACGAGCATGCGCACCGTGTTGAGTCAAGCCACCTGCAGCAGCGCGTGTCATATTACGAGCTACGATAAGGTCAGCATCAGCACCGCAGACACCACGAGGGCTCTTAGGTGTAATTTTACATGGCCCCATGAAGCAGATACGGCAACATACGCCTGCAATACCGAAAGTACATTGTGGTTGTTGTTTATCGAAACGGTCAAATACTGTATCGCAACCAATTTGCTCCATGCGAAGAATCATTTCGCGTACAGCAGGATCTGGTGTTTGTTCGATAACATCTTGTTTTGTAGGCCAAGTTTTACGATATTCTGCAACGGCTTTCATGTAGTCGTTTACGCCATGTTCATGAGGTACCCCTGGTTCATGAGTGTGTGGCACCCATTTATCCGTAGGCAACGCTTTGCCATGACTATGGTCATGGTCATGATGGTGATCATGGTCGTGATCGTGATGGTGACCGCCACAATGGCAGTGATCATGGTCATGATGATGGTCATGATCATGATGGTGATGATGTTCGCCATGGCTGTGATCATGGGTATTTTTATTTTCCACATCTTTACTCATAATAATCCTCCTAGGGGCCTACGTAGGCCAACTAATACTAATAAAAAAACATATTCTACTTTTATGCAAGTTAATTCCACCTCAACGATGGGTTTTAAATCCTATCTCCAAAATATGTTTTAAACTACTATAAGTATATTTTCTGAAAGGACATTTGTCAATTAAATTTTGAGAAATTTTTGACTCATTTATGCCTACAAACTATTGTATTAACTATATTCATCAAATTCGATAACTTCAGATTCCTTTCATAAAACCAAAAGAGGTTAATTCCTTTTATTTTAAGGAATTAACCTCTTTAATCTATATATGTGTATTTTTTTATCAATATATATATGTTTATATGTATCCTAAAGCTATACCATCCTAATAGCTCCATATGTATAATTTATAAAAATTGTTGCATAATCTGTGCTACTTCAGCTAGATGGAATCGCTTAGCTCTATCCGATCGTGCAACCAACACTAACTGACGGAAGCAAAGTTTTGATGCAAGAGGATAAAATTTAACTTTATCATCATCGCCCTTGCTATTTAACGTGCTTGGTAAGAATGTAATACCATAGTCATCCTCTACCAAGGATCGACAAGTATCAAGATTTTCAGAGCCAATAACTGCTTTAGGTACGAAGGATTCAGCCTGACACAAACGATTTACCAAAGTTCGCAACTTAAGGCCTTCTCTTATGAGAATAAACGGAAATGTTCCAAAGGGTGCTATTTCATGAATTCCATCCGGTGTCATAAGCGAATCAGCAATAGCTATGGCTTTTTTATTTTCTACACTAACGGCCAATAGAATTTGCTCATCTAGTACAGGATAGCTTTCAAGAGCTTGAGAATAAATCGGTGTAGGAAACAACCCTACATCTACCAAGCCATCACAAATTTGTTGTTCCAAAAAATGGGACTCTCCTTCTACTACGTGGAATTCCCAAGAAGGTTCAATTTGTTGAAAGCTCTTCAATGTTTTTCCCAACATATGGTGGCCATAGAATTGAGACAACCCAATACGAACATGGTAAGCCGCATCAGACCCTTGATTAATGATAGACTGCGTTAAAGCCTCTACCTTTCCTACTAAGGGCATCCCCTCTTTAGCAATCTGTAAGGCTGCAGCCGTTGGTACAACCTTTGTCCGATCTCGAGCAAATAAAGGCACTCCTAACTCAGCCTCAATACGACGAATACTTTGACTCAACGCCGGTTGAGAAATATATAGTTTTTTAGATGCCTTTGAAAATGATGCCATCTCGACGATGGTACTTATATATTTAATATCCTTTATATCCATAAAAACACCTTATAACAAAACATTATCACCTTATCATTAACAAATATTATCACCAATAGACTATAAATGATAGTATTAATTACATAATATTAATTATATAGTGATAAATATCTTAGTCCCTTCTATAATATGGAATATAAAGGAGTTTATTATGGGGCAAAATCTTTCTCGTAAAATATTAGCTACTCATCTATTATCCGGAAGTATGAATGTAGGTGAAGAAATCGCTATTCGCATAGATCAAACATTGACACATGATGTTACAGGAACGCAAGCGTATTTAGCGTTTGAAACCATGAATATTCCTCGTGTTAAAACAGAATTATCTGTCAGCTATGTAGATCATAATTTACTATATGCAGATAATAAAAATCCTGATGACCACGTTTATTTGCAGTCTATTGCTAAAAAGTACGGTCTTTACCTATCTCGTGCAGGCAACGGCATTTGCCACACAGTGCATTTTGAGCGTTTCGGTAAACCAGGCAAAATTCTATTAGGTTCTGATAGTCATACGCCAACAGGTAGTGCTATCGGCGCACTAGCTATCGGTGCAGGTGGACTCGATGTAGCTCTTGCCATGGCAGGTGAACCAATTTATATAAAAATGCCACGTATTGTAAAAGTTGATTTACAAGGTACACTTCCTATCTGTGTATCTGCCAAGGATATTATTCTTGAAATGTTGCGTCGCGAAACAGTAAAAGGCGGAGTCGGCAAAATTTACGAATATACAGGTGAAGGCTTGTCTTGTCTATCGATTTATGACCGCTCTACAATCACAAATATGGGTGCAGAAATGGGTACCACTACCTCCATATTCCCTAGCGATGAAGTGGTACATCAATTCTTTATCAACCAACAACGCGAAGAAGACTGGATTGAACTTTTACCAGATGACGATGCCACCTATGATGAAGAAATCATCATCAATTTAAATGAACTCACCCCATTCGTAGCTCAACCAGACATGCCAGATAACGTTATTGCCATCAAAGATTTGCCAACACAAGTAAAGATTGACCAAGTATTTATCGGTAGCTGTACAAATGCTTCTTATACAGACCTCGCTAAGGCAGCAGCCATTTTAAAAGGTCATACAGTCCATCCAGATGTTAGCCTCGTTGTAGCTGCTGGTAGCCGTCAAATTTTCTCCATGGCATTACGTGATGGCATTATTTCAACATTGGTCGATGCAGGAGCCCGCATTTTGGAATGTGGCTGCGGTCCTTGTGTAGGCATTGGTCAAGCACCTCGCACAAATGGCGTATCCTTGCGCACATCAAACCGTAATTTCAAAGGTCGTAGTGGCACGTTAGATGCGTCTATCTATCTAGGAAGTCCAGAAGTAGCTGCTATTAGTGCGCTTAAAGGATATATTACAGACCCAATTACAGAAGGCGTAACAGATGTGCTTTCACAAGTAACTGAACCTACTAACTATATCATAGACGACAAAATGATTATTCCACCTAGCGACACTACAGATAAGGTAGAAATCGTACGAGGCCCTAATATCAAGCCTATGCCAATTAATGAGCCGCTTCCCACCACTATTCGGGCCCATGTTTCGGCCTATCGCCCAGACAATATCACCACAGATGATATTACCCCTGCTAGTGCACAATTCTCTGCACTACGATCTAATATTCCAGCCATCAGTGAAATCACATTTGGGCGTATAGACCCCGAATTCGTATCGCGTGCTAAGCAATACGGCAAATCATTTATAGTAGGTGGTGAAAACTACGGCCAAGGATCTAGCCGTGAACATGCCGCCATTGCTCCTATGTATCTCGGGGTAAAAGCGGTCATTACAAAATCATTAGCGCGGATCCATAAAAATAATCTTATTAATCATGGTGTTGTACCGCTTAACATTGTTAATCCCTCCGACTATGATCGCATCAATCAGGATGATGAATTAGAAATTCTAAACTTCCCTGACCAATTACAAACCCGACACATACGTGTTACTAATCTAACTAAAGGTTTCGACTTTGAAACTGTATCAGATTTAACAGATCGTGAGATCGAAATCCTAATAGCAGGTGGTCAACTCCGATTGGTCCAAGAAAAAAACAAAAACAACTAGTAAGAGGTATATATGGAAATCCAATCTGGAGATATACTCATTGCCGATACTGATGGTATTGTTATTATTCCCCAAGCATACGCAACTACACGAACATACAAAAGGCCCTCCATCCGGAGGGCCTTTTTGTGTAAGTATTTAATTCACCTTATCATTTTATAGTTATTAATCTCTAGCTATGAAACTAATTGAACTCACTGCAGAATAATTAATAACAATAGATTACATTAACGTTTTTAGTACATCCAATACTTCTTGTGGCAATTCGTTTTTATGACCGATGAGTTTTTCTACATAGTCATAGCGGAACTCGAATGCTTTGTGTAATTGGTGATGGTATTCACGCACTTGGAATGGTGGTTCGAAACCAGGAACCTCTACATAGGAGAGGTTTTCGTATTTGTAGAATGGTTTGAAATCCAATGTGCCTTCTACCAAACGTTCTAACAAATCAAGAGTCACTTCTTTTGGAATTTTCTTTTCCAAGAAGAAGCCTGTGTTCATGATGTAACATTGGACGCCACATTCAGAGAATAACTTTTTGTAGCTTTCATAGTCACGAACCAATGGATATGTACGGAATGGATTTGCATATGGTTCAATAACAAGTGCATTTGGGTCCACATGAGCATCGAGCTTTTCCGCTGTAGAACGGCGTGTCGCAAGTGTTGCGCCCATAGTAGATGCCAATACAGGATCGTTAATCTTGAGAATTGGTGGTAATGTTTTATCTTTCATTAGCCATACAATAGCATTAACTGGTTGATCTACATAGTTTACACGGTTATCTGTCCAGAATTGAGATTTGATAGCACGACCGTTGTTATTACGTACATCTTCAGCTAATACAACCTTGCGGCCCTCTTCATCCATTGTTACACCTACGTTTTGTAGAGTTAACAAGAATTCGTTAGCAGGATGTTCTACAGGGTAATCTTGCATTTTGTCGAAGTATGTAGGTTCTAATGCAATAGAGCTCAAATCGTTTGTATTGATGATATACGCATCGTCATGCAAGATAGAGATATCATAACGACCATCATGTTTTTCATGAGTCAATGTAGATTTACCGGAGCCGGACAAACCGAATACACCGATTGTGTAGCTTTTACCATTTTCAAGGTTGTAACGTTTCATACCGCCATGACATGCTACATAGTCAAAGCGATTTGCCAAAGACCATGCCAATGTAAGGGTACCTTTTTTGTGCTCGCCGAAATAGCGCATACCAAGAATCATAGCACAGTTATGAGCTGGGTCAAAGATAGCAAGACCACCTGGATGACCTGGTACAACATAGTCAGGGTCAGAATAAATGTAGATGTCGCCTTCAGGAATTTCTACACTGTCATTGTAGAACTCTTTTACAGCTGCATCAAAGAACTTGAAGTTCATAATCCAAGAATACAAGATAGATGCGTGATCTTTTGGAATCATCAAATGCGCACGAGCTGTGAATTTCTTATCAAGACCTACGATAGCTTCAGCAGAAATCCACTCTTTACCACGGCTATCATATACAGCATCACGGGCAATATTAGCGAGTTCTACTTCATCAATGCCTTCATCGCCAATGATACGACGAGCTTTTGCATAACGACCTGTAGTTTTACCATCGTTTGTAACAAGCACCTTTGCATCTGCAGGTAAACCTTGTTCCAACGGTTTATACACAGGCATATCGAGGACGATAACACCAGGTTCTTCAGTGGCAAATTGATACGCTTGTGCCACAGATGTTACAGGAGTTACATTGTTTCCATAAAATGCAGTTTCAATAGTACTGCGCATCTTAGAAAATAATGGGTTTGTTTTAATTTCACTTTGCTTCCAAACGCGTCTTGTCGACATAGTATCCAGATCCTCACCTTTAATATATACGTAATTTCTCTTGTAAAAGTAGTTTTAGATAAGAAAATACTGCATCCGCAAATACTTTCATTATTATCTATTTTACCCTTTTCAGATAAATTTGTATACACAAAGTAGATGAAATATAAGAAATTAATGTATTCTTATTATGAATTAGTGCAACACATTTTATATAAATAGTTTTGATATCTCTATCTATTTTATTGATTTAACTCCAGTAAAAATCAGGGTAAAAAAGAGTACTGAATATGTACAAACTAATCAAAAAATAAAATGAGGCTAGGTCATAGGACCTAGCCATTTATTCTAAAAAAGCAAATATTTATTTTCTAGCTTTATTAATAAAGGCATCGATTTTACCGACTAGTTCATCTACATTAAAATCACCACGTTCGGCAATCATCTTAATAGTTGCCACCTTAGCCATTACTTTCACCATTGGGGTTTTCAATTTCTCAAATTTAGGATTCAAAGAAATCAAATAATCTACCACTTCAGGGCTTTGCTTAATCAAGTTAGAAAGAGTTGTCTTTGCATCGATATGGAAACGACCATCTGCATCGGTAGTGAGTGGCTCTTCGTCTACCTCTTCCGCAGCCTCTTGGGCTAAGGATTTACCATTATCGCTCCCCATATCAGTACTATTTCCTGCATTTCCTACAAAATCTGTCTTATCCCATGTCAACAATGTACGGGAGCCTTCAAGTTCACGAATATGAGTGCAATCTTGCATCATTTCTAGAACGCCACGGAATTTACCATTTTCATCACGTACTGCTGTATAGATAACATAGATAAACAATCCCGGTTTATTGATCCAGAATTCAGCTTGGCTTTGCTCACCAGAGCGGAACTTCTCAACGATTTCTTCTACAACGTGAACGGACTTAGCAGGGTGACAATTCTTTACCTCACGGCCAATAACATTGGCACTGCGAGGGAATATACGATGTGGTGTATCGCTGTAGAATTTAACGAGTTCGTTTTCATCTACATAGGACAAATCTACAGGAAGATGACGGAACAATAGATTGATTTGTTCTAGAGTCAATTTGCCTGTGGCTACGTCGAGGACTGTATCCTTGCCAACTTGCCCTCCACCTACAGGACCTACATATTTAGACAATAATCCAGCTAAATCATTTAGGAACTCATTAGATACAGCACCATTTTGACTAGCAGTATTTCCATTTAATTGAGCTGCTGAATCGTTGATGCCTGCCACGACATACAAACCTGGCGGATTGATGATTGCATAACCAATTTCATGATCGTTTTTGCTCATGCGCACAAATTCTTCATCGCTTAGTAATTTAAAGGATGTTGGCAATAAAACCTCTAACTCTTTAGAATTCAAATCGCGCAATTTCGCCAACGTTTCAGGAACGGATGCTAAAAATTCTTCGTATTTATCTTCTCGAAGCAATGCATACGACGCAGAGATGGCATCACGCACGCCATCATCAAAGGTCCACATGATACGTGTAGGGCGATCAAATCCATGTTCTTCAAGCATTGGATATAATTGATTTTGCTTGCGGGATAGATGAATACGCCATTGCGCTAAGGAATCAAATACACCGAGCCAAGGATTCTTGATGAACTTCTCTTGTTTCAACAATTCATCAACTTCAAGAGCTACCTTTTCAACGGCATTGATTTCTTCCAAATAGGCCCATAATGGATGATTTTCAGGGTACTCATTCTCAGCACGCACTAATACGCCATCAAATAAGTTCAATAGATTATCCATCTTATCTAGGATTTCCTCATCCTTATATACACCTTTCAAACTTTGCTCTGCATAGGCAAACTCATCAGGTGTACAAGTGCCTAATTTTTCTTTCAAAATACGATTGCCCTCTTCCAAGGACAATTTACCATCTAAATAATCTTCTTTTACAGACACAATAATTCTGTAACGATCACTATTAATATCTAGCTTTTGCTGTAATGGATTCATATGCTTATACCTCCATGGGTCAATGCTATTCCTATATGCAATATGTTATTGCTCTATATAATCTATTTTTAGTATACCCATTTTGAAAGTAATTTTCAGTTGCCACAGATACATATTTAGATATATTTGAAAGATTCTAAAAAAGCGCCCATACACTGTATGAGCGCCTTTGATTAGTTTCTAAAATCAATATATTCAGTTTTAGAAGATGCTACAGGATTACCATTAGAGTCTGTAGCCGGGTTGAAACGCCATGTGGAGATTTTCTCAACAAGAACCTCATCAAGAGCAGTAACCCCACTAGATTTTACAACCTCTATATCCCCTACAGAACCATCTTCATTAATTGTAAAACGCACATCTGCACTATGAATCGAATCGCCATAACCAGCAATATTAATTTGATCTACAGATGGTGTAGATATTGCTACAGGCAATTGAAATGGAGCCGCCAACACAGTGGCTGCCAGACTCGTTGCAAACAATGCGCTTAATACAGTACAACGCAACACTTTATTCATCACATTCTCCTTATTTAGCTGTTACAGCTTGTTTAGGTAGAGTAATGGTCATCCCAATAATAGATTCATGAGCCTTTTGGTCCACGCCGATAGCAGGTGTAAATTTCCATTGTAGAATGGCTTTTTTCACTGCTTCATCAATTGGAGCATAGCCAGAGGAACGTTCTACGAATACGTTTTTAACATTACCTTTTTTATCAATTAAGAAGCGTACGCGCATATTAGGCGCTACCGTAGCTGTTTGAGGAACCTCAGGCAACTCAGGTTTTACAATTTCCACTTCGCGCGGAGATTCTAAGAACTTAGCCGCATCAGCTGTATAGTTACCTAATACGCCAAAGGATGCAACAAGTAAAGCTGCCGCAGTGAATCGGAATAATTTATTCATAATATGCCTCCTTATTTATTGTAAGTCTATGAATAATATCATACTAAATAAAGATGAATATTTAAAGAACATTTTCTTATTGATAAAATTTCTCATTTGTGATATATTAGTACCAAGATAACTGTTCGGACTCACATATCAGGTTGATATGACAAAAAAATTACACAAAGGAGGTTCATCATGAGACGTAGAAAGCGTATTCAAATGAAGGTCATGATGGTACTTGGTATTGTTGCCCTCATTGGGCCAAACCATCTACAATCTCTCATCCACTAAACGATCGTGACCTTAGTAGAAGAACGTATAACTGCCACTAGCCGCTACGTTAGTAGCGGCTATTTTTCCGTTTAAATTAAGGGTAATTAACAAAATAACTAAAGACTTTAAATTTACTAACTAAAAAAGGAGGTTTATTATGAAATTCAATCGAATCTTACTAATCGTCGTATCATTAGCACTTATGTTATTCGCATTAGCAGGCTGTGGAAAAGATGCAGCCCAAGACAATCAGAAAAAACTAAACGTCGTTGCTACAACGACAATGTTAACGGATTTGGTAAAAGAAATCGGCGGTGACCATGTGTCCGTACAAGGTCTCATGGGACCTGGCGTAGACCCTCACCTCTATCAAGCGAGTGCCGGCGATGTAACAACTATGTCTAAAGCAGATGTTGTGGTATACAACGGCATTCACTTAGAAGGTAAAATGGCTTCCATTTTCGATAATTTAACAAAACAAAATAAAGCTACTATCCGCGTATCCGACGCTATTGATCCAGCCACTCTACTCGACTTTGATGAAGAAGATGGCGTGAAAACTAAAGATCCTCATATTTGGTTCGATGTAGCTAACTGGAAACTAGCAGCAAAAGCTGTCTATGAAGGTCTTGCTAAAGCAGATCCAGCTCACAAAGAGGATTTCAAGAAACGGTATGATGCATACCTCACTAAATTAGATGAAACAGATGCATATATTAAAGCACAAGCAGAATCTATTCCTAAAGAATCTCGCGTTCTCGTAACAGCACACGATGCCTTCCAATACTTTGCTCGCGCTTATGGCTTTGAAGTAAAAGGTTTGCAAGGTGTAAGTACTGCTACAGAAGCTGGCACACAAGATGTGAATGAACTTGTTCAATTTATCGTAGATCACAAAATTAAAGCGATTTTCGTAGAATCTTCTGTACCACATAAAACAATCGAAGCCGTTCAAGAAGCAGCTAAGGCTAAAGGCTGGAACGTTGCTATCGGTGGTGAATTATACTCCGACTCCCTCGGTTCTGAAGGCACTGAAGGTGGCACATATATTGGCATGGTAAAAGCTAACATCGATACCATCGCTAAAGCACTTAAATAACAAATAACGTTTCAAAACAAGGACGACATAAAATGTATGTCCCTATGTAAGTACACGTGCTACTAGTAATACATTGCTGGTAGCACTCATTATTAAAAGGAGGTCTCTATGGAATGGGCCGTTGAAGTTGAAGATATGACCGTAGCCTATACGACAAAACCCGTATTATGGGACGTAGATATGAAGGTGCCCATCGGTTCCTTAGCGGCTATCGTCGGCCCTAATGGAGCCGGAAAATCTACATTATTAAAGGCCATGCTTGGCTTATTAACAGTTATCTCAGGGAGTGTTAAGTTTTATATCGATCACCACTTAGCGATGGACAAACATGATTACAAGAAAATCGCTTACGTCCCTCAAAGTGGTAGTGTCGACTGGGACTTTCCTACTACCGTATTAGACGTCGTACTCATGGGCCGTTATGGTCATCTAGGTTGGTTCAAACGACCTAGTAAAAAGGATAAAGATCTCGCCCTCTCCATGATTGATAAAATGGGCATGAGTGACTATGTAAACAGGCAAATCCGTCAACTTTCAGGGGGACAACAACAGCGTGTATTCTTAGCTCGTGCCCTCGTACAAGAAGCAGACATTTACCTCATGGACGAACCTTTCAAAGGCGTCGATAAAACAACAGAACATGCTATTATCTCCCTTTTACAAGAAATGAAAGCGCGCGGCAAAACAGTTATCGTCGTGCACCACGATTTAAATACGGTACCTCAATATTTCGACTGGGTAACGATGGTGAACAAACAGACCGTTGCCTACGGCCCTGTAGCAGATACGTTTACAGAGGAAGCCATCGAGCGCACCTACGGCAAGGGGAGGATTGTATGACTATACTCCAATCATATACGACGCAGATGGTACTGCTCGGCACGGCGCTCTTAGGCCTGGCCAGTGGTATTGCAGGCACCTTTGCAGTACTGCGTAAGGAAAGCCTCATCGGTGACGGACTCTCCCACGCGGCACTCCCCGGTGTAGTCATCGCGTTCTTGCTGACCGGTATAAAAGACATTGAGGTACTAATTATAGGTGCCGCCCTGTCCTCTATCACTGCGGCGTGGCTCATTACCATCACCGTAGAAAACAGTAAAATCAAATTCGATGGCGCTCTAGCTACTATACTATCTGCCTTCTTTGGTCTTGGTATGGTTCTACTCACCTACCTGCAAAGTCTAAACAATGCAGGTCAGGCGGGACTTTCAAAATTTATATTTGGACAAGCCGCCACCATATTAGCCCGCGATGTGTACATTACATCGGCGGCAGCGCTCATCATTATCGTTTTAACAGCCTTATTTGGGAAGGAGCTAAAGCTCATTTCCTTTGACGTAGAATACGCTAAAACATTGCAAATTCCCGTCACCTTTACACTCATTTTATATCGTTCCCTATTGATCATGACCATCATCATCGGCATCCAATCAGTAGGTGCTATCTTAATCAGTTCTCTCCTAATTGCACCAGCCGTAGGGGCACGACAGTGGACGAACAAGCTAGGTACCATGTGTATACTAGCAGGATGTTTCGGCATGG
>ERZ773196.1632-NODE-1632-length-12377-cov-3.078396_pt1 | contig 12377 bp, 16 predicted proteins | sample MGYA00581009_ERZ773196 | MGnify/ENA primary metagenome ERZ773196 (study PRJEB29015, sample SAMEA2738162) | human oral metagenome | biome: human oral; feature: human-associated habitat; material: saliva | place: China | collected 2243 ...
AAAAAGATGCGCTAAGATGGCGGTGCTGAATTTATCAGTGCTTCCTTAAACGCCGTATTGGGAAGATAAGAGGCTATTGTACAAGATGGAACACCTTGTACAATAGCCTCTGTTTGTTGTTGAACTATAGAGAGACCGCAATACTCCTAAGCAAACGAGGTGTTTGCGTGGAGTATGCAGTCTCCTTTTCTATCATTTACTTCTTCTGCAATATCAGCGCACTCCCCACAGCGCGCTCCGACCCGTCCGAGGGGGAGTTCAGCACATCCCCATCCGCATAAATCTCCGAGGAGCCGCCACCGTCCAGATTGATCGCGTCGCGCACGCCGAATTGCACGAGTAGATCGGCGAACTCCGTCAGCGTCAGCCCATGACTGTGCGACTGCCGCCCATCGACGACGGCAAAGAGGATATTCCCCTTCTGCGTCACACCGACCGCCGTACGCGGTGCACGGCCGTAGCGGATGTCGCCCGGGAACTGCTCCTCGCCCGCCGTCACGTGGACACTGCCGTTCTCGACGAGGCGTGGCCCCGCACCGAGCACCTGCACGGCACGATTCCACGGCTCCCCCAGATCCTCCGTCAGCACGGCGGGATCACCCACGCGCACGCCTGCTGCAGCGAACGCATCCATCGACGTGCCGTGCACCGAGACGACATAGCCATCGGACGGGATCAGCGAATCATTCGTATGGATCTCCGCCACGCGTCCATTGCGAACGACATACTCAAGGCCATACGGATTCGTCCCCGTCGATCGACCATAGGCGCGGTTGTAGATGATGAGGTTGTCCTCGCCGCGCTCGGCGTTGACCCCTGAGACAGGCAGGCTCGTCTGATCGAGCTTCACCGTGCCGTTATAGGATACCGTACCGAACACAAAGGAATTATCGGGCATCACACCGAAGGCACTGCGGTCAAAATACGTACTGCTCACGACCGTCCCGTCGATCTTCGTGATGCCGATGAGCTCTCCGCTCAGCGCAAAATAGGAGGCGTTGATTGCCGCCGCTGCATTCGTGTCCTGTGCGATGCCGCTTACCGTCTGCCGCCCCGGGATAACGCCGCGGGCAAGCGCGGGACGCACGCGATAACGTGCGGGATCCGCCTCGATAAAGTACGCCGTCACCTGCCCATCCTCATCGGCATAGACGTACTCCCGCTGCGTCAGCCCCGCAGCGAGCTGTTTCTCCTCCATGCGGGGCAGCTCTGCCTTTGCGGGAGGCGCATCCGTATCCGCAGGCGGTACGGACGGACGCGGCACGCTCGCATGCCGCTGCACAGTCAATGCGCCTTTCGGTGCAACATCGACGAAGATGCGGAACGGGTTCGTCAGATTCCCGATGGAATAATCCATCCCCTTCGCCAGTGCAACGGTCACATAGAAATGCCCGTGATGCCGCTCGTAGGAAATCGCCTCAATGCGAGATGTCCGCACAGCGATACGCTTGAAGAGTGCCGTATCCACATCGGCAAAATCGAGGGTGAGGGAACGCCCGTCGTCGGAGGGACGCGCCTGATAGAGCGGCATCTCCGAGAGATCGAAGACGATGCGGTCACGCGCCGTCGTGCTCGAGGAACGCAGTCCCGTCAGGGATGCTGCTGCCGCTGCATAGGAGGACAGCGCCACGAGGACGGCGACGGCGAGGACAGAGACTTTCTTAAAAAATTTCATTGATCGCTCCACATTCATTCCAATGAATACAACAGAAAAGGGGATGCTGTTCCAGCTCCCCTTTTTTATTACTCTCTCATCTCTTGCGGATGGTCGGCGACAGCTGTTTCATCATCATGTCTGCAAGACCGATGCCGCCGCTCTTTGCGGCCTGATTCATCAGCTCCGTGTCGCGCATATCCTCGAAAATCTTGATCGCGTTTGACTTCTTCCCAAAGAGATCGCTCTCGGGTACGGTCGCGCGCATCTGCTTATACATCATACTGAGGAACATCGCCTCGAACCCTTCGCACGCCTCGCGCAGCTTCTTCTGCTGCAGCTCGTCCGCCGTCATGGGATTCTTTGGCACGTAGCCCGTCTGCGCGGTCTCGCTCGTGCGGCTCTGCACAGCATCTGCCTTGCGCTGCAGCTCATCGAGCGTCGCCTTGAACGACTTCCCCTCGGCACTCATGCGCGCCGCATCATAGGAGGTCTGTGCCGCGTTGCCGAGCAGTGAACCATCCCCGATTGGCTGTATGGTCATATCACTGTCTCCCTGTTATACAATATCCAGCTCGGCGTGCAGTGCGCCTGCCGCCTTCATCGCCTGTAAAATCGAAATCGTGTCGCGCGGCGTCGCACCGACCGTGTTGAGTGCGCCGACGATGTCGCTGACGTTTGTCGTCGCCGGCAGTACAATCGTATTGCCTTTCGTCTCTGACGCCTGAACATCGGGGCTGTCTGTCACGACGGTATTGCCGTAGCTGAACGGTCCCGGCTGCGAGACATCGGGATTTCCCTGGATACGGATGGTCAGCCCGCCCTGCGTGATCGCACACGCATCGACGGAGACATCGCCGCCCATGATGATCGTTCCCGTACGCTCGTTGACCACAACGCGCGCAATGTTGTCGGGACGTACCGGCAGATCCTCGATCGAGGCGACAAAGCCGACCACGTTGCCGCGATAGTACGAGGGCACGGCAACATCCACACGCCCCGGGTTCGTCGCCTGGGCAATGTTCCCGTACTGCGCATTGATGGCACCTGCGACGCGCGCCGCCGTCGTGAAGTCCGACTTTGCGATGGAGAGCGCGATATGCCCATCCGTACCGATGTCATCCTCCACCGTGCGCTCGACGATGCCCGCATTCACGGCAATACCGACCGTGGGGAATGCCTTCGTCGTGCTGCTGCCGCCGCTCGATGCTGAGAACCCTCCCGTAGAGACCGCCCCCTGTGCCACGACGTAGACCTCGCCGTTGCCCGCACGCAGCGGTGTCTGGAGGAGCGTTCCGCCGCGCAGGCTCTTCGCGTCACCGATGGAGGAGACCGTCACATCGAGGCTGTCGCCCTCGCGTACGAACGGCGGAAGCGTCGCCGTCACCATGACGGCAGCCACGTTCTTCAGCTTGATGGACGACGCATTGACATTGATGCCGTAGCTGACAAGCATATTGGCGATGGACTGCACCGTCTCGCCCGAGCTCGAGCCGTCGCCCGTCCCCTCAAGTCCAACGACAAGGCCATAGCCCATGAGCTGGTTGCTGCGCACCCCCTGCACCTTCGTGATGTCCTTGATGCGCGTCACGGCGGAATCCGCCGCAGCAACGCCCGGCAGAGCCCCGATGAGGAGCGCAAGGAGGAGCAGAAGGACGGATATTTTCTTCATAAGAGCGCCTCCCGTCAGAAGAGAATATTGAAGATCTGTGTGAGGATACCCTGCCGCTGCTTTGCATTGAGCGGTCCCTTGCCGTCAAAGCGCACGGTGGCATCCGCGACACGCGTCGAGAGCACCGTATTCGATGCGGAGATGTCCTCGGGGCGGCAGACGCCGCGGAACGTGATCTTATGCTCGTTGCGGTTCTGCCATATCGACTGCGTTCCCTCAAGGACGAAATTCCCCGCCGGCGTGATCTCCGAGATCGTGACCGTAACGTTACCCGCAACGCGGTTCGTCGCCGAAGCGGATCCCTTCGCGGTGAACTTATCCGAGCCGCTCGCCGATGCCGCCTGGAGGAAATCAAAAATGCCGATGCCGCCGCCGAGCTTCACCGAGCCGCTCTTCTCGTTCGAGCTGTTGCGCGTCGCCGAGGTCGTCGTTGACTCACTGATGACGATGGTCACAATGTCGCCGACGTTCGATGCACGATGGTCGGTGAATACGGACTTCGTCGTATAGCCGTTGGCGTTTTTCCACAGGGATTCCGCCGCTGCGGTCGGTGCAAAACTTGCCGCCGCAAGCGTGGCGGCGAGCACGCCCGCTAGCCATTTTTCTTTACGCATGATGAACTCCTTATGGAAATCTCTCTATCCTGCTGCAGCTCATGCAATGATCTGAACCGTCTTCTCGTCGATCACACGACCGCGCATCATCTTCCCCGATCGTGCGTTGCGCACGCGGATCACATAGCCGATGCGTCCCGCTTCCAGTGCCACCCCCTCGGCGCGGATCGTGATGCCGCCGCTCTCCGCGACAAGCGTCACGGGGCTGCCCGCAATCAAGACGCGCGGCATCGCGAGGAGGGTCGGCGTGATAACCGCCCCCTTGCGGATGTAGCGTCCCGCGACGCGTCCCGCGAGACGGTCAAAATCCGTGATCGTCGTCTCGGGCAGGGTGTCCACCGCGCTCTCCTCGACGTGCGCATTGGCGGGCGTGATCGCCTCGTCCATGCGAATGTCCGTCATTGCGACGAGCACACGGTCATAGACGGTGACCAGATAGTAGCACGCGGCGCGCCGCTGCAGCACACCGTCCACATAGACGGTAATGGCGACGGGAAACTCCCGCCCGTAGGGAACGCCGCGCGGGAAGGCGACGACCGCCGTCACCTCGCCTGCCGGCAGACGCATCGTCCCCGCCCGGTGCTGAAGATGCACCTCGTGGCGACGCGTCTCGCCGACCGCGGCAAGCTGCTCCTCGATCTTCTGCTGCGCGAGCTCCGCAAGCTGTGCGGCGGAGAGGACGTTCGGGAAGCGGACGTCCTGCCCATCCCCATAGGAGGCAGCAAGTACCGTACCCGTCCACAAAAAAGCGAATAAGCCACTCCATAGGAATAGAATGGCTGTAAAAATTCTCTGCCGAATCAACGCTTCAGCTGGTTCGCGATCTCCAACATCGAGTCGGAGGTCGTGATTGCCTTGGAGTTGGACTCGTACGCACGCTGGGAGACGATCATGTTGACCATTTCCTCTACGATCTGCACGTTGCTCATCTCGAGCGTGCCCTGCGTCAGCGTCCCTGCGCCGTCCTCGCCCGGGTTCGACTCAATCGCCTCACCCGACGCATCGGAGACGACGAAGAGATTCTTGCCGACGGACGTCAGCCCTGCGGGGTTGACAAAGCGGGCAAGCGTGATCTGTCCCGCCTCCTGCTGCTGGTTCTGCCCTGCTTCGCGGTAGGAGACACGTCCGTCGCCGGAGATCGTGATGGAGTCCAGCGGTGCATTCTGACCGATCGTAATGCCGTCGGCGAGCAGGTAGCCGTCCGTCGTGACCATGCGGCGGTCGCTGTCGAGCTTCCATGTGCCGTCACGCGTATACGCAGTCGTCCCGTCAGGCATCGTGACGCGGAAGAATCCCTCGCCCTGGATGCCAATGTCGGTCGGGTTGTCCGTCGTCTGAAGTGCGCCCTGCGTAAAGACACGCTGGGTCGCCGCAAGGCGCGTGCCAAGTCCGATCTGCAGTGCCGTCGGGTACTGCGAATCCGCGCCGTTCCGTGCGCCCGCCTCACGGAGCGTCTGGTAGACAAGATCCTGGAACTCGGCGCGTACCTTCTTGCCGCCGTAGGTGTTGACGTTGGCAATATTGTGCGCGACGACATCCATCTGGGACTGCTGCGCCTTCATGCCGGACGCCGCAGACCAAAGTGCTCGCATCATCGTCGATGTCCCCCTCCAAAAATTTTGGATGACAGTTTACTCATTTTTTATATCGGGAGTTTTAATGGTTTTCTTAAGGAAACACTGATATATTCCGCACCAATCTGAAGGTCTATTTTATCAGCGCTTCCTTAACTCGTACGTCCGACATCGTTGACCGCCTTGTCGAGCAGGGCATCCTGGGTCTGCACAGCCTTTGACCCCGCCTCATAGACACGGTAGTTGTTGATGAGCTCGACCATCTCCGTGACGACGCTCGTGTTCGACATCTCGAGCATCCCCTGCTCGATGACGCCCGTCGCCTGCTGCGGCTGTGCCCCGGGCTGAGGTTTATAGAGGTTGTCGCCCTCCTTGATGACCGCCTTTTCCTCGTCGAACTGGACGAAGCCGAGCTGTGCGATCTGTCTGCCGTTCGCATAGATGCGCCCGTCGCTCGACACCGTCACGTTTCGCGCATCGGCGGGAATCGTGATCGGCTGTCCCTGCGGCGAGAGCACGGCCTGTCCGCGCACGTTCTGAAGCTGCCCCGTGGAGGAGCGGTAGAAGCTGCCGTCGCGCGTATAGCGCTGTCCCTGCGGCGTATCAATGATGAAATACCCCTGCCCCGAGATGCCGAAGTCGTAGGTATTCCCCGTCGTCTGGAGCGCCCCCTGAATGTGGTCGGTCGCGATCTCGTCCACGGCAGAGCCGAGACCGAGCGTGCCGACGATCGGCGCACCCGCGCGGATGCGGAACCCCTTAAAGCTCGTCACATCCGTGTCTGCCGCATGGTCATTGATGCGGCGCAGCAACATCGGTTCGAACTCACGCACCGCCATATCGTCGCGTTTGTAGCCCGTCGTCGCGGCGTTGGCGAGGTTGTTCGCGATCATATCCGTGTGCTTCGTCTCTGTAATCATGCCGGAGGCGGCGATATAGAGTCCTCTCCACATAGCGTTTCCCTCTTTTCCCGAACGAAATATACTCTCCTATGTTAATTTCGCTGTAAATTTCGTTTTCCCTCTATTTATTTATTTCTTACGTCCAAACGATGTGTTCGTCGCCTTGCCGTCGAATTTATCGAAAATATCGAGAGCCTTGCCGCAGCCGAGCGCAACACAGGACATGGGGTCATCGGCGACAATCGTCGGCGTCCCCGTCTCGCGCAGGATGAGCTCCGCCATGCCATAGAGCAGGGCGCCACCGCCCGTCAGAACGATGCCGCGATCCATGATGTCGGCAGCGAGCTCCGGCGGCGTCTCCTCGAGCACCTTTTTCACGCAGTCCACAATGCGCATGACAGAGGTCTCGATGGCGGACGATGCCTGTGCCGTGGAGATCGTAATGTTCTTTGGCAGTCCCGAGAGGAGGTCACGCCCGCGGATCTCCATCTGCTCGCGCCGTGCCGACGTATATGCCGCGCCGACGCGGATCTTGATCTCCTCCGCCGTGCGCTCGCCGATGAGCAGGTTGAACTCGCGCTTGACATAGTCAATGATGTCCTCATCAAAGGTATCGCCCGCGACGCGGATGCTCGCGCTCGTCACGACGCCACCGAGGCTGATGACGGCGATATCCGAGGTGCCGCCGCCGATGTCGACGACCATCGAGCCCTGTGCCTCCACGATGTCAAGTCCCGCGCCCATCGCCGCTGCGAGCGGCTCCTCGATGAGCTGGATGTGGCGTGCGCCCGCCTGCTCGGCTGCTTCCTGTACGGCGCGCTGCTCCACCATCGTCACCCCCGAGGGGATGCAGATCATGATGCGCGGGCGGAAGACAATGCTGCGTCCGACCACCTTGTCGATGAAGAAGCGCAGCATGCTCTCCGTGATGTCGTAGTCCGCAATCACGCCGTCGCGCAGCGGGCGGATGGCGATGATATTGCCGGGCGTGCGCCCGATCATCTGCCGTGCCTCCTCGCCGATGGCGAGCACCTGATTCGTATCGCGGTTGACCGCCACGACCGACGGCTCCTTCAGGACAACCCCCTTCCGCTTTACATAGACGAGCACATTTGCCGTCCCCAGATCAATTCCTATGTCCATTGACATACCAAACATGTATGGAAATCCCCCTAATCAACGATCCCCTTTAGAATCGTCCTGCTTTTCTTCTTCCGGAACCAGCGACTGGCGGATTGCATTCAGCGACTGCTTGAGTGCATCCGTGTACGGGCCGCGCAGATCCCTGTCGTCCCATGTACTCTGCGTGACATAGGCGATGATCGTATCCAAAAAGGAGACGACCATCTCCGCGACATACGCCTGCGAGACCTCATTTGTCTTGAGATAAACCTCCTTGCTGCGCAGTTCAAAGGCAATGCGGTCGATGTAGTGCTCGCCCTCGATGAGATAGCCGAGCGCACGCAGCCGCAGCCCCAGTTCCCTTGCCTGCGCGGCGTCCTTCGCCGACGATGCGCGGTCATTGGCGAGCTTCTCTACCACAGCCCATGCCTCTTCGCACAATTTCCCCACGGCATCGAGCACCTTGTCCCGCGCGCGTTTCTTGCGCCACAGCACATCGCGTACCGACAGTTTCTTCTGCTCCTCCATGGTTGCCCTCCGCTCCTATATTATATTACTTACATTCCCTAAGCTGTAATCTTCATTATATGTTTTTCATTCCGTATCGTCAACATCATTCCCTACTCATGAGGAAAGATTTGCATTTTCCCCTCCCTTCCATGTAAAATAGGAGAACGTTATTGTCACGAGTGGGAGGATATACTATGGCTGAACTGCTAAGAGAGGGGCCGCGCCTCATCCTGCGCCGCGCCGCCGAGGAGGACATCGACTATATATGCGCCCTGCAGGAGGACGCGGACAACAGGGACTACATCGTCCCGTTCACGCGCGAGGAGCACACGATCATCGTCACGCAGGCAAAGGCCGCCATCGACATCATCGTCGAGGAGCGCGGCAGCGGCGAGCGCGTCGGCTATCTGCACGTCGGTGGGCTGCTGCTCCCGTCCAAGGAGCAGGAGTGGACACACGTTGTCATCGCAAAGAAGGGGCTCGGCTACGGGCACGAGACGATGAAGCTCCTCAAGGCATGGGCGTTTGAGGACATGGGCGCACACCGCGCATGGCTCGACTGTAAGGACTACAACGCGCGTGCCCTCCACCTCTATGAGAGCGAGGGCATGGTACGCGAGGCGCTCATCCGTGAGACCATTCTCTACCGAAATTCCTACGAGAACCTCGTCATTCTCGGCATCCTCGACCGCGAGTATGCCGCGCGCAAGCGTGCGGGGCTTGAGCTGGAAGGAGGGCAGCCTCATGACGGACGATGAACTTATCGCGCGCGCCGCTGCCGCACGCGCACGTGCCTACGCTCCGTACTCCGGCTTTGCCGTCGGTGCGGCACTCCTCACCGAGAGCGGCAACGTCTACGAGGGCGTCAACGTTGAGAACGCCTCCTACCCCGTCGGCATCTGCGCCGAGCGCGCTGCCCTCGCGGCGGCGGTCAGTCATGGCGAGCGGCGTTTTGCGGCACTCGCCGTCATCGCGGACAGCCCCGACGTCTGTGCGCCCTGCGGCATGTGCCGGCAAATGCTTATGGAGTTCCCCATCCGCCGCATCCTGCTTGCAAACACAGCAGGTGCGGTGCGCGTCATGACCCCGGCCGAGCTATTGCCCTGCGCCTTCGGTGCGGTGGCACTGCCTGCAAAGGAGGAAGCACGATGAAATTTCTCATCGTTGACGACTCGCGCCTCGTGCGCATGAAGCTCAAGGCGGAGCTCTGTGACCGCGGCCACAGCGTCGTCGAGGCGCGGGACGGAGAGGAGGCACTCGTGCGCGTCGATGCCGACGCACCCGATGCAGTATTTCTCGACCTCATCCTGCCGAAGCTCGACGGCATCAGCGTCCTGCGCCGCCTGCACGCAGCGCGTCCGCAGCTGCCCGTCACCGTCCTCTCCACCGCCGCCACAGAGGAGAACATCGCCGCCGCAGAGGAATGCGGCGCGCTCCTCTTTATCCGAAAGCCCTACGCGGACAGCGAGATCACTGCTGCCATCGGCAAGATGCGGCGGCGTCTGGAGGACGTATGACCGAGCTGCATGCAACGTATACGGAGAGCTTTCTCGCGGGGCTGTCCACCTATGCCCACATCACGGCGACGGCAGAGCAGGCAGCGGAAGAGCCTCCCTACATCACCATATCCCAGCATCTCACGATGGACGGCAGCCCGCTCATCGTCGCGCTCGCCGCTTCGCTTGACACATTTTACGCGCTCGCCTCGGGGTACAGCGGCATCTCCCTCAGCGGCATGGACGACCTCGCTGTCGATGCCGCCTGCGAACTGTTCAACGTCATCAACGGACATTTCTCCTCACAGATGCGCGCGCACGGCTCTGCCGTCTCCATCATCGACCCGCCGCGCCATGCGCTCGGCAACGCTGTGCCCACTGCGCCTCTTTTCACACTTCCCATCGCATGTCCATCCGGCACGATGCAGCTCATGGCATCGCGCGAAGAATTTCTTCCATAGTTATTGTTTTGTCTCTCATGAAAGGAGACCCTCTTGTTTACATTTCTGCAATCCCTCGATGTCAAGGCGCTCGTCGAGCTTCTTCTCGTCCCGACGTGCATCGTCCTCGGCGCACTCACCGTCGGCATCATCGCCGACCGTCTCATCCGCCGCTACATCAACCATCATCTGGTGGTCGATGAGAGCACGTGGAAATACGTCTTTATCCGTTCCGTGCACGGCGTACCGATCTTCTTCAGCTTCATCATCGGTCTCTACTGGGCAATCGAGGCCGTCGAGATCTCGCCGACCCTGACGAAGCTGCTGTCCTATCTGCTCTTCACGAGCAACGTCATCACTATCACGCGAGTCCTTGCGCGTACGGTGGACGGTGTCGTCACCATGTACTTTGAGCGGTCGAACAAGGATCTCCCGAAGACCACGCTGCTCAACAACATCCTCATCGGCGTCATCTACGTCATGGGCGTCCTCGTCATTCTCCAGTACTACGGCATCTCCATCGCGCCCATCCTCACGGCCGCCGGCGTCGGCGGCATGGCGGTCGCCCTCGCTCTGCAGGAGACGCTTGCGAACATCTTCGCAGGGCTGCACCTCATCCTCTCAAAGCAGATCCGCATCGGCGACTACATCCGCCTCGGTACGGGCGAGGAGGGACGCGTCACCGACATCACATGGCGTTTCACCACCATCATCCCGCTCGGTGCAAGTAGTACTACCGTCGTCATTCCGAACAAGACCATTGCGGGCGCAAACATCACGAACTTCAGCATGCCCACGCGCAGCTTCAACATCAGCGTCCCCGTCGGCGTCGCCTATGACAGCGACCTCGCACTGGTCGAGCGCGTCACCATCGAGACGGCAAAGGAAGTGCTCGCGCGCGTCGACAACAACCCCAACGCCGAGCCGCTCGTGCGCTATACGAAATTCAACGACTCCTCCATCGACTTCGCCGTGATCCTCCCGTCGAGCCGCTTCGACCAGCAGGGGCTCATCATCCACGATTTCATCAAGGCACTCACCGACCGCTACCGCGTCGAGGGCATCGACATCCCCTACCCCATCCGCACCGTTATACAGGAGCAGGAGGATGCCCCCGCAGAGGCACCTGCCCCGACAAAGGCACAGAGTGAATGATGCGTTGTCCATACGAAGCAGCTGACGAAACGTCACACATCCGTCCACTTTTATCCACAGAATGCACAGATTTTCCCTAGGGAAACTGTGGATAACTACAGCCCGCCCTCATGCGCCTCAACCCGCATGACAGCGGGTTTTTTCACGAAAGTCCCATGCTTTTCCTAAAAATCCTTGTGGATAACTTTGTGCACAAACAACTATATATAGATTTCCTATTGACGTTCACACACAAGATGTTGTATAATTCTACTCGCAGCGGCACAGAGCCGCAAACGCTAACAAAGACCCGCCGACGCGCGGAAAAAGGAGAATGAAGCATGATCGTCAACGACATCAACGTCACCGTCAACGGACTTTCGGACATCACCCCGCACGAGGTTGAGAACTACATCGCCTACATCGAGGGACAGACCAACGAGAAGCTCGACCGCCTCTCCATCACGGGAGCGGACGACGGCCGCGTCACCCTCGGCTACGAGATGCGTCAGCCGAAGTTCGAGCGCATCCGCCGCATCACAGGCTACCTCGTCGGCACGACGGATCGCTGGAACAACGCGAAGCAGGAAGAAGAGCATGAGCGTGTCAAGCACGGACTCCACTGAGATCCGTATCGCAGGGATTGCACGCGACTCCATCGTCGACGGCGAGGGGATACGCCTGACCGTCTTTACCCAAGGCTGCCCGCGCCGCTGTCCCGGCTGTCATAATCCTGATACGCAGCCGACGGACGGCGGACGGATCACCACCGTCGGTGCAGTGCTCCAAGACCTCGACGCCAATCCTCTTCTCACAGGGCTCACCCTCAGCGGCGGTGAGCCCTTTCTGCAGCCGGCAGCACTGCTCCCTCTCGCACGCGCGGCGCACGAACGCGGCCTCGACGTCTGGAGCTACACAGGCTACACCCTCGATGAGCTGCGTGCACAGAAGAACCCCGCTGTGGATGCCCTCCTCGACGAGCTCGACGTCCTCGTCGACGGCGACTATCGCGAGGAGGAGCGCGACCTCACCCTCCATTTTCGCGGCTCGCGCAACCAGCGCGTCATTGATCTCGCCGCAACGCGCGCGACGGGGCAGCTGACCCTGCGGTACACAGAGGAATAAGGGATACAAAACGCCCGGCATGAGAGCAACACGCTCCCGTACCGGACGTTTTCTGCAAAAAATATTGCAATTCCTTCAAAACTTGGTATGATGAAGGAATCACTGATAAAATGAGGTCTGCCAGATTGGCGTAG
>ERZ773196.1645-NODE-1645-length-12319-cov-2.632339_pt1 | contig 12319 bp, 9 predicted proteins | sample MGYA00581009_ERZ773196 | MGnify/ENA primary metagenome ERZ773196 (study PRJEB29015, sample SAMEA2738162) | human oral metagenome | biome: human oral; feature: human-associated habitat; material: saliva | place: China | collected 2243 ...
AAGACTTGGAATAGGTCTTTACAATATTCGGTTTTAACTCTTCCAAAGCTTTAAAAGCTGCTTCTCCCTTGTCTTCCGAAAGGGCTTTCCCTCCTTTATCCGCAGCAACCGAAAGGAAAAGCGGACCGGCAGTCGTCGTGATGTCCGGCACGGCAATCTTTCCCGCTAAATCACTGCTCCAAAGGTCTGCCCAATCCTTCAATTCATGTCCCACTTTCTCTTTATCATACACAATGCCGATGGAGTTAATGGAAAATGGAACACCGCCTCCATTCTGATATACCTGCTTTGCCTCATCGGAAAGGGAAGCAAGGTTCGGAACGTCCTTCTCCGTCACTTCTTCCAAAACGCCTTCCGTATACCCTTTGGTAGAACCGGACTGAGAAAGCTCAATCACATCCACATTGCTGCTGCCGCTTTCCACCTTTGTCAAACGCTCTGCGGCATTGCCGACCTCCAAGGTCACCTTTACGCCATTTGCCTCTTCAAAAGGCTTAATGATATCACTCTCTACGATATCCTGGTTTAAACCGAAGGTGGATACCAGGAGTTCTCCGGATGCATCCTTCTTCTCGGCAGTTTCCTCTCCCTTACTGCTTTCCGCTTTTGCCGTGCTTTCCTCCTTCTTTTCCCCGGATAAGTTTGCCTGGCTGTTTCCGCAAGCAGACAGTCCCAGTAAGCTAAAACTGAGCAGTGTAGCCGTGAGCACTAGAAATGGTTTCTTCATTTTTTCCTCCTTTAATGGGTTTCCAACACAATCACTTCTTCTTTCGGAAAATCGAGACTCAGTTTTGCCCCGCTTTCCCAGTTCCTTACATCATTGACTAGCAGGGTTCCAAGAGAAGTTTTCACCGCATATTGGTAGGACTTCCCGAGAAAAGTACGAACTGCGACTTCTCCTTCCAGGAGACCTTCCCCCTCCGGAACTATTTTTATATGATCCGGCCGTATCGTAATGACAACCGACCCGGAAACATCAGAAGCGGGCACAGCAAGGTGTTTGTCCGGCGAGAGTTCCACCGTCGTGCTGTCCAACATTTTCCCCGGAATAAAATTCTCAAAGCCGATAAATCTCGCTACAAATTCCGTTTTCGGCTTTCGATAGATTTCTTCCGGCGTACCGTACTGCTCAATAATCCCGTTATTCATCACGGCGACCTTATCAGAGATAGAAAAGCATTCTTCCTGGTCGTGCGTCACGAAAAGGGTGGTAATCTTAAACTGTTGCTGAATGCGTTTGATTTCAAGCCGCATCTGCACACGGAGCTTTGCATCCAGATTGCTCAGCGGTTCATCCAGAAGCAGAAGCTTCGGTTCAATGACCAACGCCCGCGCCAAGGCGACCCTCTGCCTCTGTCCGCCGGATAACTGCTTAGGGTAACGTTTCTGCAAATTCGTAAGACCGCAGAGTTCCAGCATCTTATCGACCTTCTGCCGGATGACTGTCCCTTCCTCCTTCCGAAGTTTCAGGCCGAACGCGACATTTTCCTCTACTGTAAGATGCGGAAACAGCGCATAACTCTGGAAAACCATCCCGAACTTTCTTTGATGCACCGCTACATTCGTCATGTCTTCCCCGTCGAGGAAGAATTTCCCGCTGTTCTGCTTTAGAAGCCCCGCAACGATGCGCAGCGTCGTCGTCTTTCCGCAGCCGCTCGGTCCAAGCAGAGAAACCAACTCTCCTTTCTCTACTTCCAAGTTGAAATCTTTCAAGACATGATTCTGTTTGTTATAAACCATGTTGATATTTTCCAGAGAAACAAAAGCCATATTGTTCTATCCTTTCCTATACCCCGTTACTTTCCTATATCCCGTTATGACGCAATCGACGCGAGTCCCAGCGTTTTCTCCACCAGCATCATCATGAAAATGGTCACCACCATAAGCAGCACGGAGAGTGCCGAAACGGACGGGTCGTAGTTGAACTCCATATAACTTAAAAGCGTCGTGGGAAGCGTCGTTACACCGGGGCCCGATAAAAACATCGATACCGGCACATTATTAAAGGAATTGATAAAAGCCAGCATAAAAGAGGCAAAAATCCCCGAGGAAATATTGGGAATCACAATCCGGAAAAAAGCGTGAAGTCGCGTACAACCGAGGGTCCATGCCGCCTCCTCCACGGAAAAATCCATCTGTTCCATGGAAGAACCTACGACGCGGATGACATAGGGTACACTGATCACAAAATGCCCTAAGAACAAGGCGGGAAGAACCGGTATTTTTATCGCCACAACCAGGAATTGATACAGGGAATAGCCTACTACGATGCCCGGAATCAAAGTCGGGGACAAGAAGAAATCCTTCCACAGCTGTCTCCCCTTTATTCCGCTCCTGGACAGACCGTAGGCTACCGGTGTTCCGACGAGGAGGGCAAGAAAGGTCGCAAACACACCCACAAAAAGACTTAAGCGTAATCCGGCCATAAAAGACTTCGATTGCAAGGCTACCAGATACCAATCCAGTGTAAACCCTTTAATCGGAAAAGCAATAATCGCTTCCGTTCCGAAGGAAGTGATCGTCACAATCAGGAGCGGAAGAAACAGAAAGAGTAAAACCGTAATCGCAACGATAGTAATGAAAGGGTTCCTACGCATTTTCTTCTCCTCTCCGATCCAGCAACTTGCTTAGCATGGTAAAGCCCCGCATAACCAGAAAAGTAATCACAATCATCACAAAGGCAATCACACTGGCACTTGTCCAATCTCCCAAGGCAGTCGCACGTTGATATAAAAGGGTCGCAAGCATCATTTTCTTATTTCCGCCTAAAAGCTGCGGGGTCGTGTAAGCCGTCAAAGTTCCGGTAAAGACCAAAATACTGCCTACAATCATGCCGGGAACGGAAAGCGGTAGAATCACCTTCAGGAAACTTCGAATCGGACCCGCCCCCAGTGTAGCGGCGGCTTCCATATAGTCCCCCTCTATTCCCTCCATCACCCCGCTAAGGGTCATAATCATGGTCGGCAGGAAGAGATAAACCGAGCCGATGATGATGGCAAACTCTGTGTACAGAAGGGTTAAGGGAGCCTTTACCAAACCGCTGAGAAGCAAGATACGGTTCACAATTCCATTTTTCCCCAGGATATTGATCCAGGCAAAACTGCGCACCACCGAGTTCGTAAGCAACGGAAAAAGTGTCAAAGCAAGAAGGATTCCCTTCCACTTCTTTGACACTGTAGAAATAAAATACGCTGTCGGTAAACCGAGTATGCAGCAGAGAACCGTTACAAGAAGTGCAATTCGTATCGTCCGACTTAGAATCGTCAGATTGTAACTGTCCCGGAAAAACTGGAGATATGCCTCTCCGCTCAAACGACTTTGCAGGAAAAAGGTGGGAAAAAGACTGTTCAGTAATGGTACTACCAGAAAAAATACCAAGAGAACGGTACAAGGAAATAAGAGAAAGTACTGCGTCTTCTTCTGCATAAAATGCTCCTTTATTGTCGTACGGAAAATACGGAGACCATTATAGACGATTCATTTTTATGATTTCAAGGTTTTTTAGAACAAAGCTACAGCGCATACAATTTTGTATACTTCTCTTCAATATAATCCAAGAAATAATTTACATTGAATTCTTCTCCTGTCGCCCTTTTTATAATCTCTCCGGCATCATAGAGACAGCCGTAATGCTGCACGTGCTCTTTTAACCACTGCATGATGGTATCGTAGCGGTTATTTTGAAGAAGACTGTCCACATCCAAGTCCTTCCGCATGGCGTGCATAAACTGTGCCGCAAAGGCGGTTCCGAGCGCATAGGTCGGAAAATAGCCGAAGCTTCCGTCTGACCAGTGTACATCCTGTAATATACCGACACGGTCATTCGGAACATCCAGTCCCAGATATTCCTTGTACTTCGCATTCCACGTTTGATCCAGATTTTCCGTGGAAATCGTCCCGTTGAACAAGCCCTTTTCAATTTCATACCGAATCACGATATGAAGCGGGTAGGTCAGCTCATCCGCTTCCGTCCGCACAAAGGACGGCACGGAAAGATTGATCGCGCGATAAAATTCTTCCAACGAAATATTCTCAAGCTCATTTGGAAAATGACGCTGGAAACGCGGATAATGATACTCCCAAAAGGCCAGGGAACGTCCCAGATAATTCTCACAGAGGCGGGACTGCGACTCATGCATACCGGAAGAAACGCCGTCCGAGAGAATCATTCCGTCGTACTTCGGGTCAATGTTGTGCTCATAATAGGCATGCCCCACCTCATGTACCGTGGACAGAATCGCATTCACCGGTTCGTTCTCGATATACTTCGTCGTGGTACGGCAATCATTTTCACAAGTCCAGGAAGTAAAGGGATGTTCCGACTCATTTTGATAGCCCCAGGACGAATCAAAATGAAGGTAAGAAAGAAGCTCCTGCATGAACTTCTTCTGCTCGTCTACCGAGAACTTCTGATGCAGAAAATCGCTCGGTATCTGCTGCTTCTCCTTCACCTTCCGAATAAGAGGAATCAGACGTTCCTTCAAGGAGTGGAAGAAGGCGTCATACTTTTCTTCCGTCATTCCCGGCTCAAAATCATCCAGCATCTGATTATAGATGCTTTTTTCACTTTTCCGATAGCCGTATAATCTCTTCTTCCCTTCGATGACTCTCTTCAGGTACGGTTCAAAAATACGGTAGTCCGCCTTGGATTTTGCCTGAATCCAGGCGTCAAAGGACTCGTCACAGAGTTTCTGAAAGGCAACAAACTCCTCTTTCGGAATCAGAACGGAATCCATTGCATTTTTATAATAGAGTGCGATAGCACGTTTATCTTCCGCTCCCACCTCCGGATCGTCCTTCAGCTCCCCAAGTAAAGAAACGATCTCCGGATCCGTCTCCAGGCTGAAAAGCTCTCCGGCAAGATAGGCTGACCGTTCATCCCGGTATGACGCTCCCGCCGGCGGTGCCACCGTCTGCTTATCAATTCCGATTACCGCAAGCGCCATCTGATAGGCGGAACACCGAAAAATCCAATCTCTGTACTTCTTTAACTTCTCTTCTGTAGTCATAAAATCTCCTTCCTTCCCATTGTTTCTACTCTTTCTCCATGCTATAACATCTCCATTATATTGTACAGGGCTTTAGGAGGAGTAGTATGGAAGAGAACGCAAATAAAATCAATCTGGAAAAGCGCGGAAAAGCCATCATCCGTGCCGGTATCATCGGCATTCTGGCAAATCTTGTTCTGGCATCCTTTAAGGTTCTCATCGGTTTCCTGTCAAAGTCCATTTCCATCGTCCTGGACGGCGTAAATAACCTTACCGACGCCTTATCTTCCGTGCTGACCATCGTAGGAATGAAACTCTCTGAAAAGCCTGCGGACAGGGATCACCCTATGGGGCACGGCAGAACGGAGTATCTCACCGCTTCCGCAATCAGCTTGATTGTTCTCTACGCCGGGATCAGTTCGCTTGTGGAATCGGTCAAAAAGATTCTGAAAGCGGAGAAACCGGAGTATACAAGGACGATGCTTCTGCTTCTTTTTGTCGGTGTTCTCATCAAAGTTTTCCTCGGAATCTTCGTGCGGAAAACGGGGATCAAAGTGCACTCCGACTCTCTGAAAGCGCAGGGACAGGATGCACTCCAGGACGCCGTCATTTCTTCTTCCACTATCGTGGCTGCTCTCGTCTTTCTATTCTACGGCATCTCTTTAGAAGCTTACCTCGGTGCCGTGATTTCTCTCTTCATCATAAAGTCCGCCTTCGATATCCTCGGAGAAACGCTTTCCCGTATCCTGGGAGAGCGCATCAACTCCTCTTTCAGCCGGGATATCCGGCATGCCATTCAGAAGATTCCGGGAATCTACGGTGTATACGATCTCGTTCTGCATAACTACGGTCCGGGAAAATATCTTGCTTCCGTGCATATCGAAGTACCGGAAAATATGACGGCAAAAAAAATTGACAGCCTGACACGAGAAGTGGAAGACGTCTGTTACAAAGACTTCGGTATCGTGATGTCCGGTGTCGGGATTTATGCGCGAAATACCGATCCCAAGATAGTAGAACTTCGAGAGGAAATCACCGCTTTCCTGATGACCAGAAGAAATATCCTGCAAGTACACGGCTTTTATCTAAAAAAAGAAACAAATTCCATCGACCTGGATGTCGTGTTGGATTTCAGTGTAGAAGACCGGGACAAGGAAGTGCGGGATATTGAGGCGGAACTGCAAGAACAGTTTAAGCCTTATCATTTCCACGTGACCGGAGACTTTGACATCAGCGATTGATTCTCCATCTATTTCTTAGCATTACATAACTGTACGAAAGAAAGAGTCTTCTCTTCTTCGTACAGTTTTTCTTTTTCACAAAGACTTCACACTTTCCCTTCTTTTTTTCAGTTTCGTTTCAGCTTTCTTTTGTATTCTCTTCGCAGAAACAAAAAACAAACACACGAAATGAGGTCATTATGAAAAAGAATACATTCAAAAAAAATTTCACTCTTCCCTGCCTGGGAATCGGCATGATGCTTGCTCTGAACGCTTGCGGAACAGCTTCCCAAAGCGCGAGTGCGGAGACCCTTACGAGCTCCTCCACTACGGTCGGCGGTGCAAGCACCGCCATTCAGGTTTCAGGAGACAACATTTCCATAAAAGGAAACGGGGCAACAAGGGAAGGAAAAACCATCACCATCTCGGAAGCCGGAACATACGAGCTCAGCGGAAGCTTGGAAGAAGGACAGATCAAAATCAATACCGACGGAGAAGTAAAGCTCATTCTGAATAACTTCAACATTTCCAATTCAACAAGCGCACCAATTATAGGAGAAAAAGGAAATGTGCAGATTCTTTTAAAGGAAAACAGCAAAAACACCGTCAGTGACAAACGTTCCGCAAAAGAAGAGTCCGACTCTACGGAAAGCGAAGAAAGTTCTGAAAAAACAACAGACTATGACGCTGCAATCTACAACGAGGGAGACCTGCTCCTGAGCGGATCAGGGAGTCTCACCGTAGAAGGAGGCTATGAAGACGGTATTCACAGCAAAACGAGCTTAACCGTAGAAAGTGGAGAATACAAAATCACCGCTTCCCACCACGGACTGAACGGAAAGAAAACACTCACGGTAAAAGACGGAACTTTCGACATTACCACTGTAGAAGATGCCCTTCACTCCAAGGGCGATGTTTCCGTAGAAAACGGAAAGATTACCGTCAATGCCGGAGACGATGCGCTTCATGCAGACAATACCCTCACAGTAAAAGACGGTACCATTGACATTCAGAAATCCACTGAAGGTCTGGAAGGCATCACCGTAAATGTAGAAGGCGGCAATATTTCCATTCAATCCTCCGATGACGGCATCAACGGTGCAGGAGAGTCCGAAGACGGCTCTGCCGTAGACATCTCTGTCAACATCTCCGGCGGAAATGTGAAAATTGTTCCGGGAGGAGACGGTATCGACTCCAACGGAGACCTGAACGTATCCGGCGGTACCGTCGTAATCGATGGCCCGTCCGACGGTGGAAATGCACCGATTGACTACGACGGAACGGCAAGTATTACCGGTGGAACCGTAGTAGCCAGTGGAAACTCCGGTATGTTCCAGGGATTTGATGAAAGCAGCTCCACACAGTCCAGCGTCATTTACTACCTTAGCGACACGGCAAATGTGGGAGACAGCGTGAAAATTACCGACTCCAGCGGAAAAGAAATCTATTCTTCTTCCGATACTACCCAGAGTTTTAACACCATTCTCTTCAGCAGCGCCGACTTGGAAGACGGAAAAGCGTATACCGTGTCGGTCGGTTCCTCCAGTGAATCGGTAACCATCAGCGGTAAGAGCAATACCGTCGGAACAAGAAGCCAGTCTATGGGACAACCTCCAATGAACGACGGCTTCCGGGGCAACGGCGAAGGACAGAACCGGGGCGGACAGGAACAGGGAAATGATCAGAACCGTCCGCCGATGCCGCCGATGAACGGCGGTAATGCACAGCAGGGCGGTAACAAACGGCAGGGCAATCGTAGTCAGCAGGGACAACCGCCGATGAATGGCGGCTTCCAAGGTAACAGCGAAGGACAGCAGGGACAACCTCCGATGAACGGCGGCTTCCAAGGCAACAGCGAAGGACAGCGCCGGGGCGGACATGGACAGGAAAATGATCAGAACCTTCCGTCGATGCCGCCAATGAACGACGGTAACGCACAGCAGGGCAATCGCGGGCAGCAGGGGCAGCCGCCAATGAATGGCAGTGATACTCAACAGGGCGGACGCGGCGAGCAGGGGCAGCCGCCAATGAATGGAAACAAGCAGCAAAAAAAGAAAAATAAAGCTAAAAGCAAGAATTCGTCTAAAGAAAACAAGACAGAAAACAAGAAGCACTAGGCTATTAAAGAAAACGAGGTAGTATGCGCTTTGTACACGCTGCGCATCATAAATCAATTAGGAGCGTTTCGCTCTTGGAAGGAGTCGACATGAAAAAACAATATGTCTTAATTCCGGCATACAAGCCTACAGAGAATCTCCTCTCTTTTATACACTCTCTGGAAGAACGGGATTTACAAATCATCCTGGTAGATGATGGATCAGGGGAAGAATTCCTTCCCCTCTTCCGGAGAATTGAAGAGGAGAGTTCCGCGAAAGTAATCCATTCTCCCACTAATCGGGGAAAAGGAGCCGCCTTAAAAAAAGGATTATCCTATCTCCAAACGGTAGACGATGATTTTCAAGTGATTACCGTGGATGCCGATGGACAACATTCCGTGAAAGATACCTTGTCCCTTCTTCAAAAAGGACAGGAAGCGCCGGACAGCCTGCTTCTTGGAGCAAGACTGCAATCCGTGGACTCTCCTCTACGCTCCCGAATAGGCAACTATATTACCAAAAAAGTATTTCTTCTCTCCACCGGTGTAAAGCTTGAGGACACCCAAACAGGCCTCAGGAGCTTTTCCGGGAAAATGATTCCGAAGCTTCTGTCCATTCCCGGAGATCGTTATGAATATGAGATGAACATGCTCCTGACCTTCGCTAAAGAAGGCATCCCCCTTGTAGAGTATCCTATAGAAACCATTTACATCGATGACAACAGGGGAAGTCACTTCGACACCGTCAAGGATTCTCTTCGCATTTACCGACAAATCCTGAAGTTTACCTCCAGCTCCGTTCTTTCCTTCTGCGTAGACTTTCTGTTTTATAGCTTTTGTCTGGCCCTAAGCGGAAATCTCTTCCTTTCCAATGCGATAGCCCGACTCGTTTCTCTTCACTGCAATTTTTTCTTCAACAAAAACTATGTGTTTGAGAAGCGAAAGCCTAAAAAAGCGGAAAACACAACGGTATTCATGAGGGACTACCTCTCCTATCTTGCCCTGGCACTTTTCCTGTTTTTTGTCAATACCATGCTCCTCAGCGGCATCGTGGACAGCCTGCATATAAACCCTTATCTCGCAAAAATCATTACGGAAATCCTCTTGTTTTTCTTTTCTTACTATGTGCAGAAAAATCTGATTTTTCTGAAACCGGAAAAGATTGAAGAGGAAGAAAGTAAGCTTGCAGAGATTTCTTACTAAGAAAAAGGAAGGAGTTTTCCCATGAAAAAGATCAATACCAAGAAAGCAGGTCTCCTCTATGGCTTGACCCTTCTATCCTATACCGGATTTGCTCTCCTGGACAGCTTTGTTATCCCCCATCCCGTAAAAACCGTGATGGCTTCCCCCGCAGAGGAGGAAACGAAAAGTAGTCTGGAAGAAAGTATCGAAGCAAAAATCCAGAAAAAAATCGATACCGCAGGAAATGGAAGTGCGGAAAATACAAATACAGTCAACACGCAGGACTCTACCGTTCAAAATGGAGGAGTCACGTCCGGTGAAAATACTGTAGGAAATACGGATGCAACGGAGCAGGAAGACAGTAGTACTGCAACAAGTGGTGGAACCGTCATTGGCAGCTATTCCGACAGCGAGAGCAAAATCACAATAAAACAGTACAGAGCTTACGACAGTACCATTTATGTCGCGGATGTAACGGTTTCGGATGTTTCCTCCCTGAAAACCGCCTTGGCGGATGATACTTACGGGCGAAACATCACGGAGTTAACTTCCGAAATCGCAAGCAATCATAATGCAGTTCTCGCGATTAACGGCGACTATTACGGGGCAAGGCAAAGCGGTTACGTCCTCCGAAACGGACAAAGCTATCGAAACAGCTCCGGCGGTCGCGAAGCCTTAGCCATCCTGAAAAACGGAGATTTTCAATTCGTAACAGAAGGGGATGTCTCCCTAGACGATCTTCAACAAAACGGAGCCCTGCAAGTATTTTCCTTTGGGCCTACTCTGCTAAAAAATGGCAGCATAGCCGTATCTGAAAATGAAGAAGTGGGGATGGCCATGGCAAGTAATCCCCGTACCGCCATCGGTCGCCTCGGTAAAAACCATTATGTCTTTGTAGTATCCGATGGAAGAACGGAAGAAAGTGCCGGACTGAGTCTTTATCAACTCGCAAGCTTTATGAAGAGTTTAGGCGTAAGCGACGCTTACAACCTGGACGGAGGAGGCTCTTCCACTATGGTTTTCCAGGGAAAAATCATCAATAACCCGACCACAAACGGTCACTCTATAGAAGAGCGTGCCGTCAGCGATATTCTCTACATAGGAGGTGAAAAATCATGAAAAAGAAAGGCTTCTATTTCTTCCTTTCCCTGTTCGTACTGTTATTCGGACAAATCTATGAACACTTCTCCCACGGGGTGTATTCCAACTATATGCTCTTTGCCTTCCTCTTTCCCTTTTTAGGGCTCTTTCTTCCGAGCTTATCCGGAAGAAAGGCAGACCCCTTCCTCTGGAAATGCGGTGTGGCAAGTCTGACCGTAGGCTCTCTCTATAAGGGAATCCTGGATATCTACGGCACCTCCAGTTATCTGGAAATCCCTTACTTTGTCGTCGGTATCGGTCTTTGTACTTTGCAAATTCTTTTCGTTCTTCTACAAAAGAGGAAGTGCATCCTCCCTGCTTAGTTTCCCTTATAGGAGAATCCCCTTTTCTCCCCTTTGTATAAAACGAGTATCGTGCGAAAAATACACGATACTCGTTTTTAGAATGTTACCGTAAAGCAGATCCGCTTTCCGACACTCTCCACCTTGATCTCTCCCTGATGCATTCGCACAATTTCCTTTGCAATGGAAAGTCCCAGTCCATATCCTTTTTCTTCACTGCGCGCTTCCTCCAGACGATAGAAGCGCTTCCACAGCTTCTCTCTTTCTTCCTTCCCCATTTCTTTCTCTATCGCATTGGAGACCCGCAAAAAGACTTTATTTCCCGATTTTTCTAAAGAAAGTTCCGTCTTCGTCCCCCTTACAGAATACTTTAAAGCATTATCCAGTAAAATGGTCACAAGCTGTTTTACCTTATTTTCATCCCCCGAAAGGGCAATCGAATCGGGAACTTGATAAAGGAGTTCCCTTTCCTCTTCAAAAAATAAAGGCTCAAAATAAAGGCACTCTGTTTCTACTAAACGGGAGAGAGAAAAAGACGAAAACTGCTGCTTCCGATCCTGCCAATTCTCCAAACGGCTCAAATCCAGAAGGGATTCCGTCAAATACTGCATCCGCTTACTCATCTCCCGAATTCCGTGAATATTCCCTTCCATTTTGAACAGCGTATCTCTTGCGCCTTTCCTTTCTCCGGACTGCTCTACGGATTCTTTCAGTTTTACAATGTCATATTCCAAATTTCCCACATTATTAATCATAACCGTGAGAGGCGTTTTCAACTCATGCGAAGCATCCGCAACAAACTGCCTTTGCGTTTCCAGGGCATCTTTCACCGGAAGCAGTGTTTTTCCTACGAAATAACGGGAGAAGAAAACAATCCCTACGGAAAATGCAAAAAATAAAAGGAGCAGAACCACGGAAAGCCTCTCTATACTCTCTATTTCCTTCTCATATTCCGTAATCGCAATGCGATAGCATCGTTCGCTTTCTTTCCCGTCTTTATCCGCTCCCTGACTCCCCGGTTCACTCTTTTCCACAATGTAATAGGGAATCTTCCCGGACTCTATCGCACCGTAAACTCCGCTCTCTTTCTCATTCTTTTCCGAATTCTTTTCCGTACTTTTCTTCGCCAGCGCAGCTTTCACCACTTTTTCTACACTATCTTCTTTTAGAAAGTAATCCTGCCCCGAACGATTCTGTATCTCCCCGTTTTCGTCTACTTCTATCTGATAAACAGGATAAGCCTCTGAAAAGGGAACATCCATAGGTTCTGAAGTCGCATGGGAAAGCGCACTCCGCATGCCCGTATCCAGACTGTTTTTATTATAAAGGAATAAAAAAAGGAGCAAAAAAAGAAGGAAGAAAATGCTTACAACAGAAAGCAAAATACTCAGT
>ERZ773196.1648-NODE-1648-length-12310-cov-2.574786_pt1 | contig 12310 bp, 11 predicted proteins | sample MGYA00581009_ERZ773196 | MGnify/ENA primary metagenome ERZ773196 (study PRJEB29015, sample SAMEA2738162) | human oral metagenome | biome: human oral; feature: human-associated habitat; material: saliva | place: China | collected 2243 ...
CTTCCCGATTTCTCATATACTTCCGCCAACATCTTATATGCATCCACATTCTTAGGGTCTATCTTGATGGTTTTATTAAGTGCTACTATTGCACTTTCATAGTCAAGCTCCGCCATATACTTGGAACCAAGATCCAACTGCTCCTGTACTTTTGCTTCTTTACTCTTACATCCTGTCAGAGAAATCCCCACTATACAAAGAAGCAGTAACAACCTTATTCTTTTCATATTCCTCCACACAAAATAAAACCTGTGTTGACTGCAAATCTAACACAGGTTTAAAATTCTAAACTAATCAAATACTCTTTACAACCTAAGGTTATTCAATACGTAGCCGTATAATAAAATACTCATGCTATACAGGTATATTCGATGATAATGAAGCTTCATCAATATCGGTATTCTCAATATTAGTATGAATAGCCTTGATAGTATTTACATACCCTTCAAAATTCTTTTGCATAGCATTCATCCTTGTCTGCAATTCATTGAACTTATTTACAAAACTCACAGAACCTTGAGTTGTCTTATATGCATCACTCATATTGTTTACAATATTCAGCATTTCTCCTGTTATTGATTTTACCTTAACCGCCTGTGCTTCAACTCCTGCTACACCGGCATTCAAAACCTCTGTACTGACTCTAATTCTATTTGCCATAATAATCTCCTATACTTGTATATCCATCACAGTTTAAATGCTCTTATCCTCTATTATTTACTCTAGCAATATTATCCTTTTCTGTGCCTACAGTTTTATCTACCACTACACCAAGATGTGCCACAAACTTGTTTACTATATCATAAAACTCAGAATAGACTTTGTAATCTCCCTGAATTTGTGTCACCAATGCCTGCTTGTCATCACCCTCCCATTGTTCATCCAGTGCCTTTAATTTGACACTCAACTCTGTGAAACTGTCATAAAATTCCTTGTTTTTTGCTGATAGTGCTGCAGCAACCTCCTGAATCTTCGCTATGTCCTTAAAAACCTCCATATTATCCTCCTAATAATTTATTTATTATAATACTGTGTACTATCTTCCGTGATTTTCCACAATACCAACATTTTGCCTTTCTATTTCTATAATATAGTCAATTGTTCTCTCTATATCTTTAATAAGCTTTTTCAGCTCATCATCTGCGCCTCTAAGTCTATCCAAGTATCTTTTGTACTTTACGTTGAAGAATTTATCTGCATTTTCACCTGACCAATTCTCCTTCATTTTATTACCAATGTTGACATAGTTATCTATAATTTTCTCTAATGACCTTTTAGCTTCCATTAGTCCCTCAAGTTCTTCATTTGCTTGTGTAATATCTACATCAATATTTAAACTCATATTTCCTCCGATATTATCAAATCTTGATATCACTTTCTAATGTATTTACCTCTTCAATATCCTCATTGGTATATTCTGTAGCTATTATCCCAAGTTTATCAGGGTAGGAGCTTATCTCTTTCAGACACCTACTTATTTCTCCTACGAACTCTGCCATTTTGTTCCTATGTGCTTCCCCTGCACTACCTTTCCAACAGTTTACAGTCCCTGAAATCGCATCTTGTATGGTTTGAAAGTCCTTACTCACCTCATCACAATAGTGTTTCAGTTCACCTGCTTGTCTTGATATCACATCAGTATTTGCAGTAATCTTTATATTATCCATAAATACACCTACTACCTACTATTACATCTCATCAATAAAATTGCTGACCTGCCTTTCTGTCTTCTGATATGCATCAAGTGCGTATCTAATACAGCCTGACATCTTTATCATGTTCTCCGCCATTATCTCAAGTTTTTTAAAATCTTCTCTAAAAACTTTTACAAACTCTTCCTTAGATGGTGATTCCCAGCCACCATTCAACTTATTTACGGCATCATACAAACATCCCATATTTTTTCTCAAATCTGCACAATAATTCTCTACTGTATCAGATTTTTCCAAAAGGTCCATATAATTTATATCCAGCTCTCCACCCATATAAATCTCCTATTTGAATTTCAGTCTAATCGTATCTATAGCCTTCATCTCTTCCACTATATCCACCTTTTCAAGTGTTATATTGGAATATGATACTTTCAACCTTGTAACAATATCATCCTCAGCATCTTGATAAGCTCTAATAAACTCTCTTAAGTTGTCCATCTTATCAAAGAACTTTGATATTGTTCTAAACCTATTTGCCAGTTTTCTAGTTCTTTGTGAATGTTTTACAAGCACTGATTGGCTCTTTAATCTATCTCCTATAATCTCGACTTTGGTAGCCATATTTTTCAGCCCATCATTCACTTCTGGTATATTCTCTAGGAGCTTATCAACTTTTATATTTAACATTATTGCTCCCTTCTGCCACTATACTACAATATATAAATACACAAATCCGCAACTTATGATAACTTACACTTTTTTATGATAAATGACATTACTGCTAAAATTTCATATTGTTGAGGTTTGCTTTAATATTTTCTTCTACATTACTGTAGCCCTGACTGATATTAGACAATATATCCGACATAGCATTTATACCGAATGACAAATTCTGTATTTTCCCTGCAAGATTGCCTGTTTTATTTGCAAACTTACGGTTAAACCTCTGATCATTATTAAATGCGGTAAAATTTATCTTACTTGACAGTCCATACAAAGAGTTTTTTATATTTTTCAAATCTCCAGTAGTGCTATTTAGCAAGTCCATATTCAGTAAAATACTTTTTACGCTTAATGATGATGATCCCATACCTGCAGTACAGTAATTTACTTGCAAATCCCTTTCTATTGCCGACATATTTTCATTTTCGACTTTTGAAGCGGCATTACATAAGATTTTCATCCTTTTTATCCCTTTTTCTATATCTTCAGAACTATATTTAGACTTACCTAAATACCATTTAAATGTGTCCCAAAATCCCGGATGGCCGGCAGCATATGTTCCTATATAATCACAAAAATATGCAGCTACTGCAGTGGCTACAGTTAGTGTAGTAGTGAAATGTGATATCATAAAAGCAATTTTCGAAATATCTCCTAAATTATCGATATTAAATGAATCTGCCACATTTGCTAAAGCCTCAAGAAGAATATTTCTTACAGGTTGTTTTGTATCTCTAATCAATGAATTAAAAAATCTGTCAAACTGTTTAGCTTTTTCACTCTGTTTCGTTTCATACATTTTAAACGGCTCACCGGGTTTTAGATTATCAAAATCCATAATAGCCGTAGCGAGGTGCGTATCTTTAAAACCGTTATTATGTGCTAATTGTGTATAATACTTTTTGTGTCCGATCTGATTCATTATTGTGCCTACAATATCATTTTCTGTATTATTATTGTAGACCTTTAACCCGTTTTTTTCTATTCTGTCTCTATATTTTTCAAAAAACTTATCACTAAACCCTGGGGCATTAACTGTAAATGATTTTCTTATACTGTCGTCCATAATAGTCAAATATGTAGCATTATTACCACCTTTTGAATGTCCTATGGCTACAATATCATTGTATTCCTTACCTTGGTTTTTGCGCCAGTCTTGATAGAACTTAAGCACTGATTCCTGTTGCCTTGACGATACGCCATCATGTCCGTCACCATCCTTAGCAAGTCGTATATTATCTCCCCAGTCTTTGGCTGTGCTACTACCTCTGCACACTACAATAGCTTTCTTTGTATTTGGCTCCACTAATATCGCAGTGTATCCGCTGGCATGTCTATCCATCTGATGTGTTGCGGATATCTGCATTTTCATCAGCTCGCTGTCACCTTTTATTGCTTTCAGCACATTATCACTGTTATTATTCAAACTGTTGATCCAGTCCCCTACAGTTGTACCCGCTTTCATCGGTTTTTTTGATATTTCATATATCGCATGCTGCAATAACATATATCTTTGATCATCTGTCATAATATTAATCCCTTAATTTTGAATCCTATGCTTTAAATGAAGAGTTCAGATAATTTAAAATATCTGTTTCACAGTTTTTATATGTACTGTTTATACTGTTCAATTCTTCATTTATATTATTGAGTGCTCCTGACAATCCACTTATATTACTTTTAATATTAGCTATTCTCTCACTGTACTTATGTGAAAACCTACTGTCAGCAGCAAACGCTCTAAACTCAATCATACCCGAAGTTTTTTCAATATTTTTCTTAAGTTCAGCCAAACTGCTAATGTTCCGGTTGAGATTCTCCGACTGTATAAACAGTGAAGTATGGTTTATCTGTGAAGTACTTGTCGCTACAGGACTGCTTTTCAACTCTTCTCCTGTAGACACGCCCTTCTCATCCGGAAACAATATCTTCGGTATTTTAAACATATGAAATAATTCATCTATACGATACTTTATCCAATTTTGTTTATCCTCACTTGTAAAAAAACTTAAAGCTTCATACATTTCTCGGGGGAAAGGGTCCAAATCCTTTATTTTTTCCCAAGACTGTATTATCGACCATATCGCTGATCCTAACATTTTATTGCCACCGGTAATATCATCAATGTATCTTGATAATACAGGTATAAAATCAGGATGTAAGGACATATAATCTCTTATATAATCTACATTTTTAACAATAAATTCTTTAGTTTCAAGTATATCTGAAACAGCTTTAGCATTACTTTTAGGATTACCGCTTTTTTCGATATACTTGCAAAGTATCTCGACATTTTCATTCCTATCTTTTAAGCTCATATCACTAATCCATGACCTTATGAATTTGCCAAGTTTTTTCATATCCTCACTTTGTACCGTCTGCTCCATTCCGAAAGGCTCACCCGGTGCCGGATTATCAAAATCCAACAATGACGAAAGAAAGTGTGCTTTTGTATAATTGTTATACTTATCCTTATAATAAGTGTTGTGCCCATCTAAATTTAAAAGTACCGGAACTGCATCATGTTCATTTATATTGTTGTATATTATATCTCTTTTTGCTTTTATTCTATCACCGTATTTATCATAAAATTCTTTTGTAAATCCGACCGGATTCACTGTCACTGCTTTTCGTATAGAATTTGTATCGTCCATAACGGTGACATAGATTGCGTTATTCCCACCTTTTGAATGTCCTGATACTACAATATCTTTTATATTCTTATTATTCTCATGCCATTTTCTATAAAATTTTAATGACTCTTCTTGAAACCTTGTGGATACACCGTCGTTTCCATCCGCATTGTGCTTTAAAAATCTGGCATTGTCAGCCCACTCGACTTCTTTTTCCGTTCCTTTGAATGTCACTATTGCACTGTTTTTTTTCTCATCAACAAATGCAACTATTAAGCCCGAATCATCAGACCTCGGCTTATTTACGTCCGATATTTTCATTCCGCATAGTACAGGGTCTTTTGCTACGCTGTCTATTACCTTTTTATAAAATGTGGAAAATAATTTCTTATCCTGTGAATTATAATATTTAGAATTTTTAAAATTACTTATCCACTCACCAAGTGTTTGACCTCTTTTAAAGTCACAATTACTGTCGAAATCAAAATATACCAATTGCTGTAATAACATACATCTTGTATCTTCACTCATCACTTTAACCTCCATCAAACCTCAGTTACTATATGGTTATAATAATATATTCCACATCCCTTTGTAATATAAAGCTGATATACTGCCGCTTTTTTTGATAATCAACCTATACAAGTACCAAATTGGCACTTGTTTCAATTCCTTGTTCCCCTAATTTTTTATTAGGATCCAATACTATCTCTCTGTCTCTGTCACAAAGTACAAAGTTGCCCTCTGTATAAGAACTTGTAAGTCCCTCTCGATTGTCAATCATCTCTATAATTTCAACCATAAGCAGTTCAACTTTACTGCTCTCATCAAGCATAAAATTATATGTTTTATCCAAACTTGGCACAAAAATATCTACTATTACCATTTCTCCTCCGTATTATCACTACTTCTAATGCAATCTACTATATTACAATCTGAATTCAAATCAATTCTAATATTTTCACATACTATTCCATACCTTTTTGCACAGACAAAGTCTTTGTATTCGGTACTGTCCTTAAGATATTCCATAATATCTGCAGTTTTTACTGATGCCAACCTTATGTAAAAGTCCAAAGTTTTACTGATTTGAGCAACCGTTGTTCTCTCTTTTGTTATATACAGTACAATATTCTGATAATTCGGCAAATCTTCCACTTCCAATACTTCTACAGCATCCTTTATCGGATAAAACTCCTCCTTAATATTATCCGATACTATGAATTCATCTCCATCTCTGAATATTGAGCCTCTTTTCAAAAGTGAAAAAATACCTTCATTGTATTTTGATTGAGTTATTGCTGCAGCACTTGTAGGAACATAGATTTTGTTTACACCACATCCATACAAGAGTATTTTAAATTCACTTTCGCTAAAATAACTATAATTCATTCTAAGCTCCTTTAAACTTATCTCTAAATTCAGTCCTGTACCCTCTTGACAGCGGTATTGTTATATTAGCTTCAAGTAATATTTCTCCCTTTGATACTCTTACCAAACAGGTCTTATCAAGATTTACTATAAACCCATTGTGACATCTAACAAAATTTTGAGGTAATTCCAAGATAAGTTTTGCAAGTGTTCCGTGAAATCCATATTCCTCATTCAAAGTCCTTGCAAAAATCTTTTTTTCTCTTGCTTCAAAGTAAAGTATTTCATCTATAGGAACTCTTGTAATACCCTCTTGGCATCGCATAGTAAATAACTCGCAATCATTTCTTCTTTTTTCATAGCCGAATAGAAGTAAATCCATAATTCTATCTTTGATTTTACTATGCTCACATGGTCTAACCACCAATGAATCAGCCTTAATGCCCGGCATCAGATAATACATCGGAGATGTTTTATCTGATGCCAATAGCATAAGTATAACTTTTGAAAATTCAGACCTATATCTAGCAAGATATTCTATTTTTCCCTCAACCTCAAAAAACAGAATATCTATTATATGCCTATCTTCTATCAATTTTTCAAGCTCATCACAAGATTTGATTTTTTTTATTTTCCATTCATTATCAAATCTTGCAGCTGCTATATATCTGATAATATTTTCAATTTCATTGGCTTCATTTACATCAGAATCAACAATGACAACTGAAACCATATTTCACCCCAACTAGTCTATATTTTCTACTTGTGGAACAACTACAATACTCGCTGACTTAGAAAACTCTGTCTTAGTTGTAAATCCTACACCTGCTCTAAGTTCTCCCGAAACTTCATTAACCGACAGCCCGTTCATGCTATACTTGCCATAGTCTACGACTTTACCACCAAACTGCATTCCTATAACATCCTTTACTCTTTCTATGGATGTACCATCATCTTTCATCAAAGTCCTGTCAGACCTAATTGCATCAAATAAATCTCTCCCTAGCCTTTCTAAGCCTACCAAATCTGTTTCAGTATTTTCTACTATCCAGAATAAGTTCTTAGCATAATATATTCTGGCTATCTTCGTTAGCAATTTTACCCAGCCTGATCTATTTGCAATATTTTCACCTAATTCCTTGACAATCATCTGATTCAATATTTCATCAGTCAACTCTTCTATATCCAGATTAGATGCTTTTTTCTTATTGTATTCTAACCGTTTTTGTCTTTTTAGTCTGACAATTTTCTTGCTTTCCACATCAGATATATCATATACCCCTTTGACAAAATCCTTCAAATTCTTTATGCACCAAAATATTTTTTTAATTTTGTTTTTCTCAAATATATAGTCATAAAGCAAATCTGCATCCTTAGGATTTTCGGTATCAATATTATTATCAGTTATGAATTTTAATATTCTATCTCTGTAAGGTAGCACTAAATTCACATATGAGTTTATCATCTCATCAACTGCATCACTCGGGCTATCTACAAACTTTGCTCCTATATTCATAGCTAATCTGTCTAACTTTTTCTCAAAATCAAATATGACTACATCACCGATTTTAGCAGCCATTGATACTGCTACCTTAAAGCCATTGTCAACTTCAGCTAAATTGCTGCCCATAAATACATACTTATACACTCTTCTAAGATTTATACCTATTATCTCATGTGTAATATCATGTGTATATCCAACAGGTATAAAATCACCATTTTCCATGCTTTTAGCCACATTATTTATGTTTATAAACTCATCTAAAGTTTTAGGCAACTCTCCTGTAATTCGCCTCTTCTTTATTCCCCTTTCTTTAAGTTCACCTGCTTCAAGTGTACCACTCAACTCCCTACATCTTGATTTTATCCTGTCACCGATATCATCAATACTACTATATGGTACAGCTGTCTGGAATTCCATCGTTCTATCCCCAAATCTGCAAAGACCTCTTCCTTTTACATTTTCCTCAGGCAAAATATCAGGCTTATTGATTCTCATGCAATATACATAGTCAAATTTATCATTCTGTTCAAGACTAATTACATTTCTAAAATAATCAGCCATTGCTGAACTGAATCCTTCAAAGTCGTTTTTAACTACAGATACTACCACATATATTCCTAAATTTATTCCCCTTTGAAGTAGCTTCAACATATTAGTTTTAGAATTTGCTATGTCCTTGATAAAATCATTAGCATTATCTATTACTACAATCATTGATGGTAACTTGTCTTCTGGATTATGCCTATTATATTGTTCAAAGCTCTCACCCTCAAACATATCATCTCGCATTTCCATCTCTTTGACCACATCACTGAGTAAACTTTCTTTAAGATTTATCTCACTATCCCTCTTGATCAGTTTATCAATATGTGGTGCATCTGCAAACCATGCCAAAGAATCATTACTATATGACGCTATGTAAAGTCTAACCTCATTAGGTGAAATAGTATTAATCAATGAGTAAATATAAGTACTTATAAATGTAGTTTTTCCAGTAGAAATTCCTCCATAAAGTAGAGTATGCCCACTTTTCTCTACATCTACAATCAATGGATACTGGCTCTGGTTTCCTATATCATCCACAAGTCCAACCATTACTCCAAGTCCATTCTTGTCCTTATAACTTACTCCATCAAATATAGACTCTTTGTAGCCTGGCAAATCATCAAGTTCAAGCATTTCAGGTAGTAAAGGCATCCACAAACTAAAATTTCTATTATATCCACTTTCCATAGCTACATTTGCCAAATAGTCTACTACTGCTTCCAACTGGCTATGTTTTACCATATCAGGCAACTTCACCTGAGTCAAACTTGCCACTGCAATCAAATCTCTTGCAATATCAGTACCGCCATTTCTAACACCAGATATCTTCTTATATAAATCTATCAGATTTAAAAGCTTTTTCTCATTATAAGTATTCCTTTCATATACAATACCTTCACTAGAAATTAAATTAAAAATGCTGTCCATCAATACGATAGTATCTTGGGTGTCACTATTGATTTCATCAAGTCTGATTCCCAGATTGGATATAGATCTATCAATAATCTTGACTAACGAATCTATCCATCGCTCTGCCTGTGCTTCAGCCCTTTTTCTTTTCTTAACTGAGCCTATAATAATAGGCTTTCCACTTTCTGAAAGCATCTTTGCAATCTCCAGATTATCATCTGTCTCCATATTGTCATACTCTGCACCACTCCATGCAGTTTGAAATAATTCAAAAACCTCATCACTGCCCACTTGTAGGTAACCTCTACCTGACTGAGTTATATAAGCTGCATCACCTCTTCCAAGCACTTCGGAACTGTCTGATTTACTCTGCACTCTCAAACATATCTTAAACTTAGTATTACTCCTTATGTCCTCACTTACAACTCCACTTGGCCTTTGTGTTGCAAGTATAAGATGTACTCCTAAGCTTCGTCCAACTTGTGACACACTGACTATCTCCTGCATAAAATCAGGCTGTTCCTTCTTTAACTGAGCAAACTCGTCAATAACAATTATCAAATGGGGAACTGGTATCTTAGCCTCACCATTCTTATAGAGTTTTGTATATTTGTCTATATTGTTGACCCCATATTCATTAAATATCTTCTGTCTTCTGACATTTTCACTTTTAATAGACACTAAAGCCCTTCTTACTTGATTTCCTGAAAGATTTGATATTTGATTAATCATATGTGGTAACTTATCAAAAAGATTTGCCATTCCACCACCCTTATAATCAATTACAAAAAATCCAATATCATCAGGACTAAAATTCAATGAGAGAGAAAGCATATATGTCTGCAATGTCTCACTCTTACCAGCACCTGTAGTACCTGCCAAAAGTCCATGGGGTCCATGATACTTTTCATTTATATCAAGGTATATATCTTGACATCCACTTTTTTGTCCTATCAAAGCCCTCATACTTTCATAGGTCCTGCCCTTTTTCCACCGTTCTATAACATTAAAATCTTCTGGCTTCTTTACATTATACATTTCAAAAAATGTCAACATTGTTGGCACTTCACCCTCTGTATTTGCCTCTTCAAGCCTAATCTTTGAAAGTTGCCTTGCAAACTCTAACAAATCATAATCTGATATATTATCAAACTTTACATCCACTCGCTTATCTATCCTTTGTACATTGTATATACCTGTATAAGTTTGAGTATTTTCAATTATGTACTCACATTCATTAGGGAGATTGTCATAACTTTCAACCATCAAGATTGCCGTTATTCCACAATTAATCAATGGATCATAGATATACTTTGCTATGATTTCATCTTCCAATAGCTCATGGTTTTCAATAAATATTACATAATGTGGTCTCATACCAGAATTTCCTTCACCCACACTATTACTATTTTCAATTCGTCCTCTCAATACCCTAGCAATCTCATAACAAACTTCTCGTGCTGAATTTCTATTTCCAGCTATGAACCTTGTACTTCTATCATCTGACCAGCTATGTGGCAACCACTTTGCAAATTCCCACTTCTCTTTATCTATTTCTCTTCTATCATCATATAAAAAAACTGTCTTAACATCAAAATAACTATTCGAAGATACTATCTGAGCAACAAGATTATGCATTAGCTGATAACAACCTGTCTTTCGTTCTCCTCCAATAATTCCAACCAACTTATTGCTTAAAAGATCTACACATATTGGAACATCTTTTAGTCTACTATACTCGTGCTTTATCTCTCTTGCTTTTTCTTCAAGTTCATCATAATCCAAACTAAATTTCTCTTTTGGAACCACTATTTCTGCCTGAAAATCAACATCTCCAATTCCAACTCTATGACTCAAAAAGTCATTATGTCTATTGTTTCGATTCCAAAGCTTGCCACTGGCCTCTATGCCTAATGGATTAAAGGGTGAATATGTTTCTTCGAGTGCTCTTGTATTCTTACTATACTTTTCTTCTACTTCATCATGTGCTTCCTTTAAATAGTCCCCATACTTTTTAAGCCTATTTTTATTATATTCTCTTTCCACTTTTTTTGCATGGCTCATATTGGTAAGTGCCCAAACAGTGCCAATTACAGCAGAGCCTACAGAAGTCACAAGTCCAGTATACATAAAAGTTCCACTGCCACTTCTAGCAAAACTCATCAGCGTAGTTCCTAGTACCATCGGAATCATCATCGTAAGTGGCTGACCTATGACCATAAATAATGGTCTTTTTTCTGCTTTCTTTTCATCTGGTGGTCCCTCTATTTCAATAGGTTCTGTATATATTTCTGGAATAAACCTAGGTGATCTATGAAAAAGCTTATGTCCTTCTGACTTTCCATCCACCTTAGCTATATAATTGCTCATATCTGCTTTAACAAGCTTATCTGATATAATCACATCATTCTGGCTTCTAACAGCAATAAACTCCTTCATATAAACAAGCCTTAAACCATAAATGTCAATACAGTCACCAAATACCAGGATGCACTCAACATCATCTGTTTTTCCATATTCCCTTATCCTATGCCCATTTATAAATGTTCCATTCTTTGAGCTATCTCTAAGTACAAAATGATTACCGTTTTTATAAATCTTAGCATGAAACTTTCCAACAAGCTTCATCCCATCATAGGATATATCATTTGACTTATCTCTGCCAATAGTTATCTGATTTAACGCATCTATATCATACTTTTTTGTTATTAGTGCATCACTTAAGACTTCACTAACTATCAACTCAAGCTGATAATTTGATGGAAATACAATAGTTTTTCTATCTCCATTTTTCAATGTGTAAACATTACTCTCTTCACAATCTGACTCTAAACTATAATATTCTGACTTCTCGACACTCCACTGTTTGTCCGCCACCTCAAGATTTAGGCTGATATCATCTCCAATTTCAAATAACGCACCTTCAATCACAATACTATAATTTGTATTGTTGATAGAAGGTAATAGATATT
>ERZ773196.1653-NODE-1653-length-12291-cov-41.837202_pt1 | contig 12291 bp, 10 predicted proteins | sample MGYA00581009_ERZ773196 | MGnify/ENA primary metagenome ERZ773196 (study PRJEB29015, sample SAMEA2738162) | human oral metagenome | biome: human oral; feature: human-associated habitat; material: saliva | place: China | collected 2243 ...
ATGTTCGTGCCATCTCTTATATCGGTGTTCCTCTTGCTATCTTGTTTGTGCATGCCAATAACATCACAGATGAAGCTGGAATCGCCGCAGCTGCAGCTCCAATCGGTGCAGCCGTTGGGACAATCGGTACAGTTCTTTTCTACGGTACCGCTACTATGAACTTGGTATGGCAACACATTGGTTGGAAAGCCGTTGAAGAAGGGAACTTCAAAAAACTCTACGCAGTTGACTGGGTTTACCCTTGGATCTCTCACTTCCTCTTCTCTTTCCTTCCAACAATGATTATCACCAAATACGGTGAAAACATGGTTGATTTGATGAAACAATACCTTCCTATGGATGGTTACTGGATGAAAGCCCTCTTTACAGTCGGTGCTCTTCTCCCATGTGTCGGTATTGCCATCTTGTTGAAACAAATTGTTACAGAAGCAACTGACTTCATTCCATTCTTTGTTGGATTTACCTTGGCAAAATCTCTCGGATTGAACTTGGTATCCAGTGCCGTTGTTTCATTAATCTTTGCAGTAATCTACTATGAACTTGAAGTGATCAAATCTATGAAAGCAGCTCCGGCTGGAGTGGTGTACGTAGACGATGATGAGGAGGATATTTAAAATGGCTGATAGAAAGAAAATTTCAAAGAAAACATTAGCAAAAGCATTCCATCATTGGTATTATGGTCATTTGACTTGTTTCTCTCAAGAACATATGCAAACCTTCGGGTACTTGACTTCTATGCTTCCAATCGTAGAAGAAATGTATGACACAAAAGAAGAACAAAAGGATGCTATGCAAACCTATACGGCCTTCTTCAACACTGAACCACAACTTGGATCTCTTGTTGTAGGGATCACAGCTGGTTTGGAAGAAGCGCGTGCAAACGGAGATGCAGTAGATGGCGAAACCATCAACGGTATGCGTGCCGGTTTGATGGGACCAATCGCTGGGATTGGTGACTCATTGGTCGTTGGTACCTTGATTCCAGTTCTCTTGGGGATTGCCCTTGGTCTTTCTAAAGGTGGTAACATCGCTGGTGCTCTCTTCTACATCGTCGTATGGAACCTCTTAGTCTACTTTGGTATGCGCTTTGCCTTCTTTAAAGGTTACCAATTAGGGGATAAAGCCGTTGAATTCCTTGTAGGACCAAAAGGACAAGCTCTTCGTAAAGCGATCAGCGTTGTCGGTGGTATGGTTATCGGTGCTGTAGCAGCTACTTGGGTGTCTGTTACAACAGCCCTTCAATTCAAGAACGCTGAAGGAAAAGTCTTCTTGAACATCCAAGAAAAGATCGATGGTGTTTATCCAGGTCTCTTGACAGCAGCCTTCATCACTCTTTGCTGGTGGTTGATGTCTAAGAAAAAAATTTCACCAAACAAAGTCATGTTACTTCTCGTTGTAGTGGCTTTGATCGGTGTTGCTCTTGGTATCTTTGACCCACATCTTAAATACTAAGGTCAAGAAAAAACGAATTTGCTAGTAGGAGTTTTTGAGAATGAAGTGAATTGACCTCCTTTACTTGCACTTCATTCTCAATTTTTATCAGGAGGAATCCCATGGTTACAAAACAAGAACTTGTCAATGGATATGAAACAGAAATCAAGTACCAACGCCACATGCTTGAAAACCTTGGTCGTTGGTTCAGCTTACTCTTTATCATTGCCAGTATTGGTGTGGTATTGATCTATCTCTTTCACAAAAGTTTCCTCCCACTCTTGATCCTCGGGATTTTACTAGCCTTGATTGGAATTTTAGGCATGATTGTTTTTGGATATGGCATCTACCGCGGGCGGATCAATCTTCAAAAAGTGATCGATGATTTCAATCAAAAATTGACAATTTTAAATTGATATTTTAGAAACATCTCATCTATTTTTGAGGTGTTTTTTTCTTGACTATTTCTGACCAAGTGATACAATAGAAACATAGGTTAGCACTTGCGCATAGAGAGTGCTAAAAACACGTATGGAGGAATGAACATGTTAAAACCATTAGGAGACCGTGTGGTCTTAAAAGTAGAAGAAAAAGAACAGACTGTTGGAGGTTTTGTCCTCGCAGGTGCGAGCAAGGATGATACAAAAACAGCTGAAGTAGTGGCCGTTGGTGAAGGTGTGCGTACCCTAAGTGGCGAACTCATTGCTCCAGCTGTAAAAGCAGGAGACCACGTTTTGGTTGAAAGCCATGCAGGAATTGAAGTTAAAGATGGGGAAGAAACCTACACCATCGTTGGAACATCAAACATTCTTGCAATTGTAGAGTAAGAGAGGAAAGAGGTAAGAGAAATGGCAAAAGATATTAAATTTTCATCTGATGCACGTTCTGCAATGGTCCGTGGTGTCGATGTCTTAGCAGATACAGTGAAAGTTACATTGGGACCTAAAGGTCGCAATGTGGTTCTTGAAAAATCATTTGGTTCACCTTTGATCACAAATGATGGGGTGACCATCGCAAAAGAAATCGAATTGGAAGATCATTTTGAAAATATGGGTGCTAAATTGGTGTCAGAAGTGGCTTCTAAAACCAATGATATCGCAGGTGATGGTACAACGACCGCAACGGTCTTGACCCAAGCCATCGTCCGTGAAGGGATCAAAAACGTCACTGCAGGTGCTAATCCAATTGGCATCCGCCGTGGGATTGAGACCGCTGTTACGACAGCAGTAGAAGCCTTGAAAAACAATGCGATTCCAGTATCAAGCAAGGAAGCTATTGCTCAAGTAGCTGCTGTGTCTTCTCGTTCTGAAAAAGTCGGTGAGTACATCTCTGAAGCCATGGAAAAAGTTGGCAAAGATGGGGTCATCACGATTGAAGAGTCTCGTGGAATGGAGACAGAACTGGAAGTCGTTGAAGGCATGCAGTTTGACCGTGGTTACCTCTCACAATACATGGTCACTGATAATGAAAAAATGGTGGCAGACCTTGAAAATCCATACATTTTGATCACTGACAAGAAGATTTCAAATATCCAAGAAATCTTGCCATTGTTGGAAAGCATTCTTCAAAGCAACCGTCCACTCTTGATCATCGCAGATGATGTCGATGGTGAAGCTCTTCCAACACTTGTCTTGAACAAGATCCGTGGTACCTTTAATGTCGTAGCTGTCAAGGCACCAGGATTTGGAGATCGCCGCAAAGCTATGCTAGAAGACATTGCCATCTTGACAGGTGGTACAGTCATTACAGACGATCTTGGTTTGGAATTGAAAGATGCAACCATTGAAGCCCTTGGTCAAGCAGCTAAAGTGTCAGTTGATAAAGACAGTACTGTCATTGTCGAAGGTTCTGGTAACCCAGAAGCGATCGCTAACCGTGTGGCGGTTATCAAGTCACAAATAGAAACCACAACCTCTGAATTTGACCGTGAAAAATTACAAGAACGTTTGGCCAAATTGTCTGGTGGTGTTGCCGTAATCAAGGTCGGTGCTGCAACAGAAACAGAATTGAAAGAAATGAAACTCCGTATCGAAGATGCCCTTAATGCCACTCGCGCAGCCGTTGAAGAAGGGATCGTTGCCGGAGGTGGTACAGCCCTTGTCAATGTCATCTCTGCAGTCGCAGCCCTTGAATTGGAAGGAGATGAAGCGACCGGACGCAATATCGTTCTTCGTGCTTTGGAAGAGCCGGTGCGTCAAATTGCCCACAATGCCGGTTACGAAGGATCTATTGTGATTGATCGCTTGAAAAATGCCGAAGTCGGAACAGGTTTCAATGCTGCAACAGGTGAATGGGTGAATATGATTGATGCAGGAATCATCGACCCAGTTAAAGTGAGCCGCTCAGCCCTTCAAAACGCCGCTTCCGTAGCGAGTCTGATCTTGACGACCGAAGCAGTCGTAGCCAACAAACCAGAACCAGCAGCCCCAGCAGGACCAGGAATGGATCCAAGCATGATGGGTGGGATGATGTAACACACTTAGCCTAATGGGTGCTAAAGCACCTCATTAGGCTACGGCAAGCACCATGGTGCCTTGCCGAAGTGTCTTACTAAGAAAATAAAGAAGGCGTTATAGGCCTTCTTTATTTTCTGTCGTAACTGTTACACGATTGAGGCTATACCTCTCATCGTTGGATAGTAGCCACTATGTTGCGGCCTGGCTAATCGTCTTACTAGCTCAAAGGGAGGAAAGTATCGTTCCTCCCTTTTCACGTCGTAACTGTTACACGATTGAGGTTTTGCCTTTAATCATTTGACGCCAGTCGCTATTGTGCAGTCTGGCTAATCGTCTTACTAGCTCAAAGGGAGGAAAGTATGGTTCCTCCCTTTTTATCGTGCTTTGGGATTTTCATTTGTTATGGAATAATATTTTTATTTTAAATTTTGTAACAGAAATGATAAATACTAATTAAAGAAGACTTGCGTAGATGCTTGGGAATCAAGCATTTGCGGTGTTTTCAGGCAGAGGGATATTTGCCAACAAATTGCAATACAAATTAACTGATTTTGTAATAATTCTAGTGTATACTAGTAAGAGTAGATCACAGGTCTACATTGTTGCAAGGGGAGAACTTCCCACATACATGTCTATTGACAATAAAACTTGATCGTAATATCGCTGTTAGTAAAATGAGAGTTTGAACATAGCATAGATTTTATCGACCTTTTTCATATTAAAAAATATTTTTCAAATTCCCCTTGCGCAAGCTCTTCCGGATTCCTCCGGGAGAGTTTTTTTGTTAAGGAGAAAAGGTAGAAGGGCTATTAAGTCTCTTTTGAAAGAGTGGCTCAGCAGGCATCATTTATGGTAAAATAGAACATATTCGTCGAGGGGAAGGAGTGAGGACTTTGTTGAAGATTTTTGTGTTAGAAGATGAATGGATCCAACAATCGCGTATCGAAGCGGTCTTGCAGGATCTCATCCGTCAAAAATCCTTGCAATGCAAAGCGCCAGAAGTGTTTGGAAAGTCAAGCCAGTTGCTGGATGCTATCACAGAGAGAGGCGCCCATCACCTATTCTTTTTAGATATCGAAATTAAAGGTGAGGAGAAAAAAGGTCTGGAGATCGCAAAAGAGATTCGTAAGAAAGACCCCCATGCGACCATTGTCTTTGTCACTACTCACTCTGAATTCATGCCTATTACCTTTCAGTACAAAGTGGCTGCCTTGGATTTTATCGATAAAACGCTGGGTGAGGAAGAGTTCAGAGAGAGAATCAGCTCAGCCATCGACTATACCTTGGAGCAAGCTGGGACCACGATTGCGCAAGATGCCTTTACATTTGAGAGTGCGATGGCGCGTGTACAAGTTCCTTTTAATAAGATTTTGTATGTTGAAACGTCTCCAACCATTCACAAGGTCATTTTACACACCCAGGAAGAGCGCTTGGAATTTTACGCTAGTATTGCCGATATCGAAAAAGCAGATCCCCGCTTGTATCGGTGTCATCGCTCTTTTGTGGTGAATCCACAAAATATTACGAAGATTGATAAAGAAGCCAAGAAAGCTTTTTTTGAAAATGGAGACAATTGCTTGATCTCACGGACCAAGTATAGAGGCTTACTGGAAGCTTTGAAAAAATAGAGGGAGAAAGAATTGCTGTTAACTATTCTAATGTCTTACCTAAAGTTCTTCGTCAGCATGCTGATCTATCGTCATATCAGTAGACAAGAGTTCACCTTGCGCTGGCTCTTTTTGTGCCCCTTCTTCTTTGCAATTATCTTTACCCTTGTGCCACCGGTAGGCTTTTTTGGCTATTTCTTAGTATTTATTGCCTATAGTTTCTATCGAAATCGTAACATACGACACCTTTTGAATATTTTTTACGGGCTCTACCCGGTTGTCATGGAGAGTCTCATTGGGCGCCTCCTAGCCTTTTATGTCTTTCCAATGCTAGGGATCGTACTTGTTCATGAGGCATCTGTCAGCTGGTATGATGCTCTACTTGAATTGCTGGTCTTTCCTGTTTATATAGGAATCACTAAATTGTTAAAACTAGATTTTACAGATCTAAAAGTAGGATTTCAACGGCAGTATTTTAATCGTTTCTTACTTCCAATGGATCTTTCCATGTTTGTGTATTTGCTCAGTGTTGTAGGTCTGGTGGTTTTTGAGGATATTATTCCGCATGCAGATGCTTTGCGGAAACAGTTAAATAGTATTTATTTGATTTTGTTTTTTGTGATGCTCTTGTATTTCAATGCAGTGTCCAAAGAACGATTGAAACAAGAGATTCTGGAACAAAAAGATAGGCAACTGCAGGAGTTAGCCACCTATAGCCAACACGTCGAAATGCTCTACGGGGAGATTCGTGCCTTTCGTCATGATTACCTGAATATTTTAACCAGTCTCAAATTAAGTATTGAGCATGAAGACCTCAACGCGATCAGGGAAGTCTATGAGAATGTTCTTCGAGAGAGTGGCCAACAATTTTACGATAGCAAGTTTGATATTGCCAAACTCAGTCACATTGAAAATCCAGCTGTAAAAAGTGTTCTGTCCGCAAAATTAATGGAGGCTCAAAACAAAGGGATTGGGATCTCTGTCGAGATCGATGAACCTGTTCGTGATTTATTTATCGAGGTTTTAGATTTCCTCACCTTCTTATCCATCCTTTGTGACAATGCTATCGAAGCGAGTCTCGAATCAGACGACCCCCAGCTGACTCTTGCCATGCTTCAGGAGACGAACTCCCTCATCTTAATAGTTGAAAATAGTACAAAAGCTGAAAAAATAGAGTTAGCGAGAATTTTTGAAAAAGACTACTCGACTAAAGGAGAGGGCCGCGGTCTTGGCTTGTACAAGATCCAACAATTACTGGAAAAGTATCCCAAAACGACAGTGTCTACCAAGAGTTCAAACTACCGATTTACTCAGAGCCTGACCTTTTGGAAGGAATAATGGAAGAGAGAGTGGGACAGAAATCGGTAATTCGTTAGAATTCGATTTCGTCGTCCCACCTCCGCACAGTTGAGTAGGGCTGTAAAAGCTGATGAAATCAGCGTAGTAGAGCCCACTCAACCACTGCGTCTTGCTCGACAATCAAAAATAATTGAGAGGCTAGGACTTTTGTTCCAGCCTCTTTTTTGACCATTCACGACGATTTTCTGACCGATTCTGACAGAGAGCTACAAAGACTGTCCCTTTGAAGTATACTGTATACAAGATCAATAAGAAAAGAGGGATCGTATGTTTCAGGTAGCATCTATTACAAAATCATTTAAGGAGAAAGCTGTATTAAAGGGAGTGTCTTTTTCGATAGAAGAAGGAGACAAAATTGCCTTGCTGGGAAATAATGGGGCAGGTAAAAGCACCCTGTTCAACATTATCGCTGGGCAACTTCAGGCCGATTCGGGGACGATAAAGACTTCGCTTGATTTTCAAAGGGAAATTGGGATGATGCCTCAGGGGGATCTGCTCATCGAGGATTTAACCGTTGCTGAATTCGTCGAATTAAAAAGCCGGATGAATCAGCTGAAGCAGGCTGATATCAATGGACTCTTAGAGATGGTCGAATTGAGAGGCTCAAAAGAGCAGATGGTGGGAAGTCTTTCTGGTGGTCAAAAGAGACGCTTGTCCTTGTTGTTAACCATTTTGAATCATCCAAGGTTGATTTTTTTAGATGAGCCAACGACTGGTATGGACTTGGAAGCAGTAGATAATTTTTGGAAATTGCTGGAGCAGCAAGAGTTTACATCTGTTGTGGTGACCCATGATTTTAACCAAATCGATGCCTTTTTTACAAAAGTCCTGATTTTAAAAGATGGTCGAATTGCTGCCACAAAGACTGTTGAGGACATTCACCAGGCTGGTCAAACCATTGAGCAGTATTTCCGGGAAGAGATGAATAAAGGAGGGGAACAAGCATGAAAAAGATTCAATTAAAACAAGTTTTACGAAATAAGCGCTTTGTATTATTCACCATTATTTTACCCATAGGCTGGTATATCTTCTTTTATCAGCTTCAAAAAGGGGTTTCGCCAAGTATTTTATTAGGTATTGCCGTATTTATCGGGGTCATTGGCAATAGCCTTGCAACTTTTAGTAAGCGAATCGCCTCAGATATCGGGTTTTATTCTTTTGAATCCCACTTTACAAGCTATAGTGTCAAGAACTATTTATGGGATCAATCGATCGTGCAACTGATTCTGAACAGCTTGATCTTTTTAGCAGTACTAGTAGTTGCTGTTCTAGGTTTTCACTTTCCAGTGACGACTAGCCTGTTGGTGCAATTTTTCCTCTTATCCTTGATGGGGATCTATTTTAGCGTGATTGGCTTTGTTCTTGGGGTCAGAGTAGATGCCAAGACGATTGATACCATTGGCTTTCCTGTCATTATTTTGGCCGCTATGACCATTATTCCCTTTGATACGCTTGGCGCAAGTGGAGGATTTATGGACCTGGTTGGCAAGCTACAACGGGCTTTCCCAGGTTATTATTATACAAAGCTGATCCAAGATTTAACCGAGAAACAAACGATCGATGCTAGCCAATTAGCGCTCTTTGTTGCCGTATTTGCATTGAATTTGTTATTTTTCTATCTGCTCGTACCCAAAGGAAAAATGGGGAACTAAGAGCAGTTAAAAAGAGAGTGGGACAGAAATCGGTAATTCGTTAGAATTCGATTTCGTCGTCCCACCTCCGCACAGTTGAGTAGGGCTGTAAAAGCTGATGAAATCAGCGTAGTAGAGCCCACTCAACCACTGCGTCTTGCTCGACAATCCAAAAATAATTGAGAGGCTAGGACTTTTGTCCCAGCCTCTTTTGTGCATAAAAACTGACCCCTACATGAATTTTGGAATGCTTTTTCATCTTGAAAGTAATCAAAAATGTTGAAATATAAGTGTTTTTTTAACAAATACTTGGGGTGAGGTAAAATTGGGGCAGGTAGCAACTGCTTAAAATGATGAAGCATGAACTAAAAAAGTTTCCAATTTTGCATAGTTGGAAACTTTTTCGATGATTTTAATGACTAACTGTCTTGCGATAAAAACTCTGAAACCAAAACTTCTTGACTAATGGTTTCAGATAAAGCTTGTTTAAAAGCTAATTTTCCTAAAGAGTAGGATTTGTGGTCTATGGTTGGGAGTTTCAACAGTTGTCCAACTAATAGACGTTCCTGACCAATGATATAGGGAATTTTTTTCTCTCTTTCTTCATATCCCTTTATGAGACCGGCTGCTACTTCATCACTTGTAGCTAATATACCATCGATACGATCGTCATTGACTAATTCATGTGATACGTGTAGGCCATCATTAAAATCATGAATATTCCCAAATACCATATATGGAGTCGACTGTTGCCCATAAACATCGTGATAAGCTAATAATGCAGTTTGATAGGTAGCCGATGATTCGTTATCTCTTGAAAATAACAAAACTAAGTGTTCCAATCCTCGTGCTTTCATCGCAGAAAAAGCATCCACAAATGAAGAATAGCGGTCCAGGTAAGCAGAGGATAGTAACGGATAACCCTGCAATTTTTCACAAACTACTATTCGTCCGTATTTCGCATAAGTTTCAATCCTATCAAGACGAATAGCTCTTGAAGTGAAGATTAAAGCATCAATAGCTTCCATTTTGAGTTGCTTCAAGTAGGAAAGTTCCAATTCTTCGTCGTAATCTGAAGGCATCATGACAAGTTGATAGTCGCTAGCTTTAGCAGCATCTAGGAGACCATTGATTAATTGTGTAAAATAAGGGTGCTGGGTGTGTGGAATGACGACCCCTATTTTTTGTGTTTTTCCTCGACTTAAATCTCGTGCTAGCTGGTTTGGCATATAGTCCAGCTCGTTGATAAGATCCATGACTTTTTGTCGTGTCTCATCAGAGACATGTGGATGGTGATTGATTACACGAGAAACGGTTGATTTAGCTACGCCTGCTTTTTTAGCTATTTCACTGATACTTGTCATTATAGGGCTCCTACTTTAAAAATTCGTGAATCCCATATCCTACGCCATCTTCATCATTTGACTTCGTTATTTTATAAGCTATCTTTTTGATATCATCAAAAGCATTATCCATCACAATAGGGTAGCCAACCATTTCAAGCATAGGCAAATCATTATGTCCGTCACCAAATGCAGCTGTTTCTTCCTTAGCCAACTGCTCTTTTCGAAGGATGTGTGCAATTCCTTTCGATTTTTTGGCCAAGGCATGTGTAATTTCAAGATAGGCTTTACCGGAACGTTGAATCGTGATTTGTGGTAAGTCCAAACTTTGAAGATATTTTTCCAATTCTCGCATCGTTGTTTCATCGAAGGTAATCATCATAATTTTAAAAGTATTTCCTTGGCCTTCTAAAAACTGCTCTTCATTATCAATAAAAGTTGGCGTTTGACGGGTTAAATTTTGTTCGTATTGGATTCCTTCGTCTATTTTATCACAATACCAGTTGTTCATGTCATAATAAGATAGACTAACTTGAGGGAAGTGTTGACGGATGCCTCTCAGTAACTGTTTTGCTGTCTTATGTTTGATGGTTTGGACATGAATCGGTAGGACTTGATGATGATTTCCTATGGTATAAATCAATCCTCCGTTAAAAGCAACCTGGACACCTGTTAATTGAAGGGCATCAGTGGCCTCCTTCATTTCCATTGGTGCTCTAGCGGATACTAAAGTGATAGGGATCCCTGCTTCGCGTATCAAGGCTGCATTACTGTCACTGACCTGTCCTTTGCTATTTAAAAGTGTACCGTCCATGTCGCAAAAAATACGTTTGATTTTCATATAGATGACCTCTTTTACTTTTTGAAACCAGTATAAACTCTGGAACGCGTTCCATGTCAAGCGTAATTTTTAAAAAATTTTTCGAGAAAATAAATCGTATTTTATATATGTTGTTCGTGGGACAAAGGATCTTGAGACAAGCAAAAAAGCCTTGAATTGTTTTCAAGACTTTTTGTGCATAAAAAAATGCCCCCTACAGGGCTCGAACCTGTGACCCATAGATTAAGAGTCTACTGCTCTACCAACTGAGCTAAGGAGGCAAATAAAAAGCTGTATTGGTGCCGAAACTTCACGGTTTGTATTGAACCCGCGCAATTAAGCAGGTGGGCAACTCGCTCTAACTGAAGCTGTTTCCGTGTGAGACGGCCTACATGCTGTTAGAAGACTTTTGTTTCCCTAATAATACAAAAAATAGTCGGTCAACACTTAAGTGTGAAGTCGTACACCACAGCGTTTCTATATGTATATGATACCACATTTTGAAAATATTTCAAGGGAAAATCTCAATTTTTTGAAACCGATGTCACTTTTTCTTAAATTGATCAATCTTCTCCTTGGTGGCTCCGAGAGCACGCTCGTACTTGCCGTTTTCATTGGGAATAAAGTAGGAAGCGTGTTTGAGCTTGTCTGGCAGGTAGTCCTGATTGACCCAGTTGCCAGGGTAGTTATGAGGATATTTATAGTTTTGCGCATTTCCCAGTTCCTTGCTTCCGGCATAATGACCATCGCGGAGGTGGCGAGGAATAGGAAGGTTGCCAGAACTTCTAAGATCAGCTAGCGCCTTATCCATGGCAACGTAGGCTGAGTTAGATTTAGGCGAAAGGGCAAGATCGATGACGATGTTGGCGATGAGAATGCGGGCCTCAGGAAAGCCGATGCGCTCAGCTGCTTGAAGGGCTGTTACCGTATGAATCTGCGCGTCTGGATTGGCCAGACCGATATCCTCATAAGCGATGACAGTCAAGCGACGAGCTAGGCTGGGTAGATCTCCGGCTTCGATCAAACGAGCGGCATAGTGGAGACTAGCATCGACATCCGAACCACGGATAGACTTTTGCAGAGCAGAGAGCACGTCGTAGTGGCCGTCTCCATCTTTGTCCATGGTGATGTAGCTGCGCTGGAGGCTGTTTTCCATGATCTCTAGCGTAATATGGCGGATGCCTTCTGCATTTTCAGAGGTCGACAGCACCGCCAGATCGAGAGAATTAAAGGCGGAACGAAGATCTCCATTGGTTGAGGTAGCGATGAAATCCAAAGCGTCCTCATCGAGCACGACAGGAAAGTCAAAGCCACGCTCGGGATCATCCAGCGCCGTTTTCAGAGCTTGCTTGACCTCCTCCGTCGTCAATGGTTCCAGCTCAAAGATTTGTACGCGGCTACGAATAGCGGGTGTGACAGAGAAAAAGGGATTTTCAGTTGTTGCACCGATCATGATGACCAGACCGCTTTCGAGCAAAGGCAGGAGAAAATCTTGTTTGGTCTTATCCAAGCGATGGATCTCATCCAAAAGCAGGACTAAGCCACCTGAAAACTTGGCTTCCTCTGCGATCTCTTGCAGGCGTTTTTTGCTGTCGACGGTTGCATTGAAGGTCCGAAAGGCATACTTAGTCGTACCCGCGATGG